>Ga0315282_10001140_pt1 | contig 51081 bp, 51 predicted proteins | sample YL17G07_20_MG_FD_203693 | JGI IMG/M metagenome (GOLD analysis project Ga0315282, IMG submission 203693) | Sediment microbial communities from Yellowstone Lake, YNP, Wyoming, USA - YL17G07_20 | ecosystem: Environmental > Aquatic > Freshwater > Lake > Sediment | place: USA: Wyoming | collected...
TCGCAAGTGCCAATTCTGATAACGCAGTCGGTGATGATGTTTGCCCGTTGAAGTTTCTCCGCCACGTTTCTGCCTTTTTCATAGTCTCCATAATCCACTATGACTTGGTGAGACTTCGTGAAGCCGATGTGTTCGCATTCGACGGGAAAGCCGTAATCATGCAGGGCTTTCGCTAAGGCTTGCGAGTTGTGAACTATCTGTTTTGCATAGGGCTTGCCGAAACTTTTCATTTCAGCCAGAGCTAAGGTCAATGCGGCTATGCGATTCCAGTGTGCGTTGTCAACGAAAGCCGGATAAATCTTCGACTGCAACAGCTCTCCATGTTCTTTGTCCGCCAAGATTATGCCTCCTTGCGGGCCGAAGAACGATTTGTGGGTTGAGCCAAACAAGGCATAAGCGCCTTCCCTCAACGGGTCTTGGAACTGTCCCCCGGCAATAAGCCCCATAACGTGCGAACCGTCGAACCCTACAAACGCGCCATAATCACGAGCGAGTTTGGCTAATTCCTTAACGGGATGCGGAAACGTGATTAAGCTTCCGCCGAAGACCACGATTCTTGGCTTAACGCGTCTTATAGCTTCCTCAGCCTTCTGAACCGCTATGTTTCTGTCCTTTTTTGAGAATGGAAAAGCTACGGGTTTGAGTCCGAGAAGCCCTGCTAGGCCTTCCTTCCACATTCCAGGATATCCGCCGTCTTCGGGAGAAAGGCACATGAGAGTGTCGCCTCGTTTCGCACAGTTGGCCAAGACTATCAGGTCGGCAATGTGCCCAGAAAGGGGGCGCAGGTCAGCAGTCTCTGCTTTGAAAAGCTCTCTTGCAAGCTTCTCACCGCACTGTTCAATCTTGTCAGTAAAGCGCGTGCCCATGTAGAAGCGGTCTCTAGCAGTGTATCGGTTCCCGAATTCTGAAGAAAGAAGCCGCCGAACAGCAGAGCTCATAACATTTTCCGAAGGAATTAGGTTCAGGCATTGCTTTCCGCGCCACTTCTCATGGTTCTTAACCATGCTCAAAATTTCATCAATCATGTTCAGTCCTTCAAAGGTCAGGCAATACTATCGCGTTTTCGCATTTAAGTCGTTTTTCCTGTTGCCACGCATTCTGTTCTCCCACTCAAAGTCTTCATCCGTCATTTCACAGTCTCCGTCTGGCTTTCAATTCCGTCTGCCTAGGATTTTTACATGCAAAGTTTCAGTGTTTGTTTCCTTCGGTTGTTGATGTGGAGCCTAGCGAAGCCCTTGTTGACTCTCGTGGTCAGGAAAGTTTTCAGCGGTGAAAACCCCTAGGGTAGGTGCAATTTGAGAGGTCGGATAGCTCGCAAAATGAGGGTAGCCCGTCGAATTTCTCTTCTGCATAGGGCCACAGAACGTAGGGGGATGCACCGTATCATGAAAGAACATTCTCATTTTTCTGGAGCTTCACATGGGTACCCCCTGAGTCAGCATGGGACGCTCCGAAAAACATAGTTCAGCCGGGAGCCCACACTACGAGCATTCTGAAGCTTAACATGGGCTCTCCTGAACTTTCTGAAACGAGCCCCACGGGGTGTATTCAAGAATCCAAAACAAGCTTCATAGAGCTCTAACTGAGAAGCCGAAACAAGCCCTATCAAGCTTTTGCGGCTATGTTGATCGATCGATCAGGCGGTTGATGAGGATTTGATGACTGCTTCGTGGTGTGGCAACATTTGGCTGGGAAAGAGAACAAGCGATAACTTTCTAAAACGAAACAGCAGCTAATTTTTAATAACGGAAACCGTTAAGCAGTAAAGGAAGATGAATGAAAAATGAGCGATGTTAAGAAGTGTTCTGCTTGCGGGGCGGTGATGCAGTTTGCACAGAAATTGCCTTTTAGAATTAGGGGAACACCGGGTATGTGGAAGCTTTTGTTAGGGGAGTGGGCTGAACTTGGCGAGGAAATGCTGTCTCTTGATGTTTACGTATGTGTTAACTGTGGAGAGGTTCGATTTTTCACAGATGAAAAAGCACGGCAGTACCTGTTAAAGACGACGCCGAAGGAGTTTTTGAAAAAATGTTTTAACTGTGGGAAACAAATTCCCATAGCCTCAGAAGAATGCCCATACTGCAGAGCAAGACAACAGTAAAAGAAGAGGTAACTTCAAACTAACCAGCGTAGCTGTTATTTACCACGTTTCTGAAACAAAAACTACAACGCTCTAAACTTTAAGCACATAGCAAAGCCCTACGTATAGGCACAAGAGGCAGAGCTTTTCTCCGCTACTCGACATCAATCGATCTTAATTTCTTACATATCCTTTTAATAACCCGGACTATGAGCGTAAAATCATCAATTCTCTGCTTTTTAGCGTCATTCCAATTATGATCAAATAGCCTATTCCATACTTGACCGTGGCTACAGGATAACATTCATGCACTCGTCCAGTTGACTCATGAACGTATTCACATCTGAGCATTGGCATCACTTTCGCGTCAATTAACTCACAACGTTCTGCGGATCGAAATTCTATTACCTCAGTTTCATTGTTAACTAGATCGTCAAAATATGGATTTTTTGCGTGGACTTGGAGTTGACAACGTGCGCCCACAGTAGTTCTTATTCCAAAGTTGTCATAAAACCATGCGTCTATTGCTGGTGCAGCACCTATTATAGGTTCAAATAGCGCGCTGCCGGTGAGTCTTAACAAGAAGTCAGCGAGATGCTTCATGTTCCTCGAAATACATTAAGCCGCTGGGAAAATAACAATACAAGTAATGTCCAAGTGGACGATAGTTGTAACTTTCAAGAGGCAGTAGGGCTATCCGTTCAATGCAACTATCACGAGCCTTACCCTCGTGTTCGAATGAATCTAAGGAGTGTTGTGGTGAACTTCTCTAGCTTGAACCTCCAACTCAGCAGTGAAAAAACGAGGGGGGAGGTCATTTTTGCCTGGTCGTCCTAGCTTCAAAAATGTCGTGCCCGTCGTATTTTGCAGCTACGAAGAATCAGTCAGGTTGACACGCGGAGCGCGCTAGGGCGTTGCTGAAATGGTTAAAAATGGTATTTATTCCTCTTCTGGGATTTAGGGGCAGTTTTTGGCTTGCGTACGCTCGTTTTAGAGGCAGAGGAGAAAGCAGGTAGATTGGCAACTAGGGCTTGTGGGATAAGCAGTTATCCCTGCCTTTCGAACGAAGATTTCCGGTCTGAAACTCATGGAGAAAATGATACATCAGGCAGGGAAGAATAGTTCTGAATTTCATACTTCAGAGGAGGTTATCAAGCTTTCTCCACGGGGAAAAGATAAAGATGCAGGATAAAAAGTAAAGTTTAAAATGGGCCCAGTGTTAGAAATGCTCACAATCTTGAGTAGGATGTGCGAGGGAAAGCGTTTGGAAAAATCTCCGTTGAGAAAAATCAAACCGTTGGCGTTCATGTTTTTGGTACTGTCTTCCATCCTGTTGACTTTCCCATTCTTGCCCAAGGCAGAGGCTCAGACGAGCATAATCTCCTTGAATCCTTCCTCAGGACATGTCAATGACACCGTGCAATTGACAGCTAACATAAGCACCGTGAACGGGACGTTTCAGGTGATGTTTGATGAATTTAACATCACAAGCGGGACTGCAACAGGAAACAGTGTTAACGCGCCGTTTGTTGTTCCAGATGCAGTGGCCGGTGCCCACAACGTGACGGTAATCGACACGAACGCGACCACAGCAGAGAAAGACACCAGAACTTTCACGGTCACAACTGCATACTACCTTGACGTGCCGAAAATCGACCCTCCTGGGCAGCGGCAAGAAGGCGACTCAGTTCCGATCAATGTGACCATAACTGGCGGCGAGTCAAACACGACATACGTTGCAAATGTAACGGTTGAGATACCTTACAACACGGTGAACAACGCTTCCTACACAGCAATGCTTAGCGTTGCCACGTCGCTTACCGGCAACGGAACAATCATCGCAAACTACTCTGGAGACTTTCCGCCAGCCAACACGAGCCTCGTCGGCGAATATAAAGTGCTGCTTAACTCCACGCTTGGAACAGGTTCATTCACCGTGGGGCTGACAAACTCAACCGAATACCACAGAAATCAAACCGTCGACATCAAAGCGCTCTATCAGCCCGGTGAAAACGTCACTCTCACAATAACGGGAAAAAACGTTACCTATTCTGCAGACCAAACGGCTGACCAGTTCGGCATAATTAATTACACGAGCTGGGCTGTTCCTTTAAACGCCTCAATGGGAACGTACACTGTCAACATTACTACCAGAGGTTCAACGTTGAAAAATCCGCTTGACATCCAGAACTTCACAGTTCCAGGATACGACATCAACGTAACCACGAGGAACCTTGCAACCGAGCCAGTGGAGAGCGTCAACGTGATAGCTTTCGAGAACGAAAACCCCGTTTACAACCAGACAAGCAGTTCAGATGGTATAGCGCCTTTCAGACTCGAGTCTGGAAACTACACTTATGAAGCGCACTACAAGAATGAAACAGTCAGCGAAGGCTGGATAAACGTTACCGGTGCGACTTCGCTAGACATGGCGTGTAACCTCACCAACTTGAGGATAGTGGTTCTAGCATTAGTCAATGGAAGCGAGATTCGAATTCCTGAGGCAGGCACGTTCCTAGCACGCGCGGATACGCCCAGTACCGCAGAGAACGAGAACGTCACGGACATCAACGGGATAACTGTGGCACATTCATTGTTGCCCGACATCAATTACGTCCTAAACGTTTCACGTTATGGTACACAGTTCAACACAACTAACATCCAGACGTTGCTGGTAGATGGAAATCTGACAGCTTGGTTCAATGTGACAGTCACTTGCCCAACATTCATGCTGCAGGTCAACGTCACTGACGCGAGCAATCAAGCTGCCAGCGATGTTCTGGTGAAGGTCCAAGAGAACATGGGCGGAATACACTACGAAAATAGAACCGACGCTGAAGGAATGGCTATCTTCAACAGCACCTTTGGCAAGTATCAAATAGGAGCCTACGACTCAGACGGGATAAAACTGAATGAAGTAGCCGTGGACTTATTCCAAAATCAGAACATATCCCTGCCTTGCCAGCTTTACGGACTGACAGTCACGATCAGAATTCTTGACTATTTTGGACAACCAATTTCGAACGTTAACGTCACATTGCATCGAGAAGGCGCGATGCCCCGTTCAAACCATACGCAGGCTGATGGCAGCGCCGTGTTCAGCGAACTTACCGGCGGCAGTCTGCAGGTAGTTGTCTATCTGTCAGATCAAACGCAACCGTTTACGGAAGGCACGTATTCAGTCGTCACGTCAACAACGATCGAGATGAGAGCTAACAAGTACGTGATGTTGGCGGGCTTCTTGGTCGAAACAAGCCAGCTGACAACAGTGGTGATAATCGTAGCAACTGTGCTCTTTATTCTAGCGATTGAAGTCTATAGAAGAAGGCGCCTGAAGCCCAAGAAGACTGAAAGTTAGAGTCTGAATAAGGAGTTTGAGGGAAAAAACTTTATATAAAGTCCTTTGAACAGTAGTTCTTAGCGGAGTAATGCTGCAACAGTAGAGTTTTGTCAATAGATTGGTCGAAGGTCGTGCAAGTATTGGCTCAAGCAAAAACTTGTTCTCCAACATGTCAATCGTTCAAATGTGCGAAGAATGCTGTTGTCTATCGGCGAGATGGTGCATGGTGCAGATGGACAGAAGAGACGTGTGATGTCCCAAACTGCTTGTATGCTATGTGCCTCAAGAGACGATTGTTGCCGAAGGGGGTTTGCGGAGAAACCATAAAGAGAAAGACTGTTGAAAGGCAACCTGAAGAGTTCGTTACTGAAACAGTCAAGCTTCGCGGGAGAGCTCTCCGCAAGATAGGCGAAAAAGAAATCTTCTAGCACCATCACCGTGGTCTCAGCAACACATGTGTAACTGGCCTTTCAGGGAAAGAGTAGAATACGTGTTAGTCTCGAAATTCTATCTTGCTTGGATGCGCTTGACAACTGGCGGTTTCATCTTTTTCAGAATTCTGTAGCCGCACACAATGCATTTTATTTCTCCGCCTCGGAGCTCCAGTTCTTCAGAAGGAACCTTTGCCCCGCATCTCACACATTCGTAAACGGTTCCAGTTGGCGTTTTCTCCATTGATGTTTTCCTCTTCCTAGAGAGGGGAATTGCTGTGCTTTTAAATGTTTCCAGACGCTCTCATATTCTGCGGGCGAGGCAGAATTTGAAGAAGCGACTGAGAGAACTCCTTTCAGAGGTTCTTCCTTCTGAGGATTTGGCTTGTGTTTACAACTCTTACGATATAATCGGCGACATAGCCGTTGTTCGTTTAACGCCAGCATCTGAAAAGTACAGTCGCGCCATTGCTGAAGCTGTCATGTGCGTTCACAAAAACGTCAAAACTGTGTTGGCTCAGAAAGGCCCTGTTTATGGTGACTTCAGACTGCGAAGGCTAGAGTGGGTTGCTGGCGAAGATAAGACGATAGTAGTTCACAAGGAATGCGGATGTACATTCTCCGTTGATGTTGCAGAATGCTACTTCTCGCCAAGACTCATCCACGAACGAATGCGGATTGCAGAGCAAGTCAGGCACGGCGAAGTCTTAGTGAACATGTTTGCTGGGGTCGGCTGCTTTTCTATAATCATCGCTAAGCATTCTAACGTTTTTAGGGCATACTCGATTGATGTTAATCCCGTTGCATTTCGATTCATGAGGGAAAACGTCAGGAAAAACGGCGTTTACGGGAAGGTGATCCCGCTGCTCGGCGATGCAAAACAGGTAATTGGGAACAGATTAGCTCATGTGGCAGATCGCGTCCTCATGCCTTTGCCCGAAAAAGCTTTGGAATATATGCCCACTGCGTTGTTGGTTTTGAAGAAAAGCGGCGGATGGATACACTACTATGATTTTGAATATGCCAACAGGAATGAGAGCCCAATCGAGAAGGTGAAGTTCAGGGTGATCGAGAGGCTTCATTATTTAGACGTTGATTTTGTCGTTCAATTGGGTCGCATCGTTCGAACAACGGGTCCAAACTGGCATCAGGTGGCTCTGGATATTAGGATCAACTCCTACGGTCAAAAGCACTTTGCGCATGAAAATGTTTTATAGTGTTTAATAACAAAGGTACCCCGGAGGAATTTGCTATCAAAAAGAAGCTAATGGAAATACTTGCCTGTCCTATCGACAAGCATCACCCGCTTGAACTGCACGTTTTCGAGGAGAAAGAGGAGATCGTAGAGGGCCTAATCGTGTGTCCGAAGTGTTTGAGATGGTATCCGATACGTGACGAGATTCCGGAGATGCTTCCAGATGATCTGCGCAAGGAAAATGAGGATTTGCCATTTCTCAAGAAGTGGAAGGACAAGATTCCGGAGGAAATATTGTCTAAGGGTAAACCGTTTGCACTGAAAACTGGGCCTAAGAAATCCTGATTTTATTATTTGAGCTTCACTACTCTGCCTGTGGCTGAAGACTTCAATGCTGCTTCAGCTATTCGCAAGGCCTTCAAACCGTCTTCTCCAGTAGCGAGAAGCTTCTCATTTTCTAAGATGCTTTTTGCAAAGTTTTGCAGCTCAAGCTTCAAAGGTTCTTTCACTGGATATCGCGGCTGCAGGGTTTCCCTCTCGTTCTCTATTGTTAACTCTTGCGTGATGTAGTCAAGCTTCATGATGGCTTTGCTTCCTGTGGCCACCAGCATTCTTGTCTTGTACGGCGTCAACCAGTTGGATTCGATGAAGGCTGTCTTCCCCCCTTCGAATGTGAGCATCAGCTGGGCGTAGTCTTCAAATCTTGTATGCGTCATGTTTCCAGTCTTTCCGTAGACGGCTACTGGGTCCTCGTTGAAGATGTATCGCATTACGTCTATGTCGTGAATTGCAGTGTCTTTGACCACTCCTACGTCGCCGATTCTTTCAGGCCACTGGGAAACTCTTCTCGAAGTGGCGCACACGAGTTCGCCGATCGTTCTGTCTTTGACTGCGCGTTCAATGTGCTGCAGGCCTGGGATGAATCGCATGAGGAAGCCGACCGTGAGGTGCAGTGCCTCTTTTTCGGCTGTCTGCAGTAGTTTTTGGGCTTGTTTCGAGTTTGCAGCCATTGGTTTCTCAACTAACACGTGCTTTCCTGCCTTCAGCGCTTTGAGTGCTTCTTTTGCGAGGCATGTTGACCATGTGCATATGCTTACTGCTTCGATGTCCTTGTTCTTCAGCATGCTTCCAGTGTTTACGTAGGGTTTTACGCCGAACTGCTTTGCAACACTTCTTGCCCTTTCAGCGTCTATATCGCAGATGGCTATCAGATCCGTTTCTGCCAGTTCCGTGTAGACTCTTGCATGGTTTTTTCCCCAAAACCCAGTACCTATAACAGCTACGCCGAGTTTTCTCATTTCGTCCAAACTCCTCTTCCCAAGCCGCGGTATATGAAACCTTCCTTTTCAACCTTGTCTGCCTCAATGATTCCTTCGAGATCCACAATTGCAGCCGGCATCTTCATCAAGGCCTTCAACTTCTTCAAGTTCAGACGTTTGAACTGGTCGTGCCCGGACAGAATCATCACGCAGTCAGCGTTTTCGACAGCGTCACTCAAAGTTTTTTTGAACGCACCCTTAACGTCGCCTAATTCATTGTCTGAATAGTACGGGTCATAGAAGCCAACCTTGGCGCCCTTCGCCTCCAAAAGCTTCGCAAGCTGTTTCAGTATCTTCTTAGGGGCGCCTTTCGCGTTTTGAGCTTGCGAAATTCCGAGCAGAGAAACTCTTGCTCTTCGCAAGGTCTTGCCACAGTTCCGCAACGCATCTTTGGTTAGGTTGACCGCGTGCTTGGCTGTTTCTTCATTGATTTCGCGGGCAACTGTAAGCATTCGAAGTTTCATGCCAAGGTCCTCAGTATTCTCCAGCAAGAGATATGGTTCCCTTTGAACGTCGCTGTTGCCAAGTGTTGGTAATGACAGTGGGGGGCTTTCACTAGTGCTGAGAAGCCCGTCAAGGTCAAGGTAGTCTGTACCTGCTTTTTCGCAGAGAATGGCAAGCTCGTTGGCGAGGGCGACGTTAACATCTCGTTGCGTTATCTCGAAGAGAGTGGCAAGTTCAGCAGTCTTTATGTTCTGTGTCTTTTTCACTCTGTTTTTTGTAGCAATTTCCAGAATAGCTGAAGCGGCGTTCAGGCTGCTTTTGTCGGTTCCGGCAACGATTCGCTCCTGGCTTGGTGGGGAGCCTCCCGTTTGGATGTTCAGAACTCCAGCTGGACTGTAGGCTAGGCCGAAGTCGGTTCCTGCTTTGAGGCCTGAAGTGTTTTCCAACGTTTCTTTGATCATGCCTTCGGTGGCGCCGAACCCCATAATGCTTGTGACGATTACAAGTGTGCCATGTTGAAGGCTTGAGCCAACCTGCTTGCAAGCGTTCTCTATTTTGGAGTAGTCAACTTTTCTCTTTTCGTCAACTTTCACAGGCACCGTCATAATGACGATATCGCTTTGTGAAACGGCTACCTTGGTGTCATTCGTCGGTGTCAGGAATCCTGTTCTCACGTGATTTCTTAGCTTGGCCTCCATTTCGCGTTTCAGGAAGGGGGCCTTTCCCTTCGAGAGGAGGCTCACTACGGTCTGGTCTGCATCCACGCATGTGACCTTGAAACCAGCTTCGGCGAGAAGATAGGCGTGTAGGACGCCGTTTTGTCCGCAACCTATAATGCTGACCGTATGTTTCCCGCGTTTTTCGGGGCTGTCAATTTCTTCTGGTTTTGCGATTATTGGTGGTGATGACATGTAAATGCTCTCCACGGCAGTTAGTGTGAGAGGCTGTTCAGCCTTTCGGTAAGGGAAGTGTAATAGCGGGCAGTGCCTAAAAAACTTAGTTTCATCCTATACTTGCTTGTGTTGACCTCAATGGACTAAGTGCCGCTTGTATTCGAGAAAGGCTTAGGTTCAACAACAGTGTGTCGCGGTTGTTTAGTACTTACTTTTTCAAGGCTTCAATTATTTTCTTGAGTTCCAGATGGTACTTTTTGGTGAGCTTCTCAGCGCTTTCTTGAGTTTTGGCTTCTGCATACAGACGATAGATCGGTTCCGTCCCGCTCGGTCTTATCAGAATGGCGCTTTTATCCTTGAACCAGATTTTGACGCCATCGATTGTGTTGACATTCAGCCCCTTCGTCTGCTCAATCAGTCTTTCCAGAACCTTCTCCTTGAGATCTTCTTGGCACTCTATTTTGGCTTTCTCTATGAAATACCTAGGCAGTTCATTTATCAGTTTTGAAAGCTTCTCGCCGGTTTTCGCCATTATATTCAAGATCAGGGCTGTGGACATTGCTCCGTCTCTGACCGATTGGTGCGGACCGTAGAAGATGCCGCCGTTTTCTTCACCGCCGAGCTTTGCATGCAGCTTTTTCATGGTTTGAGAGACAGTCACGCTTCCGACTTTGGTCCAGACGATTTCTCCGTCGTAAGCGTCCGCAACGTCTTTGACGAGGCTTGAGGAGCTGACTGGGGTGACGATTTTTTCGCCAGGATTCTCCTTCAGAAAGTGTTTCTCAACCAAAGCGAAAGTCTTGTCGCCCCAGTGAATGTCGCTATTTTCATCTACGAAGACTGAACGGTCTGCGTCGCCATCATAGGCGACGCCCAAATCCGCACCTACTGCTTTAACAGTCATGGCCAACTCGCCAAGATTTTCAGGGCGAGGTTCAGGCAGTCTTCCTGGAAATGTTCCATCGATGTTTGCGTTTATGGTTGTAACTTTGCACCCAAGCTCTCGTAGCAGGCGCGGTGCGGCTAGGTTGCCTACGCTGTTTGCAGCATCAGCGACGACATGATACTGTTTTTTGACTATTCTTTCGACGTCCACGTGCTTTTCTACTGCTTCTATATAATCCTCAATTGCGCCGGGCAGGTCGCGTGTTACACCTATCTTGTCCCACCGTGCGTAGCGTATTTTTTGGTCAAAGAACACGTTTTCGATCTGTATTTCTTGTTCCCGCGAGATTTCTATTCCATCGTTCCAGATGACTTTTATGCCGTTGTATTCTGGTGGATTGTGTGATGCCGTTATTATTACTCCGCCGTCCAGTTTGCGCTTCTTTACCGCATATTGCAGTGCTGGTGTGGGTGCCATTCCAGCTAGAAACACGTCACATCCAGCCGCGTTCAAGCCAGAAATCACGGCTTTGGCAAGCATGGGTCCGCTCGTTCTGGCGTCATATCCAACTAGTAGACGTCCATTTTCGAAAAATGTGCCTATTGCTGCTGCGATTTTGATAGCCGTTTCCGGTGTTAGTTCCTTGTTGACCAGTCCGCGGATTCCGTTTGTTCCGAAAAGGTGCCTTTGGGTGAACATGCTGATTTGTTCTCCTTTCAGGTGATGCATTTCGACGTTAGTACGCTTTCGGAGATTTCTTTCGCTGGACAAATTGAGACTCGTTCTGTGAGTACTGTGTTGTCTTTGATTTTGGCGTGGTCGCCGATGATGCATCCTCTTCCGATTTTGGTGTTTTCTCCTATGAACACGCCTTCGCCGACTATTGCGCTGTCTATCGAAGCGAAGTCGGACACTGCTGTCTCGCTGAGAATGATGGAATTTTGAATGTGAACGTTGTTGCCGACGGTGACGTTTCGTCCCAAAACAACGTTAGGTCCTATGAGTGATTTTCTCCCTATGGAGACTTTCTTATCAAACGCTGTTGGTTCTCTGAGCTTTGTGTCTTTTCCGATTCTGTATGTCGGTTGGGTTGTTGCTGAGTTGATTAGAGTTCTGTTTATCTCCAAGTAATCCTCGGGCTTGCCTATGTCTCTCCATAGGCCATCGTAAACGTACCCGTAAAGTACTCCTTCCTCGGCGAGCTTCGGGAAAACCTCGTATTCGATTGAGACTGCTCGGCCTTTAGGGATATGTTTGAAGACTTCAGGGCTTAGGACATAGACGCCTGCATTTATCAGGTTGCTTGGCACATCTTCTTGTGGCGCTTTCTCAATGAACCTCTTTATGCGGCTATCTTTTGCCAGTTCGGCTACTCCGTACCTGCTTGGATCTTCAACCTGGTGGAGGGCAATTGTGGCGACCGCATTTTTTTTCTGGTGGAGTCTAAGAATTTCAGTATAGTTGACATCGGCGAATATGTCGCCGTTCAGAACTAGGAAGGGGGAGTCGTGGCCTATGCGTTTTTCAGCTTTTTTTATCGGGCCGCCGGTTCCCAGCGGTTTTCTCAGCGGGTCGCGTGAATATGTAACGTGCAGTCCGTGTCTTGGTATTCGGTGCTGTCTGATTGCAACCTCGGTTTGGTAGTTGACCGCCATTATTGCCTCGTCTATGTTGTTTCTGGTGAGTCTTTCAAAGGTCCACTGTAGCAAGGGCTTGTTGACGATTGGAAAGAGTATCTTCGGCCTTGTGCAGCTCAACGGTCTGAGCCTTGTTCCGAAGCCGCCTGCTAGAACGAGAGCTTTCAAGGGGTTTTCACCGTGCTAGACTGCATCTTTATATTCCATTGCCGCTTAATAAAACGATTTCGTGAAAGAAAGGTGAAAGCATTGAAAGTGTTGCTTTCCGAGATGAGCTGGGTCGAAGCCAAACAATATTTTGCCAAGAATGACATGGCGATTATTCCCGTCGGCTCAAATGAACAGCATGGACCCGCAAACCCGCTTGGAACGGACCATTTGATAGCCGAAGCCTTGGCAGAAGAAACCGCGAAGCGGACAGGGGTTCTTTGTTTGCCTGTTGTTCCTTTCGGCGTCAGTTCGCATCATAGGCAGTTTTGGGGGAGCATCTTCATATCTCCTAAGGTTTTCAAAGAATACGTGAAGGAAACGTGTCTGGCGCTTCGCTATTATGGCGTGTGCAAAATCGTGATAGTCAATGGTCACGGCGGCAACTTGCCTGCGCTTGCCGAACTGGCTAGAGACTTGAGGGAACAAGGCGTTTTCGTCTCTGTCTTTCAATGGTGGCCAGCCTCAGCGAAGCTTCTGCCGGAGCTTTTTTCGCCTGAAGAACGGCGGCATGCAGGTGCAGAGGAGACTTCGGTGAATTTGGCTTTGCACCCCAAGCTTGTGAGTATAGCTAAGGCGGTTGACGAAGAGCCTCGTAGACATGTGTTGCAGGTGGAGGGGATGACGCTTCCGCTGGACAGCGTTGATGAAACAGGTTCAGGAGTCTTTGGGGAACAGTCAACGGCTTCTGTCAAAAAGGGAAAGAGGGTCTTAGAGGCTGTTATCGGCGAACTGGTTAGGCATGTGAAGTTGCTCAAGAAAGCGGAAATCAAGGACTTGACGCAGAAGCCGAAAGCTTAGTGTTACGCGTAGAGATATTTTTGAGTTTCCCATGGAGTGACTTGGTTCTTGTCTTTTGGTTGATGTTGTTCGTATTCTCGCCATTCCTGCATTTTGAGTTCCATGTACTTTTCGGTTACTTCTGTGCCGAGCGCTTTTGTGCAGATTTCGTCGCTTCTCCACCCTTCCAACGCCTCTTTCAGAGAAGCGGGTAGGGTTTCGACGCCCAGTTTTCTGCGTTCTTGCTCGCTTAGATGGTAGATGTTTGCTTCGACGGGTTCGCTTGGGTCGATTTTCTTCTTGATACCCTCCAGTCCAGCTTCGAAGGCAACGGCGTAGGCGAGGTAAGGGTTGCACAGCGGGTCGGGGCATCTGAATTCTATTCTGGCTTCTTTTCCGTTTTGAGGCGAGAACGCTGGCACTCTTACGAGGGCCGAGCGGTTTCGTTTGCTCCATGCAATGTACACTGGTGCTTCGTAGCCTGGCACGAGCCGCTTGTAGCTGTTGACTGTAGGCGCGACTACAGCGCAGAGTGCTTTGGCGTGTTCTAGGAGTCCGCCGATGAAGTATCGGCATTCCTGTGACACGTATGCGTAGCCTTTCGGATCATAGAACGGGTTTTCTCCTGTTTTCGGGTTGAATAAGCCAAGGTGGATGTGCATTCCGCTGCCTGCTTTGCCGAGCCACGGTTTGGGCATGAATGTTGCGGTCCAGCCATATTTCTTGTCGGCTGTGGCTTTGGCGGCGAATTTGTAGCGCATTATGTTGTCGGATGTGGTTAGCGGGTCAGCGTACCTGATGGTGATTTCGTTTTGGGCTGAGCCTACTTCATGGTGTTGCCGTTCAACCGTGATTCCCATTGTGGACAGCGCGTTTGACAGGTCCATTCGATAGGATTCTGTCAAGTCTCGGCCTGGCGCGTTGTCGAAGTATCTCTGTTTATCTATTAGGTGGTTCTCAACAGGTTCAATGTCGCCTTTTTCGTTTTTCTGCACTAGGTAGAACTCTAGTTCGGCTGCGGCTGTCGGCTGATATCCTTCCGTCAATGTTTTTTCTAGTGTCTTTCGCAGGAGGTGTCTTGGGTCGGTTTCGAACTGTGTTCCGTCTGGCTGTTTTATGTCGCAGATGAAGCTGGCCACGCTTTTGTCGTAGAAGTAGTAGGGGCAGACTGTGAACGTGGCTGGGTCGGGTTTCATTATCATGTCGCTGTCTTCGATGCTTGCTCCGCAGATCATTGAGGAGCCGTCGAAGGTTACGCCGTCGGTTAACGCGTTTTTGGCTTGTTCTGCGGGTATGGTTCTGCCTTTGAGGTAGCCGAGCATGTCCGTGAAGTGTAACAGAACGTAATCAGCGTTCTTCACTAGCCTCAGACACATGTCGAAGCTCTGGTTCTCTTTCAGCTCTGCGTGCACTATGACCTTTCCCCCGTAGGCAAGTGTATAACAGAATCAAAAGAATCTGTAAGCATAAAAGCTTTGTTGCCGAAATTGAAAGCAAATGTTAAATAGGAGATGCTACAACTGGACAAACGTAGAGACCAGGTGACAGAGCATGGATTTGGATGAAACAAATGTTAAAATCTTGAAAGCTTTGACAGGTGATGCTCGGCTTTCGTCGAGGCAGGTGGCCAAGCAGTGCGGCGTTTCTATTGGGACAGCGTTGTCAAGAATGAGGAAGCTGGAGGATGAGGGGGTTATAAAGGGCTATTCGGCGCTGCTGGATCATGAGAAGCTCGGGTACGAGTTGACGGTCGTCAGCGAGATAACGGTTTCTAAGGGGAGGCTTTTGGAGATGGAGAACGAGATTGCGCGGCTTCCGAACGTGTGCTGCGTGTACGACTTGACGGGGTTGATTGACGCGGTTATCATTGCGAAGTTCAAGAATCGTGAGGAACTGAGCAAGTTCACGAAGCGGCTTCTCGCTTTGCCCTACGTGGAGCGCACAAACACGCATGTGGTGCTGACGACGATAAAGGAAGACTTTCGCATAGTCTAAGCCGCAAGTCGCGTGTTTCCCTTTTTCATTTTACATGACTTAGGGCAAGCAAGATTTAATTCAGACTGCAAATTAGAAGATAGGGCAATCAAAGCGAGGGCGGGGGTTGCCAAGCCAGGTCAAAGGCGTAGCCCTGAGGCGGCTATCCCGCAGGGGTTCGTGGGTTCAAATCCCACCCCCCGCACCATCTCTGCAAGATTAAATTCGCTCAAATTTTGCTCGTTTTGAGCGTAGAATAGTAGAAAATCGACTTCAAATTGTAGGCGGCTTTTGATTTTACTTGAGTGTTTAAAACTGTCAATCTTCAGAAAGGCGAGATTAAAAATAGTCGTGCCGAAAGTTCGAATCTCTCTCGGGCTACCATAAACCCCTAGTCAGGATAGTGTTCAAACTCCTGGTCTGGTGGTGGCATCGAGGGTGAGGTGCGTGCAAACCGCGAGGTGGCGATGTTTCCCGAACAGTTACGAAAGAAGTTTGTTATCTTGTTCGGTCTTCTCTAAGAATCAACGGGTCAAACCAATATCTAAGGAGTGATAGAAGTTAGCTCTATTACTTATTCCACAAAAAAGTCAAGTTGTTTTCGGATATACCTTTTTTCTATTTGTGCAGAAGATGGAAATGGCCTAATTTGATTCACATCAAGTTTGTCTATTCTCTTCTGTTTAAGATAGTATTCTTTTGCTAGGCAGCAGTGATTGTGTCTGACGATTTTTGAGATAAGAACCATGTCTTTGGTTGATTTCCAAGCATTCCAGAATCTGTGTATCTCCTCATTAAAGAGTGGGTCGCATAGTAAGCCGTAGTGGTCAAGAAGACCATCGTTAAGCAACGCCCCGAACGCTGATTCATGGTCATCTTGCTGCAATTCCTTGTCTATTGTTATTGGCAAAAACTTTTCTTCAAACTCTTTATTAAAAGCATACCACGGTCTCCTTCTCGTTTGAGTTTCCTCAATTGCCATTTTCTTGAACTCATTTTCGGTCATTTCAAGTCTTTGGAGGATTACCAATCCCTCTTTGGATAGAAAACCAGCAGTAATCAGTTCTCCTTTTTTACATCCCAATGTGTTGCTTCAAAATCTATTATTGTTCCTTCGAGAATTGACGGGATGTCTATTTCGATTCTTTTCATCTTATCACCATTGTCTTAATGTTTCGCAGCCCTAAATCGGTTCTTTCGGTTCAGTTATAGCTTTTCCGCAAAATCGCATAGTAGGTCGGAGCCCTCGTCTGGATAGCTGCAAAGTATATCAAAAAGATATCGATTTAACTCGTTTCACCCAAAAAGAAAGAAAGCAAGTGTATGATGGGTTGAAGTCTTTAAGAAAGATGAGGCATCAAAGGAAAGAAGTCAATGTGCTTGTTGAGACTGCTGAAAAATGGAAACCACATAAGAAACCCAAGAAGGAAAAGAGAACGAAGTCAGAACCTTCAAAAAGACGACCTGTGGACAAAAGATCATTAGTAAGGAGTCAGGTCTAAAACTCAGCATAAACTATCATGTCCATTAAGTTAACAGTATTCCTTCTTAGTGTCAATCAGCAGAATTCTTGTGAATTTGAAAATAGACTTTATGAAAGACGCGTGTGAATAGTCTCTTTTGGCTGGCTAGTCCGACTTTTTCTTGGTCCTGTCGACCGTGAAATAGAAAAAAGAGATGGAATGTTTTGTCAGCTAGATTTTTCTTTTGTTTAGGACGGATCTGAAAGATTTTCCACAGCATTGAAAGAGTCCAATTGTAAGCTCCAGCCTTTTGCCACTCTTGTCTTTCCTTCCAGCCATCTTCCAGGTCTTCTTTGGAGTGCTAACTTCTTTCTTACATTTAGGGCATTTAGCCATAACAAACCCTTTTGAAAGATTACATTAGATGAAGTTAAAACATTTTCCATTGACGACAATAAGCTGAAACAAAGGATGACTTCATATCTTCTTTCACTCTTTCCATCTTCCTTTCCTGTGCATTCTCTTCAGATATCTTTTCCTCTTTCTGAGTTTTTTCTGAGATCTTTTCATAGACAGACCCAACTCACACCTATCTTGGACTTAACACATACTCTCTGCTCTATGTTGCATTCATTCTATATGTTTTTAACATATAATGCCTAATTCTTCCTATTTTCAGCAGTATCATAAAACCATTCTGCTTGTTATTGGAGTATGTTATTGAGTTAGAGTATGTGTGGGTGTATTATCTATAGTTATGCATGGTCTTTTATTGGAATGTTAAGAAATGGAGTTTTGGATTTTGCTCATTTATTCGTATCGAGTTAGGTACAATGGTTCATTTGCTTCTCTTTTCCTTTCTTCTTTAGAAATGCTTCTTAATGAGGTAACACTATTAGACTCTACGGTTTTTCTATTCTCAGTTTTCAATCTTTACGCCTCTTCTTGTGTCGTTGACTGTTAAATATTTGATTTAAGAAGGGTAAACGTTAATTCGCCTTGACAGAATAATAAGTTCTGTGGGATTGTTTCGATGGCCAAGCGTGGGCTTTGCGTCGGAAGGTTTCAGCCCTTTCACTTAGGACATCTCAGCGCTGTCAAGAGCATATTGGAAGACGTTGAAGAGTTGGTTATCGTCATCGGCAGTGCCCAGTACAGCCACAACATTGATAATCCGTTTACGGCCGGCGAAAGATTGGTGATGATTCGCAGGGCGTTAGAAGAAGCGCGGATAGACCGTTCCCGAGTCTGGATTGTGCCTGTTCCCGACGTGCACTTGCACATGCTGTGGGTCTCTGCTCTTGAAGGGTATACGCCTCGTTTTGATGTTGTCTTTTCAAATGAACCGTTGACGCGAAGACTCTTCACGGAAGCAGGGTACAAGGTCAAACCCGTGCGTTTCTTCAGCAGAAAAGTCTATGCTTCGACCCTGATTAGGGAGAAGATGCTGAAGGGCGAGAGCTGGGAAAAGCTTGTTCCGAAAACCGTAGCTGAATTCATAAAAGAGATAGACGGAGTCAGCAGGCTTCGAGACTTGACCAAAAGCGACAAAATGTAACTGAAGAACAGGTCTCTGAGGCTGTTTTAACCTCCTTTATATAGGTTGAGCTTACTAGAGGTTTTTGGCGTGAACGACTCGTACAGGAAGATTTCGACTGCTCACTCGACATACCCTCAATGCTTTGTTGTGACCCGCGGAGTTCAAGGTTCAATGGCCATATGAGTAGCATAAAGAGAGTAAAGCCAAGAGCCTAGGCTAGGGTTCGCTCATGAATTCTGTGAACTCTTCTAGAGTCCGCTTTTCCAGTGTGTAGTTTGTTTTCCTCTCTTCGCCGATTGTTGAGGAGGGTTTTGAGCCGTAGTCGTGGCCGGGATAGACTTCTACCTTGTCATCAAGCTTCAATAACTTGTCAAATAGACTATGGTACATGTCCTTGGCGCTTCCGCCGGGCATGTCTGTTCTGCCGCACTCTCCAACGAACAGGGTGTCACCAGTGAGCAATTTGTTGTCAAGGAGCAGACATATGCTGTCAGGTGTGTGCCCAGGCGTGTGAAGCACTCTAATGTCGATTGCGCCGACTTTGATGACGTCGCCGTCAACCACGCCAACATCCTTACGGACTTGAGACAACCTGTGAGCAACTATCTTCGCGCCGAAGCTCGATTGGATGTCTTCGTTGCCGGCAATGTGGTCGCCGTGATCATGAGTGTTAATAACGTAGTCTACTTTTAGGCCTGTGTCTTTAACGAGTTTGATTATTGCGTCTGCATTGAAGCTGGGGTCAACGACAGCCGCTTCTTTAGTGATATCGTCGGCGATGACATAGGAGAAGTTGTCGCCGCGATGTTTAATCTGTTTGAAGAGCACAGAAATTTCGCCTCACTTACGTACGTACTGGTCTGTGGGAAGCTGCTCCATCTTCATGCCCAATTCAGCTAAGTCTTTCAGGTTTTGAACACAGCCGATGCTTGCATCTATGTTGCGGTGTACGGGATGGAACCACATGTGTTTCGGCAGCAGATTGAATTGCAGAGGAATCTTCATGTCTATTCCGTATTTCTCGCTGAGGCCTCTTATGAACAGTTCTCTGCCGCATGCCAGACGAGTGGTTGTGTAGCTTTTCAGCAATTCTGAGGCGCCGAACGCGCCGATTCCGTGCCATAACACTGCGTTTTCGAGCGACGCAAGTGAGTACAGGTGGAATTGCGGTGAAGATGGGGTCGTCTTGAAATCGTAGTTTACGAGTTTGTCCCCTTCAACTGTGAAGCTGTCGTCGGCTTTTGCCACACTGATGTCGCTTGGGTCGATTGCGTTGGGATAGAGCAGAACTGTTCGATAGTCTACTTTGACGCTTTTCAGTTTTGTCCCTTCAAAATAGATTCGCCCTCTTGCGGCACGTTTCGAACCGAAGCCTTTCTGCGAGTGAGGGACAGTCAGAAGTGTGGTCAGGTTCTTCATGCTTCTTCCCATGCAGAGGTAGACGCGTTCAATTGTTTGGTAATCTCTATGGGTTTCTCTTATGATGTGATGCAGCAACCCATCTGTCGACTCGTTCTTTAATATTGTTAGTGGCATGCGCATCGAATAGATGTTAAGGTTGATTCCGAAGAGTCTTGACAGATTTTCCAGCTGCTCGTATTTCACCCCGTCAACCATGTCCACGTAGCTATTATTACAGGTTTGAAGATGGCGAGTTATCAGTTCGACCTCCTCCCTACAGATGAGTGAACCGTCGTATTTCTGTGCAAACTTCTGGTCTATCTCCAGCGTTTCGGTTTTTACTTTTGCACATGGAAAGGCACTTTGTCCACTATTCACTATTGATTCTTTGAGTGGATTCATTGAATACCTGTCTGGCTCTATCTCATCGGTGTTGAGCAGGAAAGGCACGATTAGCCCGCGAGCGGGGTTGCTCAGCATTTCGCATATCGCGTCAACATCCTTCTGACTGACCTCATGCAAGCCATATTGGTAGAAGTAGTTCCCGCAGGCTTCAAGCAGCCGAGCAGCTATGATGCCCTGAACCTCCTCGACGGTCAGCTGCGGGTTTGAGTACTCAACCGATGCTCTCAGGAAGAAGTGTCCGCTGTCAAAAGTGACGTCGCTTCTCTTACCGTCCTTGAAAAAGAAAAGAGAAAACTTCCTTCGGCCATTACTTTTGAACGTGGCCAGTTCTTTCACTATCGCTTCGACGCATGACGCCGAGTTTTTGAGGAAGTCTTCAACGATTATTTTGCTTAGGCTGCTTGACAAGTGGCTTTCAACCTCTCTCCAAGGATTCAGCTACGTAGATGCAGTTTCCGCCGGCTGGCTTACCGAGAAACATTCTTGCCACGCGAAAACTTTCACTGAACCCAGCTTCTTCAAGCATGTTGATGATTGACTTTTCCTTCTCACCGATGCACATGGAGACTTCTCGTCCTTCCAACTTTTTGAGAACGGTTCTTAAAAGGTTGATGGCAACGTCTCTGCGTCTTTGTTGACACATTAATGGTCCCAGTTCAGCCACTCCCCTGTACACTTTGGCCACTGCGTATCCTGATATCTGTCCGTCTTGAATGTGCATGTAGCAAAGGTTGTCTTGGTCGGAGAGAATAGGCTCGAGCAGCTTTCTTCGCGATGCGCCAAAACAGGAGCTGTCGTAATCGATGATCTTGTTTATGTCTTGCTTCTCAGCTCGTCTTAGATTGAGCTTGACTTGTGAAGAGAAGGCCGTTCCCTTCAGAACTGTGAATTCTGAGTCGAGTTGAAAGCCAAGCCTCTCGTAGAACGGAATTCTCTCTATGTAGGCGTACAGACCGATAGTTTCCACGTTCTTACTTGTCAGATATTTGATGGCATGCTTGACCAGTGACGATCCTGCACCCTCTTTTCGGCGCCTTTCGCTGACGACCAAGTTACCGAACCAACCGACCCTCCCGAAGCTGACAGTCGTCGCGATGCCTATTTTCTCCGAACCGTCGAGCAGAATGAATGACCCTTTGGGCTCAAGCTCTATCATGAATTCGAAGTCTTCTTCAGTCAGTCCCCAGCCCATCTGGCCTGTGATTTGAACAGCAAATACGCAGTCTTCGGGCGCCATGTTTCTTATTTGGAGCATACAAGCAGAGTCAAGGTTTATACGAGAGCATAAACTTTACTAGACGATGTCATTTTGGAACATCAACTGGAAAGGAGGATTTGCAGTCATAGACAAGCGGTTGAAGGTCGAAATAGTTCGCAATGTTCCAGTAACCACTCATCCGTTTACTGGCTACTTCAAAGGCTTCGAGAAGGTAGGGGCCGTCAGGAGAATTTTCGGCGAAAAAACAGAGGAAGTGCTACGCAGTCTTAGGGTCGAGTTTGGAGGGAGGTGGGGTTACATGGGCGTCAGCGACGTCGATGGACATCTGTTGATTAGTGCACGTTACATGAAGGAAGGCGACATTATTGACATTTATCTGGACATAATTCATGAGCTGGTTCACGTCAGGCAGTTTATGGAGGGAAAGAAGCTTTTCGACGACAACTTCAGCTACGTAAGGAGGCCCACTGAGGTTGAGGCTTACCGTCTTGCGGTTGAGGAAGCAAAAAGGCTTGGACTGAGTGATGAAAGGATCTGTGAATACTTGAAGACTGAGTGGATGAGCAACAGGGATTTGGAACGACTTGCAGAGGCCGTGAACGTCAAGTGCAAGCGTGGCAAAGAGTAGGAAGACGACTTAGTAGTTTTCGCACCAGACTTCGAAGTAGCTTCTGTCGTGATGGCAGACGGGGCATTTGTCAGGTGCTTCAGTTCCTTTAAAGACGTGTCCGCAGTTTCTGCATTTCCACATGATAGGCGTGTCTTTTTTGAAGACCTTGCCCTGCTCCACGTTGGCCAGCAGTTTTCGGTAGCGCCTTTCGTGGTAGCTTTCGACTTTGGCGACGCCACGGAAGGTTCTGGCTACATCTTCAAAGCCTTCTTTCTCTGCTACTTCTGCGAAGTTTGGATAGAGTGTTCCCCACTCGAGTTTTTCTCCTTCTGCGGCTGCTTTCAGGTTTTCAGCTGTTGTTCCAGTGACGCCCGCAGGATATGCAGCAGTAATCTCCATGTTTCCGCCTTCGAGGTGGTTAAAGAAGAGCTGAGCATGTTCTTTTTCGTTGTCGGCTGTTTCTTGGAATATGGCGGATATTTGTTCGTATCCTTCCTTTTTGGCTACGCTGGCAAAGAAAGTGTATCTGTTTCTGGCTTGAGATTCGCCTGCAAAAGCTGCGAGCAGATTCTTCTCAGTTCGACTACCCTTCAATTCCATGATCTTTACCTCTTAACGCATACATCTGCAACAAGAGACATAAAAAGCATTTTGGACTTGCCCAATCAAAACCACGCGCTGAATCTGTCTCGTTCGCTCAAAACGGTGCCTAATCCTGGTGCAGGGGGTGGGATTTGAACCCACGAACCCCTGCGGGATAGCCGCCTCAGGATATAATGGCATTAACTGGATCTCTTTCAAAGATTTCTTGCAGAAGCAATATAGACCGATAACAGTCAGGTGTAGATATGACTATGCACTGAAATACCATAAGCTGCTACTGGATCAGGATCTGTCTCCACTAAGCCTAGTTACGGACAATATGAGGATACGCATTCTGAAGGCACTAAGTGCACTGAGTTTCTCGGAGTCAATGACAGTTTCAAGTTTTTGATGCAGAAATACGGTCTGAAATGGAGCATTAACAACAAGGATGACCTAATAATACAAAGGATGTTGAAGCCTCTTAATAGTGGAAGTGTTGTAGAATGGATCAGACAAGTTTAGGTAAAGATTCCAAAGGCGAAACCGTATGTTGATCTTTTGCTTTGCAGTAGAATGAGACCACTAGAAGGGATGGACTCCCATAACCTGATCGTAAAACTAGGTAGCGAAAACAGACTCATGGACTACTACGATTCTGATAGGCAAGTGTTGCAACATTTCAGGTACAGGTCAATCTTCATACGTAGAAGCAAGAAGGTTTACATTTCATTTGTTCCCAACGAGATTCTAGATAGAATTCTAACTGATGAGCCCATAGTGCCCAGAACATTATACAAGAACTTTGAGAGAACGGCTCTTCCCATTCGATTCTGTGATATACGAGAATACTGGAGCACACAAATGTGAAAGTTTCTTAGCAGGATAGAGATTGACTTCCTGCAAGGCAGATGTGGGACCCTCTACATGCAGAACTACTTCAATCCAACCTACATAGAAGACTTGCAAAACAGAACCATACAAGGAATAAAGACAATAATGCAAAGCATCCAAGACAACCCCACACAAAACAACTTAACACGACTCTAACAAAATCGAAACGGCTCGAAACGACCAAGCCAAATCTTCCCTTTTTCTGTGATAGCATTCGACTCTAAACTTCTTTGGAGTCCCTAAAACCATTGTGAAATGTGCTCATTTTCTTGTCTTAAACCATCTGAATAAAATCACAGCTAAAGAAGCGAATATCAAACACCAAAAAGCAGTATCCAGAAGAAAGAATTCCAATGAGAACCAATAGACTGTAGGCATACCTGGATAGACTATCCACGAGTGTCCATGCCAGCTCAGAGGAAAACCATAGACAATTTTGGATAATCCAGGTTTGGACAAGTTTTGCTCATAGAACCCTTAAGATAAGTGTAGCAATGATACCTAATGCAAAGATTGAAAGAACAATCAGAAAAGGTCTTATTCTCATACGCACCATCTTCTATTGAGCCCTTAGAATCTTTTGAAGGAATTGTCAAGGTTTCGGCTTGCTCTTTCTTCTTCCTAAAATCATAGCTGCAACACCTATCCAGCAAAGTGTCAAAAAGAAACCTATACCAAAAAGAGCATTCCTTAAGGGATGAAGGTATGGAAGGTAATCTATGATGAGCCCAGGGTGCAATTGCTCCTCAAGCATCTTAATACGATACAGTTGTGAATTGATGCCTTCCTCTACACCGTGTATGTAGGCTGCTGTTATTGCCAGTATGAACGTTGCTATAGTAAGAGCTTCTATTATCCAGAATGCCTTATTCATGACTTTTCATCTGCGAAAGAAAGATGTACTAAGGTTTCCTTATAATTCTAGGGATTAGAACAGATTTCTGCATTCTGACGACATTGTTCTACGTAGAACATTTTACTGATTCAAAATCAGATTTCAAAATACTAATTTTGGCTTCTGAAACCAAATTCGGCTGGACGCGCCTGCAACTTCCTACCGTTAACAGGCACTTCGCGCTTAAGCACATAAGCTCTTTTCTCGCGGGTCAGAAAAAGGCGCTTCACGTCACCTGCTGGACGTTATGAGACGACACTATTTAGCTTGTTGCCAGAAAAAATCCTTAGATATACGCGGGTTCAAGGCGTTTTTGGTGGATGATACGAGCGATCTTGGTTATGAACGGTTGAAATGTGAGAACTGTGGAAAACCATTGGGCTTTATGCGCTTAGGCTTGAAAATCTATCCTCCGAAAACGTTGATACGGCTTGCTTCTGACGGACCAATAGTAAACGTGGAAAAAGAGGTTCATTGTAAAGAATGCTTCAGACGGTTGGCCGAAAGCAAAAAGGAACATAGCCCGTCAACGCAACAACATGAGTAAGCTTAATAGTTTGTCTGCAATATATCAAACGACAAAGGTGAACTGCATGGAAAAACAAGGACAGCAAGGAGGATACCTGTGGGTTCCAGGCGCAACAACTGTTGGAGTAGTCTGCAAAGACGGAGTCGTGTTGGCTTCTGAAAAACGTGTTTCATACGGCTACCTCATAGTCAGCAAAGGCGGAAAGAAGGTCTTCAAAATCACAGACTGCATAGGCGCGGCATGTGCAGGGCTGGTTTCAGACATGCAGATTCTTGTTAGAGACGTAGAAGCCTACGTGAACCTGTTCAGCTTAGACGTAGGCAGACCCATCTCAGTGAGGTCGGCAGCCAAACTCATGTCAAACCTGCTCTTCAACAACAGATTGGCACCATTGATCACGCAGACAATTGTCGGAGGCGTCGACGAGGAAGGTGCGTCAATCTACGTTCTAGACGTTCTGGGTTCAGTAATACCCGACAAGTACACAGTTGTGGGTTCTGGAACAGAGATCGCCATCGGAGTAGTTGAGGAAGGCTACAGGGAAAGCATGACTATGGAAGAAGCAAAGGAGCTGGTCACCAGAGCAATAAAATCAGCCGTGAGCAGAGATATCATGAGCGGCGACGGCATAGACTTTCTCCTCATAACCAAGGAAGGAATGACGGAGGAAACGACTAAGTTCTAGGCTCCGCCTGTTCTGTAAAAAGCTTAATCAATAATCCCTACACTACAACCTATTGCTACTACAAGAGGGAAGCATAGTTTGCCATTTCAGTTAAGCGAAGAAGAAGGAAAATTCTTGGTTGAGATTGCCCGCAAAGCCGTCGAGGAGTATCTGAAGACCAAGAAACACATGCGTGTACCCGAAAGCCTTTCCAAAAATCTTCTACAACCCTGCGGCGTGTTCGTCACGATTAACCGACTAGAGAATGGAGAAAAAAAGCTGAGAGGATGCATCGGATACCCATACCCAACCGCTCCATTGGTTCAGGCAGTCATCGACTCTGCCATAAACGCCGCCACTCAAGACCCACGTTTCCGCCCAGTTTCGCAAGGTGAGCTTGACAAGCTGGTTTTCGAGGTAAGCGTGCTTACACCGCCGCAGATGGTAGAAGTTAAGAAACCGAAAGAATATCCCGCCCAGATCAAGGTGGGCGAAGACGGATTAATCGTCGAAAGAGGCATGTACAAAGGCTTGCTTCTGCCGCAGGTGCCTGTTGAGTGGGAATGGGACGAAGAGGAGTTTCTGTGCCAATGTTGTGTTAAAGCTGGGCTGTCTCCCGATTACTGGCTGATTGAAGGCACGAGGATTTATAAGTTTCAAGCCATAGTTTTTGAAGAAGAAAAGCCTCGAGGAGAAATCAAACGCAGACTCCTCAGCAGGAAATGACTTTATGCGCGTTTATTTTGCTCCTTGCGGGATCGGTTTGGGACATGTTGGGAGGAGCATTCCGATAGCAAGGAAACTTTTGGAGAAAGACGTTGATGTAATGTTTTCTACGTATAGAGAAGGGATACGCTATGTCGAACGAGAAAAGCTACCGCTCACAAAGGCGCCCCCTATAGGGTTTCAGGTCAAACCAGACGGCACAGTGGATTTCAGACAAACCGCAATCAATCCAGGTCCCTTCTTCGCTTCCTTTACTCTTGTGGAGCAGATCAACGCGGAAATCGAAGCGATTGAAAAGTTTAAGCCAGACATCGTTGTTTCAGACACCCGCATTTCACCTTTGCTGGCAGCGAGAATTCTGCGAATACCCAGAATCTGCATCTTGAACCAGTTCCAAGTAATAATTCCTCGCAGAAAACGTTTCTTGCGCTTGGCTAGACTGGCAGACGCTGGGACTCTCACGCTTGTTGGTAAGATGTGGACCAGCGGAAACACGGTTTTAATACCAGATTTTCCCAAACCATACACGATATGCGCTGGCAACCTGAACATCCCCCAATCTTACAGGAAAAACGTCAAGCTGATTGGACCGTTGCTGCCTGTTCGGCCGAACGAGCTGCCCGATGAAACAGAACTTAGGAGAAAACTGAAGCTGGCAAGTGGCAAACCAGTCATTTTTGTGCCGATAAGTGGGCCTGTCATGGAAAGAGCCTTCCTAACAGGGATTCTGAGGAAGATTCTGCTGGGGTTTCCCGAGGATTACGAGGTGGTTGTCTCCCTCGGCTACCCGAACACCGACGACAAGCCCACACGGTACGGCAACGCTACAATCTTCAAGTGGCTTCCAAACCGTTTCGAATACCTCAAAGCCTGCGACTTGATAATCGGCCGAGCTGGACACGGAACCATAACGCAGAGTATGTGTTACGGCAAGCCAATGATACTTGTTCCAACGCCAAGCCACACAGAACAAATCAGCAACGCAAAGCAGGCCATGGACCTCGGCGTGGCCGATATCATTCAACAAAAGGAAGTCAGCAGAGAAAGTCTTCTGAAGACCGTTGCTCGAATCTTGTCAAGTGGTGCTTCTCAGAGGCTTAGGGAAGTTCAAAGGGAGGTTTTGAAGTACGACGGCCTAGACAACGCCGTGAAAACAGTGTTCGAGGTCGCTAAAAAACAACAAGTATTTTAAGTCAAGCAATCCGAAAATAGAAGACATGTTCCTGCCTCGCAAAATCTTGGAAAAGAAGCTTCTGGACATGCTTGCCGAAGACGTAGGGCAGGGAGACATAACCACCGCGTTGACAATTCCAGCTGAAAGCATAAGTGAAGCACAAATAGTAGCGAAAGAAGCAGGGGTCGCTGCTGGAATCGAGGAGGCAAGGGTGTTACTGGAAAGCTTGGGGCTGAAAGTTGAAACATTAACCTCAGACGGAGAGAAGATAAAACCGAAGCAGGCATTGATGAAAATCCGCGGCAACACGCGAACCATACTCTCGGCTGAACGTACGATTCTAAACATCGTCTCTCGAATGAGCGGCATCGCCACGACCACAAGAGAACTGGTGGAAAAGCTTCAGAAAGCCAAGCTCACGACAAGGGTCGCGTGCACGCGAAAGACGGCTCCTGGGCTGTTGTATTTTGACAAGAAGGCTGTTCTAATAGGCGGCGGCGATACACATAGGCTGCACTTGGATGACATGGTCTTGATAAAAGACAATCACATCCTCGTTGCTGGAAGCGTTGAGGCTGCTGTTAGAAGAGCGAAGGAAATGGGTTCTTTCAGCAAGAAAATAGAGGTTGAAGTATCAAACGCTAAAGATGCATTGGCCGCCGTGAGGGCTGGGGCAGACATAGTCATGTTGGATAATTTTTCCCCGAAGCAAGTAGAGAAAACTGTCGGTCTAGTAAAGAAGGCAGGTTTTCTTGGAAAAGTCTTGATAGAGGCCAGCGGCGGGATCACAGCGCGGAACACTCTGGAATTTGCCTCAAAGCACGTTGACGTTGTAAGCCTTGGTGAATTGACAGACAGCGTCAAGGCGTTAGACTTGAGTCTGGAAATTACCAAAGTTGGGAATACTTGAGGCTAACGTTGACTCTAGCCGACCAAGGAGATTATGGCCGCTTCTATAATCGCACCTGCTAGGAGCAGGCCGGCGCAGACACCGATCAGCATTCCTGTACTTCGAAGCTCCCTCTTGACCCTACGCTGTATTATGCGCCTTGTGAGCCACATGCTTTCTGAGAGTGCGATGGAGTATGCGAGGAACTCGAGCCATGTGAATGGGAAAAGGAACAGAAGCAGGAAAATTGGCAGAGAAGGCGCACCGCTCGTTACGCTTTCCGCAGCAATCACGCGTCCAGTAGTGTGCAACACGTAAAATCCGAAAAACGGGCCTGCTATAGGCACAAACATGACGAGGCATATTGGAAAGTTGTTTGCGAAAATAGTCTCTGTGCTGCCCAAGATAGTCATGTTTCTTATGTTCTGTTGCATCTGTTCAAGCTGTTTGCTTAATGATTGCGACTCTTCGCTGCTGAGAGGAGCTAGGACACCGCCTATTGTCACGGCTATGGAAAGAAGCATGAACGCAAAGATTGACAGAACTCGTTTTCTTGTTGTCGTGGAGTATCTCCAAAAATCGAGCATGACCTTGCAGCTCCTTAGACTGCCTTATACTTAGGGTTAATTCTCAACGCTCTGAATCCTCTCGCGCATGGGTTCAACATTTCCGTTACATCAACTTTCTTCAAGACTTCCTTTATGTCTTCCGCGTAGCCTCTGATGTCATGTTCGGCCGTTATGAGAGAGTAGAGGTAAATTCCTTTGTCAGCAAATCCTGGCTGGCATTTGGAAGGCAGACCCAGCAGAATCGGTTGATTCTCCTTCGCAACCTTCTCACAAACATACAAAATAGCATGCGCTCCACAAGTCAATTCAGCAATCCTCACTGGGATGCTTTCTTTTCCAATGGCCAGAACTTCGATTCCATATTTTTGTGTTATCTCACCTGCGATTCTACGCAGTCTGGGCAGGATTTTAAGAAGGTGACGCTTAGCCTTGGCGGAAATCTTCATGTTGGAAAACTGTATCGGAGACAACTCTTCCAGCGAAACAGCTCCCAAAGACATGTCAAGGTGCACCACATCCGCCTTCACCTTCCCAGCCAGTTCTCTACAAAGCTCAGCTTCATGCACTATAACTTCGTGCCCATCTTCAGCGCTGACGAAGATAGGTTCCGCCAACACTGCGCTTGCCTCCCTATACGGGGGACAGACCAAGACGGATGCCGAAGCAACTATCTGCAGAGGCTCAAACCGCTCATTCAGTATGGCGGTTGAGGAATCTGCGGAAATGACTTTCAAGAGTCTCACCTTGCCATCTTAGAAACCATCAATCAGAATTTAGCTTTGCTGTTTCAATCGGGCAACTGTCTGAGATGCAGTCCCAAGAGGAATATTTCGGAGCTCTTGGCTCTACTTGCTGCAGGCTTTATTATTTTCACTGTCTGAAAATGCTTCCTCATTTTCTGGATGAAATCGTCTAACAGGTCTCCTTGGAAAACTTTCACGAAAAAGTTTCCGTGAAGTCTGAGCGTTTCGCAAGATATCTTCAGCGCTTGCTGCGCTAGGTCTATTTGGCGGGCATGGTCAACTTCCCATATTCCGGAAATTTTCGGGGAAGCATCTGAAATCACTACGTCCGCCTTTCTCGGAAGTAATTCCAAAATCTGCTCTAGGGTTTCCCGTTCAGTCATGTCGCCTACTATCGTTCTAACATAGCTTTGAGGAAATGGCTCAATAGGCTTCAAGTCAACTCCTAAAATGAAGCCTTTGTTTCCGATAATTCTTTTAGCAACCTGAATCCATCCGCCTGGCGCTGCACCCAAGTCAATGACGACGTCGCCGTACTTTATGAAGTCATACTTTTTCACGGCTTGAATCAGCTTGTAGGATGCTCTGGAGCGGTATTTTTCTTCTTTTGCTTTCTGGTAATAGTAGTCTCTTTTTCTATCCTGTATCCATGCCTTAGGCAAGACTAGCTGTCTCCCACCGTGCCAGATTCGCCCTTGGCTATCAGAAGAATCCAGTCTGTGAGTCTTTCACAGTTCTTCGGCGAAATAGTGCTCGATGGGTCGCATCTAGGATTGTCTTGACACATCAAGCATGGACAGTCCGCTATCGACTCTATTGAGGCGGGAAGCCTCTTCGGATAAAGCCTGTAGGTCCATCTTCCATCGCAGAGCTCCTTGGCTCGGCGAATCAGCCCTTTATTCTCAAGCTTTATGGAGATTCTCGATCCTTCTCGGCTGCTTGCCCCCAAGTTACGCCACAGTTCCGATTGCAGCACGCCCTCGAAGCCAGTGTTCATCACGAATTGGAGGGCCTTCTGTTCTAGGTCGTTGCGTTTCGGCATCTTCACCAGTTCCAAGTTTCTATGTTAATATATATGCGGTTTCGAATAAAAAGATGTATGCCCATATTTGAAAATAGCGCATGTTGAAGGACGCGGAAAATGAAGGATAAAGAAGCCCGTGGCTCCTACTGTTTAGGAATTGAATCAACAGCAGACGACTTCAGCATCGGAGTATCAACATTCAAAGGCAAAATACTAGCAAACATAAGAAGCCCTTACGTGCCCGTTGAAGGAGGCATCCACCCAAGAGAAGCCGCAAGGCATCACGCGGAAGTAGCAAGCAACGTACTCGAAAAAGCCTTTTCAAAATCCAAGATAAAGCCCAAAAACGTTTCGGTCGTCTCCTTTTCCCAAGGTCCCGGCCTGGGTCCTTGCCTTCGAACTGGTGCGACTGTTGCGCGCGCTTTAGCATCTTATCTCAACGTTCCTCTTGTCGGGGTTAACCACTGCATAGCGCATGTTGAGATAGGGAAACTGAAAACGGGCGCAAAGGACCCGGTTACGCTGTACGTTTCGGGAGGAAACACCATAGTCTCGGCCTTTGATTCTGGGCGTTACAGAGTCTTTGGCGAAACACTGGACATTGCCCTTGGAAACTGTTTAGACGTTTTTGCAAGAGAGGCCGGGTTACATCAAACGGAGGGTAAGCCTTTTGGGGCTGTTGTTGAAGATCTTGCTGCAAAAGGAAAAAAGCTCATTCCATTGCCGTACTCGGTTAAGGGAATGGACATTTCTCTGAGCGGATTGTTGACAGCTCTGACCAATCTGCTCAAGAGAAGGGAGTACAATCTTGAAGGCCTGTGCTATAGCCTTCAGGAAACAGCCTTTTCTATGGTCACAGAGGTGACTGAAAGAGCTTTGGCGCACACTGAGAAGAAAGAGGTTCTGCTGACGGGTGGAGTAGCAGCTAACAAGAGACTGCAGTCAATGGTTAAGGCGATTGCTGAGGAGCACGATGCAAGATTTTGTGTAGTTCCGAGCGAGTTTGCCGTTGACAACGGTGCAATGGTTGCTTGGACGGGAGTGTTAGCCTACACTCACGGCGTAGTCACACCGATTGACAAAAGCTTTGTGAAGTTGAGATGGCGGCTTGAAGAGGTTGAAGTCCCGTGGGTAGAATGAGCCGCCCATTGCTGATCAAGAAAGGTGCAGAAGCAAGCCTCTACCTTGCAGACTGGCACGGCAGAAAAGTAGTGATGAAGTGTCGTTTGCCCAAGAAGTATCGTCCATTAAGTTTGGATGAGCGGATCCGAACTTACCGGACAATTCATGAGCCGCAGTTGATGCATGAAGCGAAAAGGGCTGGGGTTCCAACGCCGACAATCTTTCTAGTCGACGTGAAAAATACGATCATCGTCATGGAATTTATCGAAGGAAAACAGGTAAAACGGCTTTTGGCGGAGGTTTCGGCAAGCGAGAAACAGTTGCTGTGCTTGAAGATTGGCGAACTCATCGGCAAGCTTCATCGATGCGGAATAATTCACGGTGACTTGACCACTTCAAACATGATTCTGAACCCTGATGGGAAAACTTTCTTTGTGGACTTTGGACTCGGCGAGAAAACAAGGGAGTTGGAGACCAGAGGAGTGGATCTGCACCTCATGAAAAGGGCCTTGCAGAGTGCGCATTTCCGTTTTGCTGCGGAATGTTTTGACGCTGTGAGCAAAGGCTACTGCAAGGTTTTGGGACGTGAAGCTGGAAAAAGTGTTTTAGACAAGGTGAGAGAGATAGAGAAAAGAGGACGTTACGTTTCCGAAAGAAGAGAGGAATGACTGATGATTAAGAGCGTTTGGTGCGTCACTTTCTACGTTTCCAATCTAAAGAAGGCCTCGCAATTCTATGAAAAGACTCTGGGCTTGGAGAAAAAGTACGAGTTTTCAAGCTATGTTGGCTTCCAATGCGGCAACCTAGAAATAGGACTAATTTCCCAGGCTGAGAGACGGAAAGTGCCAAGTCGAAAGTCGCCTTCAGTAGAGTTTCTAGTCGATGATGTTGACAAGACATATAAAGAGTTGAGAGCCAAAGGTGTCAAGTTCATCAAGGAATTGCACGATGAGACTTGGGGTGGAAGGGAAGCTGCGTTCACAGACCCTGATGGCAACGTTCTGGAGATTGTTCAGATAGACTGGGGAAGGTATTTTGATGTGTCGGCAAAAGGTGCAAAGAAAAGCGGTTGAGCAGCATGAATCTCCAATTTGAAGGCAGAGTAATATTCTTCGCGACAAACAACATTAACAAGTTTAACGAGGCTCGGAAAGTGTTGGGAGAATACGGAATAGCAGTAGGCATGCTCAGGGTGAAGAGTTTGGAAGTCCAAAGCGACAGTCTAGAGGAAATTGCCCGGGCAAGCGTGAAAGATGCTTTCAAGAGGTGTCACCTGCCGATCATCGTTGAAGACGCCGGGTTGTTCGTAGAGGCTTTGAACGGGTTTCCTGGCCCGTACACGGCTTATGTTTACAAGACAATTGGGAACAAAGGGTTATTGAAGCTGATGAGAGACACCGAAAACAGAAAAGCATGGTTCCAGTCAGTGATAGCCTATCTTTCGGCGAAGATCGAATCACCCATATGCTTTGATGGCGAAGTCGCAGGAGAAATCGTGGAGGAAGAAAGAAGAAAAGACCGTGAATCTGGCTTCGGTTTCGACCCAATCTTCAAACCAGCCAACAGCACCAGAACGTTTGCAGAAATGGATACAGCCGAGAAGAACAGGCATTCTCACCGAGCAAGGGCTTTGCGCAAGTTTGCAGAATGGTACAGAAAGCTTCCCAATGAGGAATAGGACCGTTTTGTTTCGAATCAAAATATGAGATTTTGGAAAGCGCGCATAGAACAATCACAAGTCGTAGTTCTCCAAAAATCCAAGTGCCCGCCTTTTTCCAGAAGGCATCAATATTCTTAAATATCTGTCTATCCTCGCTCATACAGAGTTTAAGTGACGCAGCATGCCTAAGCAGGAAAAAGGAAAATCCCATCAGACAAGGCCAGTCAGCAAGCGACCTCCAAGCTGGTGCAAGTACCAACCAGAAGAAGTGGAAGCTCTTGTTGCCAAACTGGCAAAGGAAGGCAACACCCCGAGCCGCATAGGAACAATTCTGAGAGACCAGTACTCAATTCCCTTAGTGAAACCTATAACGGGCAAGACCATACTGCAAATTCTGAAAGCTTCTGAGCTTGCTCCTGCAATGCCTGAGGATTTGGGAAACTTGGTGAAGAAGGCTGAAAGTCTCGGCTTGCATCTTGAGAAGAACAAAAAGGATCTGAATAACAAGAGGGCGTTGCAGATGGTTGAAGCGAAAATCTATCAACTCTCAAGGTACTATAAGCGCGAAGGTGTCCTGCCGAGTAATTGGAAATACGAGCCGAAAGTAGCTTCATTGACCTAAGCCCAGTGGTGTGCACAATTTTTCGGTGCCTAACTTGTTGCATGATGATAACTCGTAGGATACACCAGATTTAAATGTCTGAACAATTTAGCTTCTTAACCTAGCGTGAATGCCATGGCAGTGGATGAAAACCAGATTGCATGTTTCTCAGATTCAGCTGCACGGGCAGCCGCGACGATTGTGGAAACTGTCAAGGAAGACGGGCTCATTTATGTTTTCTCACATCTAGATGCTGACGGCATCTCAGCGGCAGGCATAATCGGCAAGATGTTGGCCAGACTCGATGCTAAGTTTAGGATTCAGGTAACCCAATGGATCAACGACAAAACCGTAAGCGAAATACTTTCAGAAAAGCCGCAGCTGATAGTCTTTTCAGACCTAGGAAGCGGCTACATAGACTTTGTAAATGACAAACTCGCAACCTTCAAAACCGTAATTCTGGATCATCATCAGATTATCGGCGAAGAAAAGGATAACATTGTGCAAGTAAACCCACACGTGCATGGCATTGATGGTGCGCGTGACATAAGCGGTGCAGGCGTCGCATATTTTGTAGCTAAAGCCATAAACAAAGTTAACATTGACCTGGCGCCTGTTGCTGTGGTCGGAGCGCTTGGAGACCTGCAGGACAAGTACGATCAGAGATTGCTGGGCGGAGTTAATGAGAAGATTGTTGAAGACGCAACAAGCGCGGGTCTGTTAACGGTTGAGAAGGATCTGATATTCTTCGGCAGAGAAACACGACCCATACACAGAACTTTAGCATCAACAACCAACCCGTTCATACCTGGCATAAGCGGCGAAGAAGACAAAAGTCTAGCTTTCTTGGCAAGTTTAGGCATCAAACCCAGAGACGGCGAAAAGTGGCGCGCCCTCAGAGACTTGTCTGACGAGGAGAAGAAGCGGCTGTGCTCGGCTCTTGCAGACTACCTGCTCTCGAAAGGCCTACGTTACGAGGTAACAAATCTCATTGGACACGTTTACACTCTGAACAACGAGGAACCTTGGACTCCAATCCGAGACGCCAGAGAATTCGCCGTCTTGTTGAATGCAACGGGTCGCATGGACAAGCCAAGCCTAGGCGTGGCGGTCTGCATGGGCGACAGAGGCTCAGCCCTTGAAGCCTCAAACAAAGTGCTCGAAGACTATCGGAGAGCAATCAGCAAGTATCTTGGCTGGGTGATGGAGAAGCCTGAAAGGATGAAGGAACTGGAGAACATCTACGTTATCTATGGTGAGAACTTCATAAACGACAAGATAGTCGGCGCAATCTCCTCCATTCTTTGCGCAAGCTTGCCGAACCCTGAAAAACCATTGATCGCCTACGCCAACGTCGAAGAAGAAGGTTTGGCAAAGATCTCCGCAAGAACCATGGACATCATGACAAACAAGGGCATTAACCTCGCCGAGGTCATGCAAGTAGCGGCAGGGAAACTTCAAGGAAAAGGCGGCGGGCACAACGTAGCAGCTGGAGCACAAGTTCCCATGGAAAGCATCGGCACCTTCATACAAATCGTCAACGAATTAGTTGGAAAGCAACTGAAAGGCGAAAAGATTGGAAGCTGAAATAATAGTCGAATATGATGACGAAAAGACCTCCCGAGCCGTGGCAGAGGCTGTCTCGCCGGACAACTTCAAAACACCCGGCAACTTGTCAGTCAAAACCACTGTCGAAGGAAAGAAAGTCATTACACAAATAGAACACCATGGAAAACTTCCAACTTTCATTGCAACGATTGACGACCTGCTCTTCTCCGTTTGTACGGCGGAAAACACTCTGCAAACAACAAAGAAGCTTCAAACGCGCGTGGAGAGAGGAGATCGTGAAAGCGCATGATCACTGTCAGCAAAGCGACCAAGAGCGGCGTTCGAGCTCTCAGTAGAAAGCTCTTGAAACTGCTAGAAGACAAGAACAGTCAAATCTATCAGGGCAACGTTGCCAAATTCGGTATTCCAAAAGAATATGTCAAGAAAGCCTTCTCTGAAAAGACGCTGTTGGAGGCGGCTGCTTCTACAAAAACAACAATATACCTTGCCCTCGAAAACAGATGCAAAATCTTGGGTTTTGCCCAAACCATCCAGCGAGAAGCAAACACGACAGAACTGGACCGAATCATAGTTTTTCCAGAACACACAAGGAAAGGCATCGGAACACAGCTTCTGGCTAAGGTGGTGAAAGACGAAAAACGAAAAGGGACGAAAGCCATCATCGTGAATGCCGGTAAAGGAGAAACGCACGCTAGACGATTCTACGAGAAGAACAGTTTTGCGACAGTCAAAGAAGTCACAATGGAAGCTCCGTGGGGTAACAAGATAACCCTTGTCATATACCAACTTCAACTGAACTCCGACTAGCATAATCCGTTGCTTGCTGCTGAACCTGCAAGTGGCACAGTTTATATCTGGGAGCGTCGGACTTGTGTTTAGTTTGGAGATTTGAGTAACATGAATGAAGGGAGAAGCGGTCAGTTTTCAATTCAGTCGCTGCTGTCAGCCAGATTATTGCTCTCTCCGCAGTTGGCAGATGGCAAAGTGTACTTCATCAGCGACATGAGCGGCGTAATGAGTCTATACGTGATGGATCAAAACGGGAGCATGCCGGAGTCTTTGTTGCCTGCAGGTCTTGCCCTGCAGAACCCGCATCTAATGGCTGGTTACAACTATTTCGTTCTGCCTAAACTTGGCAAGGTTCTTGTGATGATTGACGAGAACGGAAACGAAAACTACCAACCGTGCCTTGTCCCCCTTGAAGGCGGGATTCCAGAACCGATATTCGGCGAGAGATACAAGAACGAGCAAGTGGCATGTCTTCACTGCGATGTAAAGAAGAACATTGCATACTTCACTCGAGACGACCGAAAAACCCCGAATCTGGAATGTTTAATGGTGGATTTAGCCACCCTCAATGTCACTTCTCTGGGCACAAGCATTTACGGCAACTACTATAACGGCGCCAACCTCGACCATTCCACAGTGATTCTCGCAGACGGCTACACTGCCGCAGACAATGTGCTCTATGTTTGGCGGAAAGGCATGGCTGAAAGACAGCTGCTTTACGGGGTTCCTATCGAGAAGAGAACGGAGAATCAGCAAGTGAAGCTGTCGGGAATCGGAAACTGTAGCTTCACGCCAGACGAAGGAGGACTCTTGTTCAGATCGAACCTCTTCAGCGATGAAGGAAGCGCAAGCTACTTGTCACTTGATGGGTCGGCCAACGTTCTTGAAGTGCCAGTTTCTGGGCTCAGACACAAGGGGATGGGAGAGCTCGCCGACATCAAACTTGTCGACAAGGACCGTTTTCTGTTGGAGTACAACATTGACGGGTGTTCTTGGCTGTATGAGTGCAGACTGCGCGAGAATGAAGGACGAAAACAGTTGGACGTGGAGCGTACTCTCTGCGGTCTGCCGCCTCTCTCTGAAGGCGTGTTGATGGGATATGAGTTCGAGTTGCAGGAAAATGCAGGGGAAACCAAAGTAGGATATGTGCTCTCGTTCGCAACAGCAAACAACCCAGCACAGATTTACCTCTACCCACCAGACTCGCCATCGGAAACCCCCAGCGTTTTGTCCAAAGAACGCGTACTGGGCATAGATGGCAAGTTTCTTTCGGAGGGGGAAGACGCCAGCTACACTAGCTTTGATGGCTTGAAGGTTTCGGCGCGGCTGTACCTGCCCTCTGAGCATTTGGGCTTCAAAGGCTCAAGACCTCTGGTTCTGTATGTCCATGGGGGACCACAGAGTCAAGAACGACCCGACTTCACATGGTTCTCGATGCCCCTGATCCAGTTCCTGACTTTGAACGGGTTTGCTGTGTTTGTGCCGAACGTTAGGGGCAGTGCGGGCTACGGTTTGCGATATATGAAGCGCGTGGATCACGACTGGGGAGGCAAGGACATGCTTGATCATATAGAAGGCTTGAAGATGCTGGAAAAAGATTCTCGTATCGATTCATCACGGCGCGCCGTGATAGGTCGTTCCTATGGTGGATACATGACCTTGATGCTTGTGTCGAGACATCCAGATCTTTGGAAAGCTGCGTGCGACATGTTCGGCCCTTACGACTTGATTGCGTTCATCTATAGGCTTCCTGAAACTTGGCGAACGTTCTTCTACCTGTCCGTCGGCCATCCTGAGAAGGACAAAGAATTCCTTACGGAACATTCGCCGAAGAGCTACTTGAAGAACGTTAAGTGCCCAATGTTGATTCTTCAAGGAAGGAACGACCCAAGAGTGCTTGCGGCAGAATCAAGAGAGGTGGCTGAAAACCTGAAAGCGAACGGCGTTGAAACAGAGTTTCTAATCTTTGAGGATGAAGGGCACGACGTCATAAAATTCAAGAACAAGGTGCTTTGCTACACAAAGATCGTAGGCTTCTTCAAGAAGCACCTTAACCCATAGTAGAGAATCCGTATTAGACTCTGCAGTCTGTGTTGCAGCCCAGTTGCTGACCACCGCAAGTTTTAAGAAATCTTGACGCCGAACTTGAGTTATGGAACTCGATGATATGAAGGTCGCTGGAACACTTCTGTTCTCAGGTGCAGTCCAGTTCCTCCTTGGACTGATCATAGCTGAGGCGTTGTACCCAAATTACAGTGTTTCAGGAAACTACATAAGCGACTTGGGCGTTGGGTCCACTGCTCTCATCTTCAACTCGTCCGTCTTCGTGCTCGGTCTTCTGGCCGTTGCCGGTGCCTACTTCATTCGGGAAGCGTTCAAGTCTAACTTCCTCTTCATCATCCTGATCCTGACAGGCATTGGCGCCATGATGGTGGGATTGTTCCCCGAGACTGCTGGAGTAATGCATACTATCGCTTCACTGGTCACTTTTCTGTTCGGTGGGCTAGCGGCAATCGTTTCATACAAGGTGGAGAAATCGCCTTTTTCTTACCTGTCAGTTGTGCTGGGAGCGATGGGTCTCGTGGCACTTGGGCTTCTTGCTTCTGGCAACTATCTGGGTTTGGGCGTTGGAGGGATGGAACGCATGATTGCCTATCCTGTTCTGCTTTGGGCGGTCGGCTTTGGCGCTCATCTGCTTGGCAGTTCAAGACACACGAGTTCTGCTGCGAAAGCCCAAAATTAGGAATCGCAAATGGACAACCGACGGCATCGCAAGGTTAAATAGTCAATTCAAGGCTAGACTAAGAAGCTACAAGTGAGGAACATGCTAGACATCAAGCTCATTCGGGAAAATCCGGTGCTCGTAAGGAACAATCTGATGAAGCGAGGAGACCCTGCAAACCTGAAGATGCTCAGCAGTCTGATTGATTATGATAAGAAATGGCGTCAGGGTCTGACCAAGCTTAACCAGTTGCGCCACGAGAGAAGGCAGGTAACGACTGCAATTGCAGAGGCGAAAAGGAAGGGGAAAGATGCAGTCGCAGAGATATCGAAGGCAAAGGAAGTTGATAATGAAATTACAGCATTGGAGAAGAAAGTGAACGAATGGGAGGAGAATGTGCATAATTACCTGATGCGGCTTCCAAACCTCCTACACGAAACAGTGCCAACGGGCAAGGATGAAAATGGCAATGTCCAAGTCAGAACGTGGGGCAAGATACCCGAATTCAGCTTTCCCGTAAAAGGACACATGGACCTAGGCCTAGACCTCGACTTGATAGACATTGAAAGAGCTGGCAAGATTGCAGGCGCAAGATTCTTCTACCTGAAACGTGAAGCAGTCCTGCTGGACATGGCTTTGATGAGTTTCGCCCTCGAAGAAATGCGAGGAAAGGGCTACACTCTGATAGAGCCACCCTATCTGATGAGGCGAAAACCCTACGAGGGTGTCGTTTCGCTCAGCGACTTTGAAGATGTCTTGTACAAGGTTGAGAACGAAGACCTGTATCTGATAGCAACGTCGGAACATCCTATGGCAGCAATGTTTATGGATGAAGTTCTGAAGGCCGAAGACCTGCCTCTCAAACTTGCAGGAATCAGCACCAACTTCAGAAAAGAGGCTGGAGCACACGGCAAGGATACCCGTGGGATTTTCCGTACCCACCAGTTTAACAAGATTGAACAGTTTCTCTTCTGTAAACCCGAAGACTCTTGGAGAATTCACGAGGAACTCATTCAAAATGCGGAGGAGATTGCCCAGAAGCTTGGGCTTCCCTACCGCGTAGTAAACTCATGCACAGGCGACATTGGAACAGTAGCTGCGAAAAAATACGACATTGAAGCTTGGATGCCTGCTCAAAACGCGTACAGAGAGATAGTTTCATGCAGCAACTGCACGGACTATCAGGCCCGAAGGTTAAACATAAAGTACAGAGAGAAAGAGGGAGAAGCACCAAAGGGGTTTGTGCACACGCTTAATTCCACAGCCATAGCCACTGGCAGAACTATCGTTGCCATACTTGAAAACTATCAACAGGAAGACGGTTCCGTTATCATTCCAAAGGCTTTGAGGAAATACATGGGCGGCATCGAGAAAATAGAGCCAAAACGGTAAAGCTTTTAATACTATGACGTGGATTTTCAAGCTGCACTTGGAGGATAAACGTGTCTTCAAAGACAAAACGTGTACGAGACAAGTGGCGAAGCAAATCATGGTATATGGTGATGGCCCCGCCGTACTTTGGGAACGTTGAATTAGGCGCTGTTCCAGCTGACGAGCCGGAAAAGCTGGTTGGAAGAGTCATCGACTCAACCCTGTACGATATTACAAACGATTTTGCCCATCAATACTTGAAAATGTACTTCCAAATAACCGGAATTGATGGCAAAACCGCCAAAACAATCTTCAAAGGACATGAATACTCGCGGGACTATTTGCGAAGCCTCGTGAGGAGACGTACGACAAAGGTCGATGCCATGTTCTCAATCACGACGAAAGACGGATACAAACTTCAGGTCGCTATTTCCGCCTTTACACTGTCGAGAATCAGGACCTCGCAGGAGAAGATCATGCGCGCCATAATGGAAAGAATTATTCAGGCAAAAGCTTCACTGCTCACACTAGACCAGTTTGCGCAAGAAATAGTGCTCGGGAAGATAGCTTCAGACATCTACAACGAAGCAAAGAAAATAGCTCCGCTCAGGCACGTTGGCATCAGAAAATCAAAGCTTGTTTTGCAGCCGATACAAGCACCTACGCCTGAAGCAGCATAAGCCTAATTTTTCAGAAGCGTCTTTCCGTACTCGTAGCCTTGTTCGAAAGCTTTCAGATTCAGTTCCTCTGTGCCTTTTGGGACATTCTCATTGATTGATTCTTTCACGGCGTTTGCGTCAAGGATTCTCGTGATGGCTACGAACGCACCTAGCATGACGATGTTTGCAACTATCTTCTTTCCCAATTCTTCAGCAATCTTTGTCGCCGGAATTCGATAGACTTGGGCGTTCTTCACCTCTACCTCATGTGGAATCATGTCTGGATCCATGATTATTGTTCCGCCGGGTTTCACGTTTTCCACGTATTCGTTATAAGCGTGTTGAGACATCACGACCAGCACGTCAGGTTCAACGACTTTGGGAAAGTCTATGTCCTCTTCGGATATGACAACCTCAGATTTGCATGCGCCGCCTCTTGATTCTGGACCGTAAGATTGGGTTTGAACTGCGTTTTTTCCGCCGTGGATGCATGCGGCTGCGGCTATGATTATGCCGGATTTGATTATCCCTTGCCCGCCGAAACCCGCAAACTTGATTTCCACTCGCACACTAGTTCACCTACTGTATCGATCTCTCGTTAATTTGAGCTATCTTTTCATGGAACAGTTTCTCATAGCTCAGCTTTTCTGTGTCGACGAACTCGCCTACCACGATTTTTTCCTTCGTTATCTCTGCTTTTGCAGGGTCTGAAAAACTTTCCACCACTGACGCCTTTTTGTACCACTCCATCATTTCAAGTCCCGTCCGCATCTTATTGTAGCGTCCGTAGATTTCGGGACAAGGCGAAATCACTTCGATGAAACAGAACCCTTCCTTCTGCATCATCTTTTCTATCGATTGCGTCAGCCTTCGCACGTGTAATGTTGTCCACCTAGCAACGTATATCGCGCCTGCTGCCGCTGCTAGATGAACCAAGTTGAACGGGTGCTCGATGTTTCCATACGGGCTCGTCGTTGTCACCGATTCAAGCGGTGTTGTGGGGCCAAACTGGCCTCCTGTCATTCCATAGTTGAAGTTGTTTGCACATATCACTTTGATCCCGATGTTTCTTCTTGCTGCGTGTATGAAGTGGTTCCCTCCTATGGCGAACAGGTCGCCGTCGCCGCTTACGATGACGACTTCAAGCTCTGGGTTCGCCAGCTTTACGCCTGTTGCGAAGGCTATTGAGCGTCCGTGCGTGGTGTGGAAAGAGTCTGTGTTTGTGTACCCAGCCGTGCGTCCAATGCAACCAATGCCCGATACTACGATAAGCTTGTCTAGATCGGTCTTCAATTCATCCAGTGCGTGAACGAAGCAGTTGAGCACGATGCCGTTGCCGCAGCCTGGGCACCATATGTGCGGCATCATGTCTGCTCGCAGATATTTCGAGAGCGGATGCGTTACTTGTTCGACCATTAACTGTTCCTCCTTATCTCTTCCAGAATCTCTAACGGTGTGTGAGGTTCTTCGCCTAGCTTGGAGAGAAAAGCCACTGGGGTTTCTTTCGCTGCCCTCTCAACTTCCAGCACCATCTGTCCGCAGTTCATCTCTGGAACAACAATGGCCTTGACCTGCTTCGCGACTTGTGCAACCCGTTTCTCTGGGAACGGCCACAACGTAATCAATCGCAAGAGCCCAGCTTTTATTCCCTTTTCTCTGGCTTTTCTAACCGCGCTCAGCGCAGATCTGGCAACTATCCCATATGCAACGACCGCCACATCTGCATCATCCAGCATGGTTTCTTCAACTCTGACTATTCTGTCTTCATTCTTGCGTATCTTATTGCAGAGCCTCGTGACCAGTTTTTGCTGGGCTTCCGAGCTTGACGTCTGTGGGTAACCGTGTTCATCATGTGTTAGACCTGTTGCGTGAAAGCGGTAGCCCTCCCCGAAGCAAGCCATGGGCGGAACCAAGTCCTCGTCTGGCTTGAACGGCACGTATTCTTCTCGCGGAACATTGGGCCTCTTGCGGTTAACGATTCTCAACTTGTCAGGTGGCGGTATTACCAGTTTTTCATACATGTGCGCTACAATCTCGTCGCCCAACAGCATGGCTGGGACCCTGTAAGTCTCAGCCAAATTGAAGGCTTCAAGAGTCAAGTCAAACATTTCCTGAACTGAAGACGGCGCCAACGCGACAGTCGCATAGTCCCCGTGAGAACCCCAGCGTGCCTGCATCACGTCCTGCTGACTAGGCAAGGTGGGCTGTCCAGTGCTCGGTCCGCCACGCATGATGTCTACAATCACACACGGCGCCTCTGTCATTACCGCTAAACCTATGTTTTCCTGCATGAGACTGAATCCCGGTCCAGAAGTGGCAGTCATGGCTTTCAAACCAGCATATGAGGCGCCGAGCACAGCCGCCATCGATGCAATCTCGTCCTCCATCTGTATGTAGATTCCGCCGAACTCGGGCATTCTCTGAGAAAGATGTTCAGCAATCTCCGTTGCAGGCGTGATTGGGTAACCTGCAAAGAATCTGCATCCTGCTGCTATTGCGCCTTCCGCGCAAGCCACGTCGCCATTCATGAAGTGAGCGCCCATAAGTAAGCTTCTTTTGTTTGGCATGTTCAGCATCCCTCCACGCATTTCTTTTCAGTGGTGTAAATGGCAAAATCTGGACAAACTGCAGTGCAGAAACTGCAAATTATGCATCTGCTTTCGTCCACAATCTTTGGGGGATGAACCCCTCTGGCGTTTATTTCCTCCGACTCCTCCAAGACCTGTTTAGGACAAAACTGGATGCAGTATCCGCATCCCTTGCATTGGTCTGTGATTATATGGATTTCAGCTTTTGGAAGTTTTACCTTATCAATGTCGAGGGGTTTGTGCTTAATTCTTTCCGGCATAGTTAAACACCCGTTAGAGCCTTTTCAAAAACCTTTTGGGAAGCTTCCACCTCTTTTAACGTGACACTATCAACAATATTCTTCATTTCGTGGATTTTCGAGGCAAACCTTTCTCCTTCAGCCGCCGAAGCCCACAGCAGTTGCAGCCTTTCCTTGTTCAACCCACTCTGCTCCATCTTCTTCTGCAGGTGTTCCACACGCTTCTGTGTTTGATAATTGGCGTTTATGTAGTGGCAGTCTCCAGGGTGGCAGCCTGCCACCAAGACTGCTGCGGCGCCTCTGGCAAACGCTCTTTCAACGAATTTCGGAGCCACACGCCCTGAGCACATGGTTCTGATAATGCGTGCGTTAGGCGGATACTGCATTCTGTTAACACCGGCAAAGTCGGCGCCCGCATAGGCGCACCAGTTACAGCAGAATGCGACGATCTTCTTCTCAGGACTATTTTCAGTCACAGCGTCTATCTGTGCAATGATTTGCTCGTCAGTGAAGTGCTTCTGTGTGAGTGCGCCAAAGGGGCATTCAGCCGCGCAGGTTCCGCATCCGCCGCATGCGGCTTCGATTAGCTCAATTCGCTTCAAGTCTTTGTTCAAGGTTATAGCATTGTAGGGACAGACTTTCACGCAGAGCCCGCAGGCCTTGCACTTTTCAGGGTAAGAAATCGGCGTGATTGCCTCAACCGTCACCTTTCCCTTAGCCATCAGTATTCCCGCTCGGGCTGCGGCAGCACTGGCTTGCGTCACGCTGTCCTTTATGTCCTTAGGCGCCTCAGCGCAACCCGCAAAAAATATTCCGCCCGTGGCAGCATCCACAGGTCTCAGTTTCGGATGGGCTTCCATGAAAAATCCGTCTCGGGTTCTTGAAAGCGTCAGCAAGCGCTGTACAAGTTCGCTGTCTTTTCTCGGCTCTAGCCCAATGGAGAGCACTGCCATGTCAACTTTTATCTTATACAGTTCGTTTTGCAGCGAATTTTCTCCCAGAAGCCACAAGCTCCTGTTTTTTTTGTCCTCAACTATCTCGGCCGGCAGTCCGCGGATGAAGATGACTCCAGCTTTCTTCGCTCGCTTATAGAGGTCCTCAAAACCTTTTCCGTACGCGCGTATGTCAACGTAAAAAACGTAGATTTCAGTTTCCGGCCAATGCTCCTTGATAAGCAAGCTGTCTTTGATCGTGTTCATACAGCAGACGTTGCTACAGTACGGTTTTCCACTTTTGTCGGAACGTGAGCCAACACATTGGACGAAAGCCACGCGCTTGGGAATCTGCTTGTCGCTTGGTCTCAGCAAGTGTCCTCCAGAGGGGCCGCCTGCGTTGATTAGCCTTTCGAACTCAAGTGACGTGATTACGTTTTGGTATTTGCTGTAGCCGTAGTTCGGCAGGGTTGTCGGGTCGAACACGTCTGCGCCAGTCGCCACTATTATCGTGCCAACCTCAAGACTCACAGTCTCTGGTTTCATTTCGTATTTCACGGCTTGCCTCTCACAGGCTTTCATGCACCTGTCACAGACGACGACGCCGTCCTTGTTGAGGCAAACGTTCATGTCAATTATATACGTGGACGGGACCGCTTGTGCAAAGGGTGTATAGATAGCGTGTCTTATGGCTAGTCCTACATCGAACTCGTTTGGGGCAACGATGGGACAGACCTTTACGCATTCCCCGCAGGCCGAGCAATCCTCTGTTACGTATCGCGGTTTCTTCAGTACCTTGACGTGGAAGTTGCCGATGCACCCTTTAACCTCGGTGACCTCGCTGTTAGTTAACAGTTCAATGTTTGGATGGTGGCCAACGTCTGACATTTTTGGTGCAAGAATGCAGATTGAGCAGTCCATCGTTGGGAAGGTTTTGTCGATCCTTGCCATCATCCCGCCGATGCTCGGTTCTTTCTCAACTAGATACACGTTGTAACCAGTGTCTGCAAGATCCAAAGCAGCCTGAATGCCAGCTACGCCGCCGCCGATGATCAAGGCTTTCCTTGCTATCGGCACTTCAGCCTCTTCCGCAGGCTCAAGCAATGCAGCCTTGGCAACAGCCATTTTCACGAGGTCTCTGGCCTTTTCCGTGGCTTCTTTCCTGTCGTACAAGTGAACCCAGCTGCACTGTTCGCGTATGTTGGCCATCTCGAAGAGATATTTGTTCAGCCCGGCATCTTCACAGGTTTTTCTGAATGTTGGTTCGTGGAGGCGAGGTGAGCATGACGCCACAACCACACGATTGAGTCTGCTTTCTTTGATGTCCTTCTTGATCTGGTCTTGTCCTTGGTCTGAGCACGTGTACCTGTTGTCTTTGGCCAAAACAACATGCGGGAGAGTCGCGGCGGACTTCGCTACTTCGGCGCAGTCCACAGAACCAGCGATATTTAGGCCGCAGTGGCAAACATAGACTCCGATGCGAACCTCTTCGGTAGCTTTCTTAGGTTCAGCCTCTTTCTTCTCTGTCATTCGCTTATCCTCCGCGAGATTTCAGGTAGCTCGCAATTGATTCTGCAGCTTGTTTTCCAGCACAGATAGCCTCTATCACCGAGGCGGGTCCCGTTACAGCGTCTCCGCCTGCAAAAACGCCTTGCATACTTGTTTCCATCGTAATCGGGTTAACCCAGAGCGAGCCGTCTTCATTCAGTTCTATTTCTTTGGGCAGGAATTCTAGGTCTGGGGCTTCGCCGATTGCCAAAATCGCCATGTCTGCTTCGTGCTTAAACGCTGACCCCTCAATCGGAACGGCTTTCCTTCTGCCTGTTTCGTCTGGTTCGCCTAACTGTGTGCGAACGCATTCTATCGCCGAAACTGTCCCCTCTCCCAATATCTTCATAGGCGCGACCAGAAACTCGATTTTCACGCCTGCTTCTTCAGCCTCTTTGACTTCCCATGGGTTCGCGGGCATCTCGTCCCTTGATCGTCGATAGAGAATGGTTGCATCTTTTGCTCCAAGATTCAAGGCGGTTCTTGCAGCGTCCACTGCAACATTCCCACCTCCAATCACAACAATATTCTTGCCGACTTCCACCTTACTATCAGAATGAACGCTCCATAAGAAGTCGAGCGCGTGAACTACGCGTTTCAAATCTACTCCTTCCATCCTCAGTTTCTGGCTCTTGTGAGCACCTGTCGCGATAAATATGGCGTGGAATCCATCCTTCCGCAAATCCTCAAAACTCAAGTCTTTGCCGACAGCTACGCCGGTTCTTATTTCCACGCCTAAGTCTTCTACAAGCTGAATCTCCTTGTTCAAGACCTGCCTCGGCAGACGATTTTTAGGTATGCATTTCCTCAACATCCCGCCCGGTTCTGGAAGCGATTCAAAAACCGTGACGTGGAATCCTCTGCGACTGAGCTCAGACGCAACTGTGAGACCCGCAGGTCCAGAACCTACAACCGCAACCTTTTCGCGCGAAGCACCTGCTGCCTTCCTTTTCTTCCTACGTTTTGAATCTTCCCTCGAAAGCTCTTCGATTTTTTCCATCACTTTCTTCCTATCTAATCCAGCGCGCTCGGGATGAAAACAGACCAAAGTTGTGACGAACGGTAGAGGAATTTTTTCCACGACTGTTTTGAACGCCTTTTCAGATGCTTGAAAATTTCCTCGTTTTGCACTGATCGTTCGCATTAACAAGAATACTTCGGGCACCTTCAAAGCTTGGGGGCATCGTTTATAACAGCGATAGCACCATGCGCAGAGCCAAAGCTCTTCCGAAGACAACACACCGTCAGGATCTAGGACGATCCTTTCCAAGAGTCTTCTCGGGTTGTAGTCCTTCCCCAGCAACTTAGCCATTGAACAACTAGCCGTGCAGATACCGCAATCAAAGCAGTATTTGAGTTTTTCAGTGTCCAGTATTTGCTCGAGAGTCGCTTTGAGATTTGTGGTTTTTGCCGTCTCCAAGCTGGCAGCCCTCCTAAGTAGAAAAGTTTCAGGCAGATATAAAACTTTACAAACGTAAAGGTTTCGGCCATGCGTTCAAAATGGCGGCGATTCAGGCGTCTTATTTTTATCTAGGTCAAGCGCAATAAAGAATCTAAACCAAAGGAAGGTCGCGATGAGAAAGGTGAGGGTCATTTCATATGGCGTCGGTGCCGTCGGCAGTATGATTGCGAAGTTCTTGCTTGAAAAAGAGGGAATAGACATCGTGGGAGCAGTGGATGTTGACAAGAACAAGGTCAACAAAGACTTAGGTGAAGTGCTCGGGCTTGAGAAAAAGCTTGCAGTAAAGGTTTCAGACGACTTGGGCGCTGTGCTTTCGAAGGCAGATGCAGACATTGCAGTTCACGCAACATCCTCCTACCTTAGAGACACGTATCCTCAGATCGCCTCAATCGTAGAGCACGGTGTTAACGTAGTGTCAACGTGTGAAGAGCTTTCATACCCACGCACGTCTGAGCCGAAGCTCGCCAAAAAGCTTGACGCTCTGGCCAAAAAGCATGACGTAACGGTCTTAGGCACGGGCATAAACCCCGGCTTCCTGATGGACACGCTTGTAGTAGCACTCACTGCACCTTGCCAAAAAATAGAGAAAATCGAAGCGGTCAGAGTCATGAACGCCGCAACCAGGCGTGTGCCATTCCAGAAAAAGATAGGGGCAGGTCTGACAGTTGAGGGGTTCCTGCAGAAAATTGAGAAGAAACAGATTACAGGACACGTTGGACTTGAACAATCCATCGCAATGATTGCAGGCGCATTGGCTTGGAAGCTGGACGAGATAGTGATTGAGCATGCTGAGCCAGTTATCGCCGAGAAACCAGTTGAAGGCAAGGATATAAAGGTCAAGGCGGGACAAGCAGCAGGTTTGAGACAAAAGGCAAAAGGCATCATGAAAGGCAAAGAGGTAATAGTACTTGATTTCCAAGCGTACATAGGAGCTGAAGATGAGTATGATGCCATAACCATTAAAGGTGTTCCCAACATTAAGCAGAAGATTCAGCCCTGTGTTCACGGAGACATAGGAACAGTCGCGATGGTTGTCAACTCGATTCCTAAAGTCATTAACGCGCCGTCTGGCTTGCTTACCATGAAGGACTTGCCAGTTCCGTCAGCTGCAGTCGAAAACATAGCAAAATACATTTCCGCATGAAATTATCTTCTACGTTGGAGATGTCCATGAAACTCAAGATTGACATCAACTGCGACTTAGGCGAGAGCTACGGAGAGTTCACCGTTGGGAACGACGCAGGAATAATGCCTTACATAACTTCAGCAAACGTCGCGTGTGGGTTCCACGCTGGAGACCCGCTCACCATGGCGCGCACGATCAATCTTGCCAAGAAGCACAAGGTCGCAGTCGGAGCGCACCCAGGGTATCCAGACATTATGGGTTTTGGAAGAAGAGAAATGCAACTGACTAGGGAAGAGACCATGAGCTATACCATTTACCAGGTAAGTGCCCTTAGTGGGTTCGCGAGAACCGTCAACGTAAAACTTCAACATGTAAAACCTCACGGAGCCCTTTACAATATGGCAACAAGAGACGAAAGTCTGTCCAAGGCTATCGTGGAAGCTGTCCGCGCATTGGACGAAAGCCTGATAGTCTTCGCCCCTCCAAACTCGATTCTAGCCAAAACTGCAACCAGAAAGGGACTGAGAATCGCCTGCGAGTTTTTCGCCGACAGAGCCTACAATTCAGATGGCAGTCTGGTTTCAAGAAAACAGCCGAACGCAGTGATTCAAGACCCTCGCAAAGTGGTTGAAAGGACCGTTAGGGTCGCCAAAGACGGAACTGTAATTGCTGTGGACGGCGAAGCTGCGAGCTTGGGTGAAGTACACACAATTTGCGTGCATGGCGACACTCCTGCGGCTGTGAGACTTGCACAGGCACTGAAAAGGGGATTGACTCGGAAAGGGATTGAAGTAGTTCCAGTAGACAACTTCCTTTAATTACACATTGGGTTTTGTGATGGGAACTGGAAAATACATGTCTGGGCGATACTTGCCCTTTGGCGACAGCGCCCTTCTAGTAGAATTCGGGGACACTATAAACCTTGAAGTGAACCGTAAGGTCATAGCCCTGAGCGAAGCGATCCTGAGCGCACAGATTCAGGGAGTAGAAGAGCTCGTCCCAACCTACCGGTCCTTACTTATCCGATACGATCTGTCAAAAATAGGCTATGAACACCTTGTGCTGCGCGTCAAAGATATTGAAGCCAAGCTGAAAAAATCGAAGCTTAAAGCTGTTCGAAGAATCATTGTTCCAGTAGTTTATGGGGGACAGTGCGGACCAGACCTCTCTTATGTTGCCCAATTTCATGGCTTGACTGAGGAGCAAGTTATCCAGATACATTCCGGCAGAGAATATCAAGTATACATGCTAGGCTTCGTCGCAGGCTTCCCTTACCTCGGAGAAGTTGCAGATGAAATAGCGACAGCACGTCTTGAAACGCCACGGCTCAAGGTGCCTGCGGGCTCAGTTGGCATAGCAGAAAGACAAACAGGCATATACCCATGTGAAGCGCCTGGCGGCTGGCAGATAATTGGCAGAACACCTTTGAGGCTTTTCAATCCGCAGATGGACCCGCCGGCACTTCTTAAACCGGGAGACTCTGTAGAGTTCCAGCAAGTTTCAGAGAAAGAATACAAGAAGATCGAAGAAGCCATTCTGAACGGAACCTCTGGTGCCTTTTGGAAGGATTAACGAAGATGAAAGTCTTCAATGTAACAAAACCAGGGCTCTCCACCACCGTTCAGGACTTGGGAAGATATGGCTACCTCAAATACGGGGTTCCAATTTCCGGTGCAATGGACGCATTCTCGCTGGCTGCTGCAAACGTTCTAGTTGGGAACAAACCGGGCGATGCAGGTTTGGAAGTAACTCTGATCGGTCCTGAACTTTTGCTCTTGACCAAAATGCAGGTTGCGATAACTGGGGCGGCTGTCTGTCCGAAGATAGACGGTCAAGACGTTCCAATGTGGCAAGCCCTGAATTTAGAAGAGGAAGATGTTGTTTCCTTCAGTAGAATGGAGAGCGGTTGCAGAGTCTACATGGCAGTTAGAGGAGGAGTAAACGCGCCGTTGGTGCTTGGAAGCAGGTCGACTTATGTTCGAGGCGGGTTTGGAGGGATCAACGGCAGACAATTGAGAACCGGAGACATCGTTGAAGGGTTCGAGGCAGAGCTCCTTGACACTATGCACAGGATGCCACAAGAATTGGTGCCCAAGTTCACACATCACTTTCAAGTGCAGGCCGTGCTCGGGCCACAGGCAGACATGTTCACAGAAAAGGGTGTAGACACTTTCTTCTCT
>Ga0315282_10001141_pt1 | contig 51056 bp, 44 predicted proteins | sample YL17G07_20_MG_FD_203693 | JGI IMG/M metagenome (GOLD analysis project Ga0315282, IMG submission 203693) | Sediment microbial communities from Yellowstone Lake, YNP, Wyoming, USA - YL17G07_20 | ecosystem: Environmental > Aquatic > Freshwater > Lake > Sediment | place: USA: Wyoming | collected...
GGTAGCCCGTCAAGCAATATATCGGGGACACCGGGGCAATCGAAAACCCTGACCTCTCTGCCGCTGTCCCGCACTGCTTCAACGTATTCGGCAACCTTTCTTATGTAGGCATCGAAGACAGCCATGACCAAATTCCTAAGCTATGATGCGATTGGCTGGTTCTATTTAACCGAATCCCATAGCTTTGAAGAACTGCGATAGTTTGTCCTTGAGCTGGTCGGGTGTTGTGTATCTCTTGTCGAACAGGTCGAGACCCAGGTGAATAAACGGCACGTTGAGGTCGTGGCAGGTCTCTCTCATGATGCCCACAGTCGCCGAGCCGTCTTTGTGGCCCATGTGCCCAGGCCAGATTACCACATCGATTTTGTAGTCCTTCACAATTCGTTTGATATCGTTGGCGAAATTATCGGCCACACCTCGGGCCTGCCTCACCATGGGCGAGTCGAAAAGGTTCCTCTTGGCAAGCCCCAACCACATCTGCTCCTCGCTAGAGGTGTCTATCATGGTATAGGGGTTGTTGCCGAACATATCCATGACCATGACTGCTCCCCACTCCGACTCCAGCCAGGGCAAAACCTCGAAGACCCAGCCGAAGGGGAGAAGGTCGAACCAGAACAGCCTTATTTTCTCCTCAGGAGCAGGGCCTATACCGGCCTTCACGTTTATCTCGGCTATCTCAACCAGCTTCTTGAACCAATCGACACCCTCTGGAGTGCCTGCCTCATACACCCAGGCCTGGGAGAAGCACTGTGGCGCGCCGATGCCCCAGCCGTGAGGGCTTGGCACATGGCGCCGCAACTGGTTATACTCGTCCCATAGGCTGTACATCTGATTGGAGCGTTCCAGGGTCACCTTCAGCTTGTCCAGGTCCAGTTTCCTGTGCGTATGCTTCTCGGTGAACTTCACCATCTTTCTGAGCTCACTGGCAAAGTAGTGCAAACTTCGCTCATCATTATAGTACGGCGGGTCGCAGGCAAACATGGGGATATTGCGCCAGCGCTCATTACGCTTGATTACCTCGTGAAGCAATGGAGCGCCGTCACATGGGTAAAGCAGGTTAAGGGCGCAGGTGGGTAGGGGCGAGAGGTTGGCCTCAACATAATATATCGACAATCTGATGGCGGTGCAGAGGTCATTCCCCAGACCCATCGCTTCGGCAGCATCGATATCATCGAGGAGATAAGGTACCGAGGATGCAAGGAACGGAGTCTGCATGACCATATAATAAGGGATATCCATTGCCGTGTAGAGCTCCGGCGCCAGACAGTAGTAGCTGGCAATGAACGGCTTGTCGTTCTCCACGGCGTCCAGTATCCTGCCATACATCTTCAGTAGAGAGTCGAGCGTCTTCACCTGAAGCTGCATTTCGGGTATCTCGATCAGAGCTAGAGTCTGCTCGCGGAGGAACTGGAACCATTCGCGCTCTGAGATGTAGCGTGCCAACTCGGGGTGTTTGTCTATCAACGCCATTGCTTACCTCCCTATCGTTTCCAGGAACGCCTGGATCCGCGTTCTCAACTGGCCTATGCCACCTGTAATGTATTCCCTATCCAGCTTGAGCATCGCAATGCCTGCAGCTTTGAGGTCCTGGCCTAGCATGTAGTGCTCAACTGCCCAGGGGTCGCAGAACATCAGCCTTTCTGCGATGACGCCATCACATTTGAACTCGCGACACATATCAATGACGTACTTGGCCCGATTGTCATGCTCGCCGTAAAACCGAGGACACGAGGGGCGATCAGCCACATAATATTTCGCCAGAGCTTCAGCAGGATCGCTCAGGCTTTCGTCAACCTCAACCCACATGATCCTGGTGCCGAAGCAGAGCGAGTCGGCGACGACGAGGCCGCCCTGGTCCTCGATGACTTTGATGTATGCGGGGTCATCGAGAATACCTCCCACTATCAGCAGTCGCGCCCTGTGGCTACCCGGGCCCTCGGCTCCTTTTAACTCATCCAACAACTCACGCAGCATGTCATTGTATTGAGCCTTGGGCATGGCGGTCCCCGCTACCATAACTGCGAGCGCCCCTGCACCGGTTATCGGTGGTTTCTCCTGTTTTCTGAGCCCGTAGAGTTTCTTCTGTAGCCGCCGTGTCTCGTTGTGTAGCTTAATCGCCTTCCACAGGGTTTTGTCGGTAATCTTGACGCCAAAGTGCTTCTCAAGCTTCCCTCTGAGGAGATTAATCTCGTCGCGGTACCAGGCCACCTGGGCGGGTTCTGTTTTCCTAGGGAGGCTCATGACTTCGACAAACTTCGTGTCTGGCACGAAGCGTATCCAGTTGTCATATATGCGCCGCACGTGGTCGCAAGAGTTGACGCAGACAACTCCGTCCAAAAACTTGAACTCGCCGATTAGCGCCATGTTGAAACAATGGCGGGCAAAGCTGCAATTGATGCTGCTGAAAAACGCATCCGACCTCTCCGTGCTTGTGCTTCCTGTCGCCCTCATTCGGATCGGAACCAACCCGGCAGCGGTGATTATCTCTTCAGGGACGGTGGAGCAGAAGTACCCCACTATCTTACCCCCCTGGCTCTTCCAGTTCTGCAGCACCGGGTTAAATAGCGTCTTTATCGCTTCAGTGAACTGCTCGAATGCCTTGGACTTTATCTTCGTCTCCAATGGCTGTACCTCCTTTCCTGGAATAGTATTAACGGTTGTCTCCTCTGTCTGTGCGTTTCGCTACCCCCTTTCTAAGCAGGGTTCTTCGCAGTCTGCTTGCTTGCTCTTTCCGCGGCAATCAGCGCGGCCCCAATTGCCCCCGCGATCTGCGGGTCGAGGGACAGCTTCTTAACAGCCATCCCGAGTTTGTCTTCGAGCGCCTTAGCCAGGCCATCGTTCTTGGCACATCCGCCGGTGAGCACTACATCCTCGACTAATCCTACCTTTCGCACCATTGAGTTAAGCCTGCTGGCTATCGAAGCATGCAGGCCAGCCACGATATCTGCAAGGTCAACGCCCTCGTTAACCAAGGTTATAACCTCCGACTCGGCGAACACACTGCACTGGCTGGAGATGGTCGCGGGGTTCTTACCCTGGAGCGCCAGTTGAGATAGCCCTTGAAGGCTGCAGTCGAGGGCTCTCGCCATGGCTTCAAAGAATCTGCCTGTCCCTGCAGCGCACCGGTCGTTCATAACGAATTCCAGCACTCTGCCGCTCTCTCCGAGCGACATCACCTTGCAATCCTGTCCTCCGATATCCACCACCGTTCTAACGGTAGGCAAGAGCCACTGCGCACCCCGGGCGTGGCAAGTGATCTCCGAGATGTTTTCGTTGGCGAAAGGAACCTTAAGTCTACCGTATCCTGTGCCGACGATATAGTCAAGCTCTGCGATTGATGAAAGCCCTGCCTTCTCCACGGCCTTATCCATAACCGTCCTCGCCGTGACCTCGGGCTTGGTTGTGGACGGTATGATTTCATACGAGATGATTTTTCCATCCCTCATGATGACAGCCTTGCCCGTGGCTGAACCTACGTCACAGCCTCCGACTATCATTTTGTCTCCTTCCTCAGTACGAGAAACTTCCTCGAACTAATGTCGCGTCTGCGACTTGTTCTCTACATTCGACCGATTTCTGCTTCAAGGGTTTTCAGGTGAGAAGCTGTACTGCCGAGGGTCAATGCAAAAGCCTTGGCGCGCCGGAAATAGAAATGAAGGTCATAGTCTTTATCAACGCCGACGCCTCCGTGAAGCTGCTGGGCGCCAAAGGCAACCCGCTCGCAGGCTATGTTGGCAAAGGCTTTGGCGATTGCTACTTCACGGTCAGCAGGCAGGCCTTCGCTCAAACGCCATACTGCTTGATATGTAGTCCAGCGCGCGCCGTTTACATCTATGAACATGTCAGCCAATTTTTGCTGCACAGCCTGGAAACTACCGATGGGACGCTCGAATTGCACCCGATTCTTAGTGTGCTCTGCCGTCATCTCCAGTTCTTGCTGTGCTCCGCCCAACATCACAGCACACTGCAATACAGTGGCCTTTTTGAGCGTCTCTCTAATCAGAGATAAGCCATTATGCAGGCTTCCTAAAACATAGTTTGATGATACAAACACCTTGTCGAACTTGACCTCGAACTGTTTATCTGAGGCGATGGTTGTCAGTGGAGCGATGTTGATACCCTGGGCCTTTCTATCAACGATAAAAACAGTAATACCTTTTTTATCGCCTGCGACCCCCTTTGTCCTTGCCACCACAAGCAGATAGTCTGCGATATGGGCGTAGGGAACGAAGAGCTTGCTACCGTGGATTAGGAAGCCATCATCCTTTGTCATGGCGCGAGTGGCGATGAACATGGGGTCCTCGTTTACCGCTGGCTCTGCGAGTGCCATAGTCAGCAATAGTTCGCCGGCGGCTGCTTTGGGCAAGAAAGCCTTCTTCTGTTCCTCAGTTCCCCAATCCAGAATGGGCAGTGCCCCCAGCGCTGTGTTGCAGAACATCGGTCCGGGTACGGCAGCACGCCCGAACTCCTCAAGCAATACTGCCAGGTCAAGCAAGCTAAGCCCGGCTCCGCCATATTTTTCCGGCAGTGCGAGGCCCATCCAGCCTAGACATGCCATCTTTTTCCAAAGTTCAGGAGAATAGCCTGATTCGCTTTCTTCTATCTTCCGGAGCAATGATTTGGGACACTCAGCGCTGAGGAAGTCCCGCGCCGATTTCTTCAGCATCTCCTGCTCTTCACTAAGGGCAAAGTCCATGTCTAACCAACCTTTCTGAATTTGGGGAGGGTCAGATTCTCAGAAATGTCATCGAAGACAACTTCTACGGGCATGCCGATGTATATCTCCTCAGGCTTTACGCCTGTCATATTGCTGACCAATCGTAAGCCCTCATCTAATTCCACCAGCACCACTGAGTAGGGTGCCTTGAAGCTGGGATGCGGCGAATTTCTATAGGTAACCCAACTGTAGACAGTTCCCCTACCTTTGGAGGGAGCCCACTCTTTTTCAAAGGAACGGCACTGGGGACACGCAGGTCTGGGGGGATGAAGCCAGGCGCCGCACTGTTTGCATTTCTGAAAGACTAGTTCGTGTCTTTTAATACCTTCCCAAAAACCCATATTGTCCCAAAGGATAGGGGGCATGGGTATGGGGTGTTCCGTATCATAAGCTACGCTCATCACTTACCTCCTAGAATGAGACCGCTGGCAGGCCCGCCTGCTCCCGAGGCTACCAGCACCAGGCTGGCGTCCTTGACCTGGGCTGTCGACGTGCCCCTTATTTGATGCACTGCTTCGATAACATGGTTCATGCCATGTATATACCCCTCGCCCAGCGAGCCGCCGGAGGTATTGACAGGCAGTTCCGCTCCTAACCTGATGCGTTTCCCTTCTCTACAGAAATCTGCGCCCTCACCTTTGTCACAGAATCCCAGAGCCTCCAACTGCATAGGAACGAAGGGGCCATAAGCATCGTCAAGTTGAGCGCAATCTATGTCCTTAATCGTTACCCCAGCCATGCTGAAAATCTTCTTGCTCACCTGCGCCATCTCAGGCAGCGCGGATATATTCTTGCGGTAATAGGAATTCAATTCCTCGGTTTCAGGAACCATGCTCTGAGCGGCTCCGACTATGTAAGCCGACTCTTGTTTGAGGTCTTTCGCTCGCTCTGCTGTGGTGATAACCAACGCAGCAGCAGCGTCAGCTTCTTCGTAATAATCCAGCCTCCGCAGAGGCTCCACAACCATCTCAGATTTATGATAGTCATCTATCGTGATAGGCTTCTTGTAATACATGCTGTTGGGATTTTTGGCGCCGTGCTCTCTGCATATCACTGGAACCCAGCCGAACTGGTCGCCATCGATGCCGAACTCATACATATACCTGCGCACAATCATGGCAGCCCTTCCTGCTTCAGACATGTGGCCGAATGGTGCATTAAATGTCCACTGAAGCATGTCTGCGGTCGACATCTGTCCTGAGGTGCGCATGCTAGGTATCATTCGTCTTTTTGAGGAGCCGTTCACAGACCTGTAGACTACAACGTAATTAGCCACACCTGCAGCAACACCCATAGCAGCGCGCATCACCATGGCGCTGGGCGCTGCGCCCCAGCGGGACTCGCCGAAGTAGGTCAGATTGCCCATTCCCATGGAGCTGGTGATGGCATGTTCATCGGAGGCGTCGTCTGTTTGCTTCACCAAGCCATCTATGTCATCGGGCGTGAGTCCGGCATCATCCAGCGCTGCCTTTATGGTCTGGCATGCCAGGTATAGTTCGGTTCGCCGGGAATCTTTGGAGAAGTTGCTTATCCCGATGCCGACGATGGCCGCTTTATTCTTAATACTTCTCATCACACTCATTGCTGCACCTTCAACTTTTTAAACTGTCCTTCGCTTGAACTTGGGAAGGGTCAGGTCTTCTGCTATATCATCGAAGACCACTTCCACTGGCATCCCGATATAGATGTCCTCTCTCTTGGCGTCGTACATGTTGCTGATTATACGTACTCCTTCCTCCATCTCCACGACCACTACAAGGTAAGGGACTTTTATCCCCGGATATGCCGCATTTGCATACACGAAGTTGACCCAGCTATAGATAACGCCCCTCCCTGTGGAAGGAGCCCATTCTTTTTCCATGGAGTTGCATCTGGGGCACATGGGTCGGGGACGATGCACCAGCAAGCCGCAGTTCTTGCACTTCTGAAGGACAAGCTTATGCTGCTTAACGGCCTCCCAGAATCCCTGGTTATCCAAATCAATGTGGGGACGCAGGAGCGGGATTGTTGGGCTATATTCCATAACCATTTTACCTCCTCAGAACGATGGCGCTGGTGGGGACACCAAGGCCGCCGGTGACAAGGCTCAGTTCGGCATCTTTTACCTGGGATGTCGAAGTGCCTCTTATCTGTCTAACACCCTCTGATATTAGATTCATGCCGTGGATATAGGCCTCTGAGAGGTGTCCACCCGAAGTGTTGCAGGGAAGCTCCCCATCTATCCTGATGCGGTGTCCTCCGTCACAGAAAGCAGCCCCTTCGCCTACGCCGCAGAAACCATATTCCTCTAACTGCATGGGGATTAAGGGGCTGAAGGCATCGTAGAATTGCACCACGTCGATGTCCTTGGGGGTAACGCCTGATACCCTCCAGAGTTCCTGAGCCGTGTACCATGATTCAGGAATCCCGGATATCCTGGGTCGATAGACGCTGGTCATCATCTCGCCTTGGGTAGCAATACCCTGGGTTGCACCCAGGATAATGGCTGGTCTCTGCTTGAGGTTTCTCGCCCTTTCAGTGCTGGTTACGATGATTGCCACAGCTCCATCGGTATCAACGCAGCAATCGAAAAGGCGCAGCGGCTCAACAATCATTCTGGCAGTCCTATAGTCTTCCAGCGTGAGCGGTTTGCCGTAAAACATCGCCTTGGGATTTCTGCAGGCGTACTCTCTCAAAACAATGCAGACAGAAGCTAACTGATCGCTGGTAGCTCCAAATTCGTGCATATACCTGGTGGTGAACATAGCCACCCAGGACGGCGGAGTGGCGAAGCCGTAAGGCATTATCGAGCCAAAATGGTCGTTGGGTGAAATCATTACCTGCTCAACACCGGGGATGCGGCCGTAGCGACGTCCGGAGCGCTCATTCATGCCCCGGTAGCAGACGACATATTTGGCGGCACCTGCGGCTACTGCCGTTGCCGCATGCACGATGGTGGCGCAGGAAGCGCCACCCCCCCAGCCGCACTCTCCGAAGTAGTTCAGCCTGGGAATGCCCAGAGCGCTCGCGATGTGCATTTCGTCCGTGTAGTCCATGGCGAACTTGACCAGACCGTCTATGTCCTCGATTTTCAGCCCTGCATCATCGGCCGCTGCCTTTATGGCTTCGCACGCTAACTGGCACTCGCTTCTGCCCGAATCCCTGGAGAACTCGGTTTGTCCGATTCCCACGATGGCCACATTGTCTTTTATTTTATAATCCTCAGCTCTCGGCCTCACTGTGGTCCGATACCTTCGGGCGAGGTACTCATCAAATAACGGCATTGATTTGCCTCCTTAACCCTTAACAGGTAAAGCCATAGTTACGGTCCCCCACGCATGGGGTCCCATCGCTACTGAGAGGTTGTATTCCACATCTACCAGATGCTCGTCACCCAGTGTGTATTTCTTGACCACCTTCCCTGTGCTGGTGAGGGTGTCACCGGGATAGCACGTGGCACCCAGGCGAATTACCATTTTCTTCAGTTGACCCTCGGGCCCGCTCCAGTCGGTCATGTACTTGCCAATGAGCCCACCTGTGGTCAGAATGTTCAAGAAGATGTCGTTGGCTCCCGACCTCTGTGCAGCCTCGTGGTCATGGTGCACCGGAGTGAAATCCCTGGTCGCTATAGCTGTGGCAATGACAGTAGTGCGTGTGATCTCACGCTTTTGGACAGGGAGTTCCTCGCTTTCCTTGACCTCGTTCCAATGAACAGATTTCAAAGACATATCAACCCTCTCTATATTGCTGGTTTGAATTTGAGAATAGTGAAAGACTGGACGCAAACCACATCACCCTTTTGGTTGGAGTAGGTGTACTCGGAGGTTAAGAAGTGACCTGTTCCCAGTCTGGTGGTCTTCTCGGGAGATACACTGACAAACTTTATTTTGTAGCTGAGGCGGTCTCCGGGTCGCATGGGCTTGAAGTATTCCTGAGAGGTGGTAGTGGCTACCACACCGGCATAGCCGGCCTCGTCCATCATTCTCACTGCCTTCGCCTGTGGGTCCGGCAACACCTTCTTGGGCCAGAGCGGTGGGATACAATACGCTTGCACCATCTGAGGAGGAGCGATGATGCCGCCATACTTGCTTTTTTTGGCATAACCTTCGTCGGCGTAAAGCGGATTGGCATCCTCCATGGCTTCGCACCAGTGTCTTATCATCGCCTTATTCACCTCATCAGCAGCCTCGAAAGGGCCTGCCTCCTCACCCACCATTGCTTGCAGCCTCTCATAAACTCCCTGGCTCATACAAACTCACCTCCAATAACTCTAAAATCGTGCGGCTGACATTAGTAAGAGCGTGGCATACCCAAACCTGCCAAGGCTATAATGTTTCTCTGTACCTCGATGGCTCCGCCGCCGAAGATAAACACGATATCGCTCCTGAATGCCTTCTCCACTCTTCCCCTAAGCGGTGCCCACTTGGATTCGCTCTTCAATTGGCCGTACTGTCCCATTATCTCCAACAAAGTGCCGTTGACACGCTGATATAACTCCGAGCCGAACACCTTGACCATCGATGCTTCGGCATAGGGAACAACTCCATTAGTTATCAACCATGCTACCTGATAATTGAGTATCTTGAGGACTTCTACTTCCATAAGCAACTCGGCAAACTTGGTCTTGATTCCTTGGTGCTCTATTACGGGTGTACCATCGATCTTGGTCTCCTTTGCCCATTGGATAGTGTCTTCGATATTCCTTTTCATAGGTGAAGAGGGGCTCAGCATTATGCGTTCGAAGTCGAGCTGGGTGGTGATGTACCTCCAGCCCTTGTTCTCCTCACCGACCAAACAGCTCTTGTGAACCCGTACATTATCGTAGAAGGTATAGTTATTGCGTTCACCTGGCATAGTGTGGAGCGGCCTGATAGTTATGCCTGGTGTGTTCATAGGAATCAAAAAAACTGATATCCCATGATGCTTCTTGGCGGCCTTGGGGTCTGTTCTGGCGGCAAGCCAGATATAATCGGCGGTATGTGCCAGGCTGGTGAAAACCTTGGCACCATTGATTATGTAGTAGTCTCCGTCTTTAACAGCAGCGGTCTTCAAGGATGCCAGATCTGTACCTGCCTCGGCCTCTGTGTACCCTATGCAAATCTCTATTTCGCCCCTCAATATTCTGGGCAGAAATTCATTTTTCTGCTCCTCGCTGCCATATCGCATCAGGGCGGGCCCCACCGTATTCAACGGGAGCACGGGCAAAGGTGCGTGCTCATAGTGGGCGATCTCAAAGAACAGGTGTTGTTCTATGGGAGAGCGGCCCTGGCCTCCATATTCCTTGGGCCAGCCCACACCAAGCCAGCCGTCTCGCCCCATCTGCTTGATGAAATCTATACAGAGTTTGGATTCAGTATATGTGATCCCTTTGTCCAACTCCGCCTTCAACTCTGGGGTCATGTGAGTTCTTAGATAGTTCTGGAAGTCTTTGGCGAATTGTTCCTGCTCCGGCGTCAGCGCAAATTCCATTCCCGGCCTCCAAGGTTAATTACAGTTTCCCATTCTTCTCTTTGAATTCTCCCAGTATTGCAAGCTCGATCTAGTTCTCGAGTAATAGGCAGCACAACCGAGTGCTTTAATGGCAATGTCTAGGTCTAGATAGGCTGGCAATCTCCGTGCTTGTAGCTGGCGAGCCATCTCTAGCATTGCCGGAAACCTGGTTCCGTAGAGCCATATGTTCACTGTCTTTGTGAAAGCTTTGGTCAACCTGTAGAACATGTCTACAACCATGGGATATAGAGGGACAAGCTGCCTGCCACAGCTAAAGGTGATAGTGGCGCAATCGACATTGTCATCGCCCAGCACCAGGGGGACTATTTCTTCAAGGGAATGGAAAGGATTAGATGAGCTCTGGCTCCGTGAGTCAGACATCACTGGCCCTATGTCGACGGGATTGCTCCCCAGCCTGGGGAACACCATTGATAACTTGCGGACCGTGTCGGAGGAGAAGTTTGTTATGGCTAATCCGGCGGCTGATGCTGCATCGGCTGCTATTACACCCTGACCACCTGTAAATGTAATGACCGCGAATCGGTTGCCTGTTGGCAGAGGCTGATATAAGAGGGTTCTCGGGACTTCCCACAACTCCTGCCAGGTATTAACACGGATTGCCCCGAGCTGTCTTAAAGCAGCGTCGTAGATTTGGTCACTCCCCATCAACGAGCCGGTGTGAGAGGCTGTAGCCCTTGCCCCCGCTTCACTCCGCCCCGCTTTCAAAACTAGCAGAGGTTTGCATGCAACCAGCCTGCGGGCTGCCTTTATGAACTCAGGCCCATTCCTCACGTCTTCCATGTGCATGGCCACCACTTTCGTCTCCGGGTCATCTGCCAGGTAATTCAGGATATCAACTTCGTCGACATCGCACTTGTTGCCGAGGTCGCACATCTTGCTAATAGGGTAAGCCCAATCATCCAGAGGAACCTGGTGGGGCCCGATAGAGCCGGTCTGGCTGCAAAAAGCTATGCCTCCTCTCTCAATCTTGTCATTGTCCGTATAGGGGGGAACAGTTACCAGGCCGTTGGCTGCGTTAACAACGCCAAACGTATTAGGCCCTATAATGCGGACACCTGTACGGCGAACGATATCTGCGAGCTTTCTTTGTAGTGCAGCACCTTCTTTACCCGACTCTGCAAAACCCTCTGATATGACAATGATGGCCTTTACTCCGCTCCTCGCGCATTCCTCAACAACCTCTGGCACTGTTGATGGAGGTGTGATTACTACAGCTAAGTCTATGGGTTGTACCACCTCACTTACGTTGGAGTAGACCTTTAAGCCTAAGACCTCTCCGTATTTCGAAGGATTGGGATTAATGGGGTATATGGCTCCGGAGAAGCCGAAGCGGCGCATATTTTTTATTGCGCCATAGGCTGTACCCATTACCTCCCTTAGTGAGCCGATAACTGCAACTCCAGCGGGCTGGAAGAATGCCCGCAGGTCGCTTCCATTTCTCGAATTCAATAGATGCCTCGAATGACTCGTGATTACCAGAGACTCTCAGACAAGTGGCTTGAAATACTTAATATCCAGGATACTAGCTTCGCGCTTTTCCTTAAAAACTGCTTGAACCCTCATGCCTATTCTCAGTTGCTCAAGGTCGACCTCTCCCAGCATGTGCACGATGCCGGTATCGGCACCATCAAGCTGAATTATTCCGTAGACTATAGGCGGTTCCACTGGCTGCACACGAGTCGAATAGGGGCAAACGGTGTAGGTGAGTAATGTCCCTTTGTCGCTTACCTCTACCCACTCATCCAACTGGCCAAAGCAATCTTTGCAGACAGATCTGGCAGGCACATAAACACGATTGCAGGTGGGGCATCTCATGCCCATTATCTTTTTCTTATCTCTCAGTGCGATGAGGAATTGACTCCCCACGGCACCGGCGGCGTATGTATTCGGGATATATATCTGGCCGTGATAAATCCAGACATCCTTTCCTTCCATCTTCTCAGTAACTGTCGCCATTTCTGTTACCTCCTATTTCTTCCCGATCTCTTTGAAGTACAGGATGTCGCCCTGACCCTGCCCGCGCTCGTTGTAATCCTCTTTCCACACAGCTTTTACTCGCATTCCCTCTCTCAGCTTCTCTTTGTCTTGCTCCTCGAGGAAGTGTCTGTAATAGAATCCGTTGTCAAGCTCGATAATGGCGCTGGCATAGGGATTAGCCCACCTCTCGCCGTAGTGCGGGTCCCAGAGAGGGAAAACAAGATAAGTGTACTGGAATACCGTGCCCGTTTGGGGCAGCTCCACCCATTTCCAGCCCATATCCACTTTGCACTTGGGGCAGACCGGAGTCGGTGGCAACCACAGCTCCTTGCACTTGGGACAGCGGTTAGCCACGATTTTCTTGTTCTCCTTTGCCTCCGCGTAGAAATGGCCCAGGTACTTGCCTGTTGACCAATCGTAGTGCCGGGGCAGGTCGAACTTTATTCGGATATATTCCGGTCCCTCTTTAGAGGTTTTTTCAGGGGTTTTCTTCATTACTTTCTTTGCCATCTATGTGCCTCCTATAACGACCTCTTGAGAAGAGTCATAACAGTCCAGTTGGGACCTCCAAGTGCGGTGGCTATAGCGGTCTTAACATCTCTGGTCACCTGGCGTTCGCCGCCGTCACCGCGTATTTGGAGCGCAGCCTCAGCAACGCGAATGGTGGGTGTAGCTCCAATAGGATTTGTCGCTATCACACCGCCGGAGGGATTTACCGGAAACTCGCCTTCTATTTCGGTTATACCCTTCTCTATCAGCTTCCACCCCTCTCCTTTTCCACAGAAATGGAAATGCTCATAGAGATTCATCTCCTCCCAATTCGATGGCTCGTAGATCTCAGCCATGTCGATATCTCTGCGGGGCTTCGTTATACCATTTCGCTTATAAAGCCTCTCACAGGCCACATGCTGGGTGTAAGTCTCCTTGCCTGTGGGGTCGCCAAATACCCCTGCGCGGAAGACCTCCTGATGTACGGTCTCCATATCGGCAATCCAGACCGGCTTCTTCGAGATTTTCTTTGCCCTCTTATCCGAGGCGAAGACGAGCGCACAGGCGCCACAAGACTGAGGGCAGAAATCCAGAAATCTGAGTGGCCAGACCAGGTAGGGCGACTTAAGCACCTCGTCCAGACTCTTAAGGCCGAGCTTCAGGTGAGCGTAGGGGTTTCTGCAGGCATTCCTGTCTGCCTTAAGACGAACCATGGCGGCGTGTTCCTCTTTGGCACCCGATGTTTTCATGTAGGACAGTGCCTGCTTGGCGAACTCTCCAATGGCACCTGTGGTTGCGCCTTTGCCCCAGTTGGGTGTAGCAGCAGCCGTGATGGCGGCAGTCGTATCCCCGCAATCTTGTTTTTCACATCCGACGACGAGAGCCACATCATATAGGCCCGAGGCAACAAAGTAGAAGCCCTCAGCTACCACTGAAGCGCCGCTGGTGCCCCCCGTTCCCACTTTCAATCCAGGCTTTCCGAAGAAACCCGCTTCAGCAGCCATCTCGAGGTCCGGAAGATAGATAGCCTCAAAAGTCTCCATGTTGGCCATGAACGTAGCCTCGATGTCCTTGATGCTTATCTGAGCATCAGCAAGTGCTGCGGTTACAGCCTCTCGCACCATCTCCGCATAGTTGACATCGGGCCGCTTGCTTGTGTGATATGTTTGTCCGATTCCTACTATCGCTACTCTATTAGGCATGTTTTTCTCCTCCAACTATCTGCTGCCAAGAATCATCACACCATGATGCTGTCCGCAGGCACCGGTGATGCCGTGGGCAAGGGCTACCTGGGCATTCTTTACCTGATGGTCTCCCGCTTCTCCGCGAAGCTGTAACACTGCCTCGGCTACACGTGCCATCCCTGCCACACAAATTGGGTTGCCGGAGAGCACACCGCCGGAGGGGTTCACTGGCAGCTTGCCGCCCATCTTGGTCACACCGGAATCAATAAGTTTTCCTGCCTCGCCTTTGCCGCAGAAACCCAGTCCTTCCATCCACATGAGCTCCTCATATGAATATTCCTCGCATATCTCTGCGACATCTATCTCTTTCACAGGGTTTCTGATACCAGCCATGCTGTATGCTTTCTTGGCTGCTTTGACGAGGGCTTCACATTCTGCCAGATCTCTATCTCCCAGATAGTGTGTCTCGTAGCAGTTAGAAGCTCCCAGTATCCAGACCGGTTTCTTGGTAAGCTTTTTGGCCTTGTCCTCTGTGGTTAAAATCATGGCGCAGGCACCATCCGAAACAGGCTTGGCATCTAGAAGCCTGATGGGAGAGGACAATATTTTGGAACTCAGGACATCCTCCACTGTGATATCCAGAGGCGCTTGGGCGAGGGGATTCTTTTTAGCATTGCCGCGGTTTTTTACCGCTACCTTAGCGCATTGCTCTGGGGTTATTCCATATTTGTACATGTAGCGCCTTGCCTGCATGGCAGCAGCCGAAACGAAGTCCAGGCCCAACTGTCTGAGTAGAGCCGGGTCGAATGCAGCGTTTTCAATAAGGCTCTTCTCAGCTTGGGATTCCTTTGTATGTGCCACAACCAGGACAAGTTTATGGTGCCCTGATAGAATCCTCGCCATTCCTGCATAAACAGCATTGATACCGTCCTCACAGACTTTATCCTCATCGCTCAGGTGGGCGCCCACAACGCGTTGAATATTCATGTTCGATATCGTCCTGCCGTCCCAGAAATCCTGGGAGCAGGACACGGCGGCATCGAAGTCATAGAGGTGGAGCCCTGTGGATTCCAGCACCTGCTTTATTGGCTCATAGGCCAACTCCTCTTCGCTCGCATCCGCCCTATTTGGGTTATACTTTGTCTGGGCTACTGCTACGATACCTACTCTTGCAGCCATATGTGACTCCTTCCTTTTGCCACTGCAATCGTGTTTCTCTCCTTGTATTATCTGTCTTTAGTTCCTATTCCCTTACGTAGCAAAACGTTTAATACGGTGACTAAAACCCCGATTTCCGGTGAAGTGAGTGTATCACATGGATTTGTGCATCAGGTGGTACTTGTACACCATATTGGCAACATTTATACCTGAGTCCACTGCCTGATGTGTACCAACCCCATATCCTCCAGCATCACATCCTACATAGAACAGACCCTGGATTGGTGCTTTAGCCGAAGGCTTGTATTTGCCGCACTGGCCTACGACTTGTCCCAGCCCAATACATTCTCCGCCCTGTCCTGGCAGCACTTGGTCACGGGTAAGGGCTGAGACCTCACGTGTGGAGTAACCCTCTTTGAATTCGATGTATTTTGGCAGTTGGGGTAAAGCCTTGAATAGCATCTCCTCACCCTTGTCCCACCATCTCTTCTTCTCTTTGTCCGACATCTTGGGGTCAGCAGGACACCAAAAACCTGTCATGAGCATCTGCTTGCCGGGAGGGGCTGCCTGGGGGTCGTAATTCGATGGGATTTCATACCAGACAGTTACTTCTTGGGGCATCTCACCTGACTTTGCCTTGAGCCATTTTTCAAGACTCCAAGGGCTGTCTTGGGTGAATATTACTCCGTAGGGCTCTTTAACCACCTTCTTGCTCAGAAAATAGCGGGTGCCCATCATCCCCCATGATGGTACCAGTTCTTTGACATAATTCACGTAGCTCCGGTCAAAATGCTCCTTACCCACCAGCTTAAGCACAGTGGGCTGGATGCCAGCGTTACTCACAACGATGGGAGCTAGAAAAGTGCCTTTGTTCGTGACCACGCCTGTGACTTTGCCGTCATCTACGGTGATTTTCTCAACCCTGGCACGCATAATTATCTTGCCGCCAAATTTTCTTACTGCTTGGGCATAGGCATCGGCCAGCTTGCCAAAACCACCCTTGCAAAAAGTCCCTCCGCTACGGAGGAAAATGTCTTGCAGGGTCTTTATTGCCTCGGAGGCAGCTAGGGCATCGACAGGTACCATGAAACAACCGTCGGCCACAGGACCAATGAGGAAAGCATACAAGGATTTGTGCACATTGTAGCGGCTGAGCCAATCGGCGAAGCTGATGTCGTGCAGATTATCTATTTCCTGCGGGGTCATCATGGTAAGCTCGGTGAAGAGTTTCAGGGCCTCCTCTCTATCCTTAGCTCCTACCTCGAGCCAATCGAACATATCATCTGGATTCATCACCTGCCCCGGTGGTGGCTGAGGGCCTACAACAAACTTGCCTTTGGAGTTCTTAAATCGGGTGCCCTGTACGCCGGGCGCTACAATTTCTGCCTTGCCCTCCATACCCAATTCTTTAAGTACAACTTCAAGCAGACTCCCTTGAGTAGGCGCGCTGATCACTACCCAGGCTGTATAAGTGAAACCCTTCTTGGAGAGAGACATAGCCTTTCCGCCGGCGCGGGAATTCTTCTCCAGCAGCAATACCTTGAGCCCTCGCTTTGCCAGCAATCCGGCGCAGGAGCTGCCTCCGAACCCTGCCCCAACCACAATCACATCATATTCTGACTTCGCCATGATACTCTCCTACCTCCACCTCCTATAGGGTCACAAATTTAAGAGTGGTAGTGCCAAGTTTGATTAGAAGTCGCCGGGATGATTCGGGTTCTTTCTACGCATTTGAGTGGGAGACAATATGAACGAAATAATGGGACGTTTAGCGCAACTCTTTATAACCTTGGTCATGTCACGGTGGCTTACACCAACCCTGAGCTTCCATTTTACCGGATCAACGACGTCTACATACATTATCAGGTAGTCTCCCTGACGCTTAATATTGCTGACATACCCGGTGAGTTGGGTCTTGCCCAGACCCGTTGACCTCATCAACATGTTGACCAACCCCCTTTTTGGCCGTACTGGATGCAGCCTTTTTCTCATCGCTTAAAGGATGTAGCCTTTTGCCCGTGCCGTGGTGACTATCTCAGGCTCCTGCCACCATTTCTTTATGCCACACTCTTCTGCTATGGTGTTGGAACAAACGTACCCAGGACCCCAGATCACACAGCCTCCGGGCCATACGTTAGCCCCGCCTACAAACAGGTTCTTTATCGGCGTAACATTGTGTGAGCACTCCTGGTTGGGCCTGAGGTATCCCATCTGTAACGGATGGTATTGCCCTTGCTTGTAAGAGCCCCTGACCATGTTGGCGAACTTGTTCTGAATATCAGCCGGTGTAGTTATGTTCCACCACAGCACTTTTTCCTTGGTAATATTGGGTGCATATTTTTGCAGAGTAGCTAACTGATACTCGGCAATCTTCTCCCTGAACTTAAACTTCAGCCATCCCTCGGAGCCGCCATCCTTGAGGGCGAAGGGTGCCATTTGTGAAAGCAGACCTGTAGCTCTTCCCGGAGGTGCTTGGTAGGGGTCATGGACGCTGGGGAAGCTAGCTATATAGCCAGCGGTCTTGGGCAACTCGCCTTTGGCCATCAAATCCCATTCGTGCCTTAACTCGTCTGAGTTGTTATACCCCAGAACATAGATGAAGGCTTTGTTGATATCTGGATTATGCTCTGCCGCCTTGAATCTAGGAGGTTCCTCCAGAGCCAGGTGGAGGTCACATAGGCTCCACTTCTCCCATTGCCAGATTTTCACCATGTCCACGAAGTCCTTCTGCAGCTTGTCTTCACCAACGTATTTAAGGAAGGTCTGATGTATGTCTATAGTGCTGACCACTGCCTTGTTGGCCATGAACTCGGTGCCATCCTCTAGCTCTACACCTTTGGCTGTGCCGTTCTCCACGATGATTCGCTTGATCTGGGCATTCTGCCTAATCTGCCCCTTGTTCTCGAAGATTATTTTAAGCAGGGCATTAGAAACCCTGTGTGAACCGCCTGCTGTCAAACGGTAATTTGACATTCTATTGAAATAAAGTGGTATTAAGTACCCAACCCCCGACTGGCTGTAGTCAAGTCCCCAGTGGCAGACTGCATAGAGCATCAGGGTTCTGACATGGTCGTTCTCGAACCTTTCCTTTATAACATCGTCCGGGGTCTTTTCTGCGAACCCAGTCACTTTCCTGCCAAGTTCTGACGTCTCAGCTCTCGCAGCCATGAGGGGGAATGGCTCCGGCTTGACGAAGGTTATAGGCCCTACAAGAGCCTTCATCATTTCGTTACATTCTTGGTACATCTCGCGGTAGGCATCAGCATCCTTTTTGGAAAATTTAGCTATCGAGGCACAGGTCTTTTCCGGCTCTGTGTAAACACAGATGCATTTCCCATCGGGCAGGGGCATCGCCCACTGGAGTTCAGGGAAGATATGTTTGACGTTGTAATCCTCTTCCAGCTTGAAGTCATGGTAAATTGGGGCATAGTCAACCATCATGTGAAATATGGCGTGGGTATTGTGGAAAAAGTCGGGGAGGGTTATCTGCTCCGTGGCGAGCCCTCCTCCTGCTTCATACCTCTTCTCCAGCAGCAGAACCTTTTGCCCCGCTTTGCTCAGGTAAGCACCGATCTCCAGCCCATTAGGGCCAGTGCCTATTACGATTACATCGTATTGCCCCGACATTTTTCGCCTCCTTCTCCTTAGGACCTTGGTAATCGAGACCGCAGCCGAAGTTCGCCTATTTTACATAAGTTCGATATCATGGCAATCAGGAGCGACGATGAGCTTGGGCTCGGTCAGTTTCTGAACATCTTCAGGTGTCCACCCTGGTGCCACTTCCTTGAGCACAAGTCCTTTTTTAGTGACCTCGATAACGGCGATATCGGTTACGATGAGGTCAACGCATCTAGGTGCAGTTAAGAGGTAAGCGCATTTCTTTACTATGCGATAATCCCCTTCCTTAGTGGTATGATTCATTACGATGATGAGCCTTTTGGCTCCGAAGGCGAGATCCATGGCGCCACCGATGGTGCCGACCTGCCTCTCCGGCACCATGTAGTTGGCCAGATCTCCTTTTTCTGAGACCTGGTAGGCTCCCATCACGCTGATGTCCAGATGGCCTCCCCTGACTATGGCAAAGGATTCATCGTGGCTGAAAAAGCACATCCCTGGGGCTGGTTTCACGGTTTGGCCGCCGGCGTTGACCAGGTCGAGGTCTCCTTCTCCGGGTAGCGTTATTTCTCCATAACCGAGGACACCATTCTCGCTGTGAAATATCACCTCTCTGCCGGCAGGGACGAAATTCGCCGCCAAGCCAGGGATGCCGATTCCCAGATTGACTATGTTGCCGTCCTGGAACTCCTTGGCAACGCGAAGGGCCATTATTTGCCTATCTAACCTTTGTTTTTCTCGAACCTTGCTGCTCATTTTCTGGCACCCTTCCCCTTTTTAGCCGCCTTAATATCTGCCTCATATTTCTTTTTGGATTCCTCAGCCTGAGCGTCAGTAATCTCGCCTTCTTGGACAGGGGCCTCCTTGGGACGCGCCACTATCCTGTCCACATATACCCCGGGGGTGACTATAGCCTCGGGGTCTAGCTCACCCAACTCAACTATCTCGTCTACCTCGGCGATGGTGACCCTGGCTGCCCCGGCCATAGTGGGATTGAATGTCCTCGATGTCCCCCTGTAGACCAGATTGCCCCAGCGGTCGCCCTTATGGGCGTGAATCAGTGCGAAGTCAGCCTTGATGGGCAACTCAAGCAGATACTCGCGGCCATCGATTACCTTTTTCTCCTTGCCTTCCTCAACCACTGTTCCGATTCCCACCGGCACATAGAAACCGCCTATTCCAGCCTTGGCTGCCCTGACCCGCTCCGCCAGGGTGCCTTGCGGGACCATCTCGATATCAACCTTTCCTGCCCTGAGGAGCTTCTCGAAGTTGTTAACATACATCGCACTCACCGGTGCAGAAACGATGGCCTTCTTTATGCGCCCGTTCCTAACCAGGATGTCCATATCCTCGGGAAACGGGGCTCCCTGCATCCGCCAGACGTCAGCGCCGAAACCGCTGCTGTTGGATACTGTGGTGAGATTCTTTAACCCCTTTCTGTCAAGGGCCTCCAGTAAGCAACTCGGCATACTGACCACAGTGCCGAATCCGCCGACCATGATTACAGCTCCATCCTCTATGTCAGCCACTGCTTCATCGAAGCTAGCCACTATCTTATTTATTGGCATGAACAATCACCTCACTCTAATTCGCAGGCTGTCCATTATCATTAACTGGCTGTTTGCCTCTTTCTGTGGTATTGAAGCACCATGCGCGCGACATTGATACCTGACTCTGCTGCCTGGTGCGTGCCCATACCGGAGCCGCCTGCGTCACACCCCACGTAGAAAAGCCCCCTTATGGGTGACTTAGGTGAGGGCTTGTATTTACCACATTGCCCCACAATTTGAGCTAAACCCACGCACTCGCCGCCCTGTCCTGGCAGTACATGGTCTCGCGTTGCGGCTGACACTTCGGCTGGTCCCTCGAACTCTTTGTACATGACAGCATCCATAACCTCGGGAAAGACTTTATCCAACATCTCGTCCATCTTTTTGTATAGTTTCTTTACGGTCCCGGTTGCCTCGGGGTCGGGAAGACAGATGGTACCGGCGATGAAACACTGCTTGCCGGGAGGCGACATCGTAGGATCGTAGTTGGACGGGACAATACCGAACAGAATGACTTCCTTGGGCACCTGCCCCTGTTTCACTTTGAGGAAACGTTCTACGTTCCACCAACTGTCATCGGACCACATCATGTACATCGGATATTTCAGCACTGGTTTGTTGAGGAAGTATTTGACAGCAGTAAAGGCCCAGCCGGGCACCAAGTCCTTGACGTAGTTTACGTAGCTCTTGTCGAAGTGCTTTTCGCCCACTAACTTGAGCACGGTAGGCTGGATTCCTGCGCTGCTTATGACGATGGGCGCTTCGAACTCGCCATCAGGCGTGGCTGCGCCGGTGACCTGTCCGTCCTTGATGTTTATCTTCTCGACTCTGGCTCGGGTCTTTATCTCCCCACGATTGGCCTTGAATGCTTTAGCTAAAGTATCTAGGAGGCGTCCGAAGCCTCCGACGTAGTATCCGCCGCCACCGCTGAGTGCTATGTGCTGCAAAATCTTGACCTGCTCGGAGGCTGATACCAGGTCGATGGGTTCGGCCAGCGAGGCATTGGAGTGCATAGCCAGATAGCTGTAAAGGCCGAAAGGCGTATTGTGTTGAGTGATATATTCATGGAAGGTCATGTCATCCAGAGCATCTAACTTATCTGGCGGCATCATAGCGATTTCAGTGAGTATAGCAAGAGCGCGCTCTTGCTCTCGGGCATCCAGTCCGAAGAGCTTGAAGAACTCGGCGGGGTCTTGCACTCCCTCCGTTTGATGAGAAATCGTCGTCCTGTACTTTTTCCACTGCGAACTCCTGTATGCAAGACATGCTTCCCGCAAATAGATTGGCTTCAATTCAGACTCAATTCCCAAGAGAGTGAAGGCTGTGGCAAAAGCCGGGCCTCGCATGGGCACCTGGAGTTTTGGCGCCAATTCGTATCTGAAGCCGTCTCTTTCTGCGCCCACTGCCTTGCCGCCGGCAGCCTGGTTCTTTTCCAGCAGCACTGTCTTTACACCCCACTTGGCGAGGAGGGCAGCACATGTCAGGCCTCCCGGGCCACCACCTATCACAATTACATCGTACTGTTTTGCCATCGCCCCTCCCTCTACGTATTTCCCGTCTATATTAAAGCTGCTTTATTTCTTGCGATATGTATAATTTGGTTTGGCTGAAGCCCGTGCCCTTTTTCTTACCTTCCACAGTTCTGCAACGAGTGAATCCGGCTCCTCTTTACCCTTTTCCTCCCACGGTTTGCCCAACCCCATGTCAGTAGCAATTATTTTGTAGCAGTTGTAGGACTCGCTGCACCCAGCATTCGACCCGACCCACCAGCAGCCGCCGGTGGCGTAAAGATTGGGTATCGGTGTCCTGTAGTTAGCCAACTCCGGTGTCGGCCTGTTCTCGAAGACCTGGAACGGTGAGCGGTCGATCCCTGCCATCGCTCCCAAGGGGCCGAGGTTCCTCATGCGAAGGTGGTCGTAGGGCGTGTTGGAGTCGACTCCAATAACGTTGTCCCAGGTCATATTGGGGGCATACTGCTGCCAGATGGTTATCAGGTTCTCGGCATATCGCTTCTTTATCTCTAGCCATTCCTTCTCGCTGAACCGGGTAACGGGTGGAGAGAGCTGCTCGTTCTGGACCACGTGCTTGCCCGGTGGCGCATATGATGGGTCAACCAGGCTGTGGCAGCCCACAGTGGGGCAATAATCCTCGAGCGGAGGATATGTCTGCAGCTTCTCATACAGGCACTCTCTGGCGATGTGTATCGGGTCAGGGTCAGGCTGCAAACCGAGCCACTGGCACTCATGTATGTCAGGATTGAACGCTTCGGCCTTGTACTTGGGCGCTTCGTGCACGGCGAAGCTATACCACATTAGGCAGCCGAAATTCCTGTCCAGCAGCTCGACTCGCTTCGCCAACTGGGGAGGGATATGCTCCCGCCCGATCATCTCGAAGCAGAGTTGCTCTGGCGACAGCCCACAGACCGCCACTATTTTTCTCGCTTTGACCTGGCTGCCGTCCTTGAGGCGAATGCCGGTAGCAGTCCCATTCTCAATGATTGCCTTCTCTACTTCGGCATGGGTGAAGAACTTGCATCCCATCTGCACCAGAAGCTGGTGGGCAGCATGGGCCGCCTGATGGGTCCCTCCCCGGCAGAAGCCGATCAGCGGGGCCTGCCCGGCCATGCCGAACACCATGGCTCCCTGACCCGGCTCGTTGATGTCCATGGCGGCCGATACGCACCATCTCAAGATGCATGACTGGAGTTCCTTGCTCTCGAAGAACTCCAGTGCCGACCGATAGGCGCTCGCCTGAAGGATCAGGCTGTCCGGAGCGAAGCCTGCCTCGAGGAGTTTGGGATAGAGGGCCATCTGCCGTTCCATGTACTCAGGGTTGGGCAACCACTCCGCGGGGACGTAGCACCGATCCACGGTGACTCTCTGGTACTCATCGCTCCGGTCCAGGTCCCGGAGCTTGATCCACTTCTCGGCATCCTTCTCTGAGAACCGTGCGATCTCCTTTGCCGTACGCTCCCAGGTGGGATCGTGCTTGTCGCTGTAGATGGCCAGGGCCGTCTCGTTGTCCCGAAAGACGAAGCCGTCGCTGCAAAGGTGCTGGTCCCACTGCGCCCCGTAGTCCCAGAACTCGGGGAAATCGCGGTACAGCGGCGTCCAGTAGAAGGGAAGGATTATGTTGGCATGGTCGTTGCCGCGGAAGCCAGGCGCTGCAATCTCCTCGGTGCAGAGGCAGCCGCCTATCTCATGTCTTCTCTCGAAAATACCTACACTCATACCCCCATATTTCATGAGGTATAGAGCAAGAAAGAGCCCTTTATTTCCGCCTCCGACTATCACTGCATCGAATGTTGCATCAGCCATCGTGACCCCCTTTAAGATATTCTGTATATCTGCAAAGCCAGTGCTAGAACTTGATTACGCTGCGTATGACCTTTCCTTTTTCTAAGTCTGTGAAGGCATCGTTGATTTCATCTAGGGTATAGCTTTTGGTGACAAGCTTATCGATGGGCAATTTGCCATCCATGAAAAGGTTAATGTATCGCGGTATATCAATTTGTGCGTTTATATCGCCCTGGACGGTTCCTGTAACGGTTTTACCAAGGAGAAACTCATATGTAGCGATGCTAAACACGGTGCCGAGGGGAGCCATGCCTACGACGATGAACTTCCCCCCGAAGCGGATTGAGGCGAATGCCTGAGTCATAACATTTACGTTCCCAATACATTCGAGGGCATAATCCGCTCCTCCTCCGGTCAACTCCATAACTTTTGTCATCGGGTCATCTACGGATGCATTAATTAGGCAGTCTGCGCCAAGTTTCTTAGCCATCGCCAGTTTCTTGTCCAGGGTATCAATAGCGATGATTTTGCCCGCTCCAGCTAGCTTAGCACCCATAACAGCGCTCAGACCCACGCCACCGCAGCCGAAGATAGCTATGCTTTCGCCGGGCTTTATCCTGGTTGAATTGATGGCGGCGCCTATACCGGTGCTCGTACCGCAGCCCAGGAGACACAATACATCAAGGGGGGCATCCTCTCGAACCTTCACGCAGGAACGCTCATGTACTACGGCGTACTCGGCATAGCTGGCAAGTCCGAACATGTGGTTCAGTGCCTGTTTGCCTTTGTGCAAACGTATCCCGCCGCCGGGTAGAGTTGCCATAGACTGAATAGGCAGGTTCTCCACGCACATCGTAGGCTTACCCTCGATGCAGTAACGGCATTTGCCGCAGGAGAACGCCACCATCATTACCACATGGTCGCCGGTCTGGAGAGTGGTTACGCCAGGTCCCAACTTCTCAACTATGCCTGCTCCCTCGTGCCCGGGTACCACCGGAACAGGGACAGGCATCTCGCCTTTCATGAAGTGCAGGTCGCTGTGACATACTCCAGTGGCCATAATCTTCACCAGTACTTCGTTGGCTTGCGGCTCGTCGAGGGTGACTTTTTCCACCTTCAGTGGTGTGTTAATCTCATATAGTACGGCTGCCTTCATTATGCCTCCTATCTTTCTTAGTCCTCTCTAATTAGAACATACTTTTGCCGGTAGATTGGGTATTGGCCGGATTGTGGAGGACATCTTCTTCCAGCAATTGCTTTATTTCTTCATCCGACATTTTCAGCAGGTCACGGCATATCTCCTCTGTATGCTCTCCCAGGAGAGGAGCTGGCCTGCTCTGCATAGGTGATGCGCCGGACATCCTGAAAGGTACGCTTGGATAAAGCCTTGCCCCAGCTGTTGCATGGTCTAACTCCACAATTGAATCAAACCACTTGAGCTGTGGGTCTGCCAGGGTGTCTGGAGCACGCTGCACCACCCCGGCAGCAACCCCGGCAGCCTGCATTGCATCCATCACCAGGTGGGCATCTAGCCTGGATGTCCACTCCTTAATATGCTCATCCAGCTCAGCTACATTCTTTAAGCGGCTCTGGAGATTGGCAAATTTGGGGTCTTTAGTCCACACAGGATTCCCCATGACATCGCAGAAACTCTGCCACTCCTCGTCTGTGAACACAGCTATAGCGCACCACTCGTCGGCGCCCTTGCAGGGATAACAGCCATGCGGGGCGGCGTATGTGCTTCGATTCCCCATCGGCTTGCCGATTCTCTTATTGAAGGTGTAGTCCAGATAGTGCTCGCCCATTAGGCTGACTGCCACCTCTGTTTGAGCCATGTCTATGAACTGCCCTTTGCCTGTTCTGCGCCTGTAGTCAAGAGCAGCCAGAGCAGCCACCACGACATGCTTGCTTGCCATATGGTCGGGCAGAGGCGAGTTAGAACCTACCGGATAAGGGTCATCCGGCTGAGCCCACATAGAGAGCATCCCAGAGGCAGAGGACAACATGGGGCCGTATGCTTGAAAGTCACTGTAAGGGCCCCCGCCGCCGAACCCCTGACTGCTAACGTATATGATTTGGGGGTTAAGTTTACGAGCACTTTCATAGTCGAATCCTAGGCTCTTCATAACACCGCCGCGAAAGTTCTCCAGAAGGATATCGGTCCATTTGATTAGCTTGCTGACAATCCGTTTCCCCTTTTCTGACTTTAGGTTCACACCAAAGCTTCGCTTACTGCGATTTGCCTCGTTGAAGCCGGCGATATTGTTGATATCGGGGCCTATAGTCCTCATGAAGTCGAGGTTATCCTTCGACTCTATCTTGATAACATCAGCCCCCAACTCCCCCAGTATCTTGCCCGCGTCGGGCACAACACCGCCAGTGCCGAAGCTGAGAACCTTAACATTTTCCAGAGGTAACACTTAGCCCTCCTCGCTATAATACGCTGGCCCCTCTGAGTGCAACCAAATCGTCTTTAGAGAAGCCTAGCTCTCTACAATAGATTTCTTCGTTGTGTTCACCTAGACAGGGGGCAGGACGCTGTATTTCAGCCGGTGTCTTACTCCATTTATAGGGCGGTCCTGGATAGTCGGCTTTGCCAGCCACAGGGTGGTCGACTTCTACGAAATACTCTCTAGCTTTGGTGTGGGGACTGTTATAAAAGTCTTCCGCATTCAGGATGGGCGCGATGGGGACACCTTCACGCCTCCCTGCTTCGAAGAGTTCGATCATAGTATACTTTTGAGTGAATTCCAGCATGAGGGCGTACAGGTCCTCAGCATTGCCGATCCGGTACATGAAACTGCGCCAATCGGGCGATTGAAGCACTTCAGGGCTCCCCAGTACCCGCACCAGGGCATCCCATTGCCTTGGAGTCAGGGCAATCACCCTGATCAGGCCATCTTTACAGGGGTAGACAGGGTAGACAGATGCCCCCATTCGCGTCTCAGTGGTTGGGGGAGGGCTACCGGGGTTCAAGGCATATGAATAGTTTGGCACTATCCAGGGATACAGCCCCAGACGTGAGGTCTCGTGCACAGATACGTCAATGTATTGTCCTTGCTCGGTGGTGCCACGCATCCAGAGTGCGGCGAGTATCTCTATATTGGCATGAAGTGAAGCTGCATCGTAGGCTGGAGCACCCGGACAAAGGCAGGGCTCTTTGCCAGGGTAGCCGCTGGTTATCATGACGCCGCTCATGGCGAAATCTACGAGGTTGGAACCTTTGCGATTCTTGTATGGTCCTGAGTGACCGAACTCGGTGATGCTGGCCATGATGAGCGACGGTTTTATCTCCCTGAGCGCAGAATAATCGAGGCCGAGGCTTGCCATATAGTCAGGGGGGAAGTTTTCTACCAGGACATCTGCTGTTTTGACTAGCTTCATGAAGATGTCTTTCCCGTCTGTGGTCTCGATGTTTAGTGTGACACCTCGTTTGCCGGCATTACGATGGAGGAAGTAGAGGCTTTTCTCGGGATGAGGGATGTCATTCACAAAAGGAGGGATGTCGCGACCGGGGTCCCCTTCAGGTCTCTCTATTTTTATTACGTCTGCACCCAGGTCGGCGAACAGCTTTGTACAGTAAGCGCCCTTGCTGTCGGCCAAGTCCACGATGCGGTATGCACTCAGGGCGCCCTCTTTTTTCTTTGCCAAAGTAGCACCTCACTCAAAGAAAGATTGTCAATCCCTGAGATGTTCGAGCCTCGGCACAACCCTGTTAACCGGTGATTGAGACAATCCCAGCCCTAGAAGCAGGATAAGACTTGAAGCCTCTGCTGAGTATGGTGCTAATCCTTGTTTTGTGCTTCTGCAGTTTCCCGAAGATTCTTAGGGGGCTGCACTATGTGAGATAGGGATGGCATGGTATAAGCAACAGTGTTAGCACCTGATACACAGAACATCCGAATGCCAAGTCAGTTTGATAAGAGCTAATCTAGGTATGTCTTAATGTAACGCTCCATCTCAGGCGTAGGTTTCCACCACTTCTTCACGCCCAAGTCTTCAGCCACTTTATTTGCTCCGAGATAGCCTGGTCCACCTAACACCAGCCCTCCCGGATAAGTGGAGGCTCCGCATACATATAGCCCCTCTATGGGCGTCTTGGTACTGGAGCACTGCTGATTGGGTCGGAAGGAAGCCAGTTGTATAGGCCTATAGTCGCCATGCTTGATTCCCCCGTGGCGCATGTTCGGGAAGCGTATCTCGATGTCCAAAGGTGTCTCGGCATTGGTCATGATAATGTTATCCCTAGTGAAGTTCAGGGCAACCTTGTGCCATTTTGCCAGCACTGCCTCTTCTAGCTCCTTGCTGCGTTTCTCCCATCCACCCTTGATTTCGTAGGGAGCATGCATCTGGAAGAAGGAGACATGGCCACCCCATGGGGCGTGGACTAAGTGTGGGTCGAAAAAGCTTTCACATGTTGTGTGCCCGCCAAAGTTATCGCTGACATTGCCAGCCACTACATTATCCCAGTGTGCCAGAAGTTGTTCGGTGCCCTCGATGCCGAAGATGGTCATGAATGCTTCATTGACCCAGGGGTCATCACACTTATATCGAGGGGGTTCCTTGGAGGCAACGTGTAGCGTGAAGAAGCTCCACTTGTCGTACTTCCAGCCCTCGACCAACGACTTCAGGTCTCCGGGCAGATTCTGTGCTCCGACGAGGTCAAGGAAGGTAGTATGCGGGTCCAGAGTTGACATAACCACCTTGCTGCGCAGAGTACGACCTTCTGCCAGTTCGACACCAGTGGCATGCCCGTTATGCATCAGGATTTTAGTTACCTCTGCTGCATCAATAATGGTTCCTCCATTGCGGACAATCTCCCGCGCAAGTGCTCCGGCGAATTTGTGTGAACCGCCATAGCAGTAACATTTGTTCATACCTCTATCGAGGAGGAGGGCTACGAAGAAGCCTATCCCTGTCTCTCTTGGGTCCAGGCCCCACATGCAACTGGTATATAGCATCAGAGCGCGCACCCTATCGTTCTCAAAGGTATTGGTGATTATCTCCAAGGGGCTTTGCTCAATAAGCTCAAGCATTTCGTTGCCGACCTTGGTCTTCTGGAGAGCCATGGTCATCTCAATGGGGGACAAGGTAGGCACATAGGTAGATGGGGCCACTATCTCATCCACGATACGTCGCCAGCTTCTCATCACCTTGCCGAAGTTGACAGCGTCTTTGAAAGAGAACTTACTTATTGAGTCTTTAGTATCCTCAATCATGCGTGTCAACAACAATGACTTACCGTCCTTAAAAACCATAGCTGTCTGGACATTGGGTTTCACCCAGGACATGGCGTGGACGTCGAGATTGAAATCCTTGAGCACCGGCATGTAGTCAACCATCAAATGGTAGATGACATGCGCGTTAGAGTAATAACAGGGATGAAGAATTTCCTCAGTGACGAGTCCACCCCCTACCTCGTAGCGGCGCTCTACCAGAGCCACCTTCAGCCCGGCTTTGGCAAGGTAAGCTGCTGCCATGAGGCCGTTGGGCCCGCCTCCTATAACAATTACATCCCAGTCGCTTGTATCCGGGAATTCTCTAAATGGCCTCAGCAAGGTTTCCTGCGTTGACATAATTCACCTCCTTCCCACTTGTTAACGGGGTATCGCGGATATCTTTTCTTTTTGAGGTATGTACCACGGCGATGGGTACCACCATTTACCAGGCTCAGCGATACCGTCCTCGATGAGGGTATGCATCAGGTTGTAGGCGACGGCCATGAGGCATAACCCGCCAGGGTGAGCTGAAGATTGGTGGCATAGATATAGCCCTTCGATGGGGGTTCGATATCGAGCTAATTCAGGTAGCGGCCGTTCATTCCACCACTGGTCACGGCAGTGACGGAGGCCATACCATGAGCCACCGAGCAGCCCTGTATTGCGGAACTCCTGCTCCCATGGCGTCAGACTCCAGTGGCGGATGATATTATTTGAATCCAGGTTTTCGATAACCTGGCTGAATGCCTTAATCATGTAGGCGTCCATCTGATTTTTTACCTTGTTAATAGCATCCGGGCCGCCGACGTGATACTCCGGCGGAGGAACATAGACTTCAATGGAGCACTCTACATAGTTGCCGGGGCGGGTACATTGTTGATGGAATGTGTCGTTGTATATCTTATTGCTCCCGGCCCAAAGCCACAATACCCTTTCAGGTGGTACAATGGGATTGCCTTGATGTCCCATCACATCTGTGGTGTGCTCATAATAGATCTCTCGTGAGTCCATCGGGTAGCAGACGCCTCCCAACTCACCCTCCTTGTACTTTGGTCGGTAGCGCAGACGCTCACGTGTCAGGAAGTGGTTTACGTAAATGCTTCCTCCCTTGATGTTGAGGTCCTCTATTCGCTTTCTGAAGGCGGGGTCAAGATGGCGAGGACCGATGAGCTTGAGAAAGGTTTGTTTGATTTCAGTGGCACTGAGTACCGCTTTGTTCGCCCAAATCGTTCTTCCACCAATAGCTGCGTTGTCCCTGAGGCGTACACCAACCGCTCGCCCATCCTTGATAATGATCTCATCAACAGGACAGCAGGTGCGGAACACAGCACCATGCGCCACGGCGCAGCGAAAGATGGCATGGTAATAGCCATGTATGCCGCCCATGGGAACGGCTCCTATAGTGTAGAGTACGCTGGCGGCAACGCTTGCGAAAGCAGGGATGGCCATACCCTCGAAGTGACCCGCGGCGCCTGACATCCAGGCTATATAGGCCATGAATACCTTGAAGGGCTCAGTATCACAGTACTCATCCAAAAGGTCGAACAGGGTCCACTCGAGCAGCTCCTTAGTCCACACTTCCGGTAGATGCTGCTTATAAACCTGCATGAAGGGGATGGTTTCTGCATTACACTCTATATCAGGCGGGTGTGGGGGGCACCAGAAGGTGGCGCGCAAAAGCTCTTTCATGAACGGGGGATTACCCAGCATTCCGGATAGCTTTAGCCATCCTTCCAGGTCCTTCTGACTGACGGTGGAGATTCCCTCTGTCGTCAAAAGGGCAAACTTACCCTCTTCTAGGCCCAGGCCCCGGTCTTGGGCTGACCAGTCCATGCGGGCACCGTACTTCCACAGCTCTAACTGCTCCCAGCCGGGGGCTGCTCCTCCATAAAGCCCCACAGCATGGGGACTGGTGTGCACTCCTGCCATAGGGTCTGCGTTCTCCTGCGCTCCACCGCATTCCGGCCTTTCCTCCAAAACGCAGACACTCAGCCCACACTTTGCCAGATACGCTGCAGCCGTTGTGCCGTTGTGGCCTGCACCGATGATGACAATATCGTACCTCTCGTCCACGCTCATATACCACCTCCCTCTTGCTGTTGGTACAGCCAAAATTTACTTACTCTAGGTATGTCTTTATATACCGCTCCATCTCAACTGTGGGTTTCCACCACTTTTTAACTCCCATGTCCTCTGCAACTTTATTCGCGCCTAGATAACCAGACCCACCGAGCACCAGTCCTCCCGGATATGTGGAGACTCCACACACGTAAAGCCCCTCAATGGGTGTCTTGGTGCTGGAGCACTCCTGATTGGGGCGGAAAGAGCCAAGTTGTATTGGCCTGTAATCCCCATGCTTGATTCCGCCGCGGCGCATGTTGGGGAAGCGGGTTTCGATGTCCACCGGCGTCTCATGGGCGGTCATAATGATGTTCTCGCGTTTCATGTTTGGGGCAACCTTGTGCCATTTCGCCAGAATTGCCTCTTCCATCTCTTTACCCTTCTTCTCCCAGCCGCCTTGGATTTCGTAGGGAGCATGCATCTGGAAGAAAGAGATGTGTTTGCCCGGCTTATCGCTCAGATGAGGGTCAAAGAGTGTTTGGCAGGTGGCATGTCCGCCGAAATTAGCGCTGATTTTGCCAGCAACGACGTTGTCCCAGTGGGCCAAAAGCTGCTGCGTGCTCTCGATACCGAATATTACCATAAAGGCATCGTTTACCCAGGGGTCGTCGCACTTATAGCGGGGTGGCTCCTCTGAGGCGGTATGCAGGGTATAGAAACTCCACTTATCGTACTTCCATCCCTCAATCAAAGATTTGAAGTCCTTACCTAAGTGCTGGGCTCCGACGAGGTCGAGGAAGGTGGTATGCGGGTCAAGGGTGGACATGACCACCTTGCTGAGCAGGGTACGGCCCTCCGCCAACTCGACTCCGGTAGCTTTGCCATTGTGCATCATTATCTTGCTCACCTCTGCATGTTCCAGAATTAACCCACCAGCTTTGACTATCTCCCTACCCATAGCGCTGGCGAATTTATGCGAACCCCCATAGCAGTAGCACTTGTTCATGCCCCTGTCGAGAAGGAGTGGCACGAAGAAGCCGATCCCGGTCTCTCTGGGGTCAAGTCCCCACATGCAACTGGCGTACAGCATCAGGGCACGGACTCTGTCATTCTCAAAGGTATTGGTGATTATCTCCAAGGGGCTTTGCTCAATAAGCTCAAGCATTTCGTTGCCGATCTTGGTCTTCTGGAGAGCCATGGTCATCTCAATAGGGGTTGAGGCTGGCACATAAGTAGCAGGAGCTACAATCTCGTCAACGATGCGTCGCCAGCTCCTCATAACCCTGCCGAAGTTGACCGCATCCTTGAAAGAGAACTTGCTTATAGAGTCCTTGGTATCCTCTATCATATGGGTGAGGAGCAGGGACTTGCCATCCTCGAATACCATCGCTGTCTGCGCGTTGGGCTTGACCCAGAGCAGCGAAGGGCCATCCAGGTTGAAGTCCCTGATGATGGGCATGTAGTCAACCATCATGTGATAGATAACATGCGGATTGGAAGAATAGCAGGGATATAGTATCTCTTCGGTGGCTAGTCCACCTCCGATTTCGTAGCGGCGCTCTACCAGAGCCACCTTCAGCCCTGCTTTGGCCAGATAAGCTGCTGCCATGAGGCCGTTAGGGCCGGCACCTATAATGACGACGTCCCATTCGCTATTGTCGGGGAACTCTTGAAACATATGTCCGAAAATATCTTCTGTTGTCACGATGTCTTCCTCTTCCTGATATCTATTGTTCAACGAGGTATTGCAGAAACCCTATCCTTCTGTGGTATGTAATATGGCGATGGGTACCACCACTTGCCCGGCTCAGCGATACCGTCCTCGATGAGAATGTGCATCAAGTTATATGGTATAGCCATGAGGCACAGCCCTCCGGGGTGTCCTGTTGTCTGGTGGCAGGTGTAAAGCCCCTCTATCGGGGTGCGGTAGCGAGCCAACTCTGTAATAGGACGTTGGGTCCACGACTGGTCGCGGCAGTGGCGGGAGCCGCACCAGGTGCCGCCTATCAGTCCAGTATTGCGGAACTCGACCTCGCGGCCGGTGGCTGACCAGTGGTGGATGATATTTCCATCCTCCACCCCATCGAGTGCCTCGCTGAAAGCTTTGCGCATGTAGGCATCAAGCTTGGCCTTTTCTTTGTCTTGAGAATCAATGCCCTCAACCTGATACTCTGGCACAGGTACGTTCACCTCGAAGGCAGCAGATATATATCCATGGGGATACTTACCCTGACAATCCGTGGGATTGAAAGCCTGAGAAGGAGTCAAAAACCACATCAGCCTCTCTGGAGGCACCGTAGGATTGGTCTTGCGGCCATCGCAATCTGCTACATTCTCGTAGTAAATCTCTCTCGAATCTGAAGGATAGACTCCACCTACGGGGATCCTGTCAGGCCCGACTACCCCAGCTTCACTGTCTCGCATCGCCTTGAATTTAGAGTTCCACTGAATAGGCTTGCGGGTGTGTAGGGTGGATACGTATAGCGTGCCATTCTTCAGGCTTATGTCTTTGACTTTCTGAATCAACGAAGGGTCAAGATGTTCCTTACCTATCATCTTAAGGAAGGTCTGCCTGTAATCCACAGCAGCTATCACTGCTTTATTCGCCCAGATCTTCCTGCCTCCTATTGCCGCTGTTTCCCTCAGGCGCACGCCCATCGCCCGCCCATCCTGGATGATTATTTCATCGACAGGGCAGCAGATGCGCACCACGGCGCCATGGGCTACCGCGCAGCGATGGATGGCGTGGAAATAACCGTGCAAGCCGCCACGCGGGACACTCAGTTTACCCGTATTGGGAAGAAGGAGCAGCTGCACACTGAGTAAAGCGGGGATGGCCACACCCTCCCAGTGGCCAGCAGCTCCCGATGCCCACGCGGAGTATGCCATAGTTACTTTGAAGGGCTCGCTCTCCAAGAATTCGTCCATGAGGTCAAACATCGTCCATTCGCGCAATTCATGCGTCCAGACATCAGGCTGGTATTTCTTGTAAACCTGCATAAATGGGGTATTCTCGTCTGTCACCTCAACTTCGGGCGGATGGGGCGGACACCAGAAGGTAGCGCGCATGAGTTCCTTGGTGAACGGAGGACTGCTCATAAGGCCAGCCAGCTTGGCAAATCCTGTCATGTCTTTCTCAGTGATCGGCACTACTCCCTCAGTTGTGGTGCTGCCTGTGGCCAGCGATTTCATCATGTCAATCGGGCTCCAAGTCATGCGGAAGCCGTATTTATGGAGTTCTAACTGCTCGAAGCCCGGGGCAGGTGCAGCGTACATGAGCATAGCATGAGGATAGATGCGTACCCCTGGGATAGGTTCCACGGTCTCACAAGCCCCGCCACACTCCACGCGCTCCTCCAGCACACACACGCTCAGCCCACACTTGGCTAAATAGGCCGCTGCAGTCATCCCATTGGGGCCTCCACCTATGATGACGATGTCGTGTCTTTCATCCCTGCTCATGGCCTCTTCCTTACCAATGCACTGCAGAAATAGACAAACTGGAATTATACGATAGACATAAAAACATTATTGCCCCCATGCTCGCCAGTTAGAGCAAAGCTGGGAACCAGCCGTTTCGACCAGTACTAATCTATGCGATTGTGTCTAAGCCCGCTCATTTAAGGTCTGCTTTTCTGAGAAGCAGAGCAAAAGAAGAAACCACGAACCCGGCTGAGGGAATTGTGTTGCATCTGCGGTGAGATATTTTTATCCCACACCACTGGTGGGTGTCAATAGAGAGAACACGATGTTTTATGTAGTGTTACATAGGTAGGGAAAGACGAAATTGACGCAGGTTTGTCAAGAAATTGCGTCACTTGAGCGTGTCTGGAGGAATTTTGTCACCCGCCGCTGACGGCGAGTAAGAAGAATAGCTCGTCGCCATCGTTCAGCGGCTTAGTCAAGTCGCCGGCGGAGATTTTTTGCCCGTTAACGAAAAACCATACCTGGGGCCGCAGATTGCCCTGCTTGTCATATAGCCATCGCTTAATTTTCGGGAATCGAGCTTCTAATTCGTGGAGGCATTCCATGGGGCTATTCCCAGCTACCTCCACTAACTCTTGACCATTGGTAAATCTGCGAAATAGCGAGGATATTTTTATGGTGACACCCATATTTCACCCCTGACAACAAACCACAATATCACATTTACTCAGAACAAAAACGAATCAGATGTTGAGGCCCTGTTTGATATTATCGCATTTACTTTGTCATTGCTAGTAGAGCCTCTCGTCAACTGCAGTACCTCTCCTTTGTCGAGGAGAGGTACTCAGATTAAGGAGGGCAGAGATTTTTAGAGCTATCGATATAACTTAGAGGCTAGTTCGGGTAGCCCAAGGCTCATCAGTTTTTCCTTCAACGGACGGCCCTTGGCGTCCAGGCCTCTTGCCTTGTAGTAGTCTTTCAACATGAGTTCTACATTGGGCACTGAGCCCGCAGCACCACCATCGGGGAGAGGAGTCATTATCCTCTTCGGCATTCGGTCGTCTGCTGCTGTGACGCCCATGAGATTGTTCAGCCCTCTTTGAATCATCCAGATACGCTCGCCGCATTCCATGATTTCTTTAAGGTCGTAGTCAAAACCGGTGGCGGCCTTCAGCGCCTCGGCTAGCTCGTTAAGGCTTATGGACATGAGGCAGAACTGGCACAGTGTCGCTGAATTCGATAACATAGCCACGTTTTCGCATATAAAGTTAAGCTCGCCTTTGCCCTCGTCGGCTTTGGGGTCGTAGCCGCCTGTTATGCCAATTTCCGGCCAGGTGCTCCAACTCGATTCAATCTTGCCTATCTCGGATGCGACGTGACAGGCACCGCGATTCGACATCATGAATCCCAGGCCATGGCCATGGGACCCCCGAACGTCGTACAGAGCGAACTCAAGGCCTTTGATCTCTACTGTATAATCCTCTGCATTCTTGCCTATCTTCTTGGCAGCACTTCGGCTGCCCTCTGCCAGCACATCGCCGAAGCCCTTGCGATGTGCTATCTTATCCATTATTGCTAAAACGTCCTCGGCATTGCCCCATCTCAACTGACCACCTATATCTTTTGAGCTAATCAGTCCCTTGTCGAAACACTCCATAGCGAAGGCAATGGTAGCGCCGCAGCTAATGCTATCCACACCGTAGCGGTCCGCCATCTCACCCATTTTAATGATGGCTGCCAGGTCTTCGATCACCATCAGGGAGCCGAAAGCGCAGACCGTCTCATACTGTGGTCCTGTCCCTTCCTCTACCTTATACTTATCCTCCGCCACCTTGACCGTTCTCTTGCATGCTATGGGGCAGGTGTAGCATGCATGCGGCTTGGTGAGGTACTTCGCGGTCATCGTGGTGCCGCTGAGCAGCGGCCCCAGCCACATACCGTCGCCGACAGTGTAATTCTTAACCGGTAAAACGCCGGTAATAGCATTTACTTCCACACCCATCGCGGTACCGTTGGCTGTGAGCGCCTGAGTTACGACGCTCTCCTTGACCTTAGCCAGCACGCCCTTGCGTACGCTTTCAAATGCCTCGGGCGCGGCAGGTGACACCTTTCCAGTGCCGCTGATGACAATAGCCTTCAGCTTCTTGGCGCCCATCACCGCACCTCCGCCGCAGCGGCTAATCGAACCCCACTTCGTATTCATTATGTTGGCAAACTTTACCAGATTCTCCCCGGCAGGCCCTATCTCCAGAACATCTGCTTTGGCGCCATGCCGTTTCTTGAGAATATCCGTGGTTTCATAAATATCCTTTCCCCACAGGTCGGAAGCATCCTTAATTTCCACCTTGTCATCTTGTATCACGATATACACAGGCTTCTTGGAAGCACCTGATATAGCAACTCCATCATAGCCTGCCCTCTTCATTTCGGCAGCGAAGTTACCGCCGGCTGAGCCCTGCCCCCAGATACCCGTCTGGGGAGACTTAAAAGCTGCCAGGAGGCGTGAAGATGTGGGAAAGTTGGTCCCTGACAACGGACCGGCTATAAGGAAGAGGATGTTTTTAGCGGATAGCGGGTCGGTGTCAGGAGGAACACGGTCAAAGTATAGCTTAGCTGCAAGCCCAGCCCCGCCGATAAATTTGCGTAATACGTCGTCTTTTATCTTTGTGGTCTTGATAGTGCTGCTACTTAGATCTATGTCTAGTATCTGCCCTCTGTTTGTTCCCATTCCTACCTCCTTCCCACTTGCGAGGCGAGATTCATAACCTGGTTGATCGAGGCCGGCTATTCTAATACGGCCCGCGTTTAACGTGTTCCTTAACTCTTAAGTAAGATGTGTATGTGATATATTGTTTACGGTTTGTATATCTCTCCAGAGGAACTATTAGCTTCCTTTTCTTGTCTATCTGATTGCGTACCATCAGGCTCATGGCATTGCTAGAGCCGGAGCCGTAGGAGGCAAGCAATATAGTCTCGTTTGGCTTTGCCTTGTCCAGAACTCCCGCCAGGCTGATGAATGCTGAGCATGACCCCAGGTCCCCTAGAACCGATGCAATTCCCGGAGCTAATCTCTCTTTTTGTATCCCCAAATCTTTAGCGGGGAGGCTGGGAATCCTGTCATCCGGCTGCGCAAAGACTGTAAAAGTATAGTCCTGTGCTTTTCTATCCAGTTTCTCCAGAAGCCCCTTGCATGCCTCAGCCACATGTTTTTGATAGCCGTATTCGCGGTCAAATCGGTAATCATTCAGGTTGGACACCCAAGAATCTTTGACAGACCGCCATCTATCCAGGAAAAAGGTGGAGTAGGTATGTAGACCCTCAAAATCAGCAATGGTGCCTGTAGTGCCGATAACCATAGCCATTGCTCCGGCGCCGAAGTTGGCATCCCCTTCGGTGCCCAGGGCAGTTGCCCTGTTCTCAGCGCCGATAACGAGCCCGCATGTTATCCTCTTGGCAGCTATGGCATCAAGGCATCCCAGAAGCGCGTTGGCAAGCGCATTCAGGGAGCCGGAATAATCCATCATAGTAGTTTCCGGACGCAAGCCCAGAGTTTCAGCCAGAATCGGCGCTACGTATTGCTCGATATAAGGCGAAGAGGCTGTACCGATATATATTGCCCCTATCTGAGCCGGGTCGATTCCGGCATGTTTCATGGCATTGTCAGTAGCTTCGGCGGCCATCGTTACAACGTCCTCGTCAGCCCCGCAAACCGACTTTTCTCCTCCGGCCCAGCTACCCCAGGGAATAGCAGCCTCCTTTTGCTCAATTCTGAATTTAGGGATATATATTCCGTAGCCGATAATACCAGCCAAGTTTGCCTCCTTAAAAATGTATTACAGCGAGCGAGATAAGATGTTGACTACAGCAACGCCGAACGCCGGCCCCCCTACATTATGCTGTAGCCCGATTCCGTTCTTGAGTTTCACCTGACGTTTGTCTGCTTCCTCTCGCAACTGGGTAACGACTTCGAAGATTTGGCCAAGGCCAGTAGCCGCTATGGGGTGCCCGTGTGCTTTCAATCCGCCGCTGGGATTTATGGGCAGCCTGCCATGCATGTCGAACTCGCCATCCTTGAGCCTTCGCGCAGCTTCGCCCTTGCGAACAAAACCCACATCCTCAATGTTCATCAACTCGGTGTTGGTGAAGCAGTCGTGCAGCTCTGCGAAGTCTACATCCTTTGGCTTTATCCCTGCCATCTCGAATGCCCCTCTGGCAGCCTTTACAGTGGATTGCTGCTCAACAAAACTATTCCTGTCCCAGAGCTGATGATGGTCCGTACCAACATTGCTGCCCAGAACATACACCGGCTTGTCAGTATATTTCTTGGCTAAGTCGGCACGACATACTATCGCGGCGGCTGCGCCGTCAGTCTGAGGACAGCAATCAAACAGGTGCAATGGCCAGCAAATTACCGGGCTATTAAGCACACGCTCCAGGGTTACCTCGAACTGATAATGTGCGTAAGGACAGAAGGTCCCGTTATGATGGTTCTTGACGGCGACCCTGGCGAAGTCCTCCATGGTATATCCAAGCTCGTACATCTGTCTGGTGGCATGCATCGCCTGAATGGCCGGGCCTCCCTGCCCAATCATCCAGGCCGGGTGGTTGCCGGTCTCTGCGCCGCCACCGCCACCGGCACCACCGAGCGATTCCGCCGAGGGTTTATCCCTCATCTTCTCTGCGCCAAGTGCCAGCACAACGTCGTACAAACCCGAAGCCACGCCGAGGCAGGCATGTCTGAAGGTATCACCACCTGTAGGGCAGGCATTCTCGAGCCTGGTGCAAGGTATCTCACGGTTGCCTATCATACTTGTCAGCGAATGGCCGCTCTGGGCTCCTTGCCCGATGAAGCCTCCGCTCCACTGCCCAAACCAGGCTGCCTTGATCTCCTTGGGGTCAATTCCCTTTTCAACATTCTTCAGACAGTTTAAATAAGCTTCCTGGATCATATTCTCCAGGCTCTTGTCGAACAACTCTCCGAACCTGATCATCCCCACGCCTATAACTGCAACTTTGCCTCTCATATTACTACTCCTATACCAACCTGAACTTGTAGCCATAGATATTCAGCCCTCTATCGGTAGTCAGCTTCCTGAGCACCATTTCAACCTTAGCGCCTATCTTCACATCTTCGGGAGCGCCGAATTCTGTCATCAACCCCTGATATCTGCCGCCTCCCTCTAAATCGACGATGATTGGCATGATTGGCGGCTCAAAATTGGGTGGCGGTGCCCAGTTCACACAGAAGGTGTGCACCGTTCCCTTTTTAGGTAATTTGTACTCTTCGAGATTTTGGCTGCCGCATTCATGGCAAATCCTGGTTCGAGGGTAGCTGACATGTCCGCAATCGTTGCACTTGATGCCTATTAACCTGAAAACCTCGGGATTGAATCGCCAAAACATCGGCGATGCTGGCGCTGGCTGTGTCATATTGGGAACCTCCTCATTGATTTCAATGTCAAACCTGTTGATACGTCGACATTATCTTGGCATCTCGAGACCTCTCATAGCAATAACATTGCGCATAATCTCTGATGTGCCCCCACCCATATTCAAGCTGACACACTCCTGATAAGAGCTTTCAAACCTCCCCTTCAGGGGAGACCAGTTGGAGGCTGCCTTAACCTGACCGTATAGGCCTAATATCCGAGAACCGGCATACGCTAGGCGTTGCCCTAGTTCGCTGCCGTAAACCTTCCCGGCACAACCTGCAATAGCAGCCGGGATAACAAATGCCTCCCCTTTACCCTGAAGCCAGGCTACTTTGTAGGAGAGGGCGAGGCCTATCTCAACCTCGATGACCAGTTGTGCTAGGAGGCTGCGCACCACAGGCTGTTCTGAAAGTCGCTGGCCATCGCGTTTCGTTTCCTTGCAGAATTCTATAAGCTCCTCCAGGTTTCGCTTGGCTTCCGCCATGAACCCAATGCTCGACCTTTCGAAGTTCATGGTCATCAGGCTTACATACCATCCCCTGTTCTCTTCACCCACCATGTTTTCCCTGGGCACCTTGACATCATCGAAGAACATCTCGTTGAACATGTGCGTGCCGTTGAGAGCCCTTACAGGACGCAACTTGAGGCCAGGGCTCTTCATATCCACCAGAAAGAAGGAAAGACCACGATGTCGGGTTTGGCTAGGGTCTGTTCTTGCAAGCATAAAGCACCACTGGGCGCGATGTGCGCCGCTGGTCCAGGCCTTCTGTCCATTGATAATGTAGTAGTCTCCATCCCTGACAGCCTTTGTCTTTAGGGAAGCAAGGTCGGAGCCGGCGTTGGGCTCGCTCCATCCCTGGCACCACATAATCTCACCTCGAGCTATGGGTGGCAGATGTTGCTGCTTCTGCTCCTCGTTGCCTGACGCGAGAAGAGTGGGAGCCAGCATCCCCAAACCTTGGTAATCGACTCCTGGAGCCCTGTAGTAAGCCCTGACCTCATTGAACAGGAGTTGCTCTATAATGGGGGCCGCTTGCCCGCCGTATTCTTTGGGCCAGGGGCGGGAGAGCCATCCTCTTTCACCAAGTTTCCTAGCCATGTAGCAATGGAAGTCCCATGCCTCATCGTTATCATAGATATTTTCTGCTCCCAGAAGTGGCGCCTTTTTCATCTCCTCTCTGAAGAAATTCTCGAATTCCTTCTTTAACGCCTCTTGCCCAGGAGTGAGAAGGAAATCCAATATGATCACCTCTTTCTAAGCATTGCCCGTTCAAAGCCCGACAATGCAGACGCTGACCGTGGGTGCCATGGGCTCGTGTCCCATGTTGTGAGCGAGCCCCAGCTTGGGATTCTTTATCTGACGTTTGCCAGCCCTGCCCTGAAGTTGAAGGTAAAGCTCATATAACATCCTTATGCCGGAGGCGCCGATGGGGTGCCCAAAGCACTTCAATCCGCCATCAGGCTGTACCGGTAGGGCGCCTGTAAGCTCAAAAGTCCCAGCATCTATATCTTCTTTTACCCTGCCCCTGGGGCTGAATTGAAGGTCTTCCATAGTAACAGCCTCGGTTATGGAGAAGCAGTCGTGTACCTCTGCCATGCTTATCTCTTTTCGAGGGTTCTTTATCCCTGCCTCGGCATATGCTGCCACGCCGGCCCGATAACCTTCCTCTACATGGGTGAGGTCGTAATCTGTGGTTATGCGGCCCGAGGTGGGGCTGGCACATATCTGCAATGCCTTGATGTATACAGGGTCTTTGCGGAACTTTTTGGCTAAATCGGCACGTGTGATGATTGCAGCCGCCCCGCCATCTGAGACGCCGCAGCAATCGAACAACCCTAGAGGCCAGGCGATGATGGGAGCATTTAATACCCTATCCACGGTGAGCAAATTTCTCAAATGTGCCTTCGGATTCAACGAGCCGTTATAATGGCTCTTCACAGATATCTTGGCCAGCATAGTTTTGCCTTCCTGAGGACTCAAACCGTAGCGGTGGAAGTACTTGGTTGCCATCATGGCAAACATGCCCGGCATAGTTGCTACGGCATGGGTATGAGTGGCATTATCCATGCCCGGCAAACCGCTCATACCTTCATCCTTGATTTTCTCAAAACCAACGGCAAGAACGATATCGTAAATGCCGGCGGCCACAGCATAGGAGGCGTTTCTCACAGCATCGTGCCCGGAGGCGCAGGCGTTTACTACGTGGGTGATAGGAATGTACTTCAATCTCAGCGGCTCGCTGACAGAGCGTCCCCCATGACCGCTGAAGATGCTGCCTGCCCAGGCGGCCTCGATATCTTTAACCTCAATACCAGCATCGGCCACAGCCTCGTTAACAGCGTCCACGATAAGGTCGCTGGGCCCTTTGTTCCACAACTCGCCAAACCGGGTGCAACCCATACCTACAATGGCGACCCGGTCTTTGATGCTCCCTGACATCTCTTGCCTCCTTTAACACCTGATGGGGCGAGCTTTCCAGTAGTAGTTGTTGATGCCCCGGTCCACGAAGACCTTTCTGAAGGTCATCTCCACTTTCATACCTACATTTACCTCATCCGGGTTGCGGTCGGTGAGGTCGAACAACATCCTGCCCCCATCTTCGAAATCTATCAGCACTACAGAAGAGGGTGGGTCGGGAGCTGGTGCTAGTTGGTCCTGGGTGTAGCTGAACACGGTTGCCTTTTTTCGGGAGAAGTCGTAGTCGTCGAAGTCATCTACTGCCCCGCATACCGCGCAGACGCGGATAGGTGTGGTAGTAATGCCGCCGTTGTCATACTGAGGTATCTTACAGCGTCTGCACTTTATTCCCCAGAGACCTAATAGATCTTTTCGCTGCCTCCAGTTGGCTGCTACAGAGATATGTCCTCTGTCGGGACGTCTGGCTTGGTCAAGGGGAACAATGTCACGCCAACGAAGGTAATCATTGTAATTTGTCATCATGTGTTTTGACTCTAGGTGCTTGGTGAACCCCCGGCGCCCCCCCAGCTTTTTTATGGCATTGGTTACCTGCAACACAAATGCGTCAGCACCGTTCCCGTAGCCAGCTAAAAGGATTTTTTCTCCGGGTTCAGCCTGCTCCAGAGCGCTGACCAGCATCATTAGCGACATTGCAGAACCCAGAAGCCCCACATTCATGAAGATACCCGCTGGGTCCAGCAATTGAGTTGGCTCGAAGCCAAGCTCTGCCGCCACGCGTCCATGCCTCCTCACATCACCGGGCGGGTCGAAGACCACTTTGGCGAAGTCTTTGGGAGATAGTCCGCTTTTATTCAGCACACCTGAGATCGCTTCGGGCATGACTTTGGAGTAGCTTTCATCCATGACCATGCGGTCTTCCCAGGAACGAATAAAGGTATCCGTTTCGCTCCGCCATGTCGCTGCTAATTCATCAGATATGGAATAGCTGTCTATGATTTCAGCGATGACATTTTTTTGGCCCAGGAGGAGAGCTGCTGCACTATCGCCCAGAGATTGCTCGGTTATGCCTGATGGAGGTGCCATGCGGGTATCTGAGGCGGTCACCAGCATACTGTTTGCCTTCTCAGCTTTTATGGCGTCGTAAGCGAATGCCAGTGCAGTTGTTCCGGAGCGCAGAGAGCCGGTAATATCCGCTGTCCGAGTATCTCGGCGCAAGTGCAGCGCCAGTGCCATGGTAGCTGAGCATAGTTTTTCTTTGTAGGGGGAAGTTGTAGTAGCAAATAGGAGACCATCAACTGTAGCGGTGTCTATATCGCTCAGGCAGTCTATTGCTGATTCTACAGCCATGGTCACGCTATCCTCATCATAGCTGGCTATTGCCCTTTCTCCGGGTATGGCGAAACCACCCCAAGCTTTCGCGAAAAGTTGTCTGTCTATTCGGTGCCAGGGGATGTAGGCACCGTATGAGGTTATGCCTATCATCTACTGCTCCTTTGTCACGTTCGTCTCCCAATCTTCCATTTTGAAGGATAAGACTTGGGACTGCTCCTGAGTATAGTGTTGGTACTTGTTTTGTCCTACTGACCTTTCTTGACAACTCTTAGGGGGTAACACTATATAAGGTAGTGGTGGCATGGTGTAGACAACAGTGTTAGCACCTGACATAATAGGGCCGATGAGCTTAAGACGGCCGATGTCTCAAGAAAAAGCGAGCAGTGGTCTGGGGAGGAGAAAGCGTATGGAGAAAACGAGACTTCTTGTTGTAGACGATGAGGCTCTTTTCAGGGAGCTTTTGTGTCGCACTCTGGCCGCAGAACCGGGATTGGACGTGGTAGGTGTGGCAGGTGATGGGGAGACTGCGGTACAGCTTTCCAGGAAGGAGAAGCCCGATGTAGTGATTATGGATATAGAGCTTCCCGGGAAGCTGGACGGCATTGAGGCGGCGTTGCAGATAAAAAAGGAGAGGCCACAAACTGGCATTGTCATCTTGTCTGCTCACAGTGAGCGGCGCTATGTGACGAGTTTGCCTCTTGAGGATATACAAGGATGGGCTTATCTTTTGAAACAGACAGCCCCTGATTTGGCCACTGTGGTACGCGCCATAGAGGGTAGCAAGGCAGGCATGGTGGTGTTAGACCCGTCGGTGGTGGCTGGGCTGCGGCCCAGGCAAGGCTCAGCGGTGGCGAGATTGAACCCCAGACATCAGGAGGTTTTGGAACTCCTGGCTCAAGGCTATAGCAACACTGCAATAGCCCAGTTGCTGAAGCTATCTCGTAAGTCGGTTGAAACCTACATAAATGCTATATATCAGGAACTGCATCTTTCCCATGAACAGGATATCCATGCCCGAGTCAAAGCCACCCTCCTCTATCTGGAAACCTCTAGGAGCCGTCAAGGATAGACGAGAAAAATCGTCAAGCTGGCACTATGTTATCTGTCCTCAGAGCCATTACTCTAGTTACGGGAGAGGCAAAGACCTTATCTTGAGGGAGACATGCGTTATGTACAGGGTCATTGTAGCAGATGACGAGCCAGAGTTTCGCGAGTGGCTCAGGTCGTTGATAGAAAACAGCGAAGACTTCAAATTAGTTGGCGAGGCTAAAACCGGCACAGAAGCTGTTTACCTTATTCCATCCCTCTTGCCTGATGTGGTGATCGCAGACATGTATATGCCAGAGCCGGATGGCTTGGAGGTGGCCCGCTATGTTCAGCGCCATTTCGCTGGCATTAAGGCGATAGTTGTCAGTGCCTACGAGGAGCGTGTCTATGAAAGACTGGCGAGAGAGGAAGGCGCCCTTGCGTTTATTCCAAAAGCGAGACTTTCCCTGGATGCTCTGCGTCGGGCCCTGAAAGAGGGAGTATAGCCGTGACATTTGTACCTTCTCCTGGAGCACTTTGGATAATACACTTACCGCCAACTACCTCAGCGTAATCCTGCATCATTAATAGACCGCGTCCGCCAAAAGTGTTTCCCAGGTCGAACCCCTGTGCGTTATCGCGTAGCGTTAGACACAGCCATTCCTCAGGGAGTAGCCTCAACCGTATATCAACTGTACTTGCTTTTGTATGTTTGACTACGTTGGTCAGGGCTTCCTCAGCGATGCGATATGCTGCAAGCCTCACCTGTTCTGAAATTAACTTAGGATTTGCCCTTTCCCTTCGGACTATTTCTTCGTCAAATTCTGCCTCGATAAGTAAGGTTGTTTCAAATTGATCTCCCAAAGATTGCAGCGCTGCGACTAACCCCCGTCGCACGATAGAAGGATAGAGGCGGTGGCTAATGGGGCGTACCTGATTATCCAGTAAATCCCCCAATTTTTGGCGGAGGTCTCCAAGTTCCCGAGCTATCTCTCCTGGCGGGGCCGCGCGCTCTAATTCTGTTAGCCGGTGGAGCAGGATGATAAGTCTGTTCTGTACTGACCCGTGGAGTTGCTGTGCTATATCCCTACGCACGGACTCTTGCACGGCTACAATCCGTTGCCGTGACCTTTCGAGTTCATCCGCTCTAGCTAGAGCAGCCGCATGTTCGACTTGTTCCATTTCCGCTAACTTGCGCCCTGTTATATCACGTAGATTAGTGAGGATACCGCCCACAATCAGATCGTCAAGGAAGTTTCTAGCCATTACTTCAAGGGTATGCCATGAGCCGTCCTTGTGGCGGGTGCGCAGCTCGCCCTGATACGTTGCGCCGGAACGCCTGAGTAGCTCTGAGAAAGTCTTGGTGACAAATGCTATATCGTCAGGGTGTACAAATTCTAAATAGTTTTTGCCTTTCTGCTCCTCAGGTTTATACCCTAACACTCGTTCGATAGACGGACTCTGGTAAATGATATTGCCTTGGGCATCTAGTATTGCTACGTCATCCAATGAATTCTCTATCATTACCCTGAAGTGCTCTTCTCTCTGCCTCAGAGTCTCCTGAGCTCGATGGCGCTCGGTCACATCACGATAGTTAATGACTATGCCGTTAACTGCGGGATTATTGAGAAGATTATTTGCCGTGCCTTCCATTATATGCCATGTACCGTCTTTATGTAGGAGGCGAATTACAGCAGGTACAGCTTGCGCCGGATGCTTGGCAAGCCTTTTGAAGGTTTTGATGACGTTTTCTTTCTCGTCCGGATGGATGAACTCCAGTATGCTTTTACCTATCAGTTCTTCAGGTTTGCGGCCTACGATTTTTTCCGCAGATGGACTTTCATAACGGATGGTTAAGTCCTCGTCCAAAATCGCGATACCTTCCAAAGAGTTCTCAATAAGTGCTCGAAAGTGCTCCTCTCTTTCCTTCAGCACTTCTTCTGCGAACTTGCGCTCGGTAATATCTCGGGCATTGATTACAAAACCCATAACCGTGGGATCATTGACAAGGTTATTTGTAATGCCTTCGATCACGCGCCAGGTGCCGTCTTTATGCCGGAAACGTACCTCCAGGGCTACAGGCTGCCCGGGATTCTGGGTGAACGTGTCGAAGTCTCTAATGATATTCTGCACATCTTCGGGTGAGAAGAACTCCAGTGCGTTTTTGCCGATAATTTCTTCCGGGCTGTAGCCGACAGCGCGTTCCACGGAAGGGCTTACGTAGCGGACAGTCAGGTCGCTATTCGTAATTAGGCTGATGTCCATAGAGTTATCGATAAGCGCTCGGAAGTTCTCCTCCCTTTCTCTGAGCACCTCCTCTGCCCACTTGCGCCTGGTAATGTCTCTCATGACAGCAACCAGGGTTTTAGGTTCTCCCTGGGCATCCCTTATGACCGAAGCAGCAAAATTGATGGCAAGTTCCTCCCCTGACTTGTTGATAGCACCGATGTCGATATGTTCAGTTTTGCCCTTCTCTAGCACTTCTTGGAAGGCTGCTCTTGCCTTTTCCCTATCTCTCTCACCACGATAAGTCGGTAGCTCGAGGGCAGACATTCCGACCAGCTCACTTGCCTCATATCCGAGCAGCCTTTCGAGGGCTTTGTTGACATAGACTACCTTGCCGCCGATATCTACCAACATGACACCATCGGGCATATCTTCGATAGCCGCTGATCTTACCAGTTTGCGCTTTAGCAGTGCCTCATCTATCCATTCTCTTCCGGCAGCTGACTTTTCGAGTTCCGCGGCAAGCTTGTGGAGGGCCTCCAACTCCTTCAAGAGTTGCTTCTTGGCCTTTTCCAGGTGTTTTCCCTCTGATTTTTTGGCCATGATGCTACTCTCCCGACAGCTGTTGTTAGTCGAGGCACAGTTACTATGCGAACTCAAGGTGCAGCGAAAATCATATCAAAAACATCAGATTAGCGCAACTTAGAAATGTTCTTTCGCGAATTGTGCTTGCATAGAAGAAGGAGTGATGGAAAAAGCAGGGATACTAACTCGGTCGCGCACCAGACTTCCGCAGGCCTTTGACGAGGGCGGTAGGTGAAGATAGAATTACAGGGGTGAGTGCGTCGGTTTTTGTTGAGTGAAGCGAGGGTATTTGAATATGAAAGTGGAAGACCTCAGGAACTACGGAAAAGGGTTGCTAGATAGCGAACCTGATCCCGAAATGATGCAACGTAAGGGTAAGATGGGGAGGAAGATACTCCAGGAATTGGAGAGAGAGTTGGGACATGGTGGACTGGAAAAGCTCATGTCCAAGATGAAGCAAGAGATTGAGCATATGAATACCCATGACTGGTTAGTTCTCAGGGAGCATGGACTTCGTAACCGGAGGTTCATAGAATCAGTCATTAAAAGGATCGCGCTTATGAAGTCCTTGGCAGACATGGTAGGTTTGGAGAAGGCCTCCGCGATACAATGCAAGCTTGTGGAAAGGACTATATGGGACTCGATGTCACCGATGTGGCCGTCGGTAGACGATTACAAGGCATGCGGCGATTTCTTCAAGGCTTTCAAGGAATACACTATGGCTGCAATGGCTGCCAATGTGCGTGCCGGATTGCATGAACTGGAGATGATAGAAGATTCACCCACCGCTCTTGCTTTCAACATCAAGTATTGTGTATGGCATGAAGTGGCCAAATCGTTTGGCAACCAATATCTGTGTTACCCGTCGACCTGCTATGGAGATGAGGTCACTATCCCCCAGGTGTTGAGCCAAGTCGGGTGTCGGTTCAAGCGTGCCGGGACTCTAGCCCAGGGAGCGCCAGTGTGCGATTTCAGATATGAGTATCTGGCCAAAAAGTTACCCCAAAAGATGATTAGATAAGTTGTTACGTAGTCTGGCGAAGCAGAGCTGCAGTGTTTTTCTCGTAGGGCGTGGGAATATTTCTCATTTCAGCAATCTACCCAAATCGCCCTCTGGGCCGATGATTCGCTCGGCGTCGTGGACTATCGTATCCATGAGCTCTCTACACCCATAACCCTGTCAATAACACCCACTGCTAATGAACCGCCAGCAATTCGCAAAGCTAGATCAATATCGAAATCACTTTCCCAATCCATCTCTTTGCGTGTAGGTGACTGACTGAAGGATACCTGTTCCAGGCGCTGAAGCCACTGATCTTGGGTTAAGCTTCCTTTCTTGCCGATTACTTTCTCGTACTCCTCAGCTTTCGGTGGAGTCAAGCACCGATCTCTATATTCGGGATCCCAGGGATTTGCCTCCACCAATTTCTGCTTATAACGCTCTGATATTGGGCATTCATTTGTAGCCAAGAAACGGGTACCCATGTAAACCCCTTCCGCTCCCATAGCTAAGGCAGGCGGTAAACCACGTGCATCTCCTATGCCACCAGCGGCGATTATTGGCACATTCATCAATCGGACCGCCGAAGTAATGCTGACGAGCGTGGGAAGTTGGTTTATATTCTTGAAGGCGGTGCCCTCCAGCCTTACTATGACAACGGCATTGGCACCTTGCTTCTCAGCAGCCAAGGCATGTTTCACCGTAACCACTTTGTGCACCCCTTTAGACCGGCTTCGTGGATTCGATGTCCATGGTCTACAGCGCGGTAGGCGGCAGTGAATATCGCTGGGACCCCCTCTTCAATATGCCACTTCCCTCATCTCATCAATCTGCGGACAAAGCCCGACCGATAAGTCGACCCCAAATGGTTTATCCGTTATAGAGCGAGCCCTCCTGATATCCTCTTTAAGCCTTTCTGGAGTGCGCAGAGCACTTGTGGTGATGATACCAAATGCTCCAGCTTGAGAAACTGGAGCTGCTAGGACTGATGTCCCGAAAACTCCAAAGGCGCCTTGAATTATCGGATATTTACATCCCAATAGGCTAGTTACCCTTGTCTTCTAATTCATCAGTCTACCTCCGGGGTAGGACATAGATCAGATAGACACAGTATATATCGAATAGCATGAACACAGCCTAGTATAAACGTCTTGACCAAAATGGTGACCTTATTTTTAGCTGAAGTGTGCTTCTCGCCACTTAACGTAGAGCCTTGTTCCCTCATCTACGGAGACTTTAGGCTCCCACCCTAGTTCATTGCGAGCCTTTGTACCGTTTAGGTTAACCCCTTTGTTGAGAAATTTCATGCTGGAGCGTGTTAGGAACGGCATATCCTTCGAGCGTTGCAATCTCGCCACGCCCTCCACTAACGAACACCAGGCATAGCCTACCGCATAAGGGATAGTAACTTGGGGCTTCCTCGAACCCATAGCCTTAACCATTGCTGATGCAAAGTCCCTCAGGGTTATCACATCTCTTCCAGCTACGTTGTAAGCCTCTCCGATAGCTTGGTCACTGGTCGCGGCTAGTATGGCAAGCTCAACGGCATCTGATACATAGACAACGCTATACCTAGGATTCAATTTACCAGGCCAGACAATGACAGGGAGCGATATCTGACGAAAGACACGATCTGCAAGCAGCCTGTCCCTCGGACCGTATATCGTACCGATTCTAATCATCGAGACTGGGATTTTACCCTGATTGTGATATTCGAATGCTATCCTCTCTGCCTGAAGCTTGGCATAGTCATAATAGGAGTCCGGTGAGAAGTCCACACAGCATTCGGTAGACTCGCAGGCAGGGGTTTCGCCTTCACATAACTTCCCATATACAGTCCCGGTACTGACGTGGAGAAAACGAGATACCCCTGCTTTGGTGCTTGCTCTCAGTATATTCTCGGTACCTTTCACAATCGATGAATGAAATAATTCCCATGATCCCCAACCCGGCGTTACCCTGGCAGCCGCGTGATATACTATGTCCACGCCTTCCATAGCAGGACGCAGGCTGTTATAGTTCTCGATATCGCCTGAGACAATCTTTGCTGCTGTAGTATTGAGATGACTGATGTTCGACGATGTCCTAGCTAGGGCAATCACTTCGTGACCCTGCTCCAGCAATCGTTCTACGAGGTGGCTTCCTAAGAATCCAGTTCCACCGGTAACTAATGTTCTCATAAGGCTTTCGATATTGTATAAATACGGATTTTAGGCCAATGTTTTACGGGGTATCGCAGTCCTGAGCTGTCGATGGAGCGAGCAGTAGGTCGTCTTTATCATTTATAGGTTATCACAGGCGATAGAGATCGTCAATAATCATAGAGTTCAGGGTCTAAGTCAGACTCTAACCGCGGTATCGCCGCAACTACAGAATCTGCCGGACCCGAATATCCTGCACGGCACGATCTAATCGTGACCACCACGAATGATGGCTACAAGAACAGATATTAGCGATAGCCGTAGAGAATCAGTACCAGTCGGGAAATATAGCAGATTGTAGCACTCAATTTAAAGAAGTACAAGAATAGAATGTCTGCTATGTAAGCAGCGATACCTTAATCAATGGTTAAGGGTTCTATCTTCTGAATTTGTGGCGTCTCCCTGATTCGTATTGCGATACCTTAATTAAGAGGCAAGGAGTCGGGGTTCTGAATCTGTGGTGACTCTTTGATTCGTGTTTCGACTACCTAACTGATGTTGGGAAGTGCTGGCGGAAGACCTTTCACACACGTATATTATTTGAGGGGCTTGCTATACTTGGTAGAGACATTTGGGAGACCTCTACGTTGCACAGGGGACGATGTACCTCTGCGGATTGAATGAGTGCTCCCGCCTGAAAGCCCTGATAAGTA
>Ga0315282_10001142_pt1 | contig 51056 bp, 49 predicted proteins | sample YL17G07_20_MG_FD_203693 | JGI IMG/M metagenome (GOLD analysis project Ga0315282, IMG submission 203693) | Sediment microbial communities from Yellowstone Lake, YNP, Wyoming, USA - YL17G07_20 | ecosystem: Environmental > Aquatic > Freshwater > Lake > Sediment | place: USA: Wyoming | collected...
TTAATTCTTCTAACCTATATAACGTAAAGTCCTTGGTCACCTGCTCCACCTCTTTAATCTGTAAACCGACTCCGGTTAATTTGCTATTATTCAAATAATTAAGAGCTTCTTCAGGAAATGTAAAATTATAATAATAGACGGGCAACAGCTTGACTAAACCGGCATACCGCTCATCCATCGTCCTATCATCAAACAGACCGACGATGACTTTTCGCTCGGGAAAAAATACTTTATCATGATAACGGGTAATGATAACGGCATCATTTTCGGTTAAAGTCAGGACTTTGCTTAATTCTTGCTGAGAATCTTTTAATTTTTGAGCGGAAATTACTAATCCTTCTTCTGGCGCCAATAAAACCAGCTTTAAGGAAATGATACTGATTACTAAAATTATCAAGACTCTTGCAAAATAAATTAATAATTTTCTTTTCAGTAACCTGGTTAATTTAATAATAAGAAAACTAACTAGCGGTATAGCACCTAAATAAATCGGCAGCCAATAGCGGGTATAAGAATTACCGATAGTGAAACTGGCCGGATTAGGATTATCGTGAAATCCCCAACTTCCATAATAAAATAATAAAATAACAGAAATAATTAAATATGAAATAATATAAATCCAGTGTTTTACTTTCCACTTTTTAATTTTAGTGAGAAATAAGATTACCCCAAAAAAAGCCGGCCAAAATAACCAATAAAACATTATGACAAAATAATGATAAAGCATTTTAAAACTATCTTTCGGTTGCCAGCCGAAATAAAAAATACTATTTTTTAATTTTAAAAATAATTCGCTTAGTAAACTGTACTTGCCGCTAACTACCGATTTTACCACACCAGTACTAGCCTGGGTTATATTTAAAATCGATTGATTCATTTCCTTATAACCGCCTTGCCAAAATGAACCGTATAAAATCTGATTCCAATATAAAGCCGGCGACAAACTTAAAAATAAAAAGGAAATAAAAATAATTAATTTTATAAAACCGATTCTTCTAATATTTCCGATCCATAAAATTAAGAGCATAGGCAGTAGCCAAATTAATTCGGACGTACGGGTAATTATCGCTAAGCCGAAAAAACTTCCGCTTAAAGCCGCAAAAACAAAACTAAGAAGTTCGGCTCCTTTAAAAGGAGCCGAACTTCTTTTGGCTCTTGAAACCATTAAAATGCTGTAATATAAACCGATAATTAACAAAACAACGAATAAAACGTTATGAAACATACTGCGCGCGCTATAATAAATATAAACCGGAAAGCTGGCAAGCAGTAAAGCGGAAATTAATGCATTGGTTTTTCCAAAAATTTTTTTTACTAAAAGATAAAAATATAAAATGCCAATAGCCGCCAACAACGGTGTTAGATAAGGAATAAACCGATAACCCGTCAATCGAGCGATTTGACCATAAATTAAATTAATACCTAAAAAACTAACCGGTTTAAGCCAGCCGAAATCGGAACGGAAACTACGAGGATGAATCAGATCGTTCGCCAATAAATTATATTTTTCAAAAAAACTCAATCTCGCCTCCTGACTGTATAATTTAGTGAAAATATAATTAGCCGTTTCGTCGGGCGACAACCATTTTACAGTCGTCTGGCCATTAACCAAAGAATTCTGCGACCAATAATTAAAGCTGCTGGTACCGATAAAAAAACAAGTTGCCACGACAACTAAAACTAACATCTGCCAGTATTTTACAAGATAATGTTTAATTTCATTAAAAAACATAAAATATGTGAAAAATTACAAATTACAAATCCCAAATTACAAATTACAAACAATCTCAAAATTCAAATATTTAAATCTAAAAACAATTATTCTGTTTTGTATTTTGAATTTTGGTCATTTGAATTTATGATTGCTTTAGCAATCATCCCGCATATTGCGGGATGCCAGCCGAGCTGGCAGAATTTAGATATTAGAATTTAGGATTTTTTTATTTTATCTAATATACAAAAATATCGGTATATCTTTCACGCTAGGCTTATCAACAACCGTCGGTGTCCAATCATTGATTTTAAAAGCATAAGAAATTACCCGACTGCCGCTTTTTAATTCCTTTTCCAACTTTTGTTTTAATTTAAGATTGATGGTTTTGGGTGTACCAAAAATATAAATTACATCGGCCAGCGCTAAATTTTCCGTGTAGAGATCTTTAAATTTAAAAGTTGCGTTTTTACCAAGAAAAAAAATTTTTCTTGCTTGACAAATTAGATAAAATGGTAAAGCCAACTCAAGCCCAATCGCCTTAACAGGATAATGCTTGGCTGCATAAAAAACCACTTTACCGGTACCGCAACCCAAGTCATAAAAAGTTTGACCGGATTTAAGATCGGCTAATTTAAAAATTCTTTTTGAATCGCGTTTTAAGCTGGGCAGCCAGGGAGCAAACGATAGGTAGGCCCAAACGATGGAAAAAAGACAAAATAACACCGCCAGTGTAAGCAATAATCCGAACAAATCGCTTAAGGTGAAATTTACCATAAATTATGTTAAAATGTAAATAATTATGAAACAAAGATATTTTAATTTTTTTTCAATTCCCCAGATCCTTTGTTTAATTTCTTTTTGGGGCGCTTTGGTATATTTTGTTTATGCGCTCAATTTAATCGGTCTAATTATTAGTTTAACCTTGACTTTAGTTTCTTATTTTATTATACAATCTTTTTATCGGCCAAACAACCAAAAAGATAACCAAGAAAAAATCCGCTGGACGCCTCTATCTCTCTTTTTAATTATCCTTTATTTGCTGGTTATCGCTTTTAATTTCTATCTTTTATTTAGCCGGAACACTAGTGATTCAATTATCTCGCCCTGGCAAGCGGTGCCGCCGTATTTTTTTATCCTCTACGGCCTAGCGACAATTTTTTTGTTTATCATTATAATTACGAGACAAACAGTCCCGTTATTTCTAATCATCATCCATTATTTTTTAACTTTTTCCATCGCTTTGCTTATTTATCAAATCGGCTACGGTTTTGATCCGTTTATTCATCGGGCCACTATGGCTTTAATCGATAAAATCGGTGCAGTCATGCCAAAAACTTACTATTATCTAGGTCAATATAGTTTAATCGTGATTATTCATAAAATTTCGCGAATTTCTTTAACCACGCTGGATAAAGTTTTAGTGCCGCTACTGTCATCTATTTTTCTCCCTCTTTCTTTATGGCGCTTTTTAAAATCCTGGACCAATGACACTAAAATAATCTCGCTTATTATTTTAATTGTTTTAATTTTTACTTTTCCCTTTTTGATCGTAACTACTCCGCAAAATTTCGCTTATTTGCTTTTACTTTTAGTAATTTTATTCGGCCTGGTCTGCGCTAATGTTTACGACCTAACAATTATATATTTATTGGCTCTAACCGCCTTAGTGACGCAACCGATCGCCGGTTTACCCGCCTTACTTTTCGCCTTAGTTTTAACCGTTTATCACAGCGATCGGACAAAATTAAAAAAATATTTCTACTTCATCATTTTATTTATAACCATAATTAGTTTACCTTTAACTTTCTATTTATTGGATAAAAATGGGTCCGGAGCCGATACGACCGTTTCTCCTATCGATAACAATTCCGCCTTACCGGTTGTACCGATAATTCCCGGTCGGCATAATTTTATTCTTAATTTCATTTATTTATACGGTTTTAACTTAAAATATTTAATAATTTTTCTGATTATTGTCGGTTTATTTTTAGCTTATCACCAAAGGAAAAAATCCCGATTGTTGGTCATCTATCTTTTAATGTCGGCCGCTTTATTGGTTTCGTATTTAATCTCCGTAAAGTTGCCTTTTAATTTTTTAATCAACTACGAACGAAGCAATTACTCGGATAGGATTTTACTAGAAGCCGCTTTCTTTTGCTTACCTTTTCTTTTATTATCGCTTTACTGGTTAAGTAAACGAATTTTACAACAAAATGATTTAATTAAATATTCCTTATTATCGTTTCTCGGTTGTTTAATCATTGCCGCCTTGTATTTATCCTATCCCCGATTTGATAATTATTTTAACTCGCACGGCCAATCCACTTCCTTAAGCGATATTAAAACAGTAACCTTGATAAAGCAGACGGCTAAAGCGGATTATATCGTATTAGCCAACCAGCAGGTTAGCGCTGCAGCTTTAAACCAATTCGGCTTCGCTAAATATTATAAACCAGCCTTGTCTACTGCTGATAAAAATTTAAGCGAAATTTTTTATTACCCTATTCCCACTGGCGGTCCACTTTATCAATTTTATTTAGCTATGGTTTATAAAAAACCAAGCCGTCAGACTATGCTAGCGGCTATGGATCTAGTCGGCGTCAGCCAAGGTTATTTCGTTTTAAACAAATATTGGTGGGCTTTTGACAAAATTTTAGCCGAAGCTAAACTGGAAGCTAATAGTTGGCAGTCTATTGACGATGGTTCAGTTTATGTGTTTAAATATAGTAAATAAAAGGATGGTGAGATAAATGGAAACTAAAAAAATAACTTTTGTCTCTTATTTTATCTATTATTTTTGGATCTTTGTTGTTATCAACATTTTGTTCTTTATAATCTATCAAATGAGTTTCTTACTATTAAATCCCCTGGCAGATGGCTTTCCTCTTACCAAAGAGATGGGATTTCCCGACGTCTACTATAAATCAGTTTATAATTCAGCCTGGCTGATGCTACTGGTAGTAATTTTTAAATTTATCAGCAGAGAAAAAAATGGAGGAGAAAATGTATGAATGTGCGATAGAGTCAATCATTATTCAAGTTACAGGATTATTTGTTATGCTTTTAATCAACGTTTTTTTGCCATTTAATCTGTTAATTGGCTATCTGATTCTCGCCGTCGCCAGTTTGGTATTTGCCATATTGACACATCCTTGGTTGTTAAGTATTAATACCAAAAAAAATGGTCATGGTTGCAATAATTTTATAGATCCTTTGAGCTGATTTCATTAATCAGCTTTTTTTTATTTCAAATAAATTTACTACATATTTATCAGCAAAAAATTCTTTAGCTTTTTCTTAGCAGTTTTGACCGTTGCTTTTAGTTCCTGATTGCTCCATACTTTAAGTGGTTTAGTCGTGACATCGTCGAGAGCTTCTTCTGGCCTGAATTCATAGCCGTAGGTAGCCGAACAGAGCCATAATATAATTTGTTTTTAAAAAGTTACGCAGTCATACTCCAAATATAACTTTAAGTCGACAAATGGCTTTTGACAAAATTTTAGCCGAAGCCAAACTAGAGGCTAATAGTTGGCAAGTCTATTGACGATGGTCAAGTTTATATGTTTAAATATAGTAAATAAATAAAAGGGAGGTAAAAAATAAATGTTCTTTCTATCGGAAAGTGCCATTTTCATTATAATCTTGGTAATTATTTTATTGGTCTTTGGTCAAGAAGATAGTCAAGAGGAAAAAGAAAAAAATGATTGATTTGATTTCGGCAAAAATTTAGTATTTAAAAGGAGGGAGAAAATGTTTGAGCGCTTATTTTTCTTCATTGTTATTTTGCTGGTTGGTTCGGTGCTTATCAGTAAATTTTGGCAGCATTCACCTATGGCCTTAATAATCTTATTGGCCGTCAGCATAATCGTACCATTCGTTATAGTACCATTAATCCCTGGCAATAAAAAAAGAAAAGGGGACTTTGATTATTATGAATAAAGCGTTATCATAATCGCCTCTCAAATAAGAGGCTTTTTTATTTTATCAGCTCAATTAACTTATTAACAAAATCACTGGAATTAAATCGTTCGGCTTTTTCTTTGCCGATCTGACCAATTTTTAATAATTCATTTTCATTAGTTAATGCCCAGCTCATTTTATTTACTAAATCACCGATATTACCAGGTTCAAATAAAATCCCGGAACCATCCTCCGCTAACTCTGTTATCCCGCCGATTTTAGCGGCCAGCACTGGTAAACCCGCGGTCCAGGCTAAGTTGATAACTGTAGGTGAATTTTCATAGCATAATGATGGTACTACTAAACAATCAACCGATAATAATAATTTATTAACTTGCTCACGATTTTGCCAGCCTAAAAATTTTATCTGGTTATTTTTTTCGGCTAACTGTTTAACCTCCTTGACACGCGAACCTCTGCCAGCGATTAGCAGTTCAATTTTCTGTTGGTTAACTTGCTGTTGCAATTTAGCAAAAGCGGTTATTAAAAATATAATACCTTTGTGTGATACTATCTGGCCAAGATAGAGAAAACGAAATACCTCACCATCCCCTCTCTTTCCACGAAGTTTTGTTCGGGGCAAGAGCAAGGACAGGGTTTGTGATGAGGCAGAGCTGGACAAAACTACTTTGTTTGATTCAGTAAAAAAGTTTTTATCAGTATGCATTTTAAGTAGCCAATTGGTTGGCGAAATAACTATTGCCGGTGAGTTAAATAACCAATGGCATAAATTTTGATAAATCTTTGCTGGCCATTCGTTAATTCTTTCTTCCTGCCCATAAATCATTAAACCTGACGGGTGAATTAACTGAATGTCATGTAAATAATGGCCATGTTTAATTTTTAATTGTTTGATAGCCAAAGGTATTAAGTAGCCAACACCTTTTAAATTGTGAGTTATGACGACGTCAGGTCGTTCTCTTAATAAAATAGTTTTAACTTTAAAATAATTTATTACATTAAACATATCCCAAAGATGCCAAAAAATTCTTAAAAATTTGGGTGTTCTGTGAAGATAATAATATAAACTGTTGATATGATAAATTGAAAATTGAAAATTGCCACCGCCTTGGCCCCGCATTTGCGGGGCTACTGCGGGAAAAATTGAAAATTTTTTAAGATATGGTTTTGTCGTAATGATAAAAACTTGATGTCCGGCTCTATCCAAGCCTTTAGCCATTAGTTCAACTACTGTTTCCGCACCGCCGCGATTAAACGGCTGATACAAATTATTGATTAAAGCTATCTTCATAAAACTTGTCAAAAATTTAAATTAACTTTTTACAATTGTATTACTACTGTATAACTATTGTATTACTACAGAAAGTTAATCATAGTAAAACAATCGTTATACAATAGTTAATTTTTTAAACCTTAAACGATGAATCAACTTGGTGTATATTTCACGTAATGATAAATTACATTTAGTCGTTTGCCGACTTTATCCCAGGTATATTTATTTATTACTAAGCTGCGACCCGCTCGTCCCATTCGTTCGGCTAATTGGTCATCGGTTAAAATGATTTTAATTTTTTTTACTAGGTCCTTAACATCGCCTGGTTTAACCAATAGTCCCTGGTTACCATTTTTAAAAACGCTTCTTACGCCGGGTAAATTAGAAGCAATTACCGGCTTAGAACAAGCCATGGCTTCTAGCAGAACCAGGCCAAAAGCTTCCCCTTGATTAATTGAAGGTAAAACTACTACATTAGCCTCGTTATAAATATCCACTAATTTTTTATTATCAACCCGGTCATAAAAAATAACCGCTTCGTCAATTTTTAACTTTTTGGCATAATTTTTATAATAATTTTTTCTATTACCTTCACCAACGATGGCTAATTTAGTCTTTTTAAATTGGTCAATCTTTCTTATTTTTTTAAAAGCATAGAATAAGTTAGTTAAACCTTTGAAATAATGGGCATTATCTAGAGCGCCAACAAAAAGAATGATTTTATTTTTTTCACGACTAGTCGGTTGTTTGTTATAAGTATTAAATTGATCTAAATCAACGCCAAAAAGGACTTGTTTGAATTTTTGTGGATAAGTTTTGTAGTATTTAGCTAGATTTGAATGTTTAACATAATCCAAAGAAGCGCAGGTTATGATTTTGGCTGCTCTAACGAGTAATGGCAGAAAAAAAAGTCTATATAAATTAAAAATAAAGCCCTTTACTCCTGGGGCTTTATTATCCATATGATAATGGATAGCTAATTTCATTTTTTTACCGGAAAAAATTTTCTTTAATAAAATAATTTCTGCTGAACCGTAAAAAGGGTAATGTAAATGAATAATATCAAAACCGTCTAACTTCCAAAATAATTGTGGCAGAATTGCGGCATTACCATAACTAAATAGCGGCCTTAATCTCTTAATTTTAAATTTAGCTTGCTCATTATTCGGAGTTACCAAATTATTTTTTTTCCCATAACTCGGGGTAAAAACTGTAACCTCATGACCTTGCGCAACTAGTGCTTGAGTAAAATAATAAACGCTATTACCCATACCGCCGAAATGGGGAGGGAAAATGCAAATCACTTGAGCGATTTTCATAAGATATGGCAATTAATCCTGCTTATGATTCTTTAGGGCGATTTCTCGAATAATTTTTGTTAGATCTCTTTCTATCTTTTCCAATCTCAATCTTAATTTAAAAATTAAATAGAACAGCAAAACAATACCCAAATAAATTAAGAAGTTTATACCCGAGCTGGAAAATCCCAAAACTAAAACCAGTTTATCAATCCATTTTAATAAGATAATAGCACCGGCGGAAATCAACCAAAAAATCAACCAAAAAATAAATTCATTGGCATTGATTTGTTGCTTTTGTTTTTGCCAAAACAGTCTGGCTAAAATAAAGGCGATTATTATTAAAGCGATAATTTGCTGCAGCATATAATTTTAATTTAATAATCTGGCGAAAATTAAATCCGTTAAAATTCTTAGGCCATCAAAAAATCTTTGGCCGAAATGACGATAAATCACTTTGATCGGTACCTCTTTAACTTTAAAATTATAACGTTTAACCTCAAACAATATTTCCGAACAATGTGCCATTCTATCCTGATGCCAGCTAATCTGCCGAGCAACTTTTGCTGTCATGGCTCTAAAACCGCTTTGCGGATCAGTTAAATTTACTTTTAAAATAATTCTATTGGCTAAACGAGCTAAAGGCATGATTAAATACTTTTTTAACCCGGGCATTGTCATCTCTTTTTGGCTAATTAAAAAACGCGAGCCAAAAACTACTTCCGCCTCGCCGTTAATAATCGGGGCGACAACTTTTTTTATATCTTCGGCAGCAAATTGTCCATCGGCATCAAAGTGAATAATAATATCGGCTTGATGATTAACTGCATAAATCGTACCGGTTTTTAAAGCCGCGCCTTGTCCCCGATTAATAAGATGACTGAGTAAAATTACCTTTTGCGTTTTAGCTAGATGCTTGGTCCGATCTCCCGAACCGTCATCAACCACCACTAGTTGATTAACTAATGGTTTTACTTCTTTAATAACTTCCGCGATAGTTTCTTCTTCATTGTAAGCCGGTATGACACAAAATATTTTCATAATTTCCTGATTTCTTAGTTTCTTAATTTCTTAGTTTCCTAATTTCGTTTATTCGCATTATTCGCATTAGATTACAGTTCTCAAACCTTTACTGGCTCTTAAATCATTAATGGTTTTTTCTAATCCCTTTTCTAAGGTAACTACCGGCATCCAGCTTAATTCATTTCGCGCGCGAGCGATGTCCGGTAAACATAGGGCAGTCATAAATAAATGGTCTTCGCCATATTTGATCATGGATTTAGAACCCAATATTTTAATTATAATCTTAACCAGGCTGGTTAAATTCACGTCAATATCCGAGCCGATGTTGATCGGACCGACTACCTCCGAGTTCATTAATTTGATCGCCGCATCAACGCAATCGCTGACATAACAAAAAGATGAGGAAAATTTTTCTCCCGGGATTACAATCTCTTTATTTTCTAAAGCGCTATCAATATAATCCGGAATTAAATGACCGTTATTTAATTTCATTCTCGGCCCATAAACTCTGAACAACCGCATAATCTTGGTATTAATTTTATATACCTGTTTATAATTTTCTACCATGGTTTCGGCAAATCTTTTTCCCTCATCATAACAACCACGTGCGGAAAGGAAGTCCACCCGACCGAGATCTTCTTCTTTTATCCTATTATTGGTTTCTCTTCTCGGGCCATAAACGACCGATGAAGAAAAGTGAACGATTTTGGCTTCATACTTAACGGCTAAATCAAGTACGTTTTTTATACCATAGGACAATGCCAGTAAAGTGGCCATTTTATTTTGTTCAAATTGTTTCGGCGAGGTCGGACAAGCTAGATGATAAATTTCCTGAATACCCTGGAATTCTATCTTAAATTTTTGTAATTCCGGTAAACTTTCTAAATTTATCGTTTCGGTAATATCATGTTTGATAAATTCGAAACTTGGTTCAGCCAATAGATGATCGATGTTTTTTTCATCCCCGGTTAAAAAATTATCTATACAGATGACTTTAGATGTTTTTATTAATTCATCGCAGAGATGCGAACCGATAAAACCGGCGCCGCCAATGACTAAAACATTTTTTTTATCAAAGATTGCTTTTTTTGGCATATGATTTACAATAAAATATATTAAATATCATGCCAAAGGCAGATCCGCCTTTGGCGGAAAATATATAAAATTTATTCTTTGATTACGCCGACACTTACTCCACCGTTAAAACTTTCGTCGTAAGCGTAAAATGAGCCGATGATGCTGCCATTTGCTTTAAAGACCCGCACATGTGGCGCTCCGCCCGGTCCGGCACCGGTGATTATCTCGTCTAAACCGTCGTTATTAATATCACCGGCCGCTAAGTTTACTCCTCCATGAAAATTTAAGTTATAGGCGAAAAATTGACCCTTTATCACGCCACGATTGTTAAAAATCTTAATTTGCGGTCCTCCGCCCTTACCCGGAGCCGTAATAATTTCTAATTTATTATCTCTGGTTCCCCCGTTAATTTCGGCTACTGCTACCTTGACTCCGCCTCTAAAACGAGGGTCATAAGCAAAAAATTGACCTTGCAGCAATCCTTGAGGTTTAAATATTTTAACTTGAGGACCGCCGGTTGGTCCGGCGCCAACTATGATTTCATTTACTCCGTCTCCGTCAATATCACCAGCGGCAAGGTTTAACCCGCCTTTAAATTTTTGTCCATAAGCGGCGAAGTAACCTTTTAATTTCCCCTGATAATTAAAGATTTTAATAAGAGAATCTCCACCAACTGCCGGCGCGGTAATTATTTCCGCCACCCCATCATTATCAATATCGGCACAAGCCAGACTAACGCCACCTCTAAAATTTTCTTGATAAGCGAAAAATTGCTCGATTAATTCGTCATTTGAATCAAAAATTTTAATATGCGGTCCTCCGCCCGGTCCGGCGCCAGTGATTATTTCGTCTAAACCGTCGCCATTGACATCTCCGGTAGCTAAGCTGGCTCCACCCTTGAATTTATCGGAGAATGCTAAAAATTCTTTATCGACTTTTCCGTCTTGATCGGTGATTTTAATTAAACTTGGATAATTGCTGAATGGCGCCACGATTAACTTTTTAATCTTATTGGTGATTAAATCTTTCGCCTGATTAACCGCAGCTTCTAAATTAAGCCTGCCTTTACCCAGTCTATTTAAATAATTCGGATTTAAACGATTGATATTATCCGCATTATCTAATAAAATTTTAATGACTTGCTGATGATTTAATCGCGGGTTAGCGGATTCAATTAAAGCCACGGCCGCACTAACCATCGGTACGGCGACCGAGGTGCCCGACCAATAACCGTCGTAATATTTACTAAATGGTTTATCATCAAAATAATTAGTTGGCGAATAAACCACCGTACTAAAAATACTAATCCCCGGAGCGGCAATATCTATGCATTTAAAACCATAGCTGGAAAATGGAGTTTTTTGATCTAAGGTATCAAGGGCGGCTACTCCGATTACTCTATTTTCTCCGCTTGATCCATCATGACAAACAGGATACATCGGGACTTCATCTAAATTATTGCCTTCTCCTTGTCCTTGCTCGTTGCCGCCTGCCGCTACAACGATTATGCCTCTATCATAAGCTCGTTTAATCGCATCTTCCAAACTTTTACTGAAACCCTGACCGACAAAACTTAAATTAATTATATCGGCACCATTGTTAATAGCATAATCAATCGCTTTAATAACTTTTAGAGTATTACCCTCGCCCGTATCGTCAAGCACTTTAAGCGGCATAAGTTGCGCTCGCCAAGTCACTCCGCTAATACCGGCGGCGTTATTGCCGGAAGCGGCAGCGATTCCGGCTATGATCGTACCGTGAAGAATACCGGCTTCGGTAAATCCTGGTTGAAATTTTGGTGAAGGATCGGCCAACTCATTAACAAAATCCCACCCATTAATATCGTCAATAAAACCGTTTTTATCGTCGTCTTTGTTATTACCGACAATTTCTTTTTTATTTTCCCAGATATTACTTCTTAAATCCGGATGATCAATTTGCACGCCGGAATCTAAAATAGCAATAATAATATTTGGACTTTCTCTTATGTTATTCCAGGCCTCAACCGCTCTAATTTTCTGTAAATACCATTGATTATTAAAATAGGTATCGGTCGGTATTAATGAAGCGTGATAAAGATAATTTGGTTCGGCATACTCTACTGCTGGCAATGTATTATATTCCTGCAATATTTTATTAAAATCATCCAGTTGAGCGATCTTTATGTTAATTATTTCCTCGCTATCTTTGAATTTGACTAATATTTCATCCGCCTGCCTTACTTCCGTCGGATCAATCTTTTTTGCAAACGTAACAGACCTGACACAAAATAAACCTGCTACCACTAATATAATAATTGTTAAAGACAACAAACAGACAAAAAAAGATGTTACTTTTTGTTTCATAACATCATTATTATAACATAAATTTATTTATAAAAGCAAAATAAATTAATAATCTTGGATATATTAAATTCTATTATAAAAAAGCCTGGCTCTAATTTTGGCCAGGCGCTCACCGCTTGTCTACAGACAGATATTTAGATAAATGGAACCTCCATGCCACAAAATAAAACAGGTTATAGGCAATCACAACTAGATTGGGTCTTTTTGCCAACCTATCAAGAACTTTTTTAGTAGTATAAAATTTCTTCCATGACCACCCAAAACCATCTAGTAACTGGCTTGGACTCATCTGCTTAGGTTGAAAGACAACATGGCTGCAATCATACTTACTCCAATCTCGGTCTATAATCCTTCTTTGCCGTTGAAATTGCTGATATAATTCCGTACCGGGATATGGAGTAAGAATGAAAAAGTAAGCTACGTCAATACCCATTTCGACTGCCATAGCCACTGTTTTATCGAAGATATCTTTGTCATCTTGATCAAATCCCAGCATAAATGCGCCTGCGACGGCGATGCCCGCTTTTTTAATCTCACGAACAGCTTTAACATAATTTTCCGGCTGGTTATGTTGTTTTCTAACTCCCCGGAGAGAGTCGTTCAATACAGAATCGAAGCCCAGCATCAGCATGCGACAACCGCTATGCCTTGCCAAATTCAGTAATTCCTGATTACTAGCTACGCTGATATGAGCCTGAGCTCCCCAGGCAATTTTAAGTTTAGCCAAAGCAGCAAATAATTCTTTGGCATACTCTTCCACAGCGGTAAGATGTTCATCAACAAAAAATACATATCTACAGCTTCGCTGACGCAACTCGTCAATTATACTGCTAACCGATCGTTGCCTTGGTTTCAACCCATAAAACTTCGACGCCGAGCAGAAAGCACAGTTATATGGGCAGCCTCGACTGGTTTGGATTGTCTGAAGATTAAACAAAGATTTATATGACAACAAGTCCAATCTGGGAAGCGGCCGATCTTCTAAACAGGGAAACCGCTCTGATTGGTAAATCTTTTCAAGACGTCCGCTAGTAAAATCTTCGATCAACCTCTGCCAAAGATCCTCTGCTTCGCCAATTACAACTGCATCGGCATGTTTAAGCGCTTCTTGCGGTAGAGCGCTTACATGGATACCTCCTAAAACAACCGTCACGCCTTTAGCGCGAAAAAAATCGGCAAGTTGATAAGCCCGAGGTGCACTTTGGGTATGCACGCTAATGCCGACCAAATCGATGCTTAGTCTAGTATAGTCGTGCCAAGAAAAATTTTTGACATTTTCATCTACAATCGTTATTTGATTTCCTGCCGGGGTAAGCGACGCTATAGTCGCGGCTGTAAGGCTGGGAATGTAAAACAATCTTTTTAAAAGCAGCGGGTAAAGTGGGCCACGTCTGGGTACAATCAGCAATAAGTTCATCACCGACCTCCTTCGTAAAAATTATTTTTTATTATTTTTGTTAACTTTTTAATCAAAAATTTTATTTTTCAATGTACAATATCGAACCAGAAGTTAAAATTTTAAAGATTTTCTAAAACCGCCAACGTTTCTTCGGCGCATTTTTGCCAGCTAAAATCTTTAACCCGGTTTAATCCTTCTTTAACCAATTTATCTCTTAAGTCATTATTAGTTATTATTTTCGCCATTTTATCAGCCATTTCTCTCTTATTATCGGGATTAAAGTATAAAACCGCGTCCCGAGCAACTTCCGGTATTGAACCGGCACGAGAGGCCGCAACCGGTGTACCGCATGCCATGGCCTGAACTAATGGTATACCGAAGCCTTCATAAAGTGAAGGAAAAATAAAAGCCATAGCTCCGTTATAAATATAAGGCATATCTTCTTCTGGTATCCAACCGGTAATAATTACCTCGTCATCTAAATTGAATTCCTCAATTATATAATTAATTTCATCAAAACCATAACTGGCTTCGCCGACTAAAACTAATTTATGTTCTATTTTTTTATACTTTTCGCGCATAATGGCATAGGCATTAACTAGAATCGGTATATTCTTTTTCTTCTCCAGTCTACCGACATAAAATATATAAGGATGATTAATCCCGTATTTTGCCAATCGCACTATTACCTTACGCTTATCAGTAATCTTCTTATAGAGCAGGCGATTATAACCATTATAAACTACCGTAATTTTAGCTTCGGCAGTGTCATAAATTTCTTTAATTTCATTTTTGGAAAAATTGGAAACAGTGATGATTCTCTTGGCGTGTTTTAAGGCAAACTTGGTTGACCAGTCAAGATAATCTAACATATTTGCGCCATATTTACCAAACGAAAATATTTTTACTAGCCGGTCAATTATCTTTCTCATAAAAGGTTGTTCCGGACCTAAAGAGTTTTGACTATAAAGAGGTTTTTCTCTAATAAAACCAAGGTCATGAATGGTAACGACAGACTTCTTGGGATGGATGACCGGTAAAGTATGGGCGGGAATAAATAAAATGTCGGGGCGATGAACTAACATTTCCCAGGATAAACGAAGTTGTGTCCAAAAAAAAGAAAAAGGCCAAGTTAAAATCTTGGCTCGGAAATTATTATACGGCGAGATAATGACTTGCCAACCTTTATCATCCACTATCGGCCCGGACTTATTGGATTTTATCTCTGCGCTGCTTAAATCGGCTAAACCGTCTTGCAGAGGTTTATCGGTATAAAGAATATATTTATTCTTCTCGTCTAGTTTTGCTAACTCTTTAATTAAATAATATGAATACCATTCGGTTCCGCTTTTAAATTTTCTATTGGCCCGGCTGGCATCAATGCCAATTACCATAAAATTATCTTTATAACTAATAACCTATAACTTATAACTCAAATTATTTGCGGATATAACCAGTTATAAGTTATAGGTTATAAATTATAGTAAGATGGCAGCTATTTTGTTGCGAAAATACTTCGTTTGTATGAATCCAGATTCTCCAGCGCTATGCCCGTTCCTTTAGCCACGCAAAGTAAAGCGTCATCGGCTACGTAAGCAGGTACATCAGTAGTGCGGGATAAAAGCTGGTCAATATTTCTAAGTAAGGAACTGCCGCCACATAAAACCATACCTCGATCCATAATATCGGCGGCTAATTCTGGCGGCGTTTCTTGTAAGACCTTTTTCGCGGCATTAATAATCGCTTCTAACTCATTTTGAATCGCTTCTGTGACATCATCAGAAGTTACAAGAATATTTCTAGGCAGACCGGTTATCATATCTCTGCCTCTAATCTCCATTCTTAATTTATCTTCTAAGTACAAAGCACTGCCAATTTTAATTTTTAAATCCTCGGCAGTTCGCTCGCCGATTGCTAAATTATATTTACGCCTGATAAAATCCATAATCGCACTATCAAATTTATTACCGCCAACCCTGACCGAAGTTGAAGTGACTATACCGCCTAAGGAAATTACCGCCATTTCCGCCGTACCGCCGCCAATATCTACTATCATATGACCGGAGGCTGAACCGATCGGGATATCGGCGCCAATAGCCGCGGCAATCGGTTCTTTGATAATATAAGCCGCTCTGGCACCAGCGGCAATGGTGGCATCGATTACCGCCCGCCGTTCGGTTGAAGTAATACCGGCCGGAACCGCCACCATAACTTCAGGTCTAAACAACCTAACACCACCCAGCGCTTTATTGATGAAATACCTTAGCATAGCTTGAGTTGTTTGATAGTCGGCGATTACTCCGTCTTTTAAAGGTTTTAAAGCAATTATAGTATCCGGTGTTCTGCCAAGCATTTCTTTGGCCTCATTACCGACCGCTAAAATTTTTTTATCTAACAAAGAAATAGCAACCACGCTCGGCTCATTAATAACAATACCGCGCTTAGGCAGATGAACTAAGGTGTAAGTTGTTCCTAAATCTATACCGATTCTTTTTATGAACATATACCTTTCTTATAATTTATTACTTATAACTTATAACTCGAGTTAGTTGCTCTCGCCAAAAGTTATAAGTTATAGGTTATAAGTTATGATCTAGAATTTTACTTCAAATTCTCTATCAATATTTAAATCAGTTTGCCATTTAATTTGACTATTCTGTCTTTCAACATTGAAGCCAGTCGGGTTATATGATTTTACAGTATTTATGAACCTTAAGTCAACCGTTAATTCATTTATATTATTTCCCGGTTGTTTTTGGATTAGTAATTCATAAGGATTCTGCTTAATAGACTGATTTAACTGATATGGCAGTTTATATTCAAAATAAAGATTGCCGATTTTACCCGGTTCAATGGCCATAAAAACGCCGAAGCAGGTTTTACCCGATTCATTGGTTTCATCAACTTGACCTTGAGTTAAACCCTCGGCTTTAATTAGCTGGCTGCCTAATGGTACGTAAACCCGAGTATAGTTTTGATAGCTGGCTATCTCATCGTTAAGATTACTGGGATGAGCATAAGCTATTCTTAATTTAGCGAACAAACCGTTATGGCTTTGCTCAAGTTGATAATTAATACTCTTATTAATTACTGCCTTGGTTTTTGCACCGGCCAAATCGGCATCGACCACCATTAAATAATCCTCAACGGTATTTTTCATTTCACCGGCTAAACCGGACTGTTCAACTAAAGTTTGCGCTTGACTATCGGTTAAATAAACTAAAATGTTTTTTTCTCTGATATTATTATCTATCAGGTTAAAGATCTGATTCCAACTAGTCGGAGGTGAATCAAAAATTTTTATTTTTAACTCTTTAATTATCTGGCCAATCTCTTCTTTATTCTGCCATAAAGGAAGGACTGATTGCTTCAATCCCTGGTCAATTTTATCTTGCAGCAAATCTTTAAAATTATCCTGGTTGTATTCCCTATTATTAATTTTAATTGGTCCGGTTACGGCTAATAAATCGGTGATGAATTCAGGCGTCATAGCGATAACTCCGTTAAATTCTTCAACTTTTTCCGGTCTTGTCTGTAAACTATTTTCTAACTGAAAAAACCATTGTATTCTAATGGCCGAAGTTGGCCAATCAGCTGACCAATTAGCATCCCGCATCAACCATTTATCAACCTTTAAATACCTTTTTAAAGGTTCGGGCGGTAGAATATTCATTCTATCTTTCACCGGTAAATCTAAATGGGAAATGTCATAAGTATCAAATCTGACAATATCACCGTCTGCTATTTCTACTAAACCGTAAGTACCGATCAGTCCGCCCCCCGGTCTTAATCGGTCATTGTCTTGTAAAATAAATAGATAATTGGCTTTTTCTGGATAACCGAGTAAAGTCGGTAAAATTTGTGTTGACGGTATGATTTTGTCCAAAAGTTTTATATTCTGGTCCAATTGATTTATTTGTAAAGCTACTTCATTTTTTAGCGGCCAAAGAATTCCTCTTAAATTAACTTGCCCTAAATTAATTAGGGCTAATTCTAAATTTGCTTTAATACCATTCAATTCCGGCGTGGCTTCAAAAATTCTGTTTAAAGATAATTCTTTTTCTTCTTTGGTTAAACTTGAAAAAACCCTCGCCCCATCACCGGATAATAAGTTAGAAAATTTTTGCCCAATAGCCGTTGTCTGACTGATCGCCTGGCTTAAAAATTTACCGCTGGTCAACAAATATTCAACTTGATTAAATTGTTGTTGCAAAAATAGTGAACGATCTATCAAAAAATTCTTTTCATATTGGTTTAAGTTAGTTATGGCAAAATCAAAATTATCTTTAGCCATTACCGCAAAAACCTGAGCCAGTTTGAAATTCTCTTGTTTGGCATAATTAATAGCCTGTTCCAGGTTAACCTTACCGTCAGTGGCTTGATTATAAATTTGCTTTATTGTTAACAGATTGGCGGATAAAAAAATTACCGACAAAAGAAAAATTGTTAAGATAGCGTAACTAAAATATCTAAAAAATTTAAAAAGCCGACGTCTTCTGTGGCGTCGCTTGACAAAAGGAATATCATTAAGAAGATTTTCGGCTAAATTATGTAATTTGGCGAAATTGATAGAATGGGATTTAGAAAATCTAAACATATTATTAAAGTTGACTAAATTATAACAGAATTTTTCTGTTTTTGCAAAAAAATCACAGTCGCCCAGAAGAAGACTGCAATGTAAAATCGATAGCTTACATAACCCTTATCTTAATAAAGAGTTGAGAATATCAAGCAAAATAATAACCGCACAATAAAGTAAAGTGCGGTTATTTTATAATAAAAAGTTTTATTGACTTATTTTAATTAAAATTTTTAATTTTATTTATTTTACTCATATCTCATCGCTTCAACCGGATCCAGTTTAGCTGCACTGCGGGCAGGTAAAACGCCGAAACTAATGCCGATAGTAGCGGCCACGCCGAAAGCTAAAACGATGGCGTAAAGCGGCACGGTAAAGGTCCAGGCTAAATTATTAGCCGCGGCAATCAATGATACCAGCCAGCCCAAAGCCGAACCTAATAAAATACCGATGATACCGCCAAAAACGGTTACCAGAATCGATTCAATCAAAAATTCATTTAATATATCATTTGGTTTGGCGCCTAAAGCTTTTTTTAGACCGATTTCCGCCGTGCGTTCGGTTACTACCACATACATAATATTCATAATACCTACGCCGCCGACGATTAAAGAAATAGCGGCGATAGCGATCAACAAGATGGTAATACCATTAAAAATCGTATTAAAACTATCCAGCGCTTGTGCTTGCGTCGCCACGATAAAGTCATCTTTAACCGGATCGGTGATGTTATGATTATGCCTTAAAAGCAGTCGGATTTCTTGGGCCGTAGCATCGGCTAAGTTTATATCTTTAACTTGAACGATAGCCACTAATAGATAATCGATACCTAATATTTTTTTCTGCGCTGTTCCCATCGGTATATAAAGCATATTATCGTTATCCTGGCCCAAAGCACCTTGGGAATTGTAAACGCCGATGACCTGAAAATTTAAATTACCGACGCGAATTAGTTTGTCTAGTGGGTCATTTTGCCCGAATAAATCACTGGCTAATTGACTACCTAAAATAGCGACTTGGGCGGCCCCGTCGTTTTCCGCTTTAGTATAAAACCTGCCTTGTTTTAAAGTCGTCTTATCGATCTCGAAGCGGGCAGAGTCGGCTCCGTAAAATAATACGCTTTTAGATACATCCTTATAACTGGTAACTTGCTGGCCCACTACTATGCCATAATCATTAACTACATTATTTAATTTTTTAATTTCATCTAAATCACGCTGTTTTAAGGAGGTGATGACTACAGAAGTGTTTGCCCTGCTTGTATCAACACTGGTCAGGTTATTGCTGTTGGCACGATTTTTGGTAGTCGGCGGTACCCGGGTTTCGACGAATAGCGTATTGGAGCCCAAAGTCTCAACTTGAGCGTCAATTAAACTGCGAAAACCGGCTCCGGCCGATAGTACCATAATTACCGTAGCGATACCGATAACAATACCAAGCGTGGTCAAAGCTGAACGCACCGGATTGGCCAGAAAGGATTTTAATGCTTGTTTATAAGCCCTAAACATAATATTAGAAATTTTTTGAAAATTGAAAATTGAAAATTGAAAATTTATTATTCATACCTCAACGCATCGATCGGATTCAACCTTGCGGCTTTAAAAGCCGGATATAGGCCGAAAATAACGCCGGTTAAAATAGAAACTCCGACAGCTAAAATTACTGAATTCAAAGATATGACAAACGCCCAGTCATAACCTAAAGCATGCATAAGGAGCGATATTAAATAGGCAAAAATTATGCCAATAATAATGCCGATGATCCCGCCTAATAAAGTTAAAGTACCGGATTCTAATAAAAACTGATTTAAGATTGCTAGATTAGTAGCACCCACGGCTTTACGCAAACCGATCTCGCGCGTACGTTCGGCCACAGTAACTAACATAATATTTAAAATGCCGATACCGCCAACCACTAGGGCAATGCCAGCCATGGCCGTAAGGAAAAGGCTTAGAGCGTTAGTGATGGTAGTTAAAATACTGATTGCGTCGGCAATGTTGCGTACGGTATAATCAATGTCTTTATCGCTTTTTATATGATGCTGTTGGTTTAATACTGATTTTATGTCCGCAATAGTTTGATTAATATTATCCGCTAAATCGACTTTAATATTGATCGCCTGTAAATAATGTATGCCTAAAATCTGCTGTTGGCCTAGGGCAAGCGGCATGAAAATCTGATCATCCTGATCCTGGAAAACAGAACTGCCGCGCGGGGTGATAACCCCGATAACTCGTAAGGGAACTCCGCCAGCCTCTGGTTGCGCCGTACTCTTTACTTTAATAATCTGCCCGAGTGGGTCAACGCCACTGCCGCCGAATACTTCATCGCTCACCGTCGAACCCAAAACTACGACGTTAGCATTACCCTGGTCCTGCTGCTGGTCATAAAATTGCCCCGATTGCATGGTTATGCTAACCACATCAGGATAGGTGGATTCCGTAGCCACCATATTAGTATCAACGTTCTTATTTCCCCAAGTAACCGTAATACTGCCTCGCACTACAGCATTGACCGCCGCGGCATGAGGAACTCGACTAGTATCGCGTAAAGCATCTGCGTCCTGATTGACAAGCGTAGTGACCACTATGCCATATAATTGCGCTGGTGGCCCTTTTTCATTGCTTTTTCCCGGCTGGATGCTTAATAAATTAGATCCTAGCTTTGTAATCTGCCCTAATACTAAACTTTGCGCACCGGCTCCTAAAGCGATGATAATAATCACTCCGGCCACGCCAATAATGATTCCTAAAATAGTCAAAAAAGACCGGCCTTTGCGCGCCAGTAAAGTTCTAAAAACTAATTTTATGGTAGAAACAAAGTTCATGAATTAAATTATACTATAGTTTTTTTTCGTAGTTTAATCTATTTTATCGCTGATAAATTCTGCTTTTCTATTTTTAAGCTCTTTCCTAGCCATATTTTTAGCAGTTTCAAAAAAGAAAAAATTTTTTTCATCAATTCGCTTTTTTAATTTGTCGTAATAATCAAATGGATTACCACGTCTTCTTAAATCGGCCTTAAAGCCGATTTTCGAATACCTCCATAATTTATCGGCATCACGCACGGCACCGTCATCATTAGAAAAAAAATTTTTTCTGGTGTCGTGTTGCGAGATAATTTCTAAAATCGGTTTAATAAAATCCTGAGAATAGCTTACTTGATTTAATATTTTCTTGGCTAATTTAACGCCTTCTTTTTGATGCTTTATTCGTACTTTAGCTTTCGTATCTAGCGTACTTTTGGAGTCGAATATAGCAAAACGCTCAACCTTCATTAGTTGACTCCAGCCAATGTCGTGTAAGATAGCAGCCGGAATGACGATTTTATCATTTACGTCTTCAATCTGACAAAGCTTTATGGCATACTGAGTTACAATTCTGGCATGGCCTTCATCATCACGTTTATCTTGATAAGGCATGGCTATTTGCCAAATTTTTTTAAACTCTTCCTTCATAAATCCGTGGGATATAAAAATTCGATTGGCTTATCAATAAACTTATTTTATAAGATCTTTATCCGGTGCAGCCATAATTTGTGTTTTCACCTTATCGTCGGAAACTATTTCGCCGTCCCTAATACGGATAATGCGTTTTGCATGGTTAGCCGTATCATTCTCGTGAGTGACTAAAATTATGGTACGCCCCTGCATATTCAGTTGTTGTAAAATATACATCACGGTATTGCCGCTCTTGGAATCGAGATTGCCGGTCGGCTCATCCGCGAAAATAACCGCTGGATTATTAACTAAAGCACGCGCGATGGCTACGCGCTGCTTCTCTCCGCCGGAAATTTGATTAGTAAAATAATTAAGCCGATGAGATAAGCCAACATCGGTTAACGCTTGCTTAGCCAGTTTATCCTGATTTCTTTTCTTACTGTAAATTAAAGGCAGTTTAACATTGTCCAGCACGGTAGTGCGTGCCAATAAATTAAATGATTGAAAAACAAAACCGACTCGTTCATTTCTTAATTCGGCTAAATAAGCATCATTAAAATCTTTAGTATCCTTGCCTTCAAATTCATACAAACCGCTGGTGGGCCGGTCTAAAAAACTTAAAATATGCATCAAGGTCGATTTACCCGAACCTGATGGGCCCATAATGGCAACGAATTCTCCTGACTCAATACGAAATGTCATACCGCATAGTACGGTTGTAACTACCGCTTCATTAACATAATCTTTTTTTAGATCCACTACATTAATCAAACTCATAATATTTTACGATTTATCTATTTCGCCAATAAAGCTAGACGAGCAATTTACAATTATCAATTATCAATGAATATTTAATATCATATACTTAATTATTAAGTATGCTAGATTACAATTTTGATATTATATATTAAAAATTTGATATTGATTGTAAATTGAAAATTGTAAATTGAAAATTTTATATTTTACTGTTTAATAAAAATAACGACTGACTGCCCTTCGTTTAATCCCGAAGTTATTTCCACCAGCCCTCCGTCGGCCTGGAGTCCGGTTTGTACTTCGACTTGATGATAAGTTTTCTTTTCTGGGTCATCAATCAGACGAACATATTGCTTGCCGTTTTGATTAATCAAAGCGCTTGAAGGTACGGCCAAAACGTCGTTTTTCTGCGCCACCATAATTACCAGATTGGCGGTCATACCAGGTTTAATTTCGGAAACCTTATCAACCGAAGCTGTCACTTTAAAATTCACTACGCCTGAAATCACGGTAGAAGCCGGATCAATGGTTTGCACGGTTGCATTAAAATGACGATCCGGGCCCAAAGCGTCAAAAGTCACATCAATTTCTTGACCTGGCCTAACCACCGCTATATTGGCTTCACTGATATCAGCTTCTAAATGCAGATTATTAACGTCTTGCAAGACCATAACTTCTTTAAGCGCGGTCGCTAATTCACCAACTTTAACATCGATCGAGGTAATTGTACCCGCTGTCGGTGCGCGCAGTGTCATATTGGCAATAGTAGCTTCGGCCGAGGCTACCTGACCCTGCGCTGATAATATCTGGGCTTTAACCGCATCAATTTCGGCCGGCCGTGCCGCTGCACGTAATTCATTTAAATTCGCCTGAGCTTGTTTTAAGGCAACTTGCGCGCTATTAATTTTCGCTTGGGCATCAGTCACTGCGATGTCACGTGCTTTTAACGCCGCTTGATAGGCGTTATTATTGGTTATATAAGCTGACGAGTAAGTATTAGGAATAAAAATGACCCAAGTGTCACTAACGGAAGGAGTACTGCTGAACTGAATAAATAAACCATAGCTACCTAATGGCGTTGGTATGTTAGCGGCATAGCCTAAGGCGGATTCCAGACCGGAAGTTTGAAATTGTACACCTAAGCCAGTGCCTAGCACAGATATTTTATACATTCCCTGATCAATACCTGTATAGGTTCCGCTAATTGTTGGAATAACACTATCTATATTACCTGGTTGAGCGATAGCAGTAATGGAGGTATTTAAAAGAGTTTGATAAGCATTCTGTACGGTCGTATCCTGTTGCGCCTTAACATTTACTAAGCTGGCATTATAATTATCTGAGGCGACTTGAGCCGCTTTGACTGCTTCTTCGGAAACTATAATTTGTTCGCTACTGGCTCCGGCTAAAAGCTTCTCATAATTAGCTTGGTATTGCGCTAATGTGCCGCGGGCGGTCGTCAGATTGGCTAGGGCACTGGCTTGATCCAGCATGGCCAATACCTGATTAACTTTTACTTTATCTCCTTCTTTGACTTTAACCTCTTTAACTATACCGCTGGTTTGAAAGCTTAAACTTAAATCAACACCACTAACTACCTGACCGGTAGCCAAAACGGTCTGAATTAAGTTTTGCTTTTTAACCGTATCGGTTTGAATGTTGCCGTTGGAATTTTTACGGAAAAAAACAAAATAACCGATGCCGCCGAGCACCAATAGGATTATTATGATCCAAATAACACGTTTTTTAGTAAAAAATTTTCTCATATATTTACTTTTATATTTAATTATTTTTGTTTATTTTTTAAAAAATCGCCGAAGACCTTTTTAACCCGATTTTTTATTATTTTCTCCATGCTAGTACTGGACCAATGACTCATAAAAGTTTTAACAATGGCTGCTAGCTGGTTGGTTTTAATCAAACCTAAAAATTTACCGAACTGTCCCAAAACTAAAATTTGGTCTCCGGGTTTTAAACTAAGATCTTTTCTGGCCGCGGCCGGTATGACGATCTGACCCCTGGTTCCTAAGGTTGTTGTTCCGTAAAGCTTTTCTTCCGGCATTTTTTCATGAATTTTATAAACTAATTTTGCTTTATTCAATCTCATATAATTATTTTTAATAACTGTTTCAAATTCTTACATATATTAATATGATATTTCATACTAATCATACCATTTTAAAAAAACTAAGTCAAATTAAAAATATAAATTGGTTTTTTTCTATCATAATATACATAAGCCACGGTTTGTTCTCAACCGTGGTTTTATCCATTTAATAAGCAAATTAATTATTCTAATTTGTTTTACAACTAAAAAATTGTATTTAAATTGCTCCTCCAACTTATTTAAATTGAATTTAGGCTAATTTTGTTTTATTAGCCATAATCCTTTTCACTTTTTCCACAAATTCATCAAGACTAAATTCGGATTTTATTAAATAATAATCGGCGCCGAGATTAAGCCCTTTGGCTTTACTGTCTTCATCACTTAAATTAGTAAAAATAAAGACCGGGATAGCGGCTGTTTCAGGATCAGCTTTAATTTTTTTAAGAAAATCAAAGCCGTCAATTTTTGGTAAAAGTAGATCTAAAATAATAAAACCTGGTTTTATATTGATAATTTTATGATATAATTCAGCCTCATCAAGACCTTCGTCGATCGTTACCTCGAAACCTGTAAGTCTGAACTTTGCTTGTAAGCTATAAAGCAAATTGGCATCATCTTCAATTATCAAAATTTTTTTGTTCATATAAATTATAATTAAAAATTAGTATTGAAATTTAATTAGTTGCGGCTATCTTCATTATAGTTACTTTTACTGTTTTTGTAAAATTAGATTAATTAAATTTACTAACGATTTTAATTAAACAAAAAACAGCCTGACAATAGGTTGTCTTTTGTTTTTACTTACTGAGACTAGGCTTTGCCTAAAATTCTAAACATAGAGGTGCTGCAACTTGGGCATTTGCCCTTCATTGCTCTTCTTTTTACTCCGCCCTTTCCTTTCATTTCTACTTCTGTCGCCTCGGTCATCTCCTTTTTTTCTTTGCACTTAACGCAGTAGGCCACTACCGGTGTTGCTGCTTGTGTGTTGTCTTGCATAAAATTTATGGGATTTATTATTTAATTTAGTAAAAATTTAATATGCCTAGGGGCTGTATTTAATTTATTTAGCTGAAATTAGATAAAATATGAAATTTTAAATAAAATTCTTTATATTTTTAATCCGCTTAATCTTATTTTAGCATATTTTACGATAAAATAAAGTCTAATTTTAAAATCTGCTAACTGCTCTTCTCGCCCCGGTTTCATCGGAACCGAAATGATGGGCAATTTCATGCTTAATCGTATTAGTAATTTTTTGTTTTACTTCCTTAAAGTTGGCGGAATAATTAATAATTGCTTGTCTGAATATAGTGATTCTATCGGGTAAAACCGGCCCGAAATTTAACTTTTTGGCTTGGGCATAACCCTCAAATAAACCGAATAGAGATTGACCTGATGGCAATTTTACTTTTTTAAGCTGCTCGTTACTGGGATAATCTTCTATAAAAATCGCTACATTATTTAATTTAGTTTTAAATTTATCAGGCAAACAGTCTATTGCTTCATTTACAACATTTTCAAATTGTTTATTAGATATTAACATTTTAATCTTTTAGTATCGATTTACTATAATTAACTTTTGTATTACTTTCTAATAATACAAATTAAAACTTTAGTCTTATTTGTAAATTCGTAACAAATTTGTAATTCGTATTGGTTTAAGCGAACTTTCTGATGACACCTTTAACCACGCCTTGAATTAACGGATCACTAAGATAAATTGGTTTCATCTGCGAATTAGCTGGTTGTAAGCGAATCCTTTTTTGCTCGCGATAGAATTTTTTTAAAGTGGCGTAGGCATTATTAAGTAGGGCTACTACTATATCGCCGTTTCTGGGCGAGGGATTGCGTTCAACAATGACATAATCTCCATCCAAAATCCCGTCTTCAATCATTGAGTCGCCTTTAACCAATAAAACATAACTATTGGCTATATCGGTCACAAAATCAGCCGGTACAGCAATCGTCTCTTTTTCCTCAATGGCTTCAATCGGTTCTCCCGCGGTAATGATACCGACTAGCGGCAGTTCCAGTCCTTTTGACCAACTGGCTTCAGTCGGCACGACTTCAAGCGATCTGGCCAGATTATGAGAAGATTTTAACAATCCCTTGGTCTTTAAGGTCTGGATATGGGCATGGATAGTAGCCGGACTGGATAATTTAAAATGCTGGCCAATTTCTCTAAAAGTCGGGGCAAAGCCTTGCTTATCGGTAAATTCCGTAATATAGTCCAATATTTGTCTTTGGCGTTTGGTTAGATTAAGAGTCATATTTTTAATAACAATTGTATTACCATTGCTTAACAATCGTATTACTACCTGGCAATTTGTAAAACAATAGTAATACAATATTAAAGCAATAGTTATTTATTACTTTTAAATTTTTTACCTAATTCATGCTGATAATTTTTCTTATCACCCAAGGGTTCACGGTCATGACCGGTTTGCTTTTTATATTCTTCGTCCGCAGTCTTGGTAATCATATATACCCGCTCTTGATTATCTTTCTTTACCACTACACCCTTGGTACCATCAGGCAAATCAAACCAAGTTTTTTTCTCATAACCGGCTTCAACCGGTATATCAACTATCTCCGGTTTCAAATAATTCCATTTACCCAGCTCTAATGATTCTTGTTTGGCCCATCCGGTTAATGGCAGCTTTAAATCCTGATCTTTATTACCCCAGGGTAAAAGTTCAGTGCCATGTTTAGTTGCCACCGGCAGAACCGCATCTTTACGCCAAAAAAACGATTCGATTCTATCAGTAGTCTTAAACCGACGTATTAATTCCGGTGAATAATATTTCCTTAATTCTTCCTCTGAAATATTTTTTATTTTAAAACCCACACCACCACACATTGTTTTAACGATAAACGTTTTTAATTACTTATAACCTATAACTTATAACTCAAGTTACGTGCGTCATCCGTCAGTTATAAGTTATGAGTTATAAATTCATAAGTCGTCTATTCTCATTATACCCGAACAAAAAACGAAAGTCAAGGGATTAACATTATTTATTAATTTATTGGTTTATTATTGCTATTTTTATTGATTTATTCTAAGATAGGGGCAAAAGGAGTGAAAAAACGAAAAGGAGGATCTAACCATGGCCAATGCAATTCCGGAAGAAGCTAGGAGACAATATAAGGAGTCTCTTTTACCCTGTTATCAGATATGCCTTTGGAGCATACAAACAGCATTCCCTGAACAGCCAAATGATGAAGTATGCGAGAATGAGGTTGCCAGACTAGTAAAATTCCTCCAAAGTAAATACCCTGATTTGGGTTCGATACCTCCGAATGCGGAGAAAATTATTACCGAATGCCTGCAGATGATCAAGCAGGCAACGTCGGCAAAAAGCTTACGTGCGACGACACGCATGGCTGAACGCCTAATCGATCATTGCCTTGATCGTTACGCATTCCCGAAGTGAATTTTCTTTGCCTATTTACCCGGTGATCGCCCGATCACCTTTTTTTATTTACTTGTAATCCAAAATTCTTACTGCTTATTGCGTTCTATTAATATTGTTTACGAACAAAATAGGCAGAAACCCCATCCTAACTTAAATAAAATCAATAAAAAAAGCCGTGGTCTTTTTAAAACCTCGGCCTTGAAATTGTCCTCCTCCATATCTTACCGAAGATAATTCGGTGCACTTCTCATTATTCTCATTCCATGGGGATGAGATTCCTTAGAACCTGCACGAGTATTCATATGAAAACGGGCACGTTCCGAGAGCTCTTGAATATTTTTTGCCCCTAAATAACCCATACCGCTTCGTAATCCGCCTAGAAGCTGCCTAATTACCTCATCAACCGGACCCTTGTATGGTTCATATCCTTCAATTCCCTCGGCCACCAATTTCCTTTTCTCTCTATTGGCTTGGCCATAGCGTTCTGCGGCAGCTTTGCTGTCTCGCATGGCTCCGATTGAACCCATGCCGCGGTAAAGTTTAAAGGGTAAACCATCTATTATCTCAATATCAACCGGAGCTTCATCCGTACCGGCTAAAAGCCTGCCTAACATAACGGATGATGCCTCTGCCGCTAAAGCCACAGTGATATCACCGCTATACTCGATTCCTCCGTCAGCACAAATAGGTACATCCGTTCCCCTAACAGCTAAAGCGCAATTATACACTGCGGTAACTTGAGGACAACCTACGCCAGCTATTTTACGGGTGGTACAAATCGACCCTGGGCCTTGACCAATTTTTATACCATCAGCACCAGCTTCGGCCAGTCTTTTTGCGGATTCGCCTTCAGAGACGTTACCGACTACGATATCCAGATTTGGATAGGTACGTTTTAACTCTTTTAAAGTCTCATAAACTGGCTTGGAGTCGCCATGAGCCGTATCAATTACAATTACATCAACACCAACATCAACACCGTGCGGCACCATTAATTCCGCTCTTTTTAAAGCTTCATCGCCGACACCTACGGCAATACCAACCCTGAGGTTACCGTTAATATCAACGTTAAATGACGGCTGGCTTTTCGTCGCTTCCCTTCTGGCATCAGAAAAAACGTACATACCGTATAACCTACCTTCGCTATCAACTAAAATAAGCTTTTTTTTCTTTTCTTTTTTCATAATATCATAAGCCTGCTCGATGGTTATATTGTTTTCCGCCACACAATAATTGTCTTTTGTCATTTCTTGTTTGGCGGTTGATGAAAGGTTATCACAAAAATCAAAGTTATCGGCATTAATTAAACCAACCACCTGACGTTCATGATCAACTACGGGAAAACTTCTAAAATCGTAGTTATGCGCTACGACCATATTAATAATTTCCTGCAAAGTCATCTCGGTATCTACCGCAATAGGATTTCTAATTAAACGGTTGATCCGATATTTGACACGCAACATTTCACGTTTCTGCATCTCGGCGCTTAGGCTACGATGGATTATTCCTAACCCACCGGCCATGGCTAAGGCAATAGCGGTTTCTGCGCCAGTGACCGTATCCATGGGCGAACTGACGATGGGTATGTTCAACGGAACGTGACGAGAAAACCTTGACTGCAACATCACTTCGTCAGGCATTACTTCACTGTAATCAGTTTTTAACAAAACATCATCATACGTTAATTCTAAGTCCTCACTTTTTCTCCTCGCAAAAAAATCATCTTTCTTCATGATACCCCTCCTTTTCTCCATGTTTTCTTCATGGTTTAAAATATTTTTTTAAAGAACGGCTATATATCAAATCTATTAACAAAAATTGCTGTTAATAGTACTTGCTTAATTTAAAAGCAGGGGCGTGGTGCCCCTGCTGTTTTATTTTTTGACCGTCTTGCTCCTGTCCAACTTCATCTTATTATCTTGAGTCAGAATCAATCTTATAAAATTTAATCCAATTAGAATATCTTTATAACCCATAATTTATTTAATAAAAAACTGCTGGCGAAATACAGTTCAGGTAATATAAAGATATTATAAAAAATTTAGAAAAATGTCAAGTATTTGCGCTTTTTGGACTTAATTAAAATATTTCTAAGCTTTTTCTAAAGCCAATCCTATCCCTAGCCAGATCCTCGGTGCCGAACATAGCACCGTGGATGACCGTGTATTCGCCGTATTTATCATTAAGTTTATCAATAGCGCGGCTTAACTGTTTTTTAGATAAATTATCTTCAAACAATGACATCTGGCTGGACAGCAGAGTTAAACGGCTGACTGACACGGCTATCATACTGACCGGCATAACCAAATGTTGTTTTTCTAAAAAGTCCAGAGCATAACCAGCGATTTCCTCGGTAGTAAACATTTTGTCAGCGGTTTTAAAGCCTTGATAAATTCCACCGCCTCTGGTATAAGCAAAATATAAACTAATCTGCTGCGCTTCCAATTCCAAATGGCGCAGCCGCCGGCCGGTTTTTTCGCAAAGCTTATATAACACCGCGGTTAAATATTCCTTGTCAGCGGTTTTCCTGGCCAAGCAGTAAGAATGGCCGACTGATTTGGGTGCGGGCGTACCGCGATTGACGGTAGCGATCTCCAGACCATTGACATTGGCCCAAAGATAATAGCCGTAACGGCCCAAGATTCGCCGCAGCTTATCCGGGCTGTAAAATTTTAGCTCCAATAAATTATCAATGCCTAGCCAGTTTAATCTGGTCGCCATCGCCGTATTAATACCCCAAGCATCCTCTAATTCACGGTCGTCAAGCAGACTGTCCAGATTATTCCGATCTATCAATAAAATTCCGCCTTTAGGTCCGATATCCGAAGCGAATTTGGCTAAAAATTTGGTCCAGGAAATGCCGATTGACGAGCCTAGCCACTCGCCTACTTCATTTTTTATTCGTAAATTTATTTCTTCGGCAGTTCTTTTCGCCTGTAAAAAATTCTTTACCCAGCCCGAGAGATCTAAAAAAGCTTCATCAATGCTGTAAGGCTCAAGCCGGTCAGTGTAGCCAGCCAGGATTTTAAAAATTTTTTCCGTGGTAGAGCGGTATTTGGCCGGCTCGTTTTCCACCAACACTACTTGCGGATCAAGCTTAAGCGCCTGTCTAACCGTGCAGCCGGTTGTAATACCCTTAGCTTTGGCTTCGCGCGAGGAAGCGATAATACAACCGCCAGGCGACAGATAGGCGCAAACTCCCACCGGTTTACCGCGCAAAAACGGATTAGCCTGCTGCTCCACGCTGGCAAAATAACTGTTCATATCTATATGCAAAATTATTCTATTTTTCATAGAAGTTCATGCCTGCCCCGCTAATTTGAGCGTAGCAAAAATTTTGCGGGGTCAATATGCAAGATGATTCTTTGTAACATAAATAATAGACGACAGAAAGCAGACAGCAGGCGGCAGAAACTATAAACTGCTTACTGCTGTCTGCTTACTATTCTCTCCATTGACATCTTCATAAAAATAAATTATTATGTTATGTTATGTTATGTTGATAATTAATATTGCACCATTAAAACTATTTTACAAAATTTTCCAATCTAAGGAGGGGCAAAATGGAAAAATTTCAAATTTTCAAGGGCGAGGTAAAAAAATCATTTATCAAAGCTCTGGAGCAAACGGAAAAGCTATCTTTCTCAACTAAGGAAATAATGGTTAAAAAACTAGATGGCAGAAATAATTATCTCTGCTTAGCCCAAAAAAATAATTCTGGTTTTCCGCGCGCCCAAGGCACTGTAGATGTACAAGAAAATAAAATTATAGTCAAAATTAAACAAGTAGAAAAACAAAGGGGTATTTATAATAATCCTCTTAATACGGTTCAGCTTAAAAGAACCTAACAGAAAGGAGGGCGAAAAAATGCCGAGAACTATAAACGCGGACAGGGCTGCCAGGGCTTTTAACCTGGCTTTGACCGACACAGAGGGGCTGATCTTTCGCGCATATGAGATAAAAATTTCTCCCACGGATGGAAATGAAAAATTCAGCTGCAAAGCTGAGTCTGAATCTCACCAGGCGGCTGGCGATGTTCAAATCAAACCCCAAGGAATCAGGGTTAATATAACCTTCGTCGCCATTCCCGGTCAGGGGGAAAAATTTACCTCGCACCACTGTGACTATTACCATATCTAGACCTGACAAAGTCGGGTCTTTTTTATTATTAGACAACGGCGGCAGATAAAGCCCTCCTTCTAAAGGAGGGCTAGGGAGGTTAAAACTTTCTTATCGCCCTTATTAAAAGAACCTTAACCCCCTTAATCCCTCGCCTCGCTGGAGCTTCAGCGAAGCGGGCCCTTTATAAGGGGGACAAATTACTGCTGTCAACTTACTAGTTACTGCTATCTAACTTACCCTTCATAATACAGCTCTTCCAGTCTCCACTCCAAATTTCTGGTAAAAAAAGCTAAGCGAAAAAAATTAGCACTGTCCGAGACGCTAAAATAATAAATCTTATCATTACCGGCTCCCTGTTTATGCACTAAATTTATTTTTTCCACCCGGTAAGTCTTGCCACGCCATTTAAAAAACTGCGGCAGCACTTTTACGCCGCTAAATCGCACTAGCACTTCAATTGGTTCATTGATTTTCTCAAGCATAACATAATGCTAATAAAATGCTGATTATGCAAATGACGCGAATTTTTTATCATTAGCGGCATTCGTATATATTTGCCCGCCTGCTTGCCTTGCAAAGCAAAGCGGGCAGGTATATTTGCATTATAATTATATTATACACGAACAAAAAGCGAACAGTCAAGAGAATAAAAAACCCTGATTTAAGTATCAAGGTTTGATGCCTAATATTCGCCGTACCTCCCATCGTGGACAGGTTTTACGTTGAAATCTAATACAACCCTCTTGTCCGTCTTTGAGTTGATCACAGAAATCTGTGCCGTTATCGCCATTCTTAGGCTGGCGGTCATGATAAAATCTACAGACTCGGCACTTTTCTATCGGTACTGGTGGCATAATCTGCCTCCTTTTCAATTTAAAACTCTGAAAATATTAATGAGCTGATTCCGGGGGAATTTCAGGACTCTCTGAAGCCGGCGTAGTTTGCCCGTTTTGGCGTTTTATTTCTTTTTTATATCTACACCCCTTTTCTTCCTTAACCGCAGCCTGCCGGTATTCGCATTTCTTTTTTTTCACAAAAATCACACATTCCTGACATTCCTCTGGTATTTTAACTTTCGGTTTCATTAAACACCTCCCTTTTCTAAATTAGCTACTGGCTTTTTGCCAAATCAATATAGTTTTAAAGACTTCCAGGAATTCTCTAACCCTACTTTTAGCCGGTGGCAACGGCGTACAAGCCTGAAAATAAAAACCGGCGGTTATAGCTGGAAATATAATAGTTCCAAATAAACAATTAACCTCTTTTGATCTGAAAAAAATTAAAAGAAAAATACTGGTAAACAGAATGGCAACAACCAAAGCTAAAAATCTTAGAAAAATATAACCGGGGCTAACTCTTTGGTGATTACTAACGGCTTGATTATCAACTGACTGATCATAGAATATTTGTTCAGTCAAATATGATATTATCATATACCCAACTAAACCAAGTATTACCAAAATCATCAAAATTATATTTTTCCAAGAACTGGGTAAAATGCCGGCGGTAAATGCAATTGCGGCTAGACAATAAAATAATCTGGCTAGCCAAAAACAATTTATTCCAAACATTTTCTCAACCCAATCGCTTATTTTTTGAAAGAACTTATCAAATAACCAATCATCAATTGACTGAAACATTTTTCACCCCCTGATTTTTTATTGAATTTTATCTTAACATATCAGTCTTTTTAAATCAAATTAAATAAAAAGGTAGCCTGTTATGCTAGGCTACCATTAATTCCACTGGTATTGCCCTAAATATAGGTGAGGCAAAGTTTTCTTTTAGCTCAAGCAGCCAACAGCCACCATTTTCAGTGGCAATCAAGAAGCTAAGGTCGTGACCATCTTGGTCATAAGCTGTTTTGTAAATACATAAACCGCACTTACATTTGCCACAGGTTTCTGAAGGCACAACTTGATTAAAATTAATCACTTTCCCCACCTCTCTTCTGTTTTTTCTTTATAATTAATAAGGACAAATTTATGTGTGGATAACTATATTATACCATAAATTTGACAAAAATACAAGATCATAAAACTTATCGACCAAGCTTATCGGATTTTTATCTAAAAAATAACGTCTTATCTAATACCAGTATCAAAATAAACTAAAATAGAAACAAATTCAGCTTTTCCCACTGTCACTGTTTCTGGCCGGGCGATTGGGTATTTGGTTACATCTTCTCCGCCGATTTGATAATTACCCGGCGGTAAAACTATTTTAAAAAAACCTTCATCATCAGATTGAGTTCTGGCAACTTCATTAGTGCCAGCTGCAGTTTTAATCACTAAAGTTGTTTTAAAAGGTTTATCAGCACAAGCCTCGGTCTGATTTGCCGGCAAAACCGGACAGTTCGGTCCTAAAATTACTTTACCAATAATACCGCTTTGGTCAATTAGGGATTGATCAATTTCTCTAAATTTAAAAGTCTGTAAAATTTTCATTAACTCAGTTATCACTTTTTGGCGATCAAATTCTTTAATACCGAACTCGGGCGGATAATTAGCTAAATTTGTTGAGTGGATGGTAATTTCTAAGGCATAACATAAATCATTATCTCTAATCGTTCTAAAACTGATAGTTTCGTAATAATTACCAGCCCCGGCTCCGGCTGAAGTAAATTGTTTAAAAGTTATTCCCTTGATAACTTGATCAGCTTTTTGGCTTTCATTTAAGCCTGATTGAGGTTTAAGACATCCAACTACCGCCCGACTATCGCGGCTGACGGCAATATTTATATTGGCTTGCGCCAAAGTAGTACTGGCATAATCCGCCCGGGAAATGGTTAAAGAAAGAATTTTTTCTCCTGGAAAAGAATCAAAATAAACCCATTGCGAGGGGAATAACCCGCCTAAATTAAATTCAAAATTAGGTGGGTATTGGATGGTAAAACCATAGCGAGCGTCATTATAACTTAACCAATCGTTTTTTCCGGGCGCAGGAGGGACCTGGCTAATGCCAGTTTCTGCAACGGTTTTATGATAATAATAAAAAGCTAACCAACCGGAAAAGATAACCAGCAGAATTAAAATTGCCAAAATAATAATTTTTTTTGTCATCTGTTTTTCTTAAACTGATAAAAAATCTATTCCCTTCTATTAAACGCCCAGCTAGCCAGACTAATCATGACCAAAGAAAAAAGCAATAAAATTACAATATTAAAGGTGATCGGGTATAAAAATATTTTTTGCGCCACTGCTGGTGCAATTTGACTATTTAAGACAATTTGTCTCATGCCATCAACTCCGTAGGTTAAAGGATTAATTCTGGATAGCACGGTCATCCAAGTTGGCACTGAAGTCAATGGGAAAAAAGCGCCGGAAAGAAAGAACATGGGGAAAATTAAAACTTGCATAAACAGCCCAAAACTTTCCATACTTTTCATGAGTGAGGCAATTAACAGACCCATACCGGCGATGGCAAAAGCCAGCAACATCATAAAGAAAAATAATTTTATAACAATAAAAAGATGTAAACTTATACCAATAAAAGGCGCCAGCACCAGTAACAATAAAGCCTGGGTAGAAGCAATTGTGATAGCGCCCAGAATTTTACCGATCACGATAGAAATACGGGAGATCGGAGCTACCAGAATTTCTTTTAAAAAACCAAATTCCCTATCCCAGACCGTGGAGACCGTGGAAAAGAAAGCAATACCCATGACATTCATAGCAATAATGCCAGGATACATAAACTTTAAAAAATCCAAACCAAAATTAGCCGGAGTTAAAGCGCTACGCAGTCCGGTTCCAAAAATTAATAAAAACATTAAGGGTTGGAAAAGTGTAGAAAAAATCCTTGATCTATCGCGGATATAACGAATAGCTTCTCTTTTCCAGATAGTAATAATCGCTTTTAGTTCAAACATAAAATAAATTCAAAACTCAAAATAATTATCAATAACTAATTTTCAATTGAAAATTATGAAATTTGAAAATTTGTTCATTGATTGCCATCGCCTTGGCGGGGTCCCGCTGTGGCGGGAAAAATTGTTAAATTGAAAATTGAAAATTTTTTCTTGTTACCAATTATCTCCTTCTCATCTGCCATCGTCCTCTCATTTTTTCTAAATCCGAGGCCTGCTCTTCTCTGATTTTTTTACCGGTTAAACTTAAGAAAACATCATCCAAGGTTGGTTTTCTTAACTCCACCGAATCAATTTTACTTTGTAAATCACTAAAGAGTATTGGTAAAAATTTTTCTCCTTCTTCCACTTCTAATTCTATCCCCTCCTCTCCAATCCTCATCTTTTCCGGGAATTTTTGCTCTAATTCCCTTTTTAATTTTTCTTGGTCCGAACTTTTAATCGTAATAATGTCGCAACCAACCAACTTTTTTAAATTGTCTGGCGTGTCTAGAGCCACAATCTTTCCCTTGTCAATAATGGCAATGCGATCGCAATATTCGGCTTCGTTTAAATAATGAGTGGTCATAAAGATGGTGGTTTCCCGCTCCTGCCTTAATTTAAAAATATATTGCCAAATATTAAAACGGGTTTGCGGATCCAGTCCTAAAGTCGGTTCATCTAAAAATAACACTGCCGGATAATGGATTAAGCCTCGAGCGATTTCCAGTCGTCTTTTCATACCGCCGGAAAAAGTTCTGACTATACTGTCTTTTCTGTCTTCTAAATCAACTAATTTTAGCACGCCAGGCAAACGTTCTAAGCAATCCTTTCTTGCCACTCCATATAAATCAGCATGAAAACATAAATTTTCTTTAGCGGTTAAACGATCGTCAAGCGATGGATCCTGGAAGACCAAACCAATGGATTTCCTTACCTGGTTTCGTTGATTTAAAACATTATAACCGTTAATTCTAGCTTCACCGCCATCAAGTTTAAGTAAAGTTGCCAACATACTAATAGTAGTAGACTTGCCTGCGCCATTAGGTCCTAAAAAACCAAAAATTTCCCCCTGGGCGACAGCAAAAGAAATATTATCTACTGCCACAAATTTACCGAATCTTTTAGTTAAATTTTTAACTTCAACGATATTCATAAACAAAATAATTAAGAGATGCTGAAATAAATTCAGCATGACAAGAGGGAGATGCTGAACCAAGTTCAGCATAACAAGGGTGGGTGACAGCGTGACAAGAGAGCGTGTCATCCTGAACTTGTTATTATTTGTCATCCTGAACTTGTTTCAGGATCTTGTATTTATTCTTTTTGTCATCCTGAACTTGTTATTATTTGTCATCCTGAACTTGTTTCAGGATCTTGTATTTATTCTTTTTGTCATCCTGAACTTGTTATTATTTGTCATCCTGAACTTGTTTCAGGATCTATTCTTCATCAAACAAATCTTTCCATTCCGGATTATCTTTTTCAATAAGATTTATCTTCCAATCACGATGCCAATTTTTTAGTTGCTTTTCTCTGGCTAAGGCATCTTGGATATACTGATAAGTTTCATAATAGACTAAACGATTAAGTTTATAACGAGCGGTAAAACTTTTAGGATTAACCATTAATTTATGTTGCCATTCACGAAAAAATAAATTATTAGTTACGCCAATATACAAGGTGCCTCTCTTTTTATTAGTCAGAATATAAAGATAATAGATTCTTTCTTGATTTCTCATAGGTTTTAGATACTGGACACTTAGACACGGAACTCTGGATGCTGAAACCCGCCTGCAATGCTTTGCTTGCAAAGCGGGCAGGCAAGTTCAGCATGACAGGGGGGGTGGTCAGCATGACAAGAGGGAGATGCTGAAATAAATTCAGCATGACAAGGGAGGGGTTTTCAGCATGATAAAGATTGTTCACTTGTTTTAGTTTATCAGTTTTTGCTACTTCTGACAAATAAAAAAGGCAGTAAGTTTTTACTCACTGCCGTGAAAGTTGGCGAAGTTATGCTTCGCCTTATTAAAGAACAACTCTATTTGGCCGTTGCTCCTGGCCCTCCAATGACCACCGCCAATATGGCATAGCGATTTTTCTCATCTAAGGGTTTGTCGGCAACAACTAGCCAATCCTTTCCCGAACTTACTTTTTTGATGGATCTAATGATCCCGTCAACTTGGGACAACACTCCCATCTCATCAGCTGCTTGAGCCAGGTAAACCACGCCCATCCGTGACCGCCGTTCACCCAAAACAGGGTTAACATAATCCTTGTCCGTTGGACTTGGATGATATGAGGCATATGCCTGATTCGGCCCAACCAGCGACTTCAGGGCCGCAGTATACTTTTTATCAGGTTGCTTAAGGGCCTGAATTAACCTTTCATCGCAGCCTCCGATCATCACGAACTGCCCGCCCTGTCTTTTTATCTTCTCGGAATTATCAAGAAGCCATTTAACCATCTTTTTGGCTTCTTGGATATTACCAGTGTCAAGCGTGGGCAGATACTCGTTGATTGGGAAATGAAGAGTCGCCGGGCAGGGCTGAATCTTTTCGACTCGTGAAACCGCAAGTTGCTCGGCTTTCTTGGCTTTCTCCGCCTCTTTCATCGCCTTCTTGGCGAATTCTTCAGCAGCTAGCTTTTCCTTGGCCAGCTCTTCTTCACACTTGTCGCACTTTGAAGGAGTAACAACTTTTTCCTTCTCGGGAGTGACTTCGGGCTTGACTAATTCGGCTTTAGGCGCTACTTCGGGTTTGACCGCTGCTTCTGGTTTAGGCAAAATTGGTGCTTCTTCTTTCTTAAACCTTGCCAAAAGCGCGGGTGGAGGATCTACTGGTCCGTCATTAAGACACCAAATTCTAACATCAACAGAATGCCACAGTCCTCCCCAAGTAGTACCCCAAAGGCCACCTAAAGCAATGGCCACCGCCTTATCATCGACAGCACCATGCGGACCAACCATCAGCCCACCACCAGCTCCTGTGCCAAGTGACCGACCCTTATTAAAGGCCTCTGTCTTATAACGCACCCAAATAACTACCCTGCGCGTGTTAGTAACTTCCTTAGCTCTTCTTAACCCTAAAAGTAAGGACGCGGTGGAAGTCCACTCATGGCTGCCGATAATCTCTATTTCTGCTAAGAGTCTATCTCCAGGGTAAAAGATATCTCCCTGAGGCACCCAATCCAAACGAAATATAGGTTCTTTATTTACAGGAACACTATTTTTTTCATAAATAGTTTCCTGTAAATAGTTCTTTCGGATTAGATGGTCCCAGATCTTCATGTTCTTGACATATGTTTCATTAAGAATTTTTTGATCAAATACTTTTAGCAGCGGTTGATTAACTAACGGCTGCCACTGCCCCATACTTCCAGCGCCAGAAGGAAACGGAAACATTCCGGCTGTGCCTGGTACAGCCAGTACATGCGGGCGTTTGTCCTGGGAATCCGATCGGCTATTGTCACTTAAATCTTGATTTATTTGTACTTTTGTCTCAGCACTCCCAGTGGCAGTAGCCGAAGAGTCTGCCCAAGCACTGGAGGAAAAAACCAACAATAACATCACCATAAAAATCAACCAAATCTTTTTCATTCTCTTTCACCTCCACATTTAGAAAAATGGTTGAGGGCAGAGCCATGTCAATGCCCTACCCTCTGATTTCAATTTGAACTACCTGCCCCGGGCACTCGCTGCTGACTTGACCTTGGAGGACAAGCTTAGGGAATTTTCCCCAGGCTGTATTTTGGTGGACTCGGTTATCTTCAGCTCACCCATTGCCGAGTGGGTACCTGAAGCACTGTAGTTGGCCGTACCCTGGGCTTCTGCTGTTGCAATATAATTAGGGCTCTGGACATAGTTAGCCCCCTGCAGATAGCCTTGGCCGTCAACGAAGGGATCTCCTACCCCTCCAATAAAGGCCAAAGCGTTATTCTTGGTTACCCCCTGACTTGACATTTCATTAATATTGACCCATGTCTTGCCACTGGTAATTGCACCGCCAACCAGGTGTGGCCCAGAATTAGTTCCGGAATAACCGGCTTCAGAAAAGTTGCCTCCGGTTACAAAATTATAATCATCCTTTTTGACCTCGGCCCAGTTGCTTTCTTGGGACAGACCGCTAACGGATAATTCACTATGGTTTCCCTCGATCTGCTTGGCATTGGAGAAGACAAAAGAAGAGGATTTGGACATTGCCGAATTAGGTCTGGCGAAATCCTTACCCTTGAGCAGAGCATCGGCATTGGCTTGGCCATCTGCAAGGGATTCGCAACCATCATCTCCCCACACCTTAAAGGAGCCAGTAGCCTGACCATAGGAAAATCCGCCCACGGCATCATTGCCATGGTGCCTTATTCCTTCGACCATGCTGGTTCCATCTACATAGCTGGATCCATCACACTCCCCACCTTCGCATGCCCACACCTGAGAAAAAAGTGGTGCAAACATTACCATTGCCAGAATTGCCACCAACACGAACATCTTCTTCATTTTACTACCTCCTCTTTGGTTTATTAGGTGAGCTTAAAGTTCACCTTGGGTTAAACAAATACAACCTGACACCAACTAATTTGCCTTGATCTCACCTCCCTTCGGTTTAGAATTTTGCTCTAATTGTAAAGAACTTAAAGAATTTTTTATATTAAATTAAATCCTAAATTTTGTCAAGTAAAATTTAAAAATAAAAAATCGCCAGTTAAAACTGGTGTTTTTTATTTTTTAATTCTCACTATAAAACTCTCCCTCAATAAGAGAGAGGCAACCTCTATCTTAAAACCTCCTGCATCCTGGTAATTGAGGTTTGCTTGAATTTCGCCACTTCGTCTTTAACTAACTGATCAAAGTTAGGCAGTTTAGCTTGCAGCCAAGCTAAAGTTTTTTTGTCACTGCCTTGCGCTAAAACTTTATCAAATTCGGTCTTATCTTTTTCGGTTAATTCACTTAATACTCTTAACAGAATATTTTGTTGAATAATGTTGCCGATTTTTAAAATCATCTCGGTTTTTTTGTCTTCCGGCAAATCAGCTAAACCTAATTCGCTTATTAAATTTTTTTGAAAATAATCTTGAAGTGGCATAAAATTATTGGTTAATTGTTTTATGATCATTAATTATTTAAACGGTAAAAAGTTTAAGCTTTACCAAATTTTTTCCAAATTTGTTCCAGCCATTTCATCTCCGAAAAACTCCGCTTAAAAAAACCTAACCGCGGTAATTCCAGTTCAGGCTGCGAGACCATAACATCAATCGTTTTTCCGGCTTGACGGGCTAAATTAGTTAAATAAGCCTTCTGTAATTCCGGATCAAAACCTTTAAAAGTGGTAAAAGTATGACCCAAGTATTTTTCAAATAATCTATTAATCATAATTTTTTCATTTGGAGTCAAATCGGCCAGTTTATCCGCTTTCATAAATTTATTAAAATGCTCTAAATGCATAAATTTCGACGGTAAAACATCCTTAACCAGGGTTGATTCACTTTCACCTTTAGCCACCGCTTGTTCCAAAGACTTTTTAAAATCATTATAACCGTGCATTTTAACCAACAAAGTATTCCTCTCAACCGATGAAATATCCGAGTCACTCACCTGGTTAAGCATGGTTTCCAATTCCCGGTCGACTGAAGCTATTGATTCATTTAGTTGAGCCATCTTTTGGCTAGCCGGAATTTCAGTTGATTCAAAATTATGCTGCTCTTTATAAAATTCCTGAAGATTGCTTTCAACTTTTTTTAAATCAAGCGTTTCACTTCCTTCGGGTTGACCTTTAAGCGGTTCCACTACTGGCGCTTCTTTCTGCATCTCTGTAATTGGCGGCTGGCTCTGGCTTATTTCTTGTTCGGTATCTGTTGGTGTTATATTTTCATAAGCATAAGTTTTATTACCGATTTCAGCCACTGAAAATTTACCAGTAGTAGTATCGTGGGAAAGTAAAAATTCAGTCGGTTTTTTAGCATCCCAATAAACCCGAGTTTCGGTAATTTTACCATCGGCTCCGACTTTAAAATAACCTTGCTCTTTGGCGATTTCATGAGCTTGCTCGCCTGCCCACTGGTGGACGGCCTTAGCGTTACCAATTATTTCTTCGGGGCAGCCCATGCCTTGAGGATTATCTTCCAACTGTCTTATTAAAACATTCTCAATGCCTTCGCCCTTTTTTATTGAGGCTAATTCATGAATTTTCTCCCACTCGCCAGTACCCGGCTCCATGGCTTTTTCCATGGCCTGGCCCTGTCGCCAGTCTTGTTCAGTCATGGCTGGCGCCACTGGTTTTTCTTGCCCGGGTACAGCTTTGGGTTTAGCCGGTTCAACCGTACCTTTAACCGACGGCAAAATGTCATGAGCGACCAGATAACTTTCCAAAAATCCCAATCCAGCCGAAGTGCCGCCAGCCACTCCCAGCATAGCAATGGCTTTGGTAATATGTTGACGGCGCTCTTTTTTACGTTGCGCTTCTAATTTTTCCCGAGCGGTTGCTGCTTGCTCGGTAAATATTTTCATTATGTTATCGACATTTTTGGCATCTTTAATTTTTTCTGCAAATTCAACTTCTAAGCCTTTTTCCATTTTGGCTTTGCCTTCTTTAATTTTTCTACCTAAAACTCGGTCAGTTAAATCAGCGGACAAAGTGCCCAGTGCTGCCCGACCTGCGCGTATGCCAAAATAACCGGCTAAAGCACCGGCACCAATAGCTGTCGGGGTAAAAGCCGCCGCTGCGCCCGTGGCCACGCCTGCTGAAATCAGCCAACGTTGATATTTTGGTAGTTTGCTGAATTTATACAAACAATCATGATACCACTTTTTTTGCTTAGCTGGTAATTTTTCTTGCTTGGCTTGATTTATTCTTTCATCTTCGTTTAGATAAACTTCTTTATAAATTTCACTTTTAGTGTATTCAGCCATTTTTTTCTCTTTGTCCGCATCAGTCGCTAATTCCTTGGCTTTTTTCTCATATAAAATCTTAGCGTATTGACCTAAGGTTTTTTCATACTCACTTTTTAAACGTTGAAAATTTTCTAAATCTATTTGAAGTTCTTGTTCTCTTTTAGTTTTGGCTTGTAGCGCTGTCTCACTACCACTTTTAATCTGCTGTAAATTTCTGATAATTTCAGCCGACTTATTTTTCTTTTCCTCGGCTACTAAAAAAGCTGAGCGACGTTCTTTTAATTCTGCTAAAAAATCCTCGCCTATTTCCTTTTTGGTTTCTTCTTTAATTTCTTCTTTAGCTACTTCTTCGGTTACTGCCGTTGTTTCCGGTTCAGGCTCGGTTAAACGGTCAACTTTCGGCTCTGGTCTGCCGACCACTTCTGCTTCAACAATTTCTTTTTCTATTTCTTCGGGTTTTATTTCTTTTGCTAGTGGCTTGTCTGGAGTAGATTCAGGGCTTTCAGTTTGTTGCACCCGCTTTTGAAAAATAGGATCTTCTTCCTCTCCGATTTCATCTGGAGGGTAGGTTATAGTTTTAACCTTCTCCCTTTTATTTCTTATTTCATTCAGTCTTTCACGACGTGGTACCTCGCGTCTGCTGACTGATTTTAGCTTTTCTGGTAAGTTATTTTTGGGTTTTTCCTGCGGTGTTATCATTGACCTTATTTGCTCAAAAAATCCCATATTATTATCTTAATTATTTTAAATAATTCTTTTTAATTTATAAGTTAATTAACCTGGTTATATTATATCACAAAATTCTATAAATACCAGCTGATAATTCTATAAACCCTGAGTATAAAAATAACCGCCATCTGCTCTATTTGGCGGTTATTTTTGCTTGTTAGCTCCATGCTTAATGCAGAGCCATTTGGTGATTTTATTATCTCTGGGGAATTTCTTTTTTAAGTAGCCACATAATCATGGCTTTTTGCATGTGCAGTCTATTTTCCGCCTGGTCAAAGATAATTGAGTTGGGGTTATCAATGGCGTCACGGCTGATTTCGTAACCAATATGGCAAGCCATACAGTGCATTATTTTCGCTTGCGGGCAATAACTATCAACCAGTTTGGCATTAAGCTGGTATGGCATAAAGGTGGCGATTCTTTTCTGGTATTCTCGCTCATATTGCGGTAAGACTTTACCGTCTTTAAAAAACTCCATATCCATCCAAGTATCCGTATGCACATAATCAGCCTCTTTTAAAGCCATGGCCAAATCCAGCGTTCTCTCCACCAACCCGGTGGCTTCTGCCATTTGATTCAATTCCGGGTCAACGCTCGGCGGGTTGACTGCTGGAGCGACTATGACAAATTTTATTCCTAATTTAACGCAACTAATCATTAGGGTGTTGGAGACATTATTTTCAATCCCCAGCCAAACTACTTTCTTTATCCGGTCAACGCCTCCGGAAGCTTCCGACATGGTTAATACGTCGCTAAGCGCTTGGGCAGGATGGTATTTTTCACAAAGACCATCCAGCACGGGAATCTGATTAAAAGAAGCCGCGGTCATGATGTCTTGGTTTTTTACAGCGCGGTACATTAAAACCTGGCCAAAACGCATAATTGCCCTGATTTCATCCATAAAGTCCGTGCCGATTGAGAGTTGAGTGGTTTTGGCATCCAAATAAATAGCATGTCCGCCCAATTCGGTCATACCCGCTTCAAAAGACAAACGGGTCCGCGTAGAAGTTTTCTCAAACAGCATAATTAAAGTTTTATTCGGTAAATAATTAGTCAGTTCGCCCGCCTTCCTTTTAGCTTTAATTATTTTAGCCATTTCCAACATAGCTAAGATATCTTCTTTAGTTTGTTCTTTAAGTGAAATAAGATGTCGCATAGTTTTGATTAAATTTTTTAACTAGAATTATTTTAATAAAAGCTTAAGCAGCGCCATACGAATCAACAGTCCGTAATTGGCTTGTTTAAAATAAACGGCTTTAGGCGACTTGTCCACTTCCATGGCGATTTCATCAACCCGCGGTAAAGGATGCATAATGATGGCTTTGGCTTTCATTCGTCTAACTTCTTTTAAAGTCAGCACATATGTGCCTTTACATTTTAGATAATCTTCATTATTGATGAAACGTTCTTTCTGGATTCTGGTTTGATAAAGCACGTCTATTAGCGGTAAAACTTTGTCCCATTTCTCCGCTTCTTCAAATGAAACACGATGGCGTTTAAGATAATCTTTAATATCTTCGCCCAGTTTTAACTGCTTAGGCGAGACGAAATATATTTTTATGCCCTTGAATTTGCCTAACAGATATGAGAGCGAGCGCACGGTTCTGCCGTTTTTTAAATCGCCGACAAAGGCAATGGTTAGGCCATCAATTTTCCCCAGCTCTTTTTTGATGGTATAAAGATCTAATAAAGCTTGGGTCGGATGTTGGCCCGTGCCGTCGCCGGCATTGATGATCGGTACTTTTGAAACCGTAGCGGCTCGCGCCGAAGCGCCTTTTTCGAAATGTCTTAAGATGATAATGTCGGCATAATAATTGATGATACGAATAGAATCTTCTAGGGTTTCTCCCTTAGCTGCGGAAGAAAATTCTCTGGCGTTTTCAGTGGTAATTACTTCTCCACCCAGACGCAGCATGGCTGATTCAAAGGAAAAACGGGTCCTGGTACTGGGTTCATAAAACAGCGACGCCATGATCTTACCCTTAAGCGGCAGATCGTTTGTCTTTAATAACTCTTCAGCGGTTTTAAAAATTAAATCCAAAGTTTTTAAATCAAACTGCTGGGATTCAATGATGTGTTTCATAATTTATGTTTATTGTTAAAACTTGATACTTAAATTAACACATCAGATTAGCCTGCCATTTCTGAGACTTCGCCAAGATAACCGCACTATACCTCTATAGTGCGGTTATTTCTGTTAATTATGGCGGTATATAATATGCTGTCTGTCCTGAACAAAATTCGAACCACTTAATGTTGCCTTCAGGCGTCTGTATTATATAAAATTATCTTAATTTTTCCTCATCTTCTCCGATCCATTTTTCTATCCTCTCAATAGATGCTTCAACATCCTCTATCCGATCTTCTAGCTCCGCCAGCCATCCCTCTCGACGTTCTCGCCATTCATCACTCCAGGCATTTGCGATATCGCTTCTGAGCTCATCGGCCTGACCTCTAAATCGTTCTAAAGCATCCTTGGCTTTACGCAGGCGCTCATAGTTCTGTTCTAGATTATTTCTGGTCCGACTTTCAAAATCCGCGTGATGTTGGTTTTTTTCTTCGCGTAATTTACTCCACCAAATATCATGTTCCTTTCTCATCTCACGTATGGCTTCAAAACACTCCTGTTTGTGTTCACCGATCATTTCGGACTTATTTTCAGTCAAAAGACTTGCAGCTTCATTCAGCACTTCGCCCAATGCTTTCATCTGATTAATATCAATTAGAGAAAATCCAAAAAATTGATCCGGTTTGGCGCTTTCTACTTTTTGCAAAATTTGTGATCTATGCCAATTAGATTGCTGCTTATTTTGATCTTGCTGGGCCTTACTTCTTTCTGCTAATTCACTGCGCAATTCATTAAATCGTTTCCAAGCTTCTTCCTGCTGATCTTTTGTCGGATATCTGACTTTGCTGTTAAAAGCATCCTGGATTTCAGCTGCCTTACGCCACTTATCGCCCCAACTGTGTCCCGGAATAAAGACCGTCAAAGCACCAGCGATCCCATCATCTTCATGAATCATATTTTCAAACTGATCAATCAAATTATCGGTTGCTTGCCAATCCATATGATTTTTTTAGACGCATAAAAACGTAGTTGTACGCACCCTTATATTAGACAGATTTCTATCTTTAACAAAATCTTTACACCATTAAATTTATTTTTTATCTCAAAATGCTACGGGACTTTCCCCGCCATTCGGCGGGGTCTCCGCTTCACTATGAGATTCTTAATTAGCTTGCACTGAGCTTGTCGAAGTGCTGGGAGACTAGGAATCGCCCTATCATCCCATCATCCGATAGGACAAGTTCGATAGAGCGCCATGGGTTAATCCCATGGCGAACAATAAAAATTTCAATTTGTTCCGAGGCTTGGATTCGGACCAAGATAACATCCTCCAGAGGGATGTGTCCTACCATTAGACGACCTCGGAATATTATTTTATCTTTTCTAATAAATCTTTTATTTGTAGTTTTAAAAGTCTTTTACCTTCCGTAGTTTTCAAAAATTTTTCTCTTCTTTTGGCGTCAGATTTTAATATATAAGCCTCGTAGTGTATTAATTTTATTGGCAATCTTTTAGATGTAAATTTAACTTTACCTATTTTATGTTCATAAATTCTTCTTTTTAAATCATCGGTATAGCCGGTATATAACTGCTTATTATTTAATAACAATATATAGACATAATACATAGAATTAAATAATGGATTCGCCCTGTCATCCGACAGGGCGCCATGTCGTATGACATGGCGGACCAAGATTGGATGATCCAGAGTCATCCGTCCTACCTTTAGACCTGTCCCGTCGAATGACTGGGACGATCTCCCATTGGTATTTTCGATTAACGATTGACGATTTTCGATTTAATTCTTTCTATTTTCTGTTTTCTGTCGTCTGTTTTCTGCTTACTACTTCACGATCTTGCCGCCGAAAGTTTTTAACAAATCGTTGATCATATCCGGCTTGTCACCATTATCAGGCGACTGACCTTTAGTCTGATCAACCGGCTCATCGCTGACCAGTTTAGAAGCCGCGACTTCCAGATTTTCATCAATGATGGCTTCAACCATGATTGACTGGCCGAAAGTTTGCTGTAAAATCTTTTCTATTAAATTTTTAATATTGGCCTGACTGACCCGATCTTTATGAAATTTATATTTAAAAGCTAAACAAAGCTGATTGCCGGTCAAATTTTTCGGCTGGCAAACGCGTAAAATAAACGATAAGGAATGATTATATTGCTTAACTCGAGCTAAGACTTCATGCCATTTTTCCAATATTTGCTCATAAGTAATATTAAAATTCGTCACCGGTGCTTGAGGGTTGACTTTTAATTGATCAAATCTTTTTTCCGGGGGAATAAATCTATAAGCAGGACCGGTACTTGCGGCTGGCAGCGGCATGGCTTTCGCCGTAGCCTGACTGCTGCAAAATTCGGCAATCGCCAATTCAATCGGCAGTTGTTCAATAAATTCACCTTTTAACTCATTTAAGACTTTAATAAATTTTTCAAGGTAAATTAAAACTTGGTCCAGGGTTAAATCCTGACTGGTTTGGTTTATTTTTAATTCTATGTTTTCACCAAGCTCAATCGCTAATTTATCAACCAAAGCCGGATTAATTTTAGTTAACATAATTTTTCTTAAGATCTCGATTAATTCCCTTATAAATATTTTTAAATCCACGCCATCGTCAACTAATTTATTAATTAATCTAATGGCTCCGCCCGCGTCTTTTTTTACTAAAAAATTTATTAAATTAATCACTTCGGATATATCACTGCGCGGAATTACTAAATCCGCTTCCTCCTGAGTGACTTCGCGTCCGCCGATAGCGATAATTTGCCCCAAAATACTTTCCGCATCACGCATATAACCTTCGGACTGGCGGGCAATGGCTTCTAAAATATTTTTATCAATTTTAATTTCTTCAGCTTTAATAATATAGTTTAATTTTTTAACAACATCACTAACACTAATTCTTTTAAAATCAAACCTCTGGCAACGGGAGATAATCGTCGTCGGCACTTTATGTACTTCGGTGGTGCATAAAATAAAAATAACATTAGCCGGCGGTTCCTCGATCACTTTAAGCAAAGCGTTAAAAGCGGAAATGGACAACATGTGGATTTCATCAATAATGAATACTTTATATTTGTTACGTACCGGCGCTACCCTGGCTTGAGCGATAATATTGTCGCGTACATTATCAACGCCGGTATGGCTGGCCGCATCTATTTCTATAATATCCAAAGCACGCCCGGCGGTTATCTCTTCGCAGCTGCGGCAGTTATTGCAAGGATCACTGGCATCATTTTTCCTTTTTTCGCAATTAATGGCTTTGGCGAAAACGCGAGCTAAGGTAGTCTTACCTACGGCACGCGGTCCGCAAAAAATATAAGCATGAGCAATTTTACCGCTTTTGATTTCCTGCTCCAGCGTTAACTTAATATGGTTTTGTCCGACCACTTCTACGAAATTCTGCGGTCGATATTTTCTATATAAAGTTGGCATAGTATGACATTTTGTTACTTAAGAATAGTTATCTATTATCAATAAAAAACTTTTGTACAAGTATTGATTAATATAACGCGGATATTACGCTGATAAATACGCGGATTTAACGCTGATAAATAGATTTTTTTTACATCTAAATTTATAATTTATAAAAATTATTACAAATTCATTTTAACCGTTAACTTGAAAATAATCAAGGTATAAAAAAACCCGACGTTTCGGGTTTAAAAGAGGGATTGTTTACAATGACAGCTACCTATGCCCGAGCATGTTGGACATCCCAAGCTTTAAGGTCCTTCTTAACCTTTTCTTTGATATATTTCTCCTTTTCGCTTAGGAGATAAATAAAACCTGCAAAAATACCAATAAATTCTATTTCTCCCGTTACCGCATATCTAAAATATGCGCTCATTTCTTTACTTTCCTGTTCAAGGTCGTTTTCGAATATAGATTTCATGGCAATTATTTTTTCCATGTTATCAGCAATCGGAAAAATCGCTTCATGACAAGGCAGGTTCTCAACATGACCAGGCATTAGAAGCCCCGTCACGGTAACGTAACGATCTCCTAATATGTGCTTCTTGGCAAATTGTATTGCTGATCCCCGGGTTTCGATACTACTAATATCTAAGACCATAGTATCGGGCTGAGGATTTATGACCAGATTAAAATTTGGCCGGCCCACTGTTTGCTCAAATTCTTCGCTTCGCTTTTTTTTCTTTCTCTTATCCCAATATTTGTACACAGCCTCCTCCCAGGTAGCCAATTTGTCATAAAACGCAATAAAAAACCCATAGAATAATGAAACAAGCAGAGAAGTTTCCAAAGAACATTTGGCCACTAGGTATATTCCGATAAAAATTGCCGCGGTCCAGAAAATAAAATTAATTACAATGATTTTTCCATCTTTTTTCATTTCTTTTCTCCTTCCATTCTATTTTTTGACAAATTGTAAAGACCGAACTTGTCCCCCCTGTAAAGGGGCTTCGTCGTGACTTCGTCGTGAGCTCAGTCGAACGAGCTCAGCCGAACGGAATTAAGGGGGTTTTGTTTCTCTTTTATTTTGTTCTCAATGATACTCTCCGCTTCACTTAATCCATTGAAAATATCATCATTCCAAAATCTAATAACTTCAATTCCCAATCTGTTAAGTTCTATTGTTCTTGCTCTACTATATTCTTCGTTTTTATCGCTAAGATGCGTTTCGCCATCTCTTTCAATGCCCAATTTTAATTTTTGGCAATAAAAATCAAGAATATAATTTCCCATAACCTTTTGTCTTATAAATCTATATCTATGCCCTCGCAAAAACTCATACCATAACTTCTTTTCTGCAGAAGTCATATTTTCCCTTAATTGTTTAGCCCTTGATTTTAAATCATTTTTATATATAATGAATTTTTTCGTCTTGATAAATATAAAACCTCCCTAACCCTCCTTTACAGGGAGGGTAATAAATTACTGCTCTTTTCGTACGATATTTTCTACCGCCGCCCATTTAGACTCACCTGTCTTTGGAATTAAAATGACCACCTCATCACCGGCTTCACCTTTAAAATAAGTGACACTGGCCGTAAGTAATCTCCACTTTTTACCATCAGCT
>Ga0315282_10001143_pt1 | contig 51020 bp, 52 predicted proteins | sample YL17G07_20_MG_FD_203693 | JGI IMG/M metagenome (GOLD analysis project Ga0315282, IMG submission 203693) | Sediment microbial communities from Yellowstone Lake, YNP, Wyoming, USA - YL17G07_20 | ecosystem: Environmental > Aquatic > Freshwater > Lake > Sediment | place: USA: Wyoming | collected...
AAGTTGACCAACCGCTTGTGATAGTCCGTGCCCATTTTCTGGTCTATTTCATAGGTAATAGAATAGACCGAATTGAGCCCATCGTGGCCAACGCACCTCTGAAAGCAGCTGCCCGTCTGCTGGCCGATAGCACGCAGCATCTTGACTTTCTTCACCAGGTCATCGTGGCTGTGATGTATGTGGGTGTAGCGGTTGATTTTTTCACCTGTGAGATGTGAGGTAGTCGACAACAACTCCTCGAATTCCGGTGCCAATGCCATCTCGTAAGTGAGCGCTGCGGCATTCACGTGAGGCACGAAGGCGGGATGGTCGGCCACGCTCTCAATCTTCTCGCCCATATAGTAGATCTCGGGCTTAAGCCGCCTTAAGCTTTCCCGATACTGCTCCCCTGTCATCATACTCATGTTTTCATACCTCCAAAAGTTTCTATTTAGTCACGTTCCTTTTCGCAACACAGGCCGAGAAGTAACCAATTGCCTTCTATAGTATTTAAGCTTTGAAAAGTCAACCTTGAGGAAATAGGATTGTTTCAACTTGACCATACTCTTCTCCTTATTAAGTCAATATCAGTAATATCATACTATATCTGTATGCCCCTACGCCAGAAAGAATCAATCGAATCGCCCACACGGGATTTGTGGAGAAGGAGTGATATTATTTACCCTTGTAAAATTAAGCTCAATACCGATACAATGTGGCATTAAGAAATTCGGGGAAAGAGCAATGGAAATTTATCGTGATGCCTCACAGTCAATAGATGCTAGAGCCAAAAACCTCATCTCCAAAATGACGCTCGATGAGAAGCTGGCACAGCTCGGTGGTATTTGGAGTTTCGAGATACTTGAAGCCGGGAAATTTTCTCCAAAGAGTGCAGAATCGCTGATCAAAAATGGGATCGGGCAGATATCCAGGCCTGGAGTAGCTACCGCCCTACCCCCCAGGGAAATCGCAGCCTTCACAAATGAAATTCAAAGATTCCTAATCGAAAATACCCGGCTTGGCATACCAGCCCTAATCCACGAGGAATGCCTGAGCGGCTTTATGGCAAAAGAGGCAACTATCTTCCCTCAGATAATCGGCATAGCCAGCGCATGGGATCCGGAAATGGTCGAGAAGATGACAAGCGTAATCAGAACCCAAATGAGAGCCGTCGGAATGCATCAAGGGCTTGGTCCCGTTTTAGACGTTGCCAGAGACCCGAGATGGGGAAGAGTTGAAGAAACCTTCGGAGAAGACCCTTATCTCATCGCCAAGATGGGGACAGCATACGTAAAAGGGCTTCAGGGTGACGATTTGAGGAGAGGTGCCGTAGCCACCTTAAAACATTTCGTCGGCTACGGACTGCCGGAGGGCGGACTGAACTGGGCACCTGCTCATATACCACCGAGACTGCTCAGGGAAGTTTACTTATATTCATTCAAAGAAGCCGTCAAAGAAGGTGGAGCTTTATCCGTCATGAATGCCTATAATGAAATCGACGGAATCCCCTGTGGCGCTTCTACGGAGCTGCTTACGGATATCTTGCGTAACGAATGGGGATTCGAGGGGATTGTTGTTTCCGACTACTTTGCTGTTGAAAATTTGCAGAGTTATCACCGGATGGCTCCTGATAAGGCAAATGCGGCCAAGCTGGCTCTTACAGCTGGCATCGATATTGAGCTTCCTAAGTGTGACTGCTATGCCCAGCCTTTGAAAGAGCAAATTGAAAAAGGCCTGGTCTCAAGGAAACTGATTGACCGGGCTGTTTCAAGAATACTGAGGCTTAAGTTTATGCTGGGGCTTTTTGAAGATCCGTATGTTGAGCCGGAAAGGACTGTAGGGATTTTCGATACTTCAAGCCATCGTAAGCTTGCCCTCGAAGCCGCACGGAAATCGCTCATTCTCCTGAAAAACGAGGGTAACATCCTGCCGCTCAGTAAAAATGTCAAAACCATCGCTGTAATAGGGCCGAATGCGGATAGCCAACGGAATCTCCTCGGCGACTATACTTACGCTGCCCACATCGGAATTATGGTGATGACAGCAAACATGCTCGGCACTACATTTCCAGATGCAGACACCAAACCCGACCAAATCACCGTTCCTGTAGTCACTATATTGGAAGGAATTAAGTTAAAAGTCTCTCCGAAGACCAAGGTCTTATGTGCCAAGGGCTGTGAGGTAAGCGGCGCGTCAAAGGACGGCTTTGCTGAAGCCGTAAAAGTAGCACGGCAAGCTGATGTGGCGGTAGTGGTGGTCGGAGGAAAATCCGGCTTGACACCTGATTGTACTTGCGGTGAAATGAGAGACAGCGCCGAACTCCGCCTATCAGGCGTGCAGGATGACCTCGTGAGAGCCATTTATGAAACGGGCACTCCTGTCGTGCTCATTCTCGTAGATGGCAGACCGCTCGCCCTTGGGTGGATTATAGAAAAGATACCGGCTATTATCGAAGCTTGGCTGCCGGGTGAGGAGGGTGGCAATGCCGTTGCCGATGTTCTTTTTGGTGATTACAACCCAAGCGGCAAACTCCCGATATCATTCCCAGAAAAGGTGGGACAAGTTCCAGTCTATTATGGTCATAAGCCATCCGGCGCCAGGTCTCAGCTCTGGGGAAATTACGTTGAGACGAGCACCAGCCCAGCTTTTGAATTCGGCTACGGTCTCAGCTACACCACTTTTAAGCTCAGCAACCTTAGAATAGAGCCAAAACGGGTTCCGCAAACCAGTAAAATCCCAATAAAGGTTGACATCGAAAATACCGGAGGCAGAGCTGGTGAAGAGGTAGTCCAGCTCTACATCAATGACGTGGTTGCCAGCATTACCAGGCCTGTTAAAGAATTGAGAGGTTTCAAGCGCATCGCTCTGGAACCTGGTGAAACCAAGACGGCGGAATTCGAACTGCAGACAGAAAGGCTTGGCTTCTATGACAAAGATATGAAGTTTACTGTCGAGCCGGGCATTTTCAAAGTGATGGTGGGACGCTCTTCCAAAGATATCATCCTGGAAGGCGAGTTTGAATTAGTGGCATGAAAGGATACCGCCCTGGTTTCATTGCCGGCGGCGATAGCCACTGGGGCTACTCGATGATGCTTTCCAGATTCTTACTCCCTTAAGCAGAAAGTGTAACAGTGAATTAAACACATAGCAAACTAGTCAACGAGAAAATATCCATGGACTGTCATCAAGATGTCAGAAAACATAACTATTGCAGTTAAATCGCCTATTGTGTTATCTTTGGCTACTAGAGAAGGAGGAGTTCAATGGAAATAATTTGGCAATGGGGCATTGACGTAATCGTCGTTATCCAGCAAATCCACGGGCCGCTGCTGGACAACATCTTCCGTGCTATCACCTTCCTAGGGGAGGAGGAGTTCTACCTGATTCTCCTGCCCGTGCTCCTCTGGTGCGTGGACTTCGGCTTAGGCGCGCGCCTAGCCGCTTTCTTTCTCCTGGCAAACTATATCAACGTCGGCCTTAAGGACTGGCTCCAGCAGCCACGCCCCTTTTACCACGAGCCAAGCGTAAAGCTTGCCGAAGCCGAAGGCTTTGGGCTGCCCAGCGGCCATGCGCAGTCGGCTGTTGTCGCTTGGGGTACCATCGCCGCCTGGGCACGAAAGACCTGGTTCTGGGTGGTGGCCATTGTGCTGATAGTAGTGATCGGTTTTTCCCGCGTCTACTTGGGCGTGCACTTTCCTACAGATGTGCTCGCTGGCTGGATAATCGGCGGCGTATTACTGGCCATCTACCTGGCAGTGCAACCAGGGGTCGAGAGGTGGCTATCACAGCTAAAACTGGGCTGGCAAATTCTGCTGGCATTAGCCGTGCCTCTTGTGCTGGTTCTGCTCTATCCCACCAAAGACACCGTCACGACATTAGCACCACTGGCTGGGGTGGGGATGGGATTAGCACTGGCAAACCGCTATGTCCCCTTTAGCGCTCGTGGACTATGGTGGCAGCGCATTGTGCGCTTTCTCATCGGTATTATAGTTGTCCTGGCACTCTACCTGGGGCTCAAAAAGGTATTTCCTGGTGAGGAATCAGCGTTTTACCTGGTTTTCCGCTTCCTGCGCTACGGGCTCATCGGCGTGTGGATTACCCTGGGTGCTCCCTGGTTATTTGGGCTGCTACGACTGACGGAAGCTGAGAAGCGCGATTGACTTCTATTCGACTACCGAGACTTGAAACGAGAATGTTCACTTTACGAGCTCTTGTCAAATGTTGTGGAAATTCCTTCCAGCATTCCTTTCATTAGCTCCTCGTACCTACCAGCTCAGGCATCTCCTGTCTCTGTAGAATTCCGTCTTTGAACGGACAATCCTCCAGGACCAGGGTCATCAGATTGACGCCGCCATTAAGAGACCGCCAGTTCCGGCTTAGCCGCTCCACGATCTTGAACACCAGGTAGAGAGCGTTATCACGCCGCCGCATCCGCCTGATAGCATCAGTCCGTAACCTCACTCCGCTAAAGACCGATCCAGCGGGTTGGTAGTCCTCAGGTGTATCCAGTGTTCCTGCGGGTAGTGATAGAAGGTGACGAAGTCATCCCAGTCCCTGAGCACGGTCTCGGCGGCGGCACGCTGGTCAGCAGCCAGAAGCTCCTCAGCATACCGATCGCGCAGTTCTTCACACTCTTTCTGTGTTGGAGACTCGGCCATCTCCCGTAAGCGGCGGCGCGCCTCCTTCTGGAGCCGTTTCGGCAATTTGGCCTGCACGTTGGTAATACGGTGGTTCCAGCATCGTTGATGCTCGGTGGTGGGATAGACATCATCCAGGGCTGCCCATAGCCCCAGGGCGCCGTCCCCCGCTGCCACCAGCGGCGCTTCCAGCCCCCGGTTACGAAGGTTCCGAAGCACTTCCGTCCAACTCTCCGTGCTCTCCCGGTAGCCCGACTCCATCGCTAGTAGTTCCTTTTCACCGTCGTCCCGAGCACCCACAACACACAGGAGTGCCGTCTTTTCCACTTCGGTTCCGGCATCAAGGTAAACCCCGTCAGTCCAGACATAAGCATACCGGCGCTCCCACAAAGGCCGCTTCCGCCAGGCTTCATATTCCTGTTCCCAGCACTCTTTCAGTCGGACAATGGCGTTGGGTGACAGGGCCGTCGTCTCACCGACAAGTTCCCGGAACACCGGCTCAAAGTCCCCGGTAGCCAGACCTTCTAGGTAGAGCCGGGCAAATAGCCGTCTGATGGTCTCAGATGCCCGTTGGTAGCGCCGCACTATCTGAGATTGGAACCCCTGCGGCGCCACATCAGGAGGCACTTTGGCTACCCTGGGCACTAGCACCTTGACCGGCCCCAGGCCCACGGTTAGCTCCCGCAGCGGGTGATAGCCATTCCAGTAGCCGCGAAACTCCTTACCCCGTTCGTAGTGCTGCCGTCCCAGGAAGGTGTTAACCTCCTCCTCTAATGCCGCAGCCAGCATCTTCCTGGCTCCCTCCCGAACATATGCTTCCAAAGCATCTTGTACCTCGTCCCCCTGTTCTTCTCTGCTCTTTCTCTGGTATGATTTTGCCAAGGCGTATTCCCTCCAATCTTTTTTAGATTTTCTCTCACTGGAAGGATACGCCTTCTTCTATCCCGGCGTCATCAATTTCCACAACTTTCTATATTAGCTCATCCTCAAGCTGATAGAATGACTGGAAGTTAGTCATCTGGTGAGACTCAGTGGTTGTCATAAAGACAAAGAACTTAATTAAGAAATTTGGTGACTTGGTGACAGTGGACCGCGTGAGATTGGAGATAGAGGAAGGGGAATGCTTTGGGTTACTGGGGCCAAATGGCGCAGGCTGACTACGTAGTTGAGCGATATTATTGACACAGGCTTAGTAACAGGCGTATTCTTAATAATCAAGCTTAAGCAGAAAGGGGGATATTGTAGTGGCAAAGACTTCAACTGGGCTGGATGAAAATGTTGCCGGATTGCTATGTTATGTTGTAGGTTGGATAACCGGACTCGTTTTCATTCTGATAGAGAAGGAGAACAAGTTTGTCCGCTTCCACGCAGTGCAGTCAATCATCGTTTTTGGTATCCTTACCCTTGCTAGTATTGTCATTCGTTGGATACCTATCATCGGCTGGGTGATTGGTTGGCTTATAGGGGTACTCGCGGTTGTACTGTGGATAGTCCTGATGGTCAAAGCTTACCAGGGAGAAAAGTACAAGCTGCCTTGGGCAGGTGACCTGGCTGAGAAGAATGCTTAAGCTGCATCGAGCGATAAAAGTTTGACATCCGCGGAGCCTGTCACAATAAGCTAGTCAGTGCGAAAAATCCCTCATGGCATCACGCCGTGTCTCATCACCGGTGATGGGGGGACAGAGCGGCGACTCAAAGCCAGGTCTAAGGCACGGATGATTCTCGGTCTGGTTTCACGTGGATCGATGACATCGTCCACATTGAAGATGGCCGCGGCCGGATAGGCTCCGCAGTATTTCTTGTATGCCTCCTCCAGTTGTTTTTTGAGGGTCTCCGGGTTTTTTGCTGCAGCGAGTTCGGCACCATAGGCTGCAAGCAATCCACCGCTCATGGGCAGAGAACCGAAATCGGCCGTTGGCCAGGCAAGAGTAAGCGTCTGCCCAGCTCCATATCCGCACATGGCGCAGCCGCCGAAGCCAAACGCTTTACGTATGACTACCGTAATCTTTGGGACATTGGCCCAGGCAAGAGAATAGGCCACGGCTAAACCATACCGCAAGGCTCCTTCTCGCTCCGACTCTGGGCCTGTCATTACACCTGGGACATCCACCAAAAACACGAGAGGGATGTGATAAGCTGAGCATAAATCAATGAAGTGGCGCTCCTTTTGGGCGGCCTTGGCGGTGATAGCGCCGGCATAAGCTAGTGGTTGGTTAGCCACAATGCCCACCGGGTGTCCATTCATGCGGGCCAGACCCGTAATCATCATCGGGGCGAAAAGCGGTTTGATCTCGAAGAAGCTGCCTTTATCAACGATGCAGTTGATGATGCGCTTCATATCGTAAGGCTGACGCGGGTTGCTTGGCAGAATCTCCACCAGCTCGTCATCCTTTCTTTCCGGGTCATCATTAAGAGGCACCGATGGGGGATATTCCCACGCATTGCTTGGGAGATATGAGAGGTAACGTTTGGCTACGAGTATAGCGTCTTTGTCGTCTTCGGCGGGGTTATCGGCGACGCCGGAAATGACGCAGTGCACTTCGACTCCGCCTAGCTCTTGCTTACTTACCTGTTCACCGGTGGCTGTCAGCACTATGGGAGGCCCGCCTGCTGCCAGCATTCCAGTACCCTTGACCATAATGATGAACTCAAGAAGGCTACCTACTAGTGAAGAGTCACCGGCAGAGGGTCCCATAACCACGCCAACCTGAGGGGCAACGCCGGACATTCTGGCGATTATGAGATGATGGAAGACGGCGGGGAGGCCTTCTCCGATGAACTCCTCGGCTCGAGCCCCAGCGCCGTCGAGTAGCCAGACAAGGGGCACGCGTTCTTGTGTGGCTATCTCCACCATCCGTATCTTTTTCATAGCGTGGGTTATCCCTACAGACCCGCCTAGAACGGTGAAATCTTCGGCAATCACGCCAGCTCTTCGGCCATCAATCCGACCAAATCCTGTGATAACGCCATCTGCTGGCGTGATTCTATCCGCCATCTCAGGGCGGTGACTCTGATGGGTTGCCAGCAAACCATATTCCTGGAAGGTGCCGGGGTCCATAAGTAGCTCGATGCGCTCACGAGCGGTTAGTTTCCCTTGCTCGCGTTGCCGCTTGACTTTCTCTGGCCCGCCCATCTGTAGGGCTTGATGTCTTCTTCGTTTCAGCTCTTCCAGGTCTTTTTCAAACGGCAGTTTCGTAGTCTCTTTAGGCATCAGTTTTATCCATTGCCTTTAGGTTCCCAAGGAAGACGTTTGCCCTCTGGGGTATAGCGGTAAAAACCCTTCCCAACCTTTCGGCCCAAGCGACCTTCTTTCACCATTCGCTCTATCAGGTCGGAGCGGGACACCAAATTTTCCTCTCCCAAAGCTTTCAAGGTTTGACCTACAAGGACATAGATATCCAGTCCGGCGTTATCGGCGATTTCGAAAGGACCGGCATTCCAGCCGTAGCCCAGCCGCATGCCTATATCCACATCTTCGGGGGTTGTTATCCCTTCAGCTACCAAATCCGCAGCTTCCCGGAAGGCAGCAGAGAAAATGCGGTTCATTACGAAACCAGGGATGTCTCTTTGTACTTGGACTGGAGTCTTGCCAAGGGATTTGACGAAAGCCACACCTTGCTCGAATACCGCGGTGGAAGTCTTCTCTCCTTTTATCACCTCTACTAAACCCATGAGAGGAACAGGCCCGAAGAAGTGAAGGCCGAGAACCCTCTCCGGATGCTGTGTTGCCTTGGCTATGCGGGTGATGGGTATAGTTGACGTGTTTGAGGCCAACGGGGTCTTTGGTGAGGCAAGGCGGTCAAGTTCTTTGAAGATTTGCTTTTTGAGGGCTTCTATTTCCAGGGCGGCCTCTATTACCCATGATACTTTGGCAGCGCTGCTGAGGTCATGCTCGGGGATTATCCGCTCCAGAATTTTTTGGGGAGGGTCTTTAAGGAGTCCCTTGCTGCCCAGCTTGTCTAGTGACCATTTGATCTCACCCATAGCCTTGTCCAAGGCGGCAGCTTTGACGTCCATCAGATGAACCTTGCAGCCTGCCTGAGCGCACACCTGTCCAATGCCAGAGCCCATAAAACCGGCACCTACAACTAATACGTTTTCCATTTTTGCCCTCCGCTTGATTTGTTGCTTGCTCTCTATTGGTGGTTTTGTTCCGAGGCTTGTGCGGATTTGCTAGCTTGTTGTCTGTATAATCTGAAGTTATTCCACCCTCAACAAAAACGAACATGTCCACACAGATTACATCGAACATTCGGGATGCTATTTTACTGCCATTCCCACAGAAAAATCAACATGAGGTGGTGGCTGATGTTGTAATCCTTATCATTCAGTGGTAAGGCGCTCGGTTTTGATAAGGACTTTCCTAATGTAAAAGGATGCAGCGAAGCCGAAGCTAAAAAATACCGAAGCAAGATTCGGAATGTTTCAAACCTGGCTGCCGAGCCAGGATTCGAACCTGGGCTAGAGGATCCAAAGTCCCCTGTGCTACCACTACACAACTCGGCATCTCTGAACTTGGTGCCGAAGGTCGGATTCGAACCGACACGAGAGTTGCCCCTCAACAGTTTTTGAGACTGCCGCGTCTACCATTCCGCCACTTCGGCCAGAAGCCTATCGAATAGCTCTTGCCTTCAGTATTGGAATTCTACCATTGCTATTAGGGCCATGCAACACAGGTTGTAGGATTGAATGGCAAGACAAATACTTTTGTCACTGTTTCGGGATGGCGATTTTCAATATGGCTCTGAATACATGAATAGTTTTCTCGCCTAAAGATATTATTCCATCGCCTATCCTAGTGAGGCCAAGTTCAATTGAATCAGCTGCCTTGTCAATGGCAAGCTGTGGCCCCGCTGGTGAAGTAGCATTCTCACTTGGAGCTTCCTTTTCCTTCAAATATGTTTCGGCCAGTACTAATCCTAACTTAAATCTTGCTTCCAAGTTGCTCATCCCTGACCGGAAAATCTCCAAATCTCCTACCTTGCTTTCTATGTCCTTCTCAAGGGCAGTTTTTACAGCAGTCATCTTCGATATAGCATCCTCGCATATTTTAGAGTAGTCATCCTTTAATATGTTGTACTGAGCTTCTATAACCGACACCTCTGCTTTCAGTTTTTCCAGGTTTGACAGTAGCAGTTTGGCCTTTTCCTTTGTCGAGTAGGTCGCTTTCAGCGCTTCAATGACTGTGTCACTCGTTAGCTTTTGACTTTGTTTGATAAGTTTCGGTCCCAGTTGAAGATGAGCTTTTCTGTTCATCTCAATCACAACTGAGAGTTGTTTGGATTATACATCTAGCCAAAACGAGATTGAATATCATCATGGATTGTCTCCAGGAGCAATGATAGGTATGTACATGTCTCAATCGGGTTCGAGTTTTTGGCGAAAAGCTGACAATTGACGAAAGCTCATTATTCAAAGTAAGACTCGCTTACTTTAGGTTGCCGCCGGCGTTTCTTCCAGGTTTCCGTGTAAACTTTTTGTCGGTCGGCGGTAAGGTCTTTTACCGTTTCGGAGACGTCAGCTGTCTTGTCCTTTAACAGTTCCCTTGTTTCTTTTCCAGATCGAGGTGTGAAAAGAAACCCAAGAGCTAGACCGATGGCTATTCCCAAGGTAAAACCGATAGCAAATCCAGGCGCTGAATCCCTATTACTCATTTTCCCCTTCCGTTTCTTCTACAGACACCCTGCTTATAGGATCCTCATCTAGCAACTTCACCTATCTAATATATTATATCAGATGTGAAAAGACCTGGATACAAAATGTACACGTCCAGTACATTATATTGGAATGCCCTCTGTTTAGCTAATGAGATTTTTCTTATTCACATGTGGTAGAATGAAATAACCTAGTAGAGTGAGGTATTTTCACTCGCAGACATGAATGCTGCATTGAGTATAGTAATCGCATATCTTCTAGGTTCTATTCCTTCTGCCTATATTATCGGCAGGCTAAGTGGTCTTGACATTCGCAAGGTCGGCGACCGCAATGTCGGAACATTTAATGTATTTCGCCATGCTGGGCTGGTTGCCGGTATAGTTACTTTAATAGCAGATGTAGGGAAGGGGGCGCTAGCTATAGTGATAGCTAAAGCCCTTTCTGGTCACGAGCTGGTTGTGTTCGGTGCTGGAGTGGCTGCTGTTATCGGGCATAACTGGCCTGTGTTTTTGCGTTTCCGAGGAGGTCGGGGTCTGGCGGTAGTTATAGGTGCCCTCCTTGCCCTGCTTCCTGTAGAAATGCTAATTGCTGCTGCAATTAGGTATAGCGGTGCTTTTTGCCACACGTAATAGTGTTTGGTTCGGGGTAGCGTTGTTTGTTCCCCTCGTATTGCTTTGTTGGCTTTTCGGCGAGTCTGTGTCCTTGCTAATTTATTCTGCGGCCTTACCTTGTTTGGCCGGTCTTACCCACTGGCTGACGACACGCCATCTACCACCTGAAGCCCAAACGGAATCGGTATCGTTCTGGGTAGCACGCAAGGAAGGGCGTGGACAGTAGAGCATCGGGCAGACTGATGGCTTGAAGTCGAAGTGCCGAGGCCCAGAATCGAACTGGGGACACGCGGATTTTCAGTCCGCTGCTCTACCGACTGAGCTACCTCGGCGCGCCGCCATTGTAGATTTTTCGTTTTTAGCTGTCAAGGAAGGTGTTGTGGGCTTATGTCTGTCCGCCAAGTCTAACCAGAGGGATACCGGCAGCACATAGGGGGCACTCTGCTGGGGGGTAAGCAATTGTCGCAGACCGTAGGCAGCTAAAAAGGGGCACACCGAATTCCTTTTTTTGTTCGGCTCGGTCAACCAGCACGCCAATCCCGACAATAATGCCACTAAGCTTTTTGACGGCTTCCATTACTTCGGTGATAGAGCTACCAGTGGTCAAAATATCGTCAACAATCAGGACGCGGTCACCGGGATTGATGGTGAAGCCACGCCGAAAAACCCTTGTCTCCCCCTCTTTCTCAGCGAATATTCCCTTTACGCCCAGTTGTCTGGCGACTTCAAAAGCCAAGATAATGCCGCCGGTAGTTGGGCCGGCAACTATTTGAACTTCGTCTTTCTTGAAATGTTCGGCAATGAGCCGGCAGAGTTTTTCAGTGTAATGTGGGTATTGCAAAACACGGAACTTTTCCCAATAGACTGGTGAGTGCAACCCTGAAGTCAGCAGAAAGTGCCCTTCTAGTATAGCTCCGGCATCTTTGAAGATTTGTGTTATCTCGTCGGACATAGGACTTTCATGGTCAAGCTGGGTTCACCAACTTTGGCTGCTTGCGTACCAGCATTGAGAGTATAATGTTCCATCAGGCTCCATCTGTATGGCGGCCAGTAGGTTATCCAGGCCTTGCCAACGATGTTTTCTCGAGGTAGTGTCCAACCACGGTGTGAATCGGAGCTGTTGTTGCGGTTGTCGCCGAGAACAAAGTAGTGACCGGTGGGGATTTCCTCGGATAGCATAAGGTAGTGGGGTGGCTCCAGGGTGTAAGGTTCAACTAGGGCAGTATCGTTGACAAATACTGTGTTGTCCTTGATTTCCACGGTGTCGCCAGGCACGGCAATAATTCGCTTGATGAGGTCTGTGTTAGGGTCCTGTGGAGAGTGAAGGACGATTATGTCGCCACGCTGGGGCTTGTTAAAGAAATAAGTAGCTTTACTGACCAGTATGTAATCGCCTTGTTCGATGCCAGGCAACATGGATGAGCCATACACCTTGAAGCTTCCCACCGTGACCTGAAAGAGGGCCAAAAAAGCGAGTCCGACTAGTATAGGCGCAATGATATCGCGAAAAAACTTCATGGATGTATCACAATTAAGCCGTTGCTATTATAGTCTATACCAGCTTTCTATGCCATTTTTAGACTAAACTCAGAAGTCTAGTTTACCGTTATATATGGTGGTAGTCAGTACCTGGATGCTATTATAATGAAAGGGGTGATGCTCATGAACTAGGTGAGCAAGAAGACAGGGCACTGAAAAATGAATTTAAGGAGGTTTTAATGAGAAAAGTTTGGTTATTGTTATCTAGTTTGATATTAATCGTGGTTTTGATAGGTGTGAGTGGGTGTGTGGCTGGTGAAGCTGACCGAGTTTCGCCACCAGCTATTTCTGCCTATGTTGAAGTACCGGAATTCGGCGGACCGTTTGGGATAATCTATAGCCAGCAACAAGTTGGCTTGTGGGTGACTGGTGAAGGCAAGGCAATGGCGACTCCCGATGTCGTTTTACTAAGTCTCGGTATAGAGTCTGGAGCAAAGACTGTGGCGCAGGCACAACGAGATGCGGCTGAGGCTATGGATGGAGTTGTGAAGGCGCTTAAGTCTAATGGTGTAGCTGGAAAGGATATTCAAACGCAGAGATTTAGCATCTATCCAGTGCGAAAATGGATCGAAGATGAGCAGAGGGAGATAATCATTGGCTATCGAGTGACAAACATAGTGGTTGCCAAGATAAGGCAAGTAGATAAGGCTGGTACCATTATCGATGATGTGGCTGAAGCTGGTGGTGATTTGACTCGGATTGATAGCATAGGTTTTACTATTGATGACCCAACGCCTTACTATAAAGAGGCACGGGCGAAGGCAGTAGGAGATGCTATAGCGAAGGCTAAACAGATGGCTCAGGTGGCTGATATTAAGTTGGGTAAGCTGCTATATATTTCCGAGGGCACTCAGTATATGCCGCCGGTAGTAGTCAGAGACTATGCAATGAAGGCTGAGGGTGCGGCGACTCCACCAACTTCCATTAGCCCCGGCGAGCTGGAAATTCGAGTCACTGTCCAGATGGTTTATGATATTCACTAGTGGTTCGGTAAATTATTCAAGTCCCCTCATATAGGAGGGGACTTTTTCTTATATCTGCTCTCGTTCGCAGTCCGTAGGGACTTGACACGGTGCTTGATGGGGCATATTATAGGTGATAAAGAGGGTTTGTAATAATGACCAGGAGGTTGTGAGATGAAAGACGAGACGTGGTCACCGAGGCCTTACGCCAATGAGGAATTTCTCTCCTTTGATCGCCTGAAGCGGGCAGTTACAAGCAGGGTTCTTGATAGAGCAGAGCGTTTGATGGGGGAGGAATTCCCATTGAGTCCAGAGCGGATAGCTGAATTGACTACTGAGGAGTGGCAACGAGCTAAAGAGGCACTCCAGAGTTCTCCAGGAGCTCGTGAAGCTTTCCGGAAGTATTTGGAGGGAACAGTAGGTGCCAAGGTGGATGGCTTAATAAAGACTGATAAGGATTATCTGTCAGCTATGGGAGTAGCTGAGAAGAGCTTGTGAAAGGAAGGGCAAGCAAGTTGAGTTAATATTGAGGAGGGGATTTCCAAAGGCCTCTCCTCTTGTGTTTTCATGGTGTAAGATATGATGCCTGAAAAGACTGACAGGAAAAGGACAACTATGGACCAGGAGCAATTTAAAAAGCGTTTGGAGATGTTAGACAAGCGGCTGGATAACATCGATTCGGTGGTTACAGCTCTAGTGGAGCGGGTAATGAGGCAGCCTGTTACTATTGAGGTTACTTGCCCTAAGTGCGGTAGTGTTGTCCAGATTATGCTGACAAGCAACATAAAGTCCAGTGCCAAGGGTTAAGCTATTTTCTATTGGATTGCTACCAGACTGGATTGTGTCTCCAATATAGCCTGAAGTCCTCAGAGTTGTTTCAAATCGAGACTTCCGTCCTGCCTTTAGTTGCCAGAGTCCCATCTACAGGATTGGCAGATAGTTCTTTAATTCGTAATCAGTTACGTGCGTCCGGTATCTATCCCATTCCACTTTCTTATTTTGGATAAAGCTGTTGAAGGCATGGTCACCTAGAGCTTCTCTGACCATTTGGCTCTTTTCGGTAAGCTGTACAGCTTCGTACAGGCTGCCAGGTAGTGTTTTTATCCTCTTCTGTTCCCGTTCTTCCGGGCTCATTTCAAAGACGTTCTCCTCTATAGGTTGTGGTAATTTGTATCCCTTTTGAATTCCTTCGAGCCCAGCAGCGAGCATGACGCTAAAAGCGAGATAGGGGTTGCATGTGGGGTCTGGGGATCTGAGTTCTATTCTGGTAGCAGTTTCCTTCCCTGGTTGATATTCAGGAAGTCTGATCAGGTCGGCCCGGTTTCTTCGTGCCCAGGTGATGTAGCACGGGGCTTCGTAGCCCGGGACAATGCGCTTGTAAGAGTTCACCCATTGGTTGCAGACTGAGGTGATTTCCGGAACGTGTTTCAGCAATCCAGCCGTGAAACTTTTGCCTATTTCAGACAGATGGAAAGGGGCATCCTTATCGAAAAAGGCATTCTTGTTGCCTTTGAACAGCGACATGTGAACATGCATGCCGCTGCCATTGACACCGAATACCGGTTTGGGCATGAAGGTGGCATAAACCCCGTTTTCTTGAGCTACTTGCTTTACTACTAAGCGGTAGGTCATCACATTGTCAGCCATGGTCAGGGCATCGGCGTAATGGAGGTCTATTTCATGCTGGCTGGGGGCAACTTCATGGTGGCTATACTCGACATTGATGCCCATTTCTTCAAGAGTGAGGATGGTTTGTCTTCGCAGGTCTGTGGCTATCTCAGGTGGTGTTAAATCAAAGTAGCCGCCTAGGTCCAAAAACTGTGTCCCCTCTGCATTCTTGAAGTAGAAATACTCAAGCTCCGGTCCTACATAGAAGGTATATCCCAGGTCAGCAGCTCGCTTTAGGTTTTTCTTCAATATGTATCTGGGGTCGCCTTCAAAAGGTTGCCCACCGGGCCAGTATATATCGCAGAACATTCTAGCTACCCCTTGCTCTTTGGGTCGCCAGGGTATCACCTGGTAAGTGTTGGGGTCGGCTAGGGCAATCATGTCGCTTTCGTCGATGCGGGCAAAGCCCTGGATTGAAGAGCCGTCGAAACCCATGCCGTCATTCAATGCGTCTTTGAGTTGTCCGGCGGTGATGGTGAAGCTTTTCAGAAAGCCCAGGATGTCGGTGAACCATAGCCGTATGAACTTAATGTTTTGCTCCCTTGTCCTTTTAAGTACGTATTCCTTAGCCTCAGCTTCCTTTTTAGCCATTATATTTTCCTCCAGTCAACCAAAATTTCCAGATTATTCTTATATTTCTGTTTTGTGAAAGTATAGATGAGACCAGCTCTTTATTCAAGATGGGTGAAGCTTGACTGCCTATAAAGACGCTGATAAAATGCACAGTAAGGGGCGGTTAGCTCAGTGGTTAGAGCGCTGCGTTGACATCGCAGAGGTCACCGGTTCAAGTCCAGTACCGCCCACCATAATCTAATATTGCCCCATCTCGCGTCAAGCATCACTCCCACTGAAAAGAAAACACAAACTTCTAGACTGTTTATCAACAATCTATTTCCAATGTAGCTGCGACCCTTTAGGGTCGCCTCTTGTAGCGAGGCTTTAGCCTCGCAGCTACTTTAACGAAAAATCTCTTTCCTGCAGCTTTTGGCTCTGGCGGTAAGCCTTGATGTAGCGTCGGGCATGTTCATCTTTGCCCAGCACGAGGTCAGCAGTCAGGACAGTTGAGCGCACCTTAGCCACATCCACAACAAGGCAGGTCACGCCTGCGGCAATGGCAATAGCCACAAAAGCGCTATTGAGCAAATCGCGGTCAGGCAGACCGAAGGAAATATTGCTGACGCCCAGCACTGTGTTCACCCCTAGCTCGGCTTTGACTCGTTGAATGGTTTCGATGGTAACCAGGCCAGATTTGGTATTAGCTCCAATGGCCAGGGCCAGGCAATCAATTATGATGTCTTGGCGGGGGATACCTGCTGCCTCAGCCCGCCCCACGACCTTATGGGCAATGGCTACCCGCCGCTCACCATCTTTCGGAATCCCCTCATCGTCCTGGACTAATCCGATGACGGCGGCGCCATATTCTTTGACCAAGGGTAAAATCCTGGCCAGGGAGCGCTCTTCTCCGGTGACCGAGTTGATGAGCGGCTTTCCCTTATAAACTTTAAGGGCTGCTTCTAGAGACTCGGGGTTAGCACTATCAAGGCATAGGGGTATATCTACTGTATCCAGCACTGCCTGTACTGCCCGGAGGAGCAGGGCTACCTCGTCCACGCCGAATGTGCTTACGTTGATATCGAGGATATCGGCTCCAGCCTGTGCTTGAGCCAGGGCTTCCTTGCAGACGATTTCTAGATTGCCTGCCTTAAGTGTATCAGCCAGCTTTTGCTTGCCTGTGGGATTAATACGTTCGCCGATAAGCACTGTTGGCCTGTTGTGACCGATAATTACTTCTTTTGTGGCGCTTGATACCCGGGTTTCCATCAATCGATTTTCCTCCTTTGGCCGTTTTCCAGCCGGTATTGCCCTAGGTAGCTTGCCTGAATGAAGGTCTGGTTGAAGTTGGGAGCGTTTGCCAGCTCAATGTATTTGACTCGGGAGGCTAAATCCTGCGCCTCAGCTCGTTTCTTGAGGGAAATTAGAGCCAGCTTTGCTCCCATACCAGCAGCATTGCCTACCTGCTGAAAGCGATCTAAGGGCAACGATGGTAACATGCCGATGGTTATGGCACTGGCTACCGAGATGTAAGTGCCGAAAGCTCCGGCGATAATTACCTGGTCGATTTCTATCTCGCGGCAGTCATTTGCTTCCAGGAGTACCTGGATGCCGGTGCGGATGGCAGCCTTAGCCAGTTGCAATTCTCGCAGGTCGTGCTGGGTAATGACAATGGCGGGATGGCCATTTTTTTTCTCCTCGCTTACCAGTACGAACTCGCGCTGGTTTTTGCGGATACGAACACAAGGATGCCCATCCTTTATCCTGCCGCTTTCGTCGATGATCCCGGCTAGGTAAAGCTGGGCCATAGTATCAAGTATGCCTGACCCGCAGATACCAACAGGCGGCGCTTCATCGATGGTCTGATATTGTATGCTGTCATTTTCGATGCGCAACCGTTCGATAGCTCCGCTGGCAGCCCGCATACCATCCTTGATGTGGCCGCCTTCAAATGCCGGGCCAGAAGCACAGGAGACCGCGGTTATCTTACAGTTCCTTAGTAGAGAGACCTCGGTGTTAGTCCCGATGTCTAGAGCCAACGTTACCTCTTTAGCCTGCCAGACCCGAGTGGTCAGCAACATTGCCACGTGGTCAGCACCGACAAATCCAGCGATATTGGGTAAAAGGTGCACGTAGGCACCGGGAGCAATATGTAAGCCCAAATCGCGAGCCTTAATGTCCAGAGTCTCTCTTACTGCCGGGACATAGGGAGAGTGAACAAGTTGACATACCGGCAAACCCAGGAATAGATGGTGCATGGCGGTATTGCCGACCACCACTGTCTCGACGATGTTCTCGGTGCTGGCATCAACTTCGGCGCAGAGGTCAACGGCCAGTTGATTGAGTGTCTCAGTAGCTAACTTTTGTAGCTGAAATCTCTGGTCTGGTGAGTTTATGACGCTGGTGATGCGACTGATAATGTCTTCTCCGTAGCTGATTTGAGGATTCATAACACCTTTGGAGGCTAAAGTCCGGCCATCTCTCAAATCAACCAGATAGCCGGCAATTTTGGTGGTGCCCAAATCTATTGCCAGCCCTAGCTGGAAGCTTGGCCATGGGCCTAAAGCTATCACTTCGTCATTCCGAACTGAAGCCTGGCATTCCCAGATCCAGGAGCGTAGTTGGGGAGATAGAGCGCGCAGCACATCAATGTCAATTTTGTAGCAGCCTAAATGATGTTGCTGATTTAGCCTCTCCAGTAGGCGGTCGGCGTCAGCCTGAAGGTCAGACAGGGACGGAGCTGGCAGTTTGAGGTTGTAGGCCTTAACCGGTGGCTCTGGGGGAACTGTTAGTTCGAGCCCTTCAACCTGAATACGCTGTGGGGTGGTCATCGACTCAGCGGGCAGGCTCAATTTACAGTCGCTGTGCGGGTAAGTCTGGCAGGCCAGCCGCCAGCCGGCTTTCAGTTCCTGGGGTGAAAAAGTCTCCAGTTCGCTGGAGGTTGGTTGTGAGATGGTCCCACTTGAAATCTGTATCTTGCACGATTGGCAGGCACCTTGACCTCCACATACGCTGGCAATACCCACACCCAGTCGGTGGGCACAGGCTAAAAGAGACTCGTCCTCCTGGCACCTTCCTCTACGACCTAACGGCTCAAAATCAATTGTGTACTCTGCCATGCTTTTTCTAGTTTTGGTTTTTGCTTCAGTGCTCAAGTATTTATTCTGTAGTGACAGGTTCCTCTAAGGTTACAATGGGCGCAGACTTCAGCTTCTGTCCAGGTTCTCATCTGTAGCCCTAAGCCAATCGTCATGGAGACTGACTTGCGAGGCACCATTATCCCCGAAGAGGTCAAGCTAACTCCAATTTGCTCCGCCGGCACGAGGTGAAATACCTGCCATTGCTCGGAGATGGGGAAGCCGTGCATACCTGGGCTGAGAGGACTGCTGGCCTGATAGCCACGGGTAGATGCCTCGTGCGTCATGAACTTACAGACCTCCTGAGTCAATGAGTCCACAGCGGCGCTTCCAATACCGTCGAGAAGCACACCTCGCACCGGTTCATTCGTGGCAAAGTAGTAAGTCACCTTTTCTTCTAGCTTGGGGCCGATGGTGCAGACCGCTACAGCCAGCTCCTTGGCCGATGATAGGACTGAAGAAAATAACGAGCCTTGCAGTGCTGCGTTACCTTCGAGACACAGCCGATCGTGGTCTATATTAGCTATCGGGTAAATTTCATAGGCTATAGCTGGCTCAAGCAAACTGTCGTTCTTTGCACTGTCAGTGAGTTCATGAATTAGAGCTTTCATCGTGGGCTTGAGCTTGGAATGTTCCTTTATGCCCTGTCGGCGCAGGATGTCATTTATCTCCAGGCTCAGAGAAATGTCACGAATAATCGGCATTTGTTTACACTTCGACCTTAATTGATACGGGACATTTTGATGGGTATGGGTGGATTTGTCAATAGATTGGTGTGCGGTGTCCAAGACATGAACATCATTCATATTGACAAGGCACCTACAGAGTAGTATAATGCAGAGCGAGTGTTCGCTCTATGGCAACTGCAAAGGAACAACTTCTTATAAACAACGATGTGCGCACCTACAGCAATGACGAAGCTTTGGTTAAGGCGCGCCGGATGCAGATAATTAAGGGCGCAACCAGATTGTTTGTCAAAAATGGGTATGACCGAACCAATATGCGCGAAGTGACCAAGGCCTGTAATATGAGCATGGGCGCACTGTACCACTACGTCGGTTCGAAGGAGGATGTTCTTTACTTGATAATCGACCACGGCTTATCCAACCTTGCAGCATTTGTTGAAGGAGCTTGTAGTAGATTAGAGAATGTCAGCCCAACGGATGCCATTCGAGAGTTTATTGAGATGTACTACCGAGGGGTGGATGCGGATCCGGATTTCACTCTCTTTACCTATCAGGAGACTAAGAACCTAAATCCGAGTGCTAGACGACGTGTTCTGGAGTCCGCAGCCCGCGATGTAGCTGCCTGTGAGGGGTTGTTAAGGCGAGGTATCGAAACCGAGGAATTCAAGATTGACAACCCTATTCTGATGGCTCATAAGATAATTGTTCTCGGTCACATGTGGGCGGTCAGGCGGTGGTTCTTGAGAAAGCACTGTACGTTAGAGGAGTACATAAGAGAGCAGACCGAATCAGTTCTGAAGACGATAACGAGAGACAAGAAGGCAACCTGCTAGAGTCCGAAGAGTGATTTAGTTTAAATGGTTTCTGAGGATAAGACTAAGTTAAGAGTGGAGCACCTTCACCTGAATTTTGGTGGGGTTCGGGCACTCATTGATGTGAGTCTTGAAGTTAAAGAGGGGGAGATACTATCTATAATAGGCCCTAATGGTGCTGGTAAGACTTGTATCCTTAATTGCATAAATGGGTTCTATCGTCCTCAGTCTGGCAATATTCACTTCGATGGTGGGAATATCACTCGTTTGCCAAGCCATAAGATTGCCAGGCTGGGGATTGCCAGGACGTTTCAGAATATTGAGTTATTTACAGGACTAAGTGTTTTAGATAACTTACTGGCCGGGAGACATTTTTACATGACAGGCGGTTTGGTGGGTTCCATCGTGGGTGGTGTCTATTTCGGTAAAGCCCGTAAAGAGGAAGTTGAGCAGCGGAGGGTTATAGAAGAGATTATTGATTTTCTGGAGATAGAGCCGATAAGAAAGCAGATTGTGGGCACTGTGCCTTACGGCTTGCGCAAGAGGGTGGAACTGGGCAGGGCGTTGGCCTTGCAGCCTAAGTTGCTTCTAATGGATGAGCCTATGGCCGGGATGAACTTGGAAGAGAAAGAAGATATGGCCAGGTTTATTCTGGATATATACGAAGAGCGGGTCAATACTATTGTCCTGATTGAGCACGACATGGGTGTGGTTATGGATATATCACACAGGGTGGCTGTTCTGGATTTTGGGCGCAAGATCGCTGAAGGCAAGCCTGGTGAGATCAAGAGCGACCCGAATGTCATTAAAGCCTATTTGGGGGCAGGAAAGACAAAAACCACAGGTCTGTAGGAGTATGAGTAGTGCCAGGAGATACGATTTCTAAGATATTCAAGCAGACTTGCGAGAAATATGGGGACAAAAAGGTAGCCCTCCGCTATAAGAACCTTGGAGTATGGCAGCCCTATACCTGGAAGGATTGGTGGGAACAGTCCAAATACTTTGCTATTGGACTGATGAGTTTGGGATTTAGACCCGGTGATAGGATCACAATAATAGGTGACAACGAACCTGAATGGTATTTCGCTCAGTTCGCTGCTATTTGTGCCGGGGGCATCCCGACAGGTGCCTACCAGGATTCTCATCCCCAAGAGATAAAGTATGTCATAACTCAATCTGGGAGCTCCTTTGTGGTTGTCGAAGACCAGGAGCAAGTTGATAAGATATTAGACATAAAGGACGAGATTCCTGAAGTCAAGAGGGTAATCTATTGGGACCCAAAGGGGCTTAGGTTCTACGATGACCCTATTCTGATGCGTTTTGATGAGGTGGTGAAGCTGGGCAGGGAATATGAGAATGAGCACCCTGGCCTGTTGGAACAGATTATTGAAAACAGTGATGCAGAAGACCCGGTAATGTTGACTTATTCATCTGGCACCACGGGTCTGCCGAAGGGGATAGTTCACAACTCACAGAGTGTTCTGGCAGCGAGCCGGTGTTGGGATTTACCATCACCCACTGGTGAGAAAGACGAGTTTGTTTCTTTCTTTCCCCTAGCCTATGGAGCCGAGTTCTTATATGCTATACCGGCATTTGTAAAAGGCGGTGCCACGGTGAATTTTCCTGAGGAGCTGGAGACTGTTGCGACAGATATCAGGGAAATAGGGCCGTCGAAGTCTTCAACAGCTCCACGCCTTTTGGAGAACGAAGTCTCTTTTGTGCAAGTAAAGATTGCTGATGCCAGCTTTTTCAAGCGGATTGCCTATCAGCTGTTTATGCCTGTTGGTTATAGGGTAGCTCGGATGAAGCTGCGTAATCAAAAAGTCAATTTGTTTTGGTGGGCTGTCTATGCCCTCGGTTATCTACTGGTATTCAGGCCAATCAAGGACTGGCTGGCATATTCGGGAAATAGAGCTATGCTTATCGGTGGTGCTTCTATGGCCTCTGAAGTTTTTGAGTTTTTTGTTGCCCTGGGGATCGATGCACGGATGATGTATGGGATGATTGAGTGCACACCGACGGCTATGCATATGAAGGGCGATATTGACCCTGAAACCTCGGGAGTGCCGACGCCTGGCAGTGAGCTGAGAATATCTGAAGGCGGGGAAATCCTGTCTAGAGGCCCACAGAGGATGCTTGGCTATTATAACAATCCTGAGGCTACAGCAAAACTTGTCGATGAGAAGGGCTGGGTACACACGAGTGATGCTGGCTTTATCACTGAGAGGGGCCATCTAGTGTGTATAGATAGACTGGCTGACCTCGGAACTCTTGCTGATGGGACTGGCTTTTCACCGTCATATATCGAGAATAAGCTCAAATTCTCACCCTATATCAGGGACGCCATTGTCACTGGCGACAACAGAGAATTTGTTGCTGCTTTAGTCAGTATTGATTTTCCTAACCTGGGGAAATGGGCTGAGGTACGCCGAATTCCATATACTACATTTGTTGATCTATCTCAGAAACCGGATGTCTACGACCTTATTAAAAAAGACGTGGTGGCGATAAACAGGCGTTTGCCTGAGAAACAAAGGATAAGGAGATTTGCTTTACTGCATAAGGAACTGGATGCTGACGATGCCGAGCTAACCAGAACAAGGAAATTAAGACGAAAAGAGGTTAGCCAGCGCTACCACGATATGATAGAAGCCTTATATAGCGACAAGATGGAATACACTGCTGAAGCTAAGGTCACGTATAGAGATGGCAGAACGGCGACAATAACAACGAAAGTTCAAATTGCATCAGTGGAGGACAAACCTAGATGAGTGCCATACTGGAGCATCTCGTTATCGGAATAGCGGTTGGGGCGGTTTATAGTATTGTTGCTCTTGGTTTTGTCCTGATATATAAGGCAACCGGCATTTTCAATCTGGCTCAGGGAAGTTTGCTATGTCTTGGCGCCTATATTTGTTATGTCTTCAGCATCACAGTTGGATTGCCATTCTATCTGGCAGTCATTTTGACCCTACTGGTTGCTTTTGTACTCGGTCTATTGATTGAGGTGATTTTTCTCCGCCGCATGATTGGCCAACCTCAGCTGGCGATACTTATGCTAACCATTGGCATCTATCTAATGGTTCGCGGCATAGTGTTGATTGTCTGGGGGGTGTACAGCAAATCTTTCCCGCAATATCTGCCTACACAATCAGTTACTCTACTGGGTGCAAGTATTTTACCTGTTTTCATTGTGGCTCTTATAGCCGCAGCGGTACTGTTCACCGTATTTATTCTGTTTTTCAAATATACCTCCATCGGCGTTGCCATGCGAGCCACTCAAGATAATCAACAGGTAGCCCAATCGGTAGGCATAAGTGTAAAGCGGGTATTTGGAGTATCATGGGCTATCTCCAGTCTAACCGCTGCAGCCGGGGGCATAATAGTGGGTACCATATTGTCGGTGGGCTATTCTCTTGACGACTTCGGTTTCAAGGTCTTGCCAGCTGTAATCCTTGGCGGCCTGGAATCGATTCCCGGCGCGCTCATTGGTGGACTTGTCCTAGGCGTAGCTGAACACTTTGGCGGAGCTTACATAAGGCTAATTGGTATTGAGGATGTGATTCCATTTATCATTTTACTCGTATTACTGTTAATTGCGCCCTATGGAATCTTTGGATTGAAGAGGATAGAGAGGATATAGAAAGTGCACCTGCCTAGCCGAACATTCAATCAGACCTACGAACAAGATATGGCCATTTTCAGGACCCGGCTACAATGGCTGTTACTGGCTGCTGGCATTATACTTGGCCTTTGTCTACCCCTCTTTACCGGGACTTATATGCTTACCATAGTTATCACTGCCATGAGCATTATTATCGCTGCGTTAGGGATACAAATCATGACCGGATACTGTGGCCAGCTTTCTGTAGGGCATGCTGCGTTTGTAGCAGTTGGCGCCTACACTTCAGCTCTCTTGGTTGCCCAGACAGGTCTGTCCTTCTGGATTGCTGTGCCTGTCGCGGGTATCGCTGCTGGGCTAATCGGGCTGATAGTAGGACTTGCGTCCATCAGGCTTAAGGGGTTCTATCTAATTATATCTACATTGGCGGCACAGTTTATCATTATGCATATCATAATACATTGGACTAGCCTCACCGGTGGCTCTTTCGGTATGGCCGCACCAGCTCCAAGATTAGGAGGGCTTGAGTTTGTCACCCCACAGAGCTATTTCTACATCGTATTTGTGGGCTTGCTAATGGCTACCTATGTGGCTAAAAACATAGTAAGGACTAATGTAGGGCGGGCATTTATTGCCATAAGGGACAATGATTTAGCTGCTGAAGTGATGGGCATTAATTTAACTGCCTACAAACTGATGGCTTTCTTCATCGGTTGCGCTTTTGCTGGCATCGGCGGAGCGCTGGCAGCTCATGCCCGGGGGGTGATTACACCTGATAACTACACGCTGATAGAGTCCTTTTGGTATCTAGGTTATATCATTTTAGGTGGCCTGGGCACAATAACCGGAGCTTTCTTTGGCGTGATATTTGTGGCAATTTTGAACAACGGCCTTGCTGCTATCCTCACTTCTCTGGCCACTACTTTCCCGGGTGCTGGTAGCCTGCTGGCTCCACTGATGCTATTTATTTTTGGCCTGGTGATTGTCTTGTTTCTAATTTTTGAGCCTAGGGGGTTGGCGCACCGGTGGGAGATTTTCAAAGCCTATTACCGTCTGTGGCCGTTCTCACATTAGGTTCAGGGGGTGATGCCTATGCGATAGCGCTTGTGATGTAAGATATTTGATAAAGATGGAAAAAGGAGGAGAAATGTCTAGAATTAGCAAAGCAGGTGTATTTTTGTTCGTGGCAGCGTTTTTGGTAGCGTTGCCCCTGGCGGGATGCAAAGCCGCCCCACTAGCCCCTAAGGAGGGGGTGATAAAGGTCGGCCTTCTTACTGACCTTACCGGACCAACTGCAGCTTCATCTGTTCCCGCACTTCAATCTGATGAAGACTGGCTGAAGTATGTGAATGCGAACTTGAATGGAATCGCTGGTTATAAGGTGGAGCTGGTTGTTTTTGATGGCAGATATGATAACAACCTGGCGGTGTCTGGTTTAGAAAAGCTCATAAACCAAGACAAGGTGCACATTATCTTTGTTCAAGGTGCCAACTATCTGCCTGCTGCCAAGCCAATAATTGATAAGTACCACATGCCAACCGTGGCGCCTACTGAAATGGCGGTTCTGCTCCCGCATACCTCAAGCTCTTTCTTATTTGGCGCTATTCCGAGTTACGCTGACATGTATCGGTGCAGCCTGACGTGGATCAAGGAGAACTGGAAAGGCAAAGAACCACCTAGAATTGGCATCATGGGGCTGGACGCTTCATTCTCAAAGAGCACGGTTAAATCTCTTAAATGGATGTTACAGAACGAGTTGAAATGGCCTATTGTTGCCGAGGAATGGATGACGATGACGGCAACTGATGTCACCTCACAGGTAACCAACTTAAAGAATGCTAAGTGCGACTATGTGCTGATGCCGTTAACCGGTGCCCCACAGCTAATATTTCAGAAAACAGCAAAGGCAGCGGGCCTGACTGATTCTACACAGCTTATAGACATCTTCATAACCATGATGATGAGCTTCCGCAAGCTGGACCCAGCGGCGACAACCGGCCTTATCAGCCACAGCCCGTGTGCACTGCTTGAGATGAAGGATGAGGTCAAGAGTATCGCTCTAATAAATGACATCCACAAGCAGTCTCGCCCTGATGCTCCGGATCTCGATTGGATTCGCATAACTGGTTATGCTTCTTCGATGCTAATGTTTGACACACTCGGAAAGGCGATCAACAAGTATGGCTACGATAAGCTGACAGGTGATAATGTCAAGTGGATTATGGAGCACGAGATGAAGGGATATAATGCCAATGGGCTGATTGGTCCGCTACCATGGTCAACTGAGACGCACACTGGTCCTCATGATGTTATCATCCTGAAGACGACGCCGAACTTTGGACTTGAGATTCTCAAGAAGTGGCAGAAGATGCCACCCTGGCCCAAAGAGGCTAACGACGTCAACTTCTGGAAGATGTAACTTAGTCAGGGGGAACTCCCGAATCTCGGGAGTTCCCCCATAGCGAGACGGCTTATGCTAGAGGTAAACAATATCGAAGTCTGCTATAGCCAGGTAATTCTGGTGCTGAAAGGGGTATCCCTGGATATACCTGATAGGAGTATAGTTGCCCTGCTGGGGGCTAATGGTGCTGGCAAGAGTACCATGCTTAAAGCCATATCTGGATTACTTAAAACAGAAGAGGGCGAGGTCACCGACGGCAGCATTGAGTTTGACGGTGAAAAGATTGACCACATGGAGCCGGAGGAGATAGTTAAGAGGGGTATAACTCAGGTGATGGAGGGGCGGATGGTGTTTGAGCATCTTACTGTTGATGAGAATTTAGAGGCAGGTCATTATGTCTGCCGTCATCAGTCAAGCTTAAGCAGTGAACGGGAGATGGTCTTCAACTATTTCCCCAGGCTTAGAGACCTTCGAAATCAGGTGAGTGGCTATCTTTCCGGGGGCGAGCAGCAAATGCTGGTGATAGGTCGTGCCCTGATAGCCAGACCAAAGCTTTTTCTTCTTGATGAGCCGTCAATGGGACTGGCGCCCATGATAGTCGAGGAGATTTTTGACATAGTCAAGCGGATTAGGGAAGAGCAGGGGACTTCAGTTATGCTTGTAGAGCAGAATGCTGTAGCCGCTCTTTCTATTGCTGACCATGGTTATGTCATGGAAAATGGCAAGATTGTCCTTGATGGACCAGCTAACAAGTTGATAGATAATCCTGACATAAAGGAGTTCTATCTTGGACTTAGTGAGTTGGGAGAGAAGAAGAAATACAGTGAGATAAAACATTACAAGAGGCGGAAGAGGTGGCTGGTATAGAAACATAACAGAGATAATTTTGACTATTGCTCTAAGCATAAGGCATACATATCAATGGAGGAAGCATGTCGGAATTAGCTGAGGCCTTAGTCGAGCTAGACGAGGACAAGGTGAAGAAGCTGGTGCGTGAGAAAATCGATGCCGGCGTTGCCCCTATGTCCATAGTTGATGAATGCCGTAAGGGTATGGACACTGTGGGGGAACGCTACAAGAAAGGTGACTATTTTCTGAGTGAGTTAATCGTGTCGGGGGAGATATTTAAGGAGGCGATGGCTCTCATTGAGCCCATGTTGGAGCCTGGTCAGCAGTCAGACACTGTAGGAAAGATGGTTTTGGGCACTGTAAAAGGAGATATACATAATATAGGTAAAGATATTGTGGTCACCCTTTTGAAAGCAGCCGGCTTTGAGATATATGACTTGGGGATAGACGTGGTGCCTGGCAAATTCGTGGAAAAGCTAGCCGAGACGGGAGCACCAATTCTGGGCATGTCAGGTCTGCTCACGCCATCGTTTGGAGCGATGAAGGAAACGGTTGAGGCTGTTGAGGCGGCGGGATTGCGAGACAAGGTCAAGATTATCATCGGTGGTGGTATTGTCACCGAGCAAGTTCAGAAATATGTCGGTGCTGATGCCTTCACCGACGATGCATCCGAGGGAGTAGAGATTTGCAGAAGATTCGCCATGGAGGGCGGATAAGTGATAAAGGAGGCCATGACCTCGAAAGAAAGAATCGAGGCGGCGATTAAGCTTGAGCCGTGTGACCGCGTGCCTGTGGCGCCGCTGATGGATGTTATGTTCCCCTCGCGGCATAAGGGCATGACTGTAGCCCATGGTATCTCTCGGTGGAGGGAGGGGTTTCAAGCTATTTTGAATGTGTTCGACGAGGTGGGTGGTTGGGATGCGATGATATTGCCAGGCTATAGCCTTCCTTTAACACCAACCGTCGCCTCCGGCGTGATGATAAGTCTAGGCTCGGGACGGTACAGGTTTCCTGGCCAGGACCCTGCCGTCTCAGTTGACTCGCAGCCACAATATGAGGAGCGGGAGATTTTGACAACAGAGGACTACGATGAAATCATTAAGCTGCGCTGGTCGGGCTTTGCCGAGAAGAACCGCGAGAGGTTTACGCCATTTGCGCCCGAGGCGATATTTTCCTGGGCTGAGCGGCAAACGGCTCATTACATCAAGGAAAAGGAGACATGGGAGGCACGTGGGATTCCCTCGCTTTGTGGCGCCATAATAGAATCGCCACTGATGTTCTTCTCCACGAAAAGGTCGCTTATCTCATTCACTATGGACCTGCACCGGATTCCAGACAAGGTGCAGGCAGCGATGGATGCCGTAGTTGATGAATTTATCGCTGAGGCAATAGAGGCCGCCCGGCTTACGGGAATACCCGGGGTGATGTTGGTATTGGAGAGGGGAGGGAGCTTCTATTATCCACTGAAGATATTCGAGCGCTTCGAGTTCCCATATATGAAGAAGATGGTCGAAGCTTTTGCTGCTGAAGGGTTTCTAACAGTAATGCACTTCGACCAAGACTGGACGCTCAATCTTCCCTATCTCCTGGAACTGCCGAAGAAGATGTGCATCTGTGAGCTGGACAGCACCACGGATATCTTTAAGGCAAAGGAGATACTGAAAGACCACATGTGCATTATGGGGGATGTGCCGGCGTCGCTGACCTCCATCGGTACGCCTGAGGAGATGGAGGCTTACTGCAAGAAGCTAATTGACGTCGTGGGTAAAGACTCGGGGTTCATCCTCAGCTCCGGCTGCACAGTGCCGGCTGATGCCAAGTTTGAAAACTTCAAGGCGATGATTGATACCGCCAAAAATTACCTGCCAGCCCGTTAGCCTTTCTGTAGTTGCGAGGCTAAAGCTCAACCGAAGCCCCACCACGACGACCATAAAAGGTCGCATCTATGTTTGTGATGAAGTGTCCGCATGTGGGTATATGAAATGTCATTGCGAGTGAAGCGCGGCAATCTAGGAAAATCATCTGGAGCTACAGAGGCAAAGCGGATTGTGTGATTACGAGTCCGTCTTATGAGAATCAAGTACATGAATCAATTGGTGGTATTCAGGCACGTGAAGATAAGGTGGAGGCTAAAAAACTTGGTTACAGTAAGCCAAAATGTGCAGAAGTCTAGACCGCTTGGTGACCTGCCCCCGGTTATTGTACCACTTTCTATGTTACAGCTGCCGAGACGACCGCGAGTTGTATAGTTTCAGGAGCTGGTGGCCGATAACCAAGAGAACTGTGCAGTCGAACTTGATTATATTCCTTCCTCCACCCCTCTATCAGTATCTTGGCCTCCACTAAGTTGGTGAATATCTCTCGGTCAAGTAGCTCATCCCTCAGTTTGCCAATAAATGACTCTACGTAACCATTCTCCCAGGGGCTTCCCGGTTCTATGAAGAGCGTTGCCACTCCCAGCCGGTTCAACCAAGCACGTACTGCTTTCGCCGTGAACTCGGGACCATTATCCGACCTGATATACTCTGGAATGCCCCTGAAAATGAACAGGTTGAACAACTGGTCAATGACATCTTGTGAGCCAATACGACGCTCAACTAACATGGCTAAACACTCTCTTGTGTACTCATCCAGAATCACAAGTATACGAAATGGTCTGCCATCATATGTCCTTGCTGCTACGAGATCATAGCTCCAGACGTGATCCTTATGCTCCGGCCTCAGTCTGATACAGGAACCATCATTTAGCCAGAGTCGCCTCCTTTTTGGCTGTTTCTGTGGCACCTTCAATCCTTCCCTTCTCCAGATTCGCTACATGCTTGTGGTTTACTTGCCAGCCTTCCTGCCTTAGCAAAGCCGTAATCCTACGGTATCCATATCTGCCATACTGAGTGGCCAGTTCAGCAATACGATTCACCAGCTTTTCTTCCTCGCTCTCAACATGAGAAACATAGCGCTGAGTAGCCCTGGTCTGTCTGAGTACCTTACATGCCCGTCGTTCCGAGACAACAAGTGCTTGACACACATGAGTTACCACATTGCGTCTCTTTGACGGGCTTAGAAGTTTCCCCGGGCAGCCTCCTTCAAGATGGCATTGTCAAGCGAAAGGTCTGCAACCAGCCTTTTCAGCCGCACGTTCTCCTTCTCAAGTTCCCTCAGCCTCCTGGCCTGGTCTACTCGCATCCCACCATAGTCTTTACGCCAGCGATAATAAGTCTGTGCTGTTACCCCTATCTTCTTGCTAGCCTCAACGACGGCAAGCCCCTGGCTTAGCAAAATCTCGACCTCTCGTAGCTTGTTGATGATCTGCTCTGGTGTGTAGGCTCTTTTTCTCATGTGCCCCCTTTCTTAATCCAGAGTGTAACATTCTACCTGGATTAGTTTTTGGGGGTCAGGTCAATCGGCCCTTATAGGTCAAAAACTCAACCAGCACCTTTTGTGCATTGTAAATCGAAACTTTTTCCACAAAAACGTATGCCAGGGCCTTGACACGCTTGATGATATGTGTTAGTATGGTATACGGCAACCGCTTGCCGTATACCATACGCCAAGAGGAAGAAAATGAAGAAGATTTACGTAAAAGAAGAGGTTTGCATGGGCTGTGGGCTTTGCCGGGTCTACTGTCTGGCTGAGCATTCCAAGACACTAGATATTATAAAGGCGTTTAAGAGAGAGTCTCCACGACCTTTATCGCGTATCCGTGTAGAGAGAAATGGGGAGGTGTCTTTCTCTCTTCAGTGTCGACATTGCGATGAGCCCTGGTGTGTCTACTCTTGCCTCACCGGTGCTATGCATAGAGATGAAGTCACTGGAGCCATAGCTGTTGACGCTGAAAAGTGTATAGGTTGTTGGACATGTATAGTAGCCTGTCCTAACGGAGCACTTGCCCGGGATGGAGATAGAAAGGTTGTGGCAAAGTGTGACTTGTGTCCGGGAAATGATGTGCCAGCTTGTGTGGCTAATTGCCCAAATGAGGCACTTGTATTTGCAGAAGATGGTGAAGTTGAGCAAATCATTCGAAATTAGCAGTCGATATTCCAGGAGTAAAAGGTGAAATGATTGCCATAATTGATTACGGTGCGGGAAATTTAGGTAGCGTTGCTAATGCAATTATAAAGCTGGGCTATAAGCCGAATATTACTGATAGACCAGGCGACGTACTCAGTTCCCCGGCAGTTATTCTGCCGGGAGTTGGTGCTGCCGGTGACGCCATGGAAAAGCTGGAGGCTATAGGTATGGCAGATGCGATTCGGCAAGTGATCCACGAGAGCCGGCCATTATTCGCCGTTTGCGTGGGGTTACAACTTCTTTTTTCTAGCACCGAAGAAGGTGGTTTTCATAAATGCCTGAATGTAATCCCCGGCACTGTGATGAGATTGCCACGGGGCATTAAAGTTCCTCACATGGGCTGGAACCAGGTCAAGCAACAGGTAAAACATCAGATCTTCGACGGCATACCGGATGAAGCCAACTTTTATTTCGTTCACAGCTACTATGTTGAGCCGGAGGATATGTCAGTTGTAGCTGGCACCACAGATTATGGAGCAACCATGTGCTGCATGGTCATCAGGAACAATCTGCTTGCAACCCAGTTCCACCCTGAGAAAAGTGGTAAATGGGGTTTAAGGATGTACTCTAATTTTCTAGAAATGGCACTTAGCAAGAAAGGACAACATGGGAAATCGCAAAGCAATTAGAACTGAATACTTAATCATAGGCAACTCAGCCGGTGGCATAGGGGCTGTTGAAGCTATTCGCGAGGTCGACAAGAAGAATTCCATAACAGTAGTTTCTGACGAGCCCTACCAGGCATACTCTCGTCCCCTCATATCAAAATATCTGGCTGGCGAACGTACTGTAGATGAAATACTGTTTCGGCCTGCTGATTTCTACAGCAGAAACGGCATTGAACTTGTGTTTGATAGAAAGGTGCAGCACCTGAATCTGAACAATCATACTGCCCAGCTAGAAAACGGTGAGCAAATTATATGGGAAAAACTATTGCTTGCCACAGGTAGTTTACCTATAGTGCCTAAGATGAAGGGTGGCGATAAGGATGGTGTCTTCACATTCCTGACCATTAAGGACGCCATAGCAATAGATGAGTTTATAAAAGATGGTTTCCAAGCCGTCGTAATTGGCGGCGGACTTATCGGCATCAGTGTTACTGAAGCTCTGGTAAAACGAGGAATAGGTGTCACTGTGGTCGAAATGAAGGACAGGATACTTAATACGATACTCGACGAAACAGCATCTTCCATCGCTGAAGAGACTCTCAGGCAAGCTGGCGTAAGGGTCGTCACCAACCAAACTGTTGCGGAGGTTATCGGAGAAACACAGACCGAGGGGGTTATATTAGATAATGGCGAGAAAATTCCGTGCAACCTGGTGGTTATGGCGATTGGCGTATTGCCACGTGCTGAACTTGCGATTGGTACCGAGATAAAAGTAAATAGCGGCATATTAGTAGACCGCCTTATGTCTACAAGTTATCCCAACGTTTACGCCTGCGGAGATGTAGCCGAAGCTTATGATTTCGTTTATGACGCAAACCGAGTGACTCCTATATGGCCCAATGCGTACATCGGCGGTAGGGTAGCTGGCTATAACATGGCAGGTCTCAGGACTGAATACTCCGGTGGTACAGTTATGAATTCGCTCAACTATTTCGGGCTTGACATTACTACAGCCGGAGTAGTAACTCCTCCACCTGACAAGAGCTGGGAGGTAGTCAGTCAGCGAAACGACGGCGTTTATAAGAAGATTATCCTAAGTGGTGACCTCGTAATGGGGATGGTCTTTGTTAGAGATATCGAGAAATCCGGCATGGTTTTCAGTTTGATGAAAGACAGGGTTAATGTGGCTAATTTTAAGCAGGCGCTTCTGGCTGATGACTTTGGTCTGGCATATCTACCCCGAGAGATGTGGCAGGAGCGTCTGGGAAATGCCCCCACCCCAGTAAAAAACCGATGAATCCTGGAGTAATGACATGAAAGATATTGCAAAGATTAGTAACCCCTACTTGGATGACAAGGTAATCGATGCCTGCTCCATATTTGGGATGATGGACACCACAAGCAAGGGTTTCTCTGGGAAGGACATAATAAAGGCTATTGCCAATATGCACGTCCGAGGCAACGGGCTTGGCGGTGGCTTCGCCGTCTATGGATTGTACCCGGAATACGCTGACCTGTATGCTCTCCATATCATGTATTTGAGCCAGGAGGGAAAAGAAGATACAGAGTGCTTTCTTAAGCAGAAGTTTCAGGTGGTTCGTGATGGGGTAGTGCCGACCCAACCGACAAGAGCCATTTTGAGTCCGCCTCTGGTATGGCGTTACTTCCTGGAAGTTAACCGCCGTGAATCTAAGGGGCAGTTGGACGATGACTATGTGGTGGATAGGGTCATGGATATCAATACCGGGATCAAAGACACTTTTGTTTTCTCCAGCGGCAAGAATATGGGCGTATTTAAGGGAGTGGGCTATCCCGAAGAGATAGCTGAATATTTCTGTCTGGAGAATTATGAGGGCTACTTATGGACGGCACATGGCAGATTCCCTACTAACACACCAGGTTGGTGGGGTGGTGCTCATCCTTTCAACATACTTGACTGGACAGTGGTTCACAATGGAGAGATCTCATCTTATGGCATAAACCGGCGATATTTAGAGCAATTTGGCTATCACTGCACTCTACAAACTGATACCGAAGTGGTGGCCTATGCTGTCGACCTTTTAATTAGAAAACATGGCCTGCCCATAGAGGTAATGGCCAAGATATTTGCACCTCCTTTCTGGAATGACATAGAGCGTCGCTCCCCGGAGGAGCAAGAATTTCTCCGTGCCTTGCGTCAAGTGTACGGCAGTCTTTTAATGAATGGGCCTTTCACCATAATCATTGCTCATCAAGGTGAAATGATTGGGCTTACTGACAGGATAAGGCTACGCCCTCTGACTGCTGGCATAAAAGACCAAATGCTTTATCTCTCTTCAGAGGAGTCGGCAATTCGACTGATTTGTCCCGATTTGGATGAGGCGTGGATTCCGATGGGTGGCGAGCCCATAATAGGTAGTTTAGAGAAACCGCTTCAACCAAGAAAAGGTATGGTGGCAGAGAAAGCAGCCAAAGTGAGCTAGTTTGCAAAGAAGGGTTTAGATTGATGCTGACAAAGAGAATTATTCCTTGTCTTGATGTAATCCAAGGGCGTGTGGTCAAGGGCACGAGTTTCACCGACCTTCGTGATGCAGGTGACCCTGTGGAACTTGCCGCATTTTACTATAAGGAAGGCGCTGATGAACTAGTGTTCCTGGATATCGGGGCCACCCCTGAAGGGCGCGATATCATGGTTGACGTAGTTGAACGTGTCTCGAAACAGGTTTTTATTCCTCTGACTGTAGGTGGCGGGCTGCGTAGCGTTGAAGATATGCGGCATATGCTTGAGGCAGGCGCCGACAAAATAAGCGTAAACACTGCCGTTGTTTACGGCCCTGACCTTGTTGCTGAAGCAGCACGTAGATTTGGCTCTCAGTGTATTGTGGTAGCCATAGATGCCAGACGGAACAGGAACAGCAGCAAGCCTCGGTGGGAAGTCTGGACTCATGGTGGTCGAGTACCAACAGATATAGATGCTGTCAGGTGGGCAGAGAGGGCTGTTCAGCTAGGTGCGGGGGAGGTATTGCTAACCAGTTGGGATGCTGATGGTCAAAGGGCAGGCTACGATTTAGAGCTAACCAGTGCCATCAGTGAGACTGTGACAGTGCCAGTTATCGCCAGTGGTGGTGCTGGAAACCTGGAGCATTTGTATCAGGCGCTTGTGGTCGGCAAAGCTGATGCAGTCCTTGCAGCCAGCATCTTTCACTACCAAACCTATTCTATACGTCAAGCAAAAACCTATTTGGCGGAAAGAGGGATTCCGGTAAGGACAGACTAATAGATTGGAGTATGCAGATGAAGACTTATTTGCCACCAAAATTCATAATAGAAAGGGATTCAAACCGCTGCATCCAGTGCCAGGTGTGTGTCAATCAGTGCAGTTTCGATGTGCACCATTATGATGCTGCTGATGATGAGGTCAGAAGCCAGGAGGAAAACTGTGTTGGCTGTCATCGGTGTGTGGTTTTCTGTCCTACTAATGCCGTGAGCATCAGGAGAAACCCCCTAGATTATAGGGAGAACTATAACTGGCGTCCTGAGGTAATTGAAGACATTATCAAGCAGGCTGAGACAGGTGGCGTGCTTCTCACTGGTATGGGAAATGACAAGAACTATCGCATATATTGGGACCATCTGGTTCTGAATGCCAGCCAGGTAACAAATCCTTCAATCGACCCGTTGCGCGAACCCATGGAGTTGGTCACATATATCGGTCGCAAACCAGACAGGGTCGAGGTTAGTGATGGTGCCCTTATATTGAAGACAAAGCTGGCTCCTCAGGTCAAATTAGAGGTGCCGGTGATGTTCTCTGCCATGTCCTATGGGGCAGTAAGCTTAAATGTCCAGGAATCTCTTGCTCGAGCAGCTACCGAGGCTGGCACCTTGTGGAATACCGGTGAAGGCGGACTGCATCCGAAACTGTATAAGTATGGCAAGAACACCATAGTACAGGTAGCTTCAGGGAGGTTTGGCGTACATCCCGAATACCTTGACGCCGCTGCAATAGTTGAGATTAAGATTGGTCAAGGTGCTAAGCCCGGTATTGGCGGACATCTCCCTGGAGAGAAGGTGAGTGCCGAGGTAGCTATGACTCGGATGATTCCTAAGGGAACGGACGCTCTATCTCCAGCACCGCAGCATGACATCTACTCCATCGAGGACCTGGCTCAGCTAGTTTATGCCCTTAAAGAAGCCACAAACTATACCAAGCCAATATCGGTGAAAATAGCGGCTGTTCATAACTCAGCAGCGATTGCCAGCGGTATGGTTAGGGCAGGGGCGGACATGATAGTTCTCGATGGATTGCGAGGTTCTACAGGTGCAGCCCCTAAAATCATACGTGATAACGTCGGCATTCCAACAGAGATGGCTCTGGCATCAGTGGATACGCGCCTGAGGCAGGAGGGTATACGCAATCAAGCATCGGTGGTAATTGCTGGTGGAATCAGAAACAGCGGTGATGTAGCTAAAGCAATCGCTCTTGGTGCTGATGCTGTATATATCGGCACCGCAGCTCTCATGGCTCTGGGTTGTACTTGCTGCCAGCAGTGCCATACTGGTAAGTGCGCCTGGGGTATTTGCACCAGCGACCTTGCTCTGACCAAGAGAATCAATCCTGATATAGGAGCCAAACGTGCGGCAAATCTCCTCCGAGGCTGGAGCATTGAACTGAAAGACATACTGGGCGGTATGGGCATAAATGCTATAGAAAGCCTACGAGGCAACAGGCTGGCCTTAAGAGGAGTTGGGCTTACCGATACGGAGCTAGAAATCCTAGGAGTAAGGATGGCAGGAGGTTAAAAATGGCACGTGCTGTCAAAGGAAAAATAAACTCAGTGGTGGAAATCGATGCTACAGGCATTTTGACCCGCGAACTGAACACGCGATTGCGTGAGGTTATAGTTAACGGGACCGAGAAAATCGAGCTAAGAAATGTCTATGGGCAAAGGTATATCGGTACGGACTTGGATAAACCGGTGGAAATCGAGATATTTGGCACACCGGGCAACGACTTGGGGTCGTTCATGGATGGGCCAAGAATCATTGTTCGCGGCAACGCCCAGGATGGCTGCGGAAACACTATGAATGACGGGGAAATCATAGTCCATGGTCATGCCGGCGACATCACTGGCTTATCGGCTCGGGGCGGCAAGATTTTCATCAGGGATGGTGTCGGCTATCGAGCAGGTATACACATGAAAGAATACGGAGATAAAAAGCCAGTGCTGGTCATCGGTGGCACTGCTCAGGACTTTCTCGGCGAGTATATGGCTGGTGGAATTTTGATCATTCTCGGTTTGAACTTGAAAGACGGCGAAATGCATCAAGCTAGCTACATAGGGACGGGCATGCATGGTGGTGTTATCTATCTCAGGGGAAACGTCGCTGATTTTCAGTTAGGTAAAGAGGTAGGTGTGGCTGAACTTGACGGGGATGACCGCCATAATTTAGAAAAATATATCGGCGAATTTGCCTCTTACTTCGGTCACAACGCAAAGGAAATATTGAGACACAGGTTCATTAAGCTATTCCCACTTTATCTACGTCCGTACGGTAGGCTCTATGCTTATTAGTTAGGGAGGCTTTGAAAATGATTGGGCAAGAGACGCGCGAGGTAGAAAGAAAGATAGCTGCGATTCTAAGAGTGCTTAGCGATTCACCGGAACCACTGGGCGGTAGAGTGATATCTCGTCGACTTAAGGCACATGGTATAGACCTCGGCGAGAGGGCGGTGAGGTATCATCTCAAAATAATGGATGAGCGCGGCCTTACCCGATCTATAGGTTATCGGGATGGCAGGTCAATCACTCAGCCCGGGCTTGAGGAGTTGAGGAGTGCATTGGTCTGCGACAAGGTGGGCTTTGTAACCGACAGGCTTGAGCTGCTTGCTTATCTAACTAACTTCGACCTCTCGGGACATACCGGGTACATTCCAATCGACGTATCTCTATTCCCCAAGAGAGATTTCCCTCGAGCGATGGAGGTCATGAAAAGCGTCTTTGAAGCCGGCCTCTGTGCTAGTAATCTAGTGGCCATAGCCACTGAGGGTGAAAGACTGGGGGAGACAATGGTGCCCAATGGTAAGATAGGCTTTGCCACTGTGTGTAGTGCAGTGGTCAGCGGGTCTATGCTCAAGGCTGGCATTCCGGTAGATTCCAGATTTGGAGGCATACTTCAAATTAAGCACAATGAACCAATGCGTTTTGTTGAACTTATTGAGTACAACGGCTCTACCATTGATCCATTTGAGATATTCATTGCTGGCCGGATGACCAGCGCTATCAAAGCGGCAGAAAACGGCGATGGCAAAATACTTGCTAGCTTTCAAGAGATTCCGTTGCCCTCAAAGGCAGAGGCTAATACAGTAATAGAGAAGCTGAAAGCGGCCGACCTGTGCAATTTAGCCATTATGGGAAAATCGAGTGAACAGGTGTGCGAAATACCCGTTAGATTAAATAAGGTTGGATTGGTACTTCCCAGTGGCCTCAACGCGGTGGCAGCAGCTGCAGAAACTGGTATTGATGCGACCAGTAAAGCCATGAACGGTGTCATCGGCGTTGGCGAATTAAGGAGCTTTTGGAGCCTGTGAGGAACTAAACATTGACGTTATGAGAGGTATCAGACTTGCTAAGAGCATTAATAATAGCTAAAGACACCGGGGAAATTAGGGAGTTGCATTCAGGGCTTACCCGTATTGGTTTTGCCTGTTCGGTTTATAACAATGGTTCTAATTTCCCCGAGGAGCTTATAAAGCAAGCGTGTGACGTGTTGCTCGTATACATTGACGGTTCGCCAGCTTCAACCCAGACTGAGTCGATGCTGGAGCAATTACGTGAATTGAGAATGACAAGACACCTTCCTGCCATTGCCCTTATCTCCGGAGAAGGATTAAGTCACATTGATTCGAATTTGGAGATAGATGATTTCGTGGTTAAACCCTGGGACCCAGCCGAGCTTGTGACTAGAGCAAGGCGAGTCATCAAGCAAACAAACAATGTGCAAAACAGAGACTTAATAAAATGTGGCGATTTGGTGATAGACATAGCTAAATGCGAAGTGTCCATCGATGGTAGGCTACTTGCTCTGACCTTTAAGGAATATGAACTGCTTAAATTCCTCGCCAGGAATAAAGAAAGGGTTTTTACAAGAGAGGCCCTGCTCAATGAGGTCTGGGGGTATGACTATTATGGTGGCGATAGGACTGTGGATGTGCACATAAGGAGACTTAGAAGCAAGCTCGGCGATTATACAAATAACTATATTCAAACCGTGAGGAATATTGGGTACAAGTTAAGCGAAGAGGCATAGTCTGGGAGTCAACATAATAGGATTCTCCATGAGATTTCGTAACATAGATTTAACATGTCTGTAATATGTTGGTAACAATTGCCGGCTAAACTGATGTCAGGCCAGTAAAAAACGAAAGGAGGTGCGCACATGTCTGTAAATACCGGCGATACTGCCTGGCTGCTGGTATCGACGGCGCTGGTCATGCTCATGACGCCGGCATTGGCTTTGTTTTACGGTGGAATGGTAAGAAGGAAGAACGTCCTCTCCACCATTATGATGAGCTTTGCCATCCTAGCTCTGGTGTCTATTCTCTGGGTTCTCTACGGTTATAGTTTGAGCTTTGGTGCAGACAAAGGTGGAATAATTGGAGGCCTTGAGTGGCGTGGATTGATAGGGGTGGGACAGGAGCCATCATCAGTATATGCCAGGACTGTCCCCCATCTAGCGTTCATGATGTTCCAGGCGATGTTTGCCGTCATCACGGTGGCGCTCATCACCGGAGCCGTTGTGGAGCGCATTAAGTTTGGTTCGTTGCTCATCTTTTCCACTCTGTGGTTGACCCTGGTCTACTGTCCGGTGGCCCACTGGGTATGGGGCAGCGGTGGCTGGCTTGCCAGGCTGGGTGTTCTAGATTTCGCTGGGGGTTCTGTAGTGCATATAAATGCCGGTGTATCAGCGCTGGCTCTAGCCCTGGTGCTTGGCCCGCGCAAGGGATTCAAGGAGCGAGAAACTATGGAACCAAATAACATACCCATGGTCGTGTTAGGGAGTGGTCTACTCTGGTTTGGGTGGTTTGGTTTCAATGCTGGGAGTGCACTTACCGCAGGCGGATTAGCTTCAAGCGCATTCGTGGCTACCAACACCGCTGCTGCTTCTGCTGCTTTTACCTGGATGATTCTCGGCTGGATTAACCGTAGACCGTCAGTATTGGGTGCAGCTACCGGTGTTGTGGTCGGCTTGGTAGCAATCACGCCTGCTGCTGGCTTCGTTCAGCCTTGGGCTGGCATACCCATAGGAGCCATAGCTTCAGTGCTTTCTTATTACGTAATGATATGGCGCATCAAGGCTAACAAAGTAGACGAATCCCTCGACGTCTTTGCCTGTCATGGCATTGGTGGGATATGGGGGGCTTTAGCTACTGGTATTTTTGCCACAGCCGCCGTCAATTCAGCTGGGTCTGGTCTAATCGATGGAAATGGCAAGCAGGTTCTGATTCAGCTGGCTGATATTGCTGTCATTATAGCCTTTGCCTTCAGCATAACCTGGCTCTTGGCAAAGCTGGTCGATGTTACCATAGGCTTACGAGTGACGAGGGAAGAAGAGACAGTAGGTCTCGATATCTCACAGCATGGCGAACGAGCTTATGGAGGGCTGCTGAGATGAAGAAGATAGAGGCTATCATCAGAGAAGAGAGATTGGACGCTGTCAGAATTGCCCTCGAGAGCCAGAGCTACTTCGGTATGACGGTCAGCGAGGTGAGCGGTAGAGGCCGGCAAAAAGGGCTGACGCTGCAATGGCGGGCAGGAGAGTACTGTGTGGACTTCCTGCCCAAGATTAAGATAGAGGTCGTAGTTCTTGATGAGGATGTTCCCAAGGTGCTCAATGCAATTACCACAAATGCCAGGACAGGGGAGGAGAGGGGCGATGGCAAGATATTCATCATTCCGGTTGAAGGTGCAGTACGTGTCAGAACTGGTGAGATGGATGAGAATGCGATATAAATAACAAACAAAACTAAATAAAGGAGGACAGAAATGGTAAAGAAAAGCAAAGACGAGAGTAAAGAATATGTTCTAAAGATGGCAAAGGAGCACGATGTCAAGTTCATCAAGATGTGGTTCACTGATATCCTTGGCTTCCTGAAGAGCTTCGCTATCACCCGTGAGGAGTTGGAACAGGCGCTTGAAGATGGCATGGGATTTGATGGTTCCTCCATCGAGGGGTTTGCCCGAATCGACGAGAGCGATATGGTGGCCATGCCTGACCCTGACACCTTTCAGTTGCTACCATGGCGGCCAAGAGAGCATCGTGCGGTGGCGCGGATGTTCTGCGATATCCTGAAGCCTGGTGGCGAGCCTTTTGAAGGAGATCCCAGATACGTTTTGAAGTGGAACTTGAAACGAGCGGCGGACATGGGCTACACGTACTATGTTGGTCCGGAGCTGGAATATTTCTACTTCAAAGACTCTAAGGGAACGGAGATCCTCGATGAGGGGGGCTACTTTGACATGGTGCCTCTGGATGCAGCCACAGATTTGAGGAGAGAAACTGTGCTTATCTTGGATGAGATGGGCATTGGTGTGGAATACTCGCATCATGAAGTGGCGCATAGCCAGCATGAGATAGACATGAGGTACACAGATGCTCTGACCATGGCGGACAACGTAATGACGTATCGGCTGGTAGTGAAACAGGTGGCTATACAGAATGGGTTATATGCCACATTCATGCCCAAGCCTATTTTCGGCATCAACGGCAGTGGAATGCATGTGCATCAGTCATTGTTCAAGGGCGATAAGAATGCCTTCTTCGACCCCAATGATAAGTATAATTTGTCTAAGGTGGCCAAAAGTTTCATCGCTGGTCTCCTGAAGCATGCTCCTGAGATCACATTGGTTTGCAGTCAGTGGGTGAACTCGTACAAGAGGCTGGTGCCTGGCTATGAGGCTCCTGTTTATCTGTCCTGGGCTAGGCGGAATCGGGCTGACCTGATACGGGTGCCTGAGTACAAGCCTGGTAAGGAGGTAGCGACGAGGATAGAGTTTCGGTCGCCTGATCCTGCGTGCAATCCATACTTGGCCTTCAGTGTGATGCTGGCTGCCGGTCTGGAGGGCATCGAGAAGGGGTACGAGCCGCCTTCGCCAGTGGAGGAGAACGTTTATGAGATGACAGACGAAGAGAGAAAGAAGAGGAACATAAGCACTTTGCCGGCGAGTCTGTACGAGGCAATTCAGTTGTGCGAGAAGAGCCAGTTGGTGCGCAAAGCCTTGGGCGAGCATGTTTTTTACGCTTTCATCAAGAACAAGAAGATAGAATGGGACCAATACCGGATCCATGTGAGCGAGTATGAAATTAAGAGATACTTACCTATCTTGTAGTATCATGGCAAAACTGGCTGATGTGACCAAACAAATGAATCTGAAAGGAGGTGATTATGGAATGTAATGAATTGATTACACCAATCGGAAGAATCCAGCGAATAAGACTAATTGGAGGTGAGTCATGTCATACAATTGGGGACCACACTATATTGTTCCTACGAAGGTTCTGAAGAGCTATTCCGGGGCGGTTGTACTGAGGGAAGAATTTGATGAGGAGCTGTTGCGTAAGGAGCTGGAAGCGCTGGGTATCACCGGACCCATCGCTAAAATTACCAACCCCTGGTACTACCGCAAGAAGGGTGCGGATACCTGGGTTAAAATCGGGGAGTCAGCCGATGAGCATCAAAATTTTCCGACCAGATGGGATACGACCAGCCTGAAAAACGGGCAATATGAGGTGATGGGGCTAATGCATATTTTTGTTAAGAAGAATGGTACGGAAATCGCCATTGCCCGGCAAAATATAGTGGAGGTCAATATTAAGAATTAGATTATTCAACAGTCGCCATCGGCCATGCCTCTGATATCTCCACCGCGAGTTTGAAAATCAATTAGCAGTCATCGAGTCAAATGGCTGCATATCAACTCGAGGTGTATTTGTCTACGTATTAAAATTATTAGCGGCATAGCATCATGATGGAGGGGAATAAAAACATGCGCAAGCTGCGTATAGGCATGTGTCAAATCAATGTCACCGTAGGCAATTTTGTCGGTAACACACAAAAAATCCTGGAAGCTATTGTCCAAGCCAGGTCTTTAGGAGTGGACCTTCTTACTTTTCCCGAACTTGCCATCTGCGGTTATCCGCCAGAAGACCTCCTGTTTAAACCACAGTTTATCGAAGAAAACTTGAGGTGCCTTGAGAAAGTCGTTGAGCAAACAGCCGGGCTTGCAGTCGTTGCTGGTTTCGTTGATGCTAAAGATGACATTTACAACGCTGCCGCCATCATAAGCGATGGCAAGCTTGTTAGTGTTTATCACAAGATATATTTGCCAAACTACGGAGTATTTGATGAAAATCGCTATTTTCAGGCTGGTAGGGAATGCCCTGTGTATATAATAGGTGGTATTGGTGTCGGTGTTAATATCTGCGAAGATATCTGGTATGAAGCTGGACCAGCTACAGTTCAAGCGTATGCTGGGGCTGAGGTCATAGTGAACATAAGTTCCTCGCCTTACCACGCTGGTAAGCGGGATTTCAGGGAGCGGATGTTGGGAACTCGTGCCTCAGACAATGTGGCGATTGTCGCCTATAACAATCTAGTAGGCGGACAAGATGAGCTGGTTTTTGACGGCAATAGCATGGTGTTGAATGAGAAAGGAGAGCTTATAGCTAGAGGTAAACAATTTGAAGAGGATTTGATTGTGGTTGACCTTGATGTGGAAGCCGTTTTTCGCACTCGTCTACATGACCCCAGGTGGAGGAAAGAGACACTATTGCTACAGGAGCAACGATGGCACACAGCCAGAATGGTAGTGTCTGACTTGCCTTTTACTGTGCTGAAGCCGACTTTACCGCCGAGGCAAATTGAGGTGCGCAGTCTCCCCGGCGAGGTCTACGATGCTTTGGTATTGGGGACACGTGATTATATCACAAAAAACGGTTTTGAAAAGGTAGTAATAGGGCTTTCAGGCGGCATCGATTCCAGCTTAGTGGCTACTATTGCTGTTGATGCCTTAGGAGCAGCCAATGTGATAGGGGTATCAATGCCCTCGAGATACTCTTCTTCTGGGAGTATATCGGACGCTGAACTCTTAGCCCGTAATTTAGGCATCAGTCATATCAACATTCCTATTGAGAAGGTGTTCCAAGCCTATCTTGAAACGCTGGCAGACCATTTTCGTGATACTAAGCCCAACGTAACTGAGGAGAACATCCAAGCGCGTATCAGGGGCAATATTCTGATGGCTCTGTCTAACAAGTTTGGTTGGCTTGTTTTGACTACAGGTAATAAGAGCGAATTTGCCACTGGCTACACCACTTTGTATGGAGATATGGCTGGTGGCTTTGCCGTGATAAAGGACGTGCCCAAGACTTTGGTCTATCAGCTAGCCAGGTATCGAAATTCATTATCTGGTCAAGAAGTCGTCCCGTCCAGCGTAATAAACAAGGTACCATCGGCCGAGTTAAGACCCGAGCAAAAGGACATTGATAGCTTGCCATCCTATGACCTGCTCGACCCTGTCCTGACAGCTTATGTTGAAGAAGACAAGAGCGTTGAACAGATTATTGATGCAGGTTTCGAAGAAGAAGTGGTTAAGAGGGCAGCTCGGTTAGTTGACACCAGCGAATATAAGCGGCGCCAAGCACCACTGGGCATTAAGATAACGCCAAGGGCCTTTGGTCGCGACAGGAGATTGCCAATTACAAACCGTTTTCGTGGGTGTTAGCGCATTAGGAAGACGAATCTCAACAAAAATGTGTGGCATGACTTTGAAGGAAAGTGTGGGTAAACGTGCCTTTCTGGCTTTGGAAGATGGCTCGATTTATGAAGGTTATTCCTTTGGTGCTGAAGATACTACTTATGGCGAAGTAGTTTTTAACACCAGCATGTCTGGCTACCAGGAGATGTTAACAGACCCTTCCTATGGTGGCCAGATTCTAGTGCTTACGTATCCTCTTATCGGCAACTATGGGGTTAGCGACGACTATTTTGAATCAAAGCAAGTGCAGGTGAGAGGCCTCGTTGTTCGTGAGCATTGCCTTACTCCCAGCCACTGGCAAAGCACCGGCAGCCTAACCGAATTCTTACAGACTAACGGTATCCCTGGGATAACTGGGGTTGATACCCGGGCTATGACCCGTCGCCTGCGCTCATCTGGCGTCATGATGGGCATTTTGACATCAGAAATGACACCAAAAGAGGCTTTGAAGAAGCTGAGAGGTTTACCTCGCTATGATTCCATTGACTTCGTCAAACAAGTTGCTAGTGATAAGAAGTATCAGTGGAAATCGACTTCAAACGATGCTGCCCACACACACAATATTGTAATTGTTGACATGGGACTGAAATACAACATTGCTCGCATATTGGCTCGGCTCGGCTGTGCAGTGACCGTCGTCCCCTGCGTCACGCTAGTAGAGGAGATTCTAGATTTAAAGCCAGATGGTATTGTTCTCTCTCCCGGCCCTGGTGACCCAGCTCTTCTTGACTATATGACAGAGACAGTCAGGAAACTCGTTTACCAAAAACCAGTGATGGGCATTTGCTTAGGACATCAGCTTATAGGCACAGCCCTTGGTGCTAAGACATTCAAGCTAAAATTTGGTCACCGTGGCGGCAATCATCCAGTCCGTGATTTGGCAAGCGGCAGGGTTCATATTACCACCCAGAACCACGGCTATGCCGTAGACGCCGATAGTTTGAAAGGTGGGCTTGAAGTCAGCCAGATAAATCTGAATGATGGCACCGTTGAGGGCCTCCGCCACAAAGAGCTGCCCGTCATATCTATACAGTACCACTCCGAAGGCTCTCCTGGCCCTCAAGATAATGTCTACCTGTTTGACAGGTTCTTGGAGATGATGAAGGGGAAGAGCACTAATGGCTGAAATCTCTAAGGTTCTAGTCATTGGCTCAGGTCCTATAATTATCGGGCAGGCGGCGGAGTTCGATTATGCTGGCACTCAGGCGTGCAAGTCGCTACGTGAGGAGGGCATAACCACGGTGCTGGTGAATTCCAACCCGGCAACTATTATGACCGATGAGGGCATTGCCGACATTGTCTATATAGAGCCATTAACCATAGATGTTGTAGCTCGTGTAATCGAGCGGGAACACCCTGATGGGCTGTTGCCTACGCTTGGCGGGCAAACCGGCCTGAATCTGGCTGTGGAGCTTGCTGATGCCGGAATATTGGATAAATACGGTGTCAGACTGCTGGGCACACCGCTGGAGACAATTAAAAAGGCAGAGGAGAGATCACTATTCAAGCAACTTATAGTAGACATTGGTGAGCCAGTACCGGAAAGTGACACGGTACATTCCGTAGCTGAGGCAAAGGAGTTAGCTGAATCAATCGGGTTACCATTGATCGTTCGACCTTCCTATACTTTAGGTGGGACCGGTGGGGGCATTGCTCACACTATGGAAGAACTCGAAAACACGGTGGCCAATGGTCTGTCTTCCAGTTTGAGCCATGAAGTGCTGGTGGAGAAGTGCCTTCTTGGTTGGAAGGAAATTGAATATGAGGTGATGCGTGATGCTGCCGATAACTGCATCACTGTCTGCAATATGGAGAATATCGACCCAATGGGGGTTCATACCGGTGATAGCATCGTTGTCGCCCCCAGCCAGACCTTAGCAGACAAGGAATACCAGATGTTGCGGTCAGCCAGCCTAAAAATCATCAGAGCTTTAGGCATCGAAGGCGGTTGCAATATACAGTTTGCCTTGACCCCCAGCCCAGTAGTGGCCGAAAAGTGGGCCCGAGAACAATTGGGTGTGAAAGCCAGTGAGTTTTATGTGATCGAGGTCAATCCCCGTGTTAGCCGCAGTTCAGCTCTAGCCAGTAAAGCCACTGGCTATCCTATTGCTAGGGTGGCTGCCAAGATAGCTGTGGGCAAAAGGTTGGACGAAATACTCAATCGTGTTACTGGCAAGACGATGGCAGCTTTTGAGCCGGCTTTGGACTACTGTGTGGTAAAGATCCCTCGCTGGCCTTTCGACAAGTTCGCTCTAGGTGACCGCAATACAGGGAGTCAGATGAAAGCTACCGGCGAAGTCATGGCGATTGACCGGTGCTTCGAAGCAGCCTTGCAGAAAGCAGTGCGATGCCTCGAGTTTGGGAAGAAATCTCTTCTCTGGGAAGATAGAAGCTGGAGCAATAATGTAGGTCTTGATTCCTATCCTTTGCACCCCAACGACCTTAGGTTGTGGGCAGTAATAGCGGCACTTCGGCGTGGGGCAAACTGTGAACAACTTGCCCAGCGTACTGGCATTGACCCTTGGTTCATCTATAAGTTGCTGAATATTGTCCAGGTGGAGAAACGGCTTCTTTCTGAGCCATTAACTCCTGAGCTTATGTGGCAGGCGAAACGCCTCGGTTTTTCTGACGAGCAAATCAGCACCTTGTCTGACAGATTGCCTGAACAAGTGCGTCAGCTAAGACGTAACTGGCAAATATGTCCTGTGTATAAGATGGTGGATACTTGCGCTGCTGAGTTCGATGCTGAAACGCCTTATTTTTACAGCGCTTATGAAAAGGAAAACGAAGCTGAGCCATTAAAAGGCAAAAAGGCTGTAGTCATTGGCAGCGGACCCATCCGCATCGGGCAGGGGATAGAATTTGATTACTGCTCTGTTCACTCCGCCTGGGCACTTCAAGAGGCAGGCGTCAAGAGCATAATGGTCAATTCCAATCCAGAAACCGTTTCCACGGATTTCGACACCAGCGACCGCCTGTATTTCGAAGCTTTAGATGAAGAAAGCTTGCGAGACATCCTCGAAAATGAAAGCTCTCCATTTCAGAATGACCCCACTCCACCCTCTATTGTTCAGTTTGGCGGGCAAACAGCTATTAACCTAGCTGAACCTCTAGCTCGCAGCAACATGGCAATACTTGGTTCTACTTCCGAAGCTATTGACATTGCTGAGGACCGTCGCCGCTTTGAAGATTTCCTCAACCAGCTAGGTATACCTCAGCCACCGGGAGCCGGGGTTATCTCCTTACAGGAAAGTATCAGCACGGCAAAGTTGCTTGGCTATCCTGTGCTGGTTCGTCCCAGTTATGTTCTCGGCGGCAGAGCTATGGAAATTGTCCATAACGAAGAGGAATTGGTACGTTATATGTCGCTAGCTTTGGAAATGGACAGTCAACACCCCATCTTGATTGACAAGTATTTCGAAGGCAAGGAGGTTGAAGTTGATGCTGTCAGTGACGGACAAGATGTTCTCATCCCAGGAATCATGGAGCACATTGAGCGTGCTGGCGTGCATAGTGGTGACTCAATAGCAGTATATCCGGCATTGAACCTTACTCACAACGAGGTAAATGCCATTGTTGATTACACAATACGAATCGGTCGGGCACTCCAAGTGAAGGGTTTGATGAATGTCCAGCTTGTCATCATGCCTAGTCAAAGCCAAAACCAATCATCGGTTTATGTACTGGAGGTGAATCCGCGCGCCAGCCGGACTATTCCGTTTATCTCCAAGGTCACTGGTGTGCCCATGGTTCGGATTGCCACCAAAATAATGCTTGGTGTAAGTCTAAAAGAGCAGGGTTACACCACAGGCTTGTGGAGGAGACAGAAACTCGTAGGCATAAAGGCTCCTGTATTCTCTATGTCTAAACTGGCCGGTGTAGATACGTACCTTGGTCCTGAAATGAAGTCAACAGGCGAAGTCATGGGAATTGACTACACCTATGAAGGCGCTTTGATAAAAGCACTTCTGGCTGCTGGTCTTATATTGCCATCTCGAGGCAGTCTATTGTTTAGCATTGCTGATAAAAATAAGGGCGAAGCCTTACCTATAATCGAAGGCTTCTACTCCTTGGGCTACCAGCTTGATGCTACTGAAGGTACAGCGGCTATGATTGAAGCTGCTGGGATGAAAGTAAGAAAGATTGGCAAGAAGTTAGGCGAAGGCCACCCAAATGTGGTCGACATTATCAATGATGGCTCTGTAGCCGGGGTGGTCAACACTATTACCGGTGGCCGTATTCCGCTTCGAGATGGTTTTCATATTCGGCGTGCTGCTGCCGAGAAGCGGATTCCCTGCTTTACGTCGCTTGACACTGCCCGTGTAGCCTTGAAAGCACTAGCTAGTGGCAGCCAGATTTTCAATGTGAAGCCACTTCGAGAGTATTTAACGAGTCATAGCTAGATAAAGTTAAGACGATTTCTAGTTACCTGGTTCCGAAATATCAAGCCTGTGCGCCCAGCATCTAAATCACGCTTTCCAGCGCAACCACCATACAGCAATCAGGCATTCTGTTTTTAGACTGGAGGTAGTATAATACATGTAATCTATGTTGGGATGTTACTGTAAGACATGATATCGACTGCTGGCTCTGACACAGAAAGAAAGATCATATCCATTCTCAAGGTGTTGAGTGAGTCTTTTGAGTCGCTAGGGTCAATCACAATCTCTCGGGAACTTGAAAAACGTGGGCTTTCACTCAGCGAGAGAGCTGTCAGATACCACCTGAAGATTACGGATGAGAGAGGTTATACTCAGCCCCTGGGTATAGATGGACGGATGATTACATCGCGAGGACTTGAGGAGCTGCGAATAGCCTTGGCGCCAGACCAAATCGGTTTCATTCTTGAAAAGCTTGAGCTTCTGGCATTTCGTACCACATTTAGCCCGGACAGCCGAACTGGCCAAGTTCCCATAAATAGTTCACTATTCAACAAGAACGATTTTCCCAGAGCTGTGGCGGCCATGAAAGGTGTATTTAAGGCAGGGATATGCGTAAGCGATTTGGTGGCTACGGCGTCTGAAGGTCAAAAACTCGGCGATGTAGTCATTCCGAACAGCAAGATAGGTCTGGCCACAGTATGCGGTGTGGTTGTAAATGGTGTGCTGCTAAAACACGGAGTCCCGATGGAATCTAAATTCGGAGGCGTACTTGAAATCAGGGATTCAAAGCCAAGACGTTTCGTTGCCATAATTAACTATGGTGGTACATCCCTGGACCCTTCTGAGCAGTATATTCGTGCTAGAATGACAAGCGTCGGCGAGGCTGCTAAAACCGGCAATGGCAAGATACTGGCCAATTTCCGAGAGATACCAGCGCCCGCGAGGTCAATCGTCGAGGAGACTATCGCGGAGCTTAAAGCGGCCGGCATAAACGGCGTCTTTGCTCTAGGCAATATTAGCGAGCCGATTTGTCAAATCGCTGTCGGCATGAACCGAGTTGGTATGGTATTGCTAGGTGGATTGAATCCGGTAGCTGCAGCTGCAGAGGCAGGAATCGAAGTCGAAAACGTCGCTGAAAGCGGGATGGTTGATTTTCAGCAGCTAGTTAGCTTTTGGCAGCTCTGAATAAACTGTGTACTGAAGCAAACCGGGCCATTCAGCTCAATGGTCTTATTTGAAATACTCCCACTATTCCGGATGCCTATTTGATAAGCAAAATTTAGAGTGCGTCCGTGCGTTCTTCTTGTTGCATATCCAACCATAGCGTACGGTACTCAGGTCACAGAAGCCTGCAAAGTGCAATCCAGAAGCATATTATTAGGCGGTATTGAGGGTTTGACGAGGAGTTCTGAGTATTGTAACTGAGCTCCGCATCCTCCGATTTCCCAGTTATTCAAATGGGTTCTTCAGTTCGATGTTCAGCTTTTCCTTGATCAGCCTATCTCGCAATGCTAAATTCATAGCCGTTTTATTGATGACATCCTGAAGCCGCCGAATTTCTGCCCAGTCATTTGCCCTTGCTAGCACTCCCTCGCTCAGTTTCAACTTGGTTTCTATCAGTTCCCTTTCAACCCGCTGTAGGCTTTGCTTCAACAGGGTATTTTCGTCCTCCAGCCCCACAATCTTGATTTCATAGTCCTTGCCGAGAGTGTCGAAGGCAGTTGGTATTTCGTGTCTATGAGCTATGTGCCACTTCATTCCGCTCTCATTTCTGAATACCGAACGGCACAGTGGACATTCATAAGGTCTGTTTGGCATCGTTTTCCTCATCTTGCATGTGCGCGTCACGCGCGCGTGCGAATTTGCCACATATATTTGGGGCCATATCTAATCCTGTTCTGATCAGGATATGACATTGAGCAATCACATTGGATACTGTAACATTTTGGTCGGTTGGGGTTGAAAATAGGAGAGAGACCTCACAGAATCAAAGATGGCTTCAAGTAGGCTAATCTTTAGATTAAGGAGGTCTCTCAATGGAAAGCATAGACGGGTTAG
>Ga0315282_10001144_pt1 | contig 51003 bp, 43 predicted proteins | sample YL17G07_20_MG_FD_203693 | JGI IMG/M metagenome (GOLD analysis project Ga0315282, IMG submission 203693) | Sediment microbial communities from Yellowstone Lake, YNP, Wyoming, USA - YL17G07_20 | ecosystem: Environmental > Aquatic > Freshwater > Lake > Sediment | place: USA: Wyoming | collected...
CAGCGGGCTTCCAGGGGCCCTTATACCCCCGCCCCAAGGGGCGGGGCTCTACGGGCGCCTTGTAGAGGCGAAGCGGGAACACACGAGTGAGCGAGGCATCCGCAGGGGGCGGGCGACGCATGCGTCGCCCCCACATCTGAAAGGAGTGGGAAATGAGGCTTGCCATGGCGGTATTCATTGTTGCGGCAGTGTGCGCGGCGGCATATGCGGAAGCACCTGATATCTCGAAGCTGCCGCCGCATCCGAGGCTATGGATTGGCGGAGTCAAGGCGCCGGGTTACATCGATCCGGCATCGCTTGCGGAGCGCGCGAAAACGCATCCCGAGGATTTCAACCTGCTCTCAACGTCAAGCGATTTACAGTGCCGCGCGCTCACGGCGCTTGTCACGGACAACAAGGAGATGCGGGACAAGGTCGTAGCAGACCTCAAGGCGCTCAAGGGCAGCGCGCGGGGCGGCGAGGCGATGATGAACGCCGGGCTCGCATTTGACTGGGTGGCGCCATATCTATCCGAAGGCGAGAGAAAGGAAATCGCAACACACATCGGCGACCTGCTGCCAGATGTCGAGAAGAGAGTCGCAACGCGGTTCAATGCTCTGGACAACAATCCGCTTCGCTGGGGAATGGGCGTGGGCATCGCGGCGCTTGCGATCGCGGACGACGATCCGAGGGCGCTGGACTTCTATAAGCGGTCGTACGCGCTCATGGAGGATTTCCTGCGCGAGACGGGCGACGGCGCGGCCGCGGACGACATGGCGGGGCGCGCCGCGTATGGCGGCGGCTGGCCTGAGGGGTACGACTACAACAGGCACGGCAGCAGGTACGCGATGCAGTACTTCATCGCGCTGCGGAGCGCGACGGGAAGGGACGTGTTCACGGGGAGCAAGTTCTGGAAGGACACGCAGTACTTCCATATCTACGAAGTTCTGCCCAACGGCCATAACGTCCTACCGTTCCAGGACAACGACTGGCCGTTCATGCTGCGGCTCGACCGCGAAGTGATGCTGTTTGTCGCGAAGGAGTTCAAGGACCCGCACGCGCGGTACTATCTGAACCACACGAATAAGGCCTCGGACCCGAGCATGTATGAGTTCCTGTTCAATGAGGCGAAGGACCCGGAGCACGATTACAGCGATCTACCAAAGGCGCACTACATCCAGGGGACGGGCATGGTGTTCGCGCGGTCCGGCTGGGGGCCGAACGACACGTATCTCGGTTTCTGCGCGAGCGACTGGTACATCTACCATCAGAACAACGCACAGAACGTGTTCGCCATTTACCGCAACGCGCCACTGGCGGTGAAGGACGGAGTGTATAACGGCGACGTGCACGAGCATTACGTCAACTATTCAATCCGCACGATCTCGTACAACGGGATAACGGTTTTCGACCCGAAGGAGCACTACGGAGGGCCGGACGCCATACGCGACGCCGCCAACGACGGCGGACAGATGATACAGCAGTGGCACAACAACCCCGACGGCCTGGCCATGTGGCGCGAGCAGGCGCGAAGGTCCGAGCCGCCGATGCGGGATATCGTGGATTGGAAGGGATTCGAGACGAACGACACTTATACCTACATGGCGGCCGAGGCGGGACGCGCGTACGCGCCGGGCAAGGTGCCGTTCTTTTCGCGGCAGATCGTTTTCGTATATCCGAACTGGATACTGGTGTTTGACAGGGTGACTTCGGGCGATGCGGCGTTTACGAAGCAGTTTCACCTACACGCGCCTGACGAGATAACGGTGAAAGGCAATGAAGCGGTCATCACCACAAACGCGACAATGCGCGCGATAAAGATAGAGAGCACGGAGAAGACAGAGGGCACGCCGGTGACAGAGCGCGTGACCACGCCGGGGCGGCTGTTCGTAACGTCTCTACTTCCGAGCAAGGCGAAGGTCGAGCGCGTCGAGGGGATCGCGACGTACGGTGGCAAGTCATACAAGGGGTCCGATCCTTACAACTATCAGCTCCTGTGCCCCAGCCATCTGCAGATAACCGCGCCGAAGGAGAAGGATTCGTATTTCCTCACGGCGATGTATGCCTGCGATGCGACGGTTGAGAAGGCGCCGGAGGCGAAGGTCGTAAAGGATGACAAGGGATACGTCATCGTCAGCGTCGACGGCGGAAAGCACCTGATATCGTTCAACAAGACAGGCGAGGTCGCCTGGAAGATGGTGAAGTAGACACCTGCAGGGTGGACACGGAACTCAAAGGGCGGGTCGTGGCCCGCCCCTTCCATTTTCATACAGGCGAGAAATCGCTCTTGGGAGCGCCGCACACGGGGCACAGCCAGCCTTCAGGCACGTCTTCCCACTTGGTGCCGGGCGGCACATTCGAATCGGGGTCGCCGGCAACAGGGTCGTATACGTAGCCGCAGATGTCGCAGATATACTTCTGCATATCGGGTTCCTTTCGAAGAACGCTTGCGCCGGGTCAGCGCGCCGCCGCTTTGGCGGTATTTCGTCCAATCGCCCCCGCGGCCTGCAGCCCAACTGCACAGATGGAGACCGCACAAACGAGGAGCACCGCCGGGTCAAAGGGGGCCAGTTGATATTGCACGGTGTACAAGGCTTTCCGGGGATTCCCGGATCGCTCATGCCTTTGACCCGAGCGGTGCTCTATAGGCAATATACGGTCACCTGTCACCCGAGGATGGCTTTAAGATCCTCTTTCACGGTGGAAATCGGCATGATATTGTAGTTGTCGACCAGGACCTTGAGCACGGCCGGAGAAATAAAGGCCGGCAGCGTAGGCCCAAGGCGGATGTTTTTCACGCCGAGGCTCAGAAGCGTCAGGAGTATCACTACTGCCTTCTGCTCATACCACGAGAGTATGAGCGAGAGCGGCAGGTGATTCACGTCGGTCTTGAACGCGTCCGCAAGGGCGAGGGCGATCTTGATCGCCGAGTAGGCGTCGTTGCACTGGCCGACGTCGAGGAGCCGCGGGATGCCGCCGATATCCCCGAGGTCGAGCGTGTTGAAGCGATACTTGCCGCAGGCAAGCGTGAGTATGACGGTGTCCTTCGGCGCGGCCTCTACGAACTCGGTGTAGTAGTTGCGGCCGGGCTTCATGCCGTCGCAGCCGCCGACGAGGAAGAAGTGCCGGATGGCGCCGCTCTTGACGGCGTCGATCACTTTGTCCGCGACGCCGAGGACGGCGTTACGCCCGAAGCCGACGATGATGGTTTTCTCAGGCTCGGCCTTCGCGAAACCGGGTGCGGCAAGCGCGGCGTCGATCAGCGGCTTGTACTGATGATTGTAGATATGCGTGACGCTGGGCCATGCGACGAGGCCGCTTGTGAAGATGCGCGCCTTGTACGCTTCGCGCGGCTTCTGGAGGCAGTTGGTCGTCATGAGGATCGCGCCGGGGAACTTCTCGAACTCGGCCTGCTGGTTCTGCCATGCACCGCCGTAGTTGCCGGCGAGGTGCTTGTACTTCTTAAGACCAGGATACGCGTTGGCGGGCAGCATCTCGCCGTGCGTATAGACGTTAATCGCCTTGCCTTCGGTCTGCTTTAGGAGTTCCTCCAAGTCCTTGAGGTCGTGTCCACTGACGAGGATGGCCTTGCCGGCGACGGGGGTAATTCTGACCTTCGTCGGCTCGGGATGGCCGTAAGCGCCGGTGTTGGCAGCGTCGAGGAGCTCCATGACGCGGAAATTCACCTGGCCGCACTTGAGGATGATGCCAACGAGCTCGGGGACAGACGGATTGGGCCTGGTGAGGAAGTCGAGCGCTTCGTGTACGTAAGCATATACGCTGTCATCCTCCTGGCCGAGTATCTGCGCGTGGTCGGCGTAGGCGGCGAGGCCCTTGACGCCGTAGATGAGGAGTTCCTGAAGGCCGGTAACGTCGGCGCCCAATGTTTCTTTGCGGCTGGGGATGCCCGCCGCCAAGCCATCATTGACGAGGCCCGCCATGTCTGTCGCAGGCGTGTAGGCGGCCGGACCGGAGAGAGTCTCCGCCTTCTGACCCTTTTCGGCGGCCACGTGCTCGTAGAGTTTCCTGGCCTTGTCGCGCACGGCAGCGCCTTTGCGGACGAGCTCGGCCACGCGTTCCGGGTCGAAGTTGACGTTGGTCACTGTTGTGAAGAGCCCCTCAATCGTGAACACGTCAATGTCGTGCGCGTGAACGCCGAGCTGCCTCGCGCGGTGGGCGTACATCGACACGCCCTTGAGGATATGCACCAGCAGGTCCTGAAGCGCGGCTGTGCGAGGGTCCTTGCCGCAAGCGCCGAAGGTTGTACAGCCCGTGCCCTTGGCTGTTTGCTCACATTGGTAACAGAACATTTCCATGCTTTCTCCTTCCAAGTGGTCGAACGATCACTTTCCCGCCCGCGCCCCGTTAGCAGCGAGCACCTCTGTCGTAACGTCGCCCGCAACACCCACAGTGACTACAGTAACGGGAAGCTCCGGACGCGCGCTGTCTCGCGCTTCCACAGCCGCGGCGACGATGCCGCCGCAACATGGCACTTCCATGCGCAGCACAGTGAGTGACGCAGGGTCTGCCTCCGCCAAGATCGCCGTGAGCTTCTCTGCATAGTAAGCAACGTCGTCGAACTTCGGGCAGCCGACGAGGACCACCCGGCCCGCGAGGAACCGCTTGTGAAAATCGGCGACGGCGAAGGGGACGCAGTCCGCCGATATGAGCAGATGGGCGCCTTTGAGAAACGGCGCGAACGGAGGCACGAGCCTCAGCTGCACCGGCCAATGGGTAAGGGCGCTGTCAGCCTTTGCGGCGTCTTCCTGCGCGGAGGCATCGGACCTGGCCCTCCCCTGCCCCAGGTCCCTTACGGCTGAGCCCGGGCATCCGAAAGAACGCACGGTGGCGCCTGGGCATGAGTGGGCATGAGGAGCGTGCAGGGCAGCCTGCTTGGCCGCGCGGTGTTTCTTCTCTGCAAGCTTCTTCACCGCCTCGTCGTCGAAGGCTTCCGCTTCACGCTCCTCGACGGTGATGGCGCCTTGCGGACAGTGGCCGAGGCATGCGCCGAGGCCGTCGCAGTACACTTCGCTTACGAGCCGCGCTTTGCCGTCTATGATCTGAAGAGCCCCCTCTACGCAGTTGGGGACGCACAAGCCGCAGCCGTTGCACTTCGACTCGTCGATCTTCACTATCTTCCTAAGCATTCTTGACTCCCATAAGGCTGGAGACATCAGACACTCTTGTATTGGACAGGTGTTCCTTTACGAGCGCGTTTACCTTGTGAAGCAGATCGCCCATGATGCAGTTGCTGTCGCATGCAGGGCGCATGAGCATGCAGTCGTTGGTTTCCAGCCGCCCCTCTATCGCTTCATAGACTTCCAGGAGCGTAATCGCTTCCGGGCTCCTTGCGAGACTGTGGCCGCCCTTTGGCCCGCGGGCCGATGTCACAAGGCCCGCCCTTGAGAGCCGTTGCAGGACTTTCGAGAGATGGGCCTCGGATACACACAGGGCGTTGGCAATCTCCGCTGTAGTTGCTACCCGCTCGGGCTCGGAGGCCAGGTAGGTCACCGTATGCAGCGCGATCGCCCCCGCTTCACTGATCTTGAGTAGGTTTGTCATATGATCCGCACTCCACTGCTTATGTATCATGCATTATTACTGGTATTTTGGTACTACTATACCATTATAACAAACAGAGTCAATAGAGAATTCCCGCTGGGTATATATTTCTTCTTGCCCCACAGCCGGCGCAGGCGTAATACATTGAAAAGACGGCACTTACGCTCGCACTGCGCGATGACATCTGTGGGCCGCCAGCCGGAACCGCGTTCAGACGGCCTATGAAGCCTCCGCCAACTCCCTGTTGAGAATGGTGATATGGCTCATTTCCTCGTGCAGGATGTCGTCGATTTTGTCCTTCCCAAGCTTTTCGGGTACCAGATCCTTCATACCGAGGTAGAAGACAACCGAGTCCTTCTCGAGGTCGACTGCCTTGTGGAAGACCTCCGAGAGCGGCTCGGCGCCGGTGAATTGAGTCGTAGGGTCAGAGAGGTCGAAAACCCGGTGGTCCGCCATGGTGCGCAGATAGACGGCCGCTTCGTTGTCAGGGTCCCACACGGTGCCGGCGCGCTCCTTCTGGGACAGTTTCCTCCTCAACTCAGCAAACGCTTCGTAATGCCTGTCCTCCATGTCGGCGAGACTCAGCAGCATCTCCTTGACGCGCTTGTCCGAGGCGAATTCGGCCGCCTTGCGGTAGAACTTGCTGCCGTTGATTTCTATCTCGAGCGCCATTGCGAAGACTTCGTCGGCGTTAAAGGTCACGCCTGCCATAGGTCAGTCCTTTCTGTGAGGGTGGAGCGCCGCGGCGCCGGCGGACCGACGGATCACGGCTCGGCCACATATGTCAATTCTCTGCCTCGCATCTTCTACTCGCCTTTCCACATGCCGTGGAGGCTGCAGAACTCTCTGGCTGTGATCTTGTCAGCCTGGATTGCGAATGTCGCTTCAGGTGCTTGTCCGGGTTCCAGGAACTGCCGATACGCCTTACCGTCCGCGATCACTTCGATCCATTCGATGTAATGCTTTGCCTCCATCGGATGCGGGATGCTGCCAACCTTAGCCTTAATGCCGCCGGCGGTCTTCTCGATGACAGGGACATGCTTTTCCTTGCCCTGATCGGCGGTCTTCTCCTGGAGGAGCGTCATGGGCTTGTCGCAGCATGCGAGCCCCCCTTCCCCCGCGTGAAGGATCTCAACTATGTTGCCGCAACCTTCGCACTTGTATACCTCAAGCTTCTGTGTCATCCCTTCTCACCTTTCATTCAGAGGTTTCCCGGTTTTCTGCAGTTGGCGCAATTGCCGGCCTGCGATGGCCACAGGGCTACAGGAGACCCTTTGCCACCTCGAATGCCCTGTCATATGCGGGCTCGTGACCCTGTTCGGGCACAAGCTCGCGGTACCGCACAACCCCGTTCTTGTCCACGACGAAAACGGAACGCGCAAGAAGCCTCAACTCCTTCATCAGCACGCCGAACTTCTTGCCAACCTGTGCATCACGGTGATCGCTCAAAGTCTTGATCGTGTTGACACCGGCCCATTCGCGCCAGCGCTTGATGGCAAAGGGCAGATCCATGCTGACTATGATGATGTCCCCTCTGCCCTGAAGCTGCCCGGCCTCCTGATCGAAGTGCCTCGCCTCGACGTTGCAGACCGATGTGTCAAGAGACGGCACGGGCGCGATGACGCATACTCTGCCTTTGCACTCCTTCGCGGAATCGAACTCGGAAAGATCGCTGTTGAGCGCTTTGAAGCGCGGGGCCTTGTCGCCCACCTTCACTTCCTTGCCGACGAGCGTTACGGCCTCGCCCTTCATCGTTACTACTCCCTTGCGTTCATCCATCGTGGTCCCCTTTCCAGAGTGCGTTGTGACTCTTCACAAGGCCGCTATTTCAGCACCGGCGGGAAGAGTCCTCTTCCTCGGAAGAGTTACCAGTTCTCCGCCAAGACTTCATAATACGCCTGCGGATGCGCGCACGCGGGGCACGCGGCCGGCGCGTCGGCGCCCGTGTGGATATACCCGCAATTACGGCAACGCCACGTCACAGACGCCTTCTTCTTGAAGACCGTTCCGGCTTCGATGTTGGCCAGAAGGCCGCGGTAACGCCTCTCATGCTGCTTTTCCGCGATGAGGATCGCGTCGAACAGGCGCCCCACGTTCTCGAAGCCTTCTGCGCGCGCGGTCTTGGCGAAGTCCGGATAGAGGCTCGTCCATTCCAGCAGTTCGCCTTCGGCGGCGGCTTTCAGATTCTGGGCGGTAGTGCCAACCAAGCCAGCGGGAAAGGCCGCCGTGATCTCCGCTTCGCCGCCTTCGAGCAGCTGGAAGAACCGCTTCGCGTGCTCTTTCTCCTGGTCCGCAGTCTCTGTGAAGACGTCAGCGACTTGCATGTAGCCATCGCTACGCGCCTGCGAGCTGAAGAATGTGTAGCGATTCCTCGCCTGCGACTCTCCTGCAAAGGCCTTCATGACGTTTTTCTCAGTTTTCGACCCCTTCAGCGCCATTCGAGTTCCTCCTATTGCCAATGGTTATGAAGACTGCCTCTGATATGCAAGGAATCATGAACCCCTTCCCTAAGCGCAGCACTCACACCGGTTGTTGCGCCCCCCTTTGCTACAATCTCACTTGTGCTTGTGCGCGCCTGCTTCTTCGCCGGGATCCCGGACGTCATAGCCCAGCTCTCTCACTTTCGCGCGCAGATGCTTCTCGTCGACGTCATGCCCCTTGACCGTGGCCTTGCCGCCATGAAGGTCTACATCCACGGAGCAGACCCCGGGACAGCCGCCAAGCGCTCGTTCGACCGCCGAGGCGCAGTGGCTGCAGGTCATCCCTTCGATGGAAAGCTCGGTGATCGCTTCCTCGCCATGTGCCGGAGCAACCTCGGCATGAACGCGTGCGCGCTTCTCCATGAATGACCTGTAGAGCCCGACGGCAAGCATCACGAGCAGCACGATCGAGAAGAAAGTGGTAAAGATGCCGCCACCGGTCTCGTGCTGATGGACGTGATGCTGGATGTTACCGGCGATATTGAAGGCGAAGAGCGCGTCCAGAGCGTTCAGCACCAGGCCGGCCATCAGTGCGCCGCACGTCACGGTGGCAAGATATACTATTGCCGTGCGTCTGCCCATGATCTTCCATATTGTCGTAATCGTGGAGGCATTGGTCACCGGCCCCATGATCAGGAACACAAGCGCCGCGCCGGGCGATATGCCCTTGGCAATAGCCGCCCACGCGATAGGCACTGATGCAGTTGCGCACACATAGACCGGGATGCTGGCGGCCATCATCACAAGCATTCCGACCCAGCCGCTGCCGACGGCCTTAAGGAACCCCGCCGGCACAAGGGCCGCGATGACCGCGGCGGCGAGAATCCCGATAAGAAGCGCGCCGCTCAGGTCCTGGGGAAGCGTGATAAGGCCATATCGAAGGGCCTCATGCACCTTGCCGCGCCCCTTGGTCGGCATGCAGCATGCGCCTTCACAGGAAAGAGGGACCTCTTTCTCGGATCCGGATGAGCCGAATGTGTTGACGAGAATGCCACCGAGGAGGCTCATGATGAATGCGGCTATAGGCCTGAAAACGGCGACCACGAGCCCCAGCATGCTGTAGGTGACCATGATGCCATCGATGCCGGTTTCCGGCGTTGAGATAAGAAACGCCGTTGTCGCTCCGCGCGACGCGCCGTGCCTGCGAAGCGAAGCGGACACGGGAAGCACGCCGCAGGAGCACAGCGGCAGCGGTATCCCGAAGGCCGCGGCCTTGAGAACGGGCTTGAAGCCGTTGCCGCCCAAGTGCCGCTCAACCATCTGAGGCTTGACCAGCATCGACAGGAACCCGGCCATAATGAAACCGAATACCAGGTACGGCGCCATCTCGCCGACGGCCTGCCAGAACTGAAACGGAACGTCCTTTACGTGCAGCGCAATGTATTCCATCGTCTATGCAACTCCGTGAATCGAGCATCTCTCAAGGAAAGCCCGGGGGTCCATATCGCTTCTGATGCCGAGCCTGGTCAATGCGAAATCGTACTTCACCGGATCGGCGGCATTTATCCGTCTGAATGCGTTGGTAATCTCCACAGCCGTCCGCATATCGGCCTGCTTGCGGAAGGTCATGCCGACGGCCCTCGCGATTGCGTGCATGTGCGTGTCGAGAGGAACAATAAGCTTGGACACGGGCACACCGCGCCATCCGCCCGGGTCCACTTCATCATGGCGCACCATCCAGCGAAGATAGAGGTTGAGCCGTTTGCACGCGCTTCCGGCTTCCGGCGGCGGAAGGAGATGCGTCCTGCATGCTTCCCGGCTGTCGCAGAGTTCACCCACAAAGCGCGACAGCGCAGGGATTATGTCGCCATGCGAATCGTCAAAACCGCGAACAAAGCATGCTTCGAGCGAGCCGTAGTGTTCCATTGCCCGCTTGACGCCAAGGAGCATTCCCGCCACATCCTCGCCCGTGGTGAAGCGATGTTTGAGACCGTGGAACGCTTTCGTCAGCGAGGCGGCCGTGGCATCTGCCAGAAACCGCGCCGGCTGCGGCATCCTTTCGAGTATTGCCGAGACGCTCCTCAATATCTGCGCTACCCTGCCGTAAGCGAGCGATGAGGCCACGAGGCCGACGATTTCCCTGTCGCGAACGTCGTCGTACGCGTACAGAAACTCGAGAGGATCGGGATGGACGTACTGGCGGCGGTTAAGCCGCGAGTACAAGTCCTCCATCGCGTCCCTGAGCATGATGTCGCGGTCAGTGAGAGCCGTCATGGGCGGTTGGACCCTCCATTCGCCGTTGAGCCGCCGGACGTCCTGGACGCGCATGCAGGACACAGTCCGAGAAGCTCGACACGGTGAGCGCTGATCTTGAAGCCGCACGCTTCGCAGCATACGTCCTTAGTAGGCATGGCTATCTTCAGATCAACATCTACCACGCGACCGCACTCGAGGCAGCGCGCGTGACAGTGGGCGCTCGTGTCGGCGTCAAAGCGCATCTGGGCGCCGGCGTAGTCCATACGCTGCACGAGGCCTCCGGCCGACAGGACGTCGAGATTCCTGTAAACGGTTGCGAGACTTATCTCCGGAAGCTTGCGCTTCACCATCCTGTACACTTCGTAGGCAGTAGGATGGCTGGTCGAACGCGTCAGGCAGTCGAGTATCACCCTGCGCTGGCTCGTCATCCGTGTCGTCGCTTTGCCCGACATCAATGCCTCGCAGTACAAGTCGAGAATCCGCTTTGTACCAATCAGGATTCATTCTCAATAAGGAATTATAATCATATGCATCATTCGCAGTCAACAGACTGTTTCCCGGTTTTGTTCCCGATACGCCCCACCGGGCGCGCTGCAGGTACATCGAGGCAACCCGCAATCAGGAGATTGGGCGCCCTACGGGACATCATTACAGGCACATTACGCCGCCATCGCCGGTTGTCCGGCTTCTGGGCGGGGGAAAACCAGTATTCCCTACCCGCAGGGGCGATCTATAGGAACAGAGGTCGAGGTTGCCATGCCATAACTCCTGACAGCGCCAGTAGTTCCGGCGCCATCTATCGCGGCAGAGCAATTGTTACAAATGTTTCGTCTTTTCGTGATCTGGCGGCAATATTCGTTGGACATGCGGTTCCGGCCACTATAGAATGCTTTTCCTTCGAGGCTGGTCCCTTATGTGATGCTTCTCTCAGCCAGCCTCACCCTTGGCAGTTCAGAGGCGGCGGTCAGGCTGCTGCTTCGTAGAGCAAGGGGTACTGTAGGGTAAAGAGAGCGGTCATGAACCTGCAGCGTCCGAACGCTAACGAAGTGTCACAGACTTTCAACAGGTCAGCAAGCGTGGTGCCGAGTTCCGGGCTCTGCACCCGCTGCATAGACGGCTGCAAAGGCAACTGCGAGGTCTTCAAAGCCTCGTTCCGCGGCCGTGAAGTCCTTTATCCCGGTCCCTTCGGCAGCTTGACCGCAGGCGCGGACAAGGATTACCCGGTCGATTATTCGCATCTCAATATCCAGGGGTATGCGCTTGGCGCGGAGGGGCTTCCCCACAACGCCAAGGGAGCCCCTGACAACACGCTGTTCCCAACCGTAAACACAGAAACCGAGTACGGCACCGCCAACAAGGTCAAAATGCGAATGCCGATACTCACCGGGGCCCTCGGCTCGACGGAGATCGCACGGCGCAACTGGGAGCACTTCGCCGCGGGCGCCTGCATATCGGGCATCACGCTCGTCTGCGGCGAGAACGTCTGCGGCATAGACCCTGCTCTCAAGGTCGATGCGAAGGGGAAGATCACCGAGTCTCCCGAGATGCGCAGGCGCGTCGAAACCTACATGAGATGGCACGAAGGCTTCGGCGACCTTGCGGTCCAGATCAATATCGAGGACGCAAGATTAGGCGTAGCGGAGTACGCCATCTCCAAACTCGGCGTCAAGACCATCGAGTTCAAGTGGGGCCAGGGCGCCAAATCCATAGGCGGCGAGATAATGATTGACACGATCGAGCGCGCGCTCGATCTCAAGAGTCGCGGCTATCTCGTCACGCCCGACCCATCCGACAAGTCTATTCAGACCGCATTCGCCAAAGGCGCAATATCCCAGTTCGAGCGTCATTCGCGTCTCACTTTCGTTGATGAGGATGCTTTCGCCAAGCAGGTCAAGCGCCTCAGGCAACTGGGCGCCGAGCGAGTCACTCTCAAGACGGGCGCCTACCCCATGCGCGAGTTGGCGATGGCCATCAAGTGGTCGTCGGATTGCGAAATTGACCTTCTGACCATAGACGGCGCTCCGGGCGGCACAGGCATGAGTCCCTGGCGGATGATGGTCGAGTGGGGCGTGCCCACGTTCTATCTGGAAGCGATGACGTATAACCTCTGCGAGCGGCTTGCGCGAAGAGGCAGGCCGGTGCCGGACATCGCGATCTCGGGCGGGTTTTCCACTGAGGATCACATATTCAAGGCGCTGGCGATGGGCGCGCCTTTCGTCAAGGCGGTCGGCATGGGCCGGGCGCTTATGATCCCCAGCATGGTCGGCAAGAATATCGGGTTGTGGCTGCGCGAGGGGCTTAACGCCCTGCCCCCCGCCATCGCGAGGTTCGGCACGAAGGTCGACGAGATATTCATAACCTACGAAACGCTCGTGGGGAAGTACGGCAGGGAGAAGGTCAACGACCTGCCTCTCGGCGCGATAGCGCTCTACACGTTCACGGACAAGCTGAAGGTCGGGCTCCAGCAGATCATGGCAGGCAGTCGCAATTTCCGACTCTCAACGATCGGCCGCCACGACCTTATGGCGCTTACGAAGGACGCAGCGGAGGTCTCGGGCATACCGTACGTCATGGACGCATACCGCGAGGAGGCGGAGAAGATCATAGACAGTTAGGACGAGGCGCGTCTGGCGCCGCTCGTCGTCGGTACAAAGGGGCGCGTTCGCCTCATGATGAAAATGGTTGTGGTCAGGGCAAACAAAGGACCTAACGTAGGAAGGGAGCGCAAATGAGTCTCGTGAATGATGTCCTGGAAGTTGTGAAGAGACGAAACCCCGGCGAGCCGGAGTTTCTGCAGGCTGTGACCGAGGTGCTCACGTCGATCGAGCCGTGCCTCGCGCGCCACAAGAAGTACGACATGAGCCTCCTCGAGAGGCTCGTGGAGCCGGAGCGCCAGATAATGTTTCGTGTGGCCTGGCAGGATGACCGCGGCAAGGTGCACGTCAACCGGGGTTTCCGCTTCCAATTCAACAGCGCCATCGGCCCCTACAAGGGGGGCCTGAGGTTCCACCCGACCGTATGCGCAAGCATACTCAAGTTCCTTGCGTTCGAACAGGTGTTCAAGAACTCGCTGACAACCCTCATGATGGGCGGCGCCAAGGGCGGGTCGGACTTCGATCCCAAGGGCAAGTCGGATGCCGAAGTGATGCGCTTCTGCCAGTCGTTCATGACCGAGCTCTGCAAGTACATCGGCGCCGACACCGACGTCCCGGCGGGCGACATAGGGGTAGGCGGCCGTGAGATCGGCTACCTCTTCGGCCAGTACAAGAGACTGCGTGACGAGTTCACGGGCGTCCTCACGGGCAAGGGCCTCAACTGGGGCGGATCGCTCATTCGTCCCGAAGCAACCGGCTATGGCGCGGTGTACTTCGCCGACGAGATGCTCAAGACCCGCAGCCAGACCCTCAAGGGCAAGATCTGCACCGTGTCGGGCTCGGGCAACGTAGCGCAGTACACGGTCGAGAAGCTCAACCAGATGGGCGCCAAGCCCGTGACGCTCTCCGACTCCGACGGCACCATCTACGATAAGGACGGCATCGGCCCCGAGAAGATCAACTGGGTATTGGAGCTCAAGAACGTCCGCCGCGGACGCATCAAGGAGTACGCGGACAAGTTCAAGGCCGAGTACCTCCCGGGCAAGCGGCCCTGGGGCGTCAAGTGCGATTGCGCTTTCCCCAGCGCAACCCAGAACGAGATCTCGGGCGAGGACGCGGCGACGCTTCTCAAGAACGGTTGCACGGTAGTAGCCGAGGGCGCCAACATGCCCACGACGCCCGAAGGCATCGACAAGTTCATCGAAGCCAAAATCCTCTACGGGCCCGGCAAGGCCGCAAACGCCGGCGGCGTTGCGACCTCCGGCCTCGAGATGGCTCAGAACGGCATGCGCCTCGCCTGGACGCGCGAGGAAGTGGACAATCGCCTCCACATGATTATGACTGCCATCCACAAGAACTGCTTCGAGACGGCGGCCAGCTATGGAGTGGCCGGCAACTATGTCGTCGGCGCTAATATCGGCGGCTTCGTCAAGGTTGCCGATGCGATGATCGACCAGGGGCTTGTATAGTCCTTCGTCACGAGTGATTGTGCCGTGACAGACGGCCCGCGGGAGATAAGGGCTCTCGCGGGCCGTTTCTTTCTGCCGGCTTTGCCTCGGAAAGTCGGCTATCCGCTCCATCTCTTCTATTGCGGCGCGCCCATAGAGGCGTAGAATCTCCTGCTTGCTCCGGTATCTGTGAAGCAAGCACGTTGTGGCAGACAAGAACCAATGGACACTGCTGTTCTCGTCATCTTCGCGTTCGTCTACGTCGGGATGGTCTTCGGCAAGTATCCCGGGCTGAAGCTCGATCGCGCGGGCGTAGCGCTCCTCGGCGCAATCGCGGTTCTCGCAGTGCGCCGGCTCACCCCTCAGGAGGCGTGGCAGGCGATCGACGTCTCGACAATCGCCCTCCTCTTCGGCCTCATGGTGGTTTCGGCGCAGTTTCGGCTTGCGGGCTTCTACACGAAGATCACGCGCAGAATCGCCGGGGCACGGCTCGAGCCTGAGACGCTCCTTGGACTGCTCATCATCGTCGCGGCGGTCCTTTCGGCGCTTCTGGTCAACGACGTCGTGTGCCTCGCGATGGCGCCGCTCCTTGTCGACGCCTGCGCAAGGAGGAACCTGAATCCCGTCCCCTATCTTCTCGCTCTCGCGTGCGCATCAAACGTCGGTTCCGCCGCGACCCTCATAGGCAATCCGCAGAACATGCTCATCGGCCAGCAGCTTGGCCTTTCCTTCGCCGGATACCTTCTCGACGCCGGCATTCCGTCCGCCATCGGCCTCGCGGCGGTGTGGTTGGTTATCGCGGTGCGCTACAGGAACAAGTGGCACCTTTCCCTGCCGGCGCCCGGTATTGATGAAGTGCCTTTCAACGGATGGCAGGCGACGAAGGGTATTGCGGTCCTTGCCGCCCTGATGGTAGCCTTTCTTTTCACGGGGGCGCCGCGCGACGTGCTCGCCCTTGCGGCCGCGGGGCTTCTCCTTCTCAGCAGAACCACCGCGTCGCGGATGATGCTGGGGCTGGTCGACTGGCAACTCCTCGTACTCTTCGCGGGGCTCTTCGTTGTCAACGATGCTGTTGCCGCCTCGGGGGCTCTGACAAGTACGATGCACGCCCTGCGCGCAACCGGAGTCGACGTGGCGCATCCGGCATGGCTCTTCGGAATCACGGTCGTGCTGTCGAACCTCGTCTCGAACGTGCCGGCCACCATGCTCCTCCTGCCCGCCGCGACGCACCCTCTCGCCGGGCCGATTCTCGCGCTTGCGAGCACTCTCGCGGGCAACCTTTTCATCGTCGGGAGCATTGCCAACATAATCGTCGTCGATCAGGCCGACCGGATGGGAGTGCGCATCTCGTGGCTTGAGCACGCAAAGGTCGGGCTGCCGGTGACGGTCCTCACGCTTGCCATTGCGGCGCTGTGGCTATGGCTCAGGGCGGCGAGCATGGGCGCCTGACGCGCCAACCGGATGCTAACGACCGATTTCGTGAACGAGGTCGCAATACCGTCGCACGCGAGTGACAGGGGTAGCCGGCGTTACCGGGCTTCCGATACTCATGACAAACCGGTCGCCGTTACGCCTGCCGGCGGCGACCTGGCGCTTTATCTCCGCAGCCAACTCCACGTCGCTACCGTTCGTGAGGAGGCCTATCGCGTCGAGGTTGCCGAAAACTGTCGCCTCGCCGCCGACTCGTTCGACAACCTCGTCGACATCTACAATGAATCCTTTCTTGCTCTCCTCGAGCGAAATGGCGTCTGCCCCGATGGAGAGGATTTCGTCCCACTTGCCTGCCGGGTTGCCGCAGTAATAGTAGATGCTCTTCACGCCTGAGGCGCGGATCTCCTCGCAGAGCCGCTTCAAGAGCGGGACGTTTATCTCCGCGAATGCCTTCGGGCTCAGCATGTCAGTCATGCATTCCTCTATCCAGATGCCCGCCGCGCCGAGTTCAGCGGCCATGCCGACACCTCGGATCGAGTGGGCGAGGTTTCGCTCGCATGCATACTTCACAAGGTCAACACGCGAGGCGACCATGACCATCATTTCCTCAAAGCCCCAGAGGTTGTAGAGCCCCCAGACGGGACCGGCGACGTGCGAGATCGGCCACAGCTTGTCGCCGTACTCGCAGAGCAGTCTGTCCGCCAAGTCCGCTCTGCCGCCTGCCCTGAACGCCTTCGCGTCGAAAGGTTCGACAGGGGGCAGTATGGAGTCGATCTTCCGAGGCGTATCCGCTATCTCCTCGGGCCTGACCGACCCTTCCCCGCAGCCCACGCCCCAGCCGCCGATGACAGGAGGATGGAGCTTCTCAGCCTCGCCGGTGCGACGATTGACGCTGAAGAAGCCATTTGCGCGTTCCTCGATGGCTGTCCGCTCTCGCTCTTCGCGCGAAGCGGTAGCGGGCAGGAAGAACCAGTCCTGCCCGGTTCTCTCTATCGCATCACGACGCCACGCGAACTGATGGTCGAGGTTATTCGAGTGTACGTACCACCAGGGGCACGAGGTTACCTGATCCCAATGGTCACGGACGTAGATGCCTTCGTAGCAGATTACTGCGGGGATCTCCGGCGCCCCTGGTTTTGAAAACGCTGCCTCAACCTTTTGTCTTCCAGTCATGGAGACCCCCATCGCCCATTGCCCAGGCCCCTAACATGGTTCTGGCGCAAATCTAACAGTGGCTTAACCTTCTGTTCAGTATAATGTTAGGCGGCTGAAAATGGTATACTGAGGGGCTAAAGCAGATGCCTAAGGCAAAAGTCATCGTCGTGGACGACGAGGAGAGCATCCTCGAGCTGGTCGAGTACAATCTGAAGAAAAGCGGCTACGCCGTCACGTGCATCGCGATGGGCGAGGACGCCATCAAGGCGGCCAAGACAGAGAAGCCGGACGTCATAATCCTCGACCTCATGCTGCCGGGGCTTGACGGGCTGGAGGTGACCAAGATCCTCAAGAGCGGCCCGGAAACAAGGGACATTCCCATTGTAATGCTCACCGCCAGAGGCGAAGAAGCCGACATTGTGACCGGCCTGGAGCTCGGCGCGGACGACTACATCACCAAACCCTTCAGCCCGCGGGTGCTCCTTGCGCGCATCAAGGCGGTGCTTCGCCGCAGGACGGGGGAAGCGGTCAGCGAAACCGACGTGCTCAAGATTCGTGACATAGTCATCCATCCCGGGCGCTTCGAGGTCTCCGTCAAGGGCAGGCCCGTGGAGCTTACACTGACCGAATTCAAGATCCTGCACCTGCTTTCCCGCCGCCCCGGCTGGGTCTTCACCCGCTACCAGATCATAGACGCCGTGCAGGGCGACGAAGTGGCCGTCACAGACCGTTCGGTGGACGTGCACATAGTGTCGCTTAGGCGAAAGCTCGGCGATAGCGGGAAGTACATCGAGACTGTACGCGGCGTAGGATACAGATTCAAGGACCACTAAGCCATGCGCAAGAGAAGTCTGTTCTGGCGGCTTTTTCCGACGTACATAATCGCGATTCTCGTCTGCGCAGGCGCCATCAGCATCTATGCCGTGGAATCAATCAGAAGCTTCCACAGAGCCAACACGCAGAGGGACCTCCAGGCACGGGCGGTTTTCGTCAATCGGCTCATCTCTGATAGAACGACGTGGTTCCAGAGCGGCGCGCTTGAGCCCTTCTGCAAGGACCTTGATGCCGCCACCGGAACTCGCGTGACCGTCATCCTTCCCAGCGGGCAGGTCGTCGCCGACTCCGGGGCGGACCCCGCGACTATGGAGAACCACAGCGACAGGCCCGAGATCCGCTCAGCCCTCTCAGGCCAGACGGGGTTCGCTACGAGAGAGAGCCCCACAATGCGCCAGGAGACCATGTATTGCGCCATGCCTGTGATCAGGGATTCCCGTGTAATAGCCGTCGCCCGCGTGGCAATCCCGCTGTCGCATATAGACAAAGCGCTCAACAGCGTATACTGGCGGATCGCCATAAGCGCCGCCATCGCCATGTGCCTTGCAGCCGTGATAGGACTGCTCGCATCGAGTCGCATACGCAAAGAGGTCGACGAGATAAAGCGCGGAGCGGAGCGCTTCGCAAGGGGCGATTTTCAATACAGGCTCCCCGCGTCGGGCGTCACCGAGATTGATTCTCTGGCCGAGTCGCTCGGCGTCATGGCAAGACAGCTTGATGAGAGGGTGCGCGATATAAGCCGGCGCAAGAACGAACAGCAGGCCATGCTATCAAGCATGACGGAGGGGGTCATCGCCGTCGATCTCGACGAAAAGATCATAAGTCTCAACAACGCGGCGGCGCAAGCGCTGAGCATAGACCGGGCGCAGGCCGAGGGGCGCGCGGTTCAGGAGGTCGTTCGCAACAGCGATCTGGAGCGCCTTGTATCCGAGGTACTCTCCGGCGGCCTTGAGATGGAAAAGGAGATCACCGTTCACGGCGACTCCGACAGGCTCCTCCAGGTAAGGGGCGCGGTTCTCAAGGACGCGATGGGCCTTGCCATTGGCGCGCTTGTGGTCCTCACGGACGTCACCCGGCTTCGGCGCCTGGAAACCGTCCGCCGCGACTTCGTCGCCAACGTGTCTCACGAACTCAAGACTCCAGTGACTTCGATCAAGGGTTTCGTAGAGACGCTGCGGGAAGGCGCGATAGATGAGCCCGCCAACGCCAGACGCTTTCTCGACATCATCGTAAGGCAGGTGGATCGCCTCAACTCGATTATCGACGACCTGCTTGCCCTGTCGCGGATCGAGCAGGAGAGTGACAAAGCGCAGATCGAACTTGAAGAATCCCGCATCTGCGACGTGCTTCAGTCGGCTATAAACGCCTGCGAAAGCAGACGCGCCGCCAAGCGCGTCAACATCAGTTTCGTCTGCGACAAGGACCTGCTGTGGCGGGTCAATCCGGCTCTCCTGGAACAGGCTGTCGTGAACCTGATCGACAACGCCATCAAGTACAGCGAGCCGGAGAGTCCCGTCTCGGTCGAGGCGGCCCGCAAGGACGGCAGGGTGGCTATCAGCGTCCGCGACAGCGGCTGCGGCATAGAGAAAAAGCACCTGTCGCGCCTCTTCGAGCGGTTCTACCGCATCGATAAGGCCAGAAGCCGTAACCTCGGCGGCACCGGCCTCGGCCTCGCTATTGTGAAGCACATCGCCCAGGCGCACGGCGGCAGCGTGGAAGTCGAGAGTACCCCCGGCAAAGGCAGCACTTTCACGGTATTCCTGCCCGGAGAACGCCGCAGCTAATACTGGCGTGTCCTTTCCCCGTGTGCAGCATCCTCCAGACGCGCCTTAGGGCGTATCTACGACGCCGTCTGCATTCCTGACACGCATCTAATGATGGCGCAATGAGTTAAGGCGCGCTTGGGAACCGTCGATGATTATCAATAGCCTCATATGAAGACACATCCACGACTTTTGGCTTATCTGCGGCCTCGTTCCTTGAACTGAAAAAGCAGAAAATGCTGCCGGAATTTGCTTGACGGGTTGCGAAAACAGTCATAGAATGCCGTCCTGCATATTGTCGATATGATATATAGACAATATCAACTATAGACAGGCCCAAGGAGAAAGGAGAGAAAGAGATGCACAGTAGTCTGGGGAAACTTGCGTTCTTAGTTGCGGCTGTCTTGCTCTTTGCCGCCTCGCAGGGACTCGCGCAGAGTGTCGAGAGCACGGCACCTGTAGTACAAGGCGGCACCCCTACGCCTCAGGTCCAGGCGCCGGCTAACGGTGCCGACAACGCCGCCCTTGCCGCGAAGGTGCAGGCCATTGAGGAAATAGTTCAGAAGCAGCAGCAGGTCATCGAGTTCCAGCAGCGCCAGATCGAGGAGTTGAAGAACCAGGGGACCAAATCCTCCGACTCCGTGGCTGCGCTCCAAACCCAGTGGCAGAAGGCCGAAAAGGAGAAGAAGCTTGAGGTGCCAAGTTGGCTCGAAGGCCTCAAGTTCTCCGGTGACCTGCGCATGCGCTACGAAGGCATTTGGATTGATCCGCGCGCGGCGAAGACCACCAATGAGCAGCGGGGCCGCTTCCGTCTGCGCTTCGGGTTCGAGAAAAAGGTCACCGACGACTTCGACATCGCATTCCGTCTCGCGTCGGGCAAGGATAGCGACCCCACCACAACCAACCAGACGTTCACGGATGACTTCTCAAAGAAGCTCGTCTGGATCGACCTCGCGTACGGCTTGTACCATCCCGTGGCGGTACCGGGACTGGTGTTCGGCGTCGGCAAGGTCAAGAACCCCTATGTCAACACCGACATGATGTGGAGCCAGGACGTCAATCCCGAAGGCGCGTACGAAAGCTACAAGCTCAAGGTCGGCAAGGTCGAGCCATTCATTACGCTTGGCCAGCAGATGCTCACCGATCAGACAAGCCTCACGCCCGATGCCAACCTGCTTGCTTACCAGCCCGGTGTGAAGGTCAACTTCACGGAGAACATCAACTGGGTGAGCGCCTTGGCGTACTACGACTTCATGAACTATGCGGATAAGGGCAACTTCCAGAAGGCTAACGGCAACACTGTGGCGGCGAGCGGCAGCCTGGCGGCGGGCGAGTTCAATATCTGGAACTTCACCAACATAGTGACCTTCCCGGTGAAGACGCTGCCCGTTTCGCCTTATGTGGACTATGCCAAGAACGCCGGCGACAGAGCATACATCAACGGCGACAAAGAGGACACCGCCTACGCGGTCGGCATCAAGGTCGGCGACATCAAGAAGAAGGGCGACTGGGCCTTCGACTACAAGTACGCTCGCATCGAGGCGGACTCGATCGTCGGCGCTTTCGCAGACAACTCCTTCGGCCCCGGGTCCAACGTACAGGGCTCGAAGGTTGGCTTCTCGTACGGTCTGGCCAAGAACGTGACTCTCGGCACGGCGCTCTATTTCACCGAGCCCGTGACGGGCGGAGACGTCGACAAGACGACAGTACAGGCGGATCTCGTGTTCAAGTTCTAAGGGCAAAGTCTCGCAGACTTCTCATTGCAGCAAATGTAGTGGACAGGGGCGCAGCAACTGCTGCGCCCCTTCCCTTTGAGGTGCGCCGCCGGCGCGCCAAAACTCACTTCTTCCTATCACCAGCCTAATAGGTCCATAACACTTCCCCGCTATCCTCTGTGCTCGTGAAGAACACTGAAACAGGGAATCCGAGTCGCTCATGTGCACCCCAGTTACACGTTCTACAGGCATATGTCACAAGCCCACAAGGCAAGCCCGTTTTGAGAAAGGAGATGGGAGGATGGCAAGAAGCATTGGCATTTCGGTATGTGTGATTCTGGGCCTCTTAGCATGGTTGGCGCCGGCAGCGTTGGCGCAGGAGAACGCCGGAACACCCGCGCCCGCAGCAGGCGGCGACCTCGCCGCGCAGGTTCAAGCAATTCAGAAGGTGGTCGACAAGCAGCAGCAGTTGATCGAGATTCAGCAGCGTCAGATCGAGGAGCTCAAGGCCCAGGGCGAGAAGCAGACCGACAGCCTCGGCGCTCTCGAGGCAAAAGCCCAGAAGTCGGAGAAGGTCAAGCCGGCCGAAGTGCCGTCATGGCTGGACGGCCTCAAGTTCTCCGGCGATCTGCGCATGCGGTATGAAGGCATCTGGCTCAAGCCGCGCGCGGCAGGCACCACCGACGACCAACGCGGACGTTTCCGCCTGCGTTTCGGATTCGAGAAAAAGGTCAGCGATGACTTCGACCTTGGCTTCCGCCTCGCAAGCGGCAAGGACAACTCGCCCATCACCGCCAACCAGACGTTCACTGACGACTTCTCGAAGAAGCCCGTATGGATCGACCTTGCATACGGCCTGTACCATCCCGTAGTCGTGCCGGGGCTGGTGCTCGGAGTCGGCAAGTTCAAGAACCCATACGTCAACACCGACATGGTGTGGAGCGCAGACCTGAATCCGGAAGGCGCGTACGAGAGCTACAAGTTCAAGATCGGAGAGTCGTTCGAGCCGTTCGTCACCGTCGGCCAGAACATGCTCACCGATAATACAACGCTCGTCCCCGACGCCAACCTGCTCGCCTATCAGGGAGGCGCCAAGATCAAGTTCACTCCGGACGTGAACTGGGTAACCGCCGCCACCTACTATGACTACCTCAACTACGCGCAGAAGGGCAACTTCACGAAGGCCAACGGCAATACAGTGGCCGCGAACGGCAATCTGGCGGCTGGAGAGTTCAACGTCCTTGACTTCCCGAATATAGTGACGTTCCCCATAGCCACCGTGCCGGTCTCGCCCTACTTTGACTTCGCCAAGAACGTCGGCGACGAGGCGAAAGTGGACGGCAGCAAACAGGACACCGCATGGGCAACCGGCGTACAGGTCGGCGATGTGAAGACCAAGGGCGACTGGGCGTTCACCTACAAGTACGCGAGAATCGAAGCCGATTCGGTTGTGGGGGCGTTTAACGATGAGCCGTTCAATAACGCCAACACTCAGGGGAGCAAGATCGGCGCGTCTTATGGCCTGGCGAAGAATGTGACGGTCGCAGTTGCCGCCTACTTCACCAAGACGGTCACCGGACCCGACGTCGACAGAAAGACACTGCAGGCCGACCTGGTATGGAAGTTCTAAGCGCTAACGTCCAATCAACCGGCGCTTAACGTGAACCTAACAGACGCAATGTATTATCACCAGAAACACGAGATAAGGAGGAAGAGCATGAAGAAGCAGTTGCTGATCGCGGGGTTGGTTGCCGCCGCGGCGATTCTCGCCGCAGCAGCCGGCCCAGCGGCCATGGCCGCTGAGAAAACCGATGTTACCATCCGCGGCGCAGGGGCGAGTTTCCCGTACCCCCTCTACGCCCAGTGGGCGGCGGACTACGAGAAGGTCATCGGCGCAAAGATCGATTACCAGTCGATCGGCTCCGGCGCGGGCATCCAGCAGATCAAGGCCGGGACCGTCGACTTTGGCGCGACGGATGCCCCTCTTAAGATCGACGATCTCAACAAGGCCGGCCTCGTGCAGTTTCCGATGACCGCCGGCGGCGTTGTTCTGATAGTGAACGTCAAGGGTGTCACAGCCGGCAAGTTCAACCTCAGCCCGTTTGTCCTCGCGCAGGTGTTCCTCGGCGGGATATCCAACTGGAACGATCCCAAGATCAAGGAGCTTAATCCCGACCTGACGCTGCCGGATCTGCCCATAACGGTTGTGCACCGTGCGGACAGCTCAGGCACGACGTGGATCTTCACGAGCTACCTCGACAAGGTTTCGAAGACCTGGCATGAGAAGGCCGGCGCCGACAAGGCCGTCAGCTGGCCCACCGGCGTCGGCGGCAAGGGCAACGAAGGCGTGTCCGCCTACGTTCAGCGAGTGGACGGCTCCATTGGCTACGTTGAGTACGCGTATGCCGCGCAGAACAGCCTCGCTTACACGAATCTGAAGAATCAGGCCGGCAAGATGCTCACGCCGTCCATCGATACCTTCCAGGCGGCCGCCGCGAACGCCGACTGGAAGAACGCTCCCGGCTACTACATGGTTCTCGTGGACGAGCCGGGAGACAATTCCTGGCCGATCACCGGTGCCACGTTCATCCTGATATATAAGGACCAGACAGACGCCGTGAAAGCCAAGGCGATGCTCGAGTTCTTCAACTGGTCGCTCACCAACGGCGCGCCTACCGCGACCAAGCTCGCGTATGTGCCGCTGCCCGAATCCCTCGTCAAGATGATCCGGGAAACGTGGTCCAAGGAAGTCAAGGCGGTCGGACAGGCGCTTTGGAAATAGGCCAGGCTCCTCATCAGCGAAAGGACTGTTGTGGCAATCATCGATCAAGTGAGCGGCACAACAGCGTCGTATGCGCCGAAGTCCATCGAGAAGGCGAGCGTCGAGCGAAAGCTCGACCTCGCCTTCAAATGGTTCACGGCAGCGGCCGCGCTCTTCATTGCGCTTATCATGGCCGGGATAGTCGCGAACCTTATCCGGTTCTCTCTGCCCGCGATGAAAGCGTTTGGCCTGAAGTTCCTCGCGGACAGCACCTGGAATCCTGTGACGGAGCGTTTCGGCGCGGCCAGCTCTATCTATGGGACGCTCGTCTCCACGGCACTCGCGGTCGTAATCGCGGTGCCGCTGAGTCTCGCTATAGCGCTCTTTCTCGTCGAGTTGGCCCACCCGGCGGTCAGCCGCGTGGTCGGAGGCGCGATTGAACTCCTGGCCGCTATCCCGAGCATCATTTTCGGCATGTGGGGGCTTTTCGTTTTCGCACCGTTCGTGGCGAAATACATAGAGCCGCCTCTTCACTCGACCCTTGGCTGGCTGCCGCTCTTCCAGGGGCCCCCGATGGGTATCGGAATGATCACGGCCGGCATGATCCTCGCGCTCATGATACTCCCCTACATTACGGCAATCACGCGGGACGTCCTGCAGATGGTCCCGCCCGTCATAAAGGAATCAGCCGCCGGCATAGGCTCCACCAAGTGGGAGGTCACGTGGAACGTGAGCCTTCCTTATGGCATGAGCGGCATCCTCGGAGCGATATTCCTCGGCCTCGGCCGCGCCGTCGGCGAAACCATGGCGGTTACGTTCGTCATCGGAAACGACCATAGGATAGCCGCTTCCCTGTTCGCCGCCGGCAACACTATCGCGTCGACCCTTGCCAATGAGTTTGCCGAAGCGTCGGAAGATACTTACCGAAGCGCTCTCATAGAACTGGGTCTTGTCCTCTTCCTCATAACGATGGTCTTCCAGGTAGTCGCTCACCTGTGGCTCAGGCGCGTGCAGAAGACGTCGGGGAGGAGATAATGCAGCCGAGATCCATAGCCCGCCGGCGCGCGGTCAATGCCGTAATCAGCGCAATCTCCGGCCTTGCCGCCCTCTTCGGTATTTTCATGATGGGCTGGATACTCTATGAAGTGATCATGCGAGGGGCGCGCGCGATCAACTGGGCGTTCTTCACCCAGCTTCCCGGCCCGCCGGTATCATCCGGCGGCGGGCTCGCCAATGCAATGCTCGGCACGCTCATGATGACCGCGCTCGGCGCCGCTATCGGCATACCGATAGGCCTCTTTGCGGGGGTCTACCTCGCGGAGTTCGGCAGAAACGGCCGCTGGGCGACGGCTATACGCTTCGTAGGCAACCTGCTCATGGGTACGCCGTCGATAATCACGGGCGTGTTCGTCTACACGGTGGTAGTCGTCACAGCCGGCAGTTTCTCGGGTTACGCGGGGGCAATCGCTCTTGCGATCATAATGCTGCCCCTCATGGCGCGGACATCCGAGGATATCCTCGCGCTTGTCCCCAATGAGTTGCGCGAATCAGCGCTCGCCCTCGGAGCGCCGCGGTGGCGGGCGACGTTGCAGGTGATCTTTCGCGCGGCAAGAAACGGCCTCCTGACGGGGGCGCTTCTTGCCATAGCGCGCGTGAGCGGCGAAACCGCCCCTCTTCTTTTCACCTCCCTTAACAGCAGGCTTTGGAGCTTCACTCTCGCGGGGCCGACGCCGAGCCTCACGGTTACGACCTACACTTACGCTATGTCGGGCTATGCCACTTTGGAGAACAAGGCCTGGGCCGCGTCGCTTGTGATCATACTCGCGGTGCTCTCCTTGACGGTGACGGCCAGGTTCGTTCTCCAGGAGAGAAAGCGATGATGGAAGGCACGCTTCCAAGAGAGACTGTCCTTATACCCAGGGCCCAAGTCAAAGAGCCGGGGCCGCCCATGGACGCGCATCAGGGCGGCCGTGGCGCGAAGCTTTCCGTTCGCGGCCTCACGTTTTTCTACGGCCGCAACCAGGCGCTCTTCGACAACACTATCGATATCCCCGAGAACAGGGTCACCGCGATCATAGGCCCCTCGGGCTGCGGCAAGTCCACGCACATTCGCGCGTACAACCGCATCTTCGAGCTCTACAGGGACCAGCGTGCGGAAGGCGAAATCCTTCTCGACGGGCAGAACGTCCTGTCCCCGGAAACGGACGTGCTCGATCTGCGGCGGCGCGTCGGGATGATTTTCCAGAGGCCAACCCCCTTCCCCATGACGGTTTTCGAAAACGTGGCCTATGGTCTGCGTCTGCATTACAGCATGAGCAGAGGCGAGGTGGCCGCGCGCGTGGAGAAGGCGCTCAGAGATGCGGCCCTCTGGAGCGAGGTCGAAGGCAAGCTCGACAACCCGGGCAACGCCCTCTCCGGCGGCCAGCAGCAGAGGCTTTGCATCGCTCGCGCCATAGCCATCGAGCCCGAGCTTCTGCTCATGGACGAGCCATCGTCCGCGATAGACCCTGTGGCGACGGCGAAGATAGAGGACTTGATAGAGAGCCTGAAACGCCGGTATACAATCGTCATCGTGACGCACAACATGCAGCAGGCGGCGAGAGTGTCAGATTATACGGCGTTCTTCTATCAGGGGCGCATCGTGGAGTATGGGACCACGAAGCAGATATTCACGAATCCCGTCCAGAAACAGACTGAAGACTACATAACCGGCCGTTTCGGATAGCGAGGGTGGAAAGATGGCGATACACATGCTCAGGGAACTCGATAGGCTGAAACGCAGGGTCCTGTCATTAAGTGCGCTTGTCGAGGAGAGTCTCCGGAAGGCAGTCGTTGCGCTCGAAGACCGCGACGCGGTTCTCGCGCGTCGTATCATCGAGTCGGACTACGAAATAGACCAGATGGAGGTCGAGGTCGAGGAGGACTGCCTCAAGCTCCTTGCCCTGTACCAGCCCGTGGCGATAGACCTCCGTTTCATAATCGCAACCATAAAGATTAACAGCGACCTCGAACGAATAGGCGACCTCGCGGTTAATATCGCCGAGCGCGCTGAGTATCTCGCAACACATGCCGCGGTCGATATACCGTTCGATTTTGCCGGCATGGCCGACAAAGCCCGCGCGATGGTCCGGCGCGCGCTGGACGCCCTTGTCAACATGGACGCGCGGCTCGCGCGGCAGGTCTGCGCCGCTGACGACGAGGTCGATGCGATGAACCGCGAGATGTACGACAAGGTCAAGGACGCGATGCGCAAACACCCCGAGTGGATCGACCAACTGGTGCACATCCTGTCCACGTCCCGCCACCTGGAGCGGGTGGCCGATCACGCGACCAACATATCGGAAGACGTGATCTACATGATCGAAGGCGAAATCGTCCGGCACAGGACGGAGGACTACAAGAAGCAGGCGGGTGCTTCGTCTTAGGCTCTGCAGCAATGCCGCCAAACGTCATTTCGCTGAGAGCTCAAGCACCACAAGCCCGCCCGGCCCGACAGTCACCTCCGTTTCCCGCTCGCTGATTCGAACAATGCCTGAACTCTCCGGCCACCTGGTCTTCACGGACGGCCTCGGCACCCTGCCTTCGGCGCTGATCACCGCTTTCGCCGCAGCCGCAGGCTTGCTTGTTTCGCCTTTGTCGAAGCTCACCGTGACCCCTTCCGGATTGAACAGCCCAACCTGCAATACGCCGGGCTTGCGGTTGACGAGCCAATGGACTCGGCCGTCCACACGAATCGGCATTCGCGCCACGGTAGCCCGTGTGACTACCTCAGCGGTTGCGACGGGGTCGTCAAGAGCAATGATTTCGCACGACGATCCCTTCATCTTCCTGAGGAACCGTCCTGGTCGCTCACCCACGTACGCGATGACTTCGTACCCCTCATAGAAATCCGGTTTCGCGTCATCGAGCACAACGTCGAACGCATCGGGCATCGCGCTTGCCGTCAGCACGCGCGAGTCGTCGCCGCCGGGCGAATCGTGATGCCCAACAAGCGCGCGGAAGAACTCCGCGACGCGTCTTTGATGCTCGGGCGCGTCGAAGAACCTGAGATACTCACGCGCGCCCGCGAGGTAGTACGTATCGAGGCCGAACCACTCGCGGTCAATGACTATCGCAGTCTTCACGACCGGCTCACCGCGCCCGACCTTGCGGACGAACGCGAGGAAATCGCGCACCGCTTCGCCGTATGGCGTAAGGTCGAAGCTCTCCCAATCATAGAAGGTGTTCTCCGGTCCCCACTCCTCCGCCATGAACCGCGCGCCGGTTAGGTACGCCCAGTGGAACAGCCTGCGCTGGAAGGCCCTGCTCGATCCTCCGTTGCCTCGGTGCGCGAACGCGTCGCCGCACAGGAGCTCCGCCGGCACGTACCACATCGAAAACGGTGTGTAGCAGGTCACGCTGTCGGGGGAATTGCCCCACGGCGCATAGTAGGACCCGAAGTCACCGCACCCCTCCTGCCCAACGGCGCCCCGTGCGGCCGCCATATGCACCCGCCCCATGGGTATATGGTGGCCGTGCTCGGGCATCACAACCCTCGCGCCCCATCGCAGCGCCTGCCAATGGCACGTGCCCGCCGACGCGACGTTGGTAAGGTAGCCGCCGAAATCCGCAAGCTTCCTCTCCTGCGTCTCCCGGCAATACTTCGCGAACTGAATCGTCGTCTTCGGAAATGTCTTTCCCGCAAAGTCCCGTGGGTCACCCGTCTCGAGTGCCGTCGCCACCGACCGATACGTGAAGTGCTCCTCAATCTCCCTAATCGTCACCTTTTCGTCGCCCTTGAGGAACTGCTCCCTGAAGCGCGACCATTCGTTGCCGACGTTGCATACCCACTCGTGGAACTGTACGCCCAGGAACTTGTCGCCCAGCCGCCGCGCGTACGCGTCGAGGAGGCGCTTGTCGAAGGGGTAGTTTTCGTACGCGACCCCTCCCATGCCGCGGTCGATGAGAAACGCCCGGCGCTCTTTCCACACCTCGTCGTAAAGCCATCCGCCGGGCGCCGCGAACTGGTTGAAGCACCTCAGCCGCGGCGTGTAGAGACATTGGATGAGTCGCACGCCGGCGTGCTTATCGATGAATCCATGTTTCCTCAGCCCGCGCCAATAGATGGGGTCGTAGCCGAAGAGGAAATGGAAATCTTTCTTTAGAGGAACCGGCTGTCTCCCAGCCTTCATTTGCGTCTCCTTCTTGCTGCGCGCCTTGCGCTCGCATGCCCCTTCCACGGCGCCGGATCCAGCTCAACCAGAAGACATCCCCCCGGAGGAATCGCCCCTTCCGCAATCATCGCTTCCTTACCGCGCTTCAGACGGCGCCTACTTACCACTCGCCCATCGGCCGAATGCACTACAGTTGTACCCTTCCCCGCCGCAAGCACCGGAATGCTCACGTCCTGCTCCTGCCCGCCGTGGTTGCGGCATACAAGCCCTATCTCCAGCCCAAAGAGCATCTCCACGATGCGGCACGTCATGTCCGTCCGCTGCGGCGTCGCCGAGTAGTACATCTCGCTGTTGCCGTACTGCTCGACAAGGAAACTTGTGATTCCAAGCGAATCGCTGTAGTGCAACTCGAATGGTTCCTTGCTCAATGAGTAATCGCGCAGGTAGGGGTACGAGTCCGTGTAGTGATACAGGAAGTTTCTCGGATCAGTGACCTGCGTCCACGTGGACGCCTGCCAATAGAAGTGGCTGCCGTCGATGCACTGCCTGAAAAACGCGCGGATGGCGTCGGCGTACCCCTTGTACCGCCCCTTCCAGCCTGGAGCGCCGACCCAGTTGGTGTTCGCGCTTGTCTCGTGCCAGCTCACGGCGGATATGATATTCTCGCGCTCAAGGATCCCCGCGACTACGCGCGTCTCCGGTTCGCTTAGCGGCGACGCGCCCTTGTCCTTGCCCTCGTATCGCTCCCAATACACCGGGAAGTTGCGGTTAAGGTTCACGCCTCGCGTACCGCGCGCCTGGCTGTCCCAGCCGTCCGGCGCGTAGAGCGGAACGCACTTGAACCGCAGGTTCGCCAGTAATGCCCTCGCCCATGGCAGACCTTGCTCGTATTCGCTCGCAAGCCGCGCGGCATAGAGCATGAGGCCGTAGCACGGTGCCCACTCGTAGGGATGGATCCCCGCGTCGGCAAAGAACGTCGGCGCGTCCTTTGGACCGATTGCGAGCGAATATATCGGCCGCCCCTGGCCCGAACGTCCCTCTTCCTTGAGCTCCAGCGCCGGGTACTTCTTCGCAAGCGCGTGAAGGTCTTCGCAGAAGTCATCATAGTCGAATGACGGCACTACATACGCGCCCAGCGACGTCTGCGGCCGGCCGACGGCGTTGGAGAACACCAGGGCGGCGATATTGGAGTCGGCCGTATACGTGGGTCGCATATCGAGCGGCCCAAGGTCCATGACAAGTATGCCATTGCCATCTGTCGTCGGCTTCCAGAGGATAACCGGACGGCCGCGAGCATCCTTGTCTGGCGACTCGTTCGTCGCTATCGTCTGGAATCCCATCTTCGCCAGAACCTTCGCGCCAACTGCCACATACCTCTGGTGGTAGTGGTTGCCGTTGTACGACCACCACGGCACGACATCACCTCTCCTCAGACCGCGCGTGAGGAAATTCTCCGTCTCGATGCGGATGCATGGCTTGACATCCGTGTCATCGTACCATCCGCATGTCTTTAGTTTCCATCCTGCGATCTTGACGAAGGTCTCTGCCGTGGTGATGACAAGTTTCTTTCGCGCGTACTTCTCGATCCGCTGCAGATTCAGCCATTCAGGAATGAGCATGGCCCGTATGACCAGCACGTCCTCTTTCGCCCTGGCCTGCCCGGCGACCCTCAAATCAGGACTCACTCTCAAGTATGGCTTCACCCCTCCCGGATTGATCGGCTTGAGGAACTCATAGCCGAAGAACTCTCCATAGATGTCGCGCTGGTCCGCGTCGGCGTAAAGCCCGATCTTCTCCCGTCTCGGCCACGGCTTCTCAGCGCCCGTCCCCCCCTCCGGCGGCCTCACGCTCGAGGCGAGAGGCTCAGGCACTTCACAGAGGCAGATGCCGTCGAACCATGCGACTCCGTCCGACTTCCTCATGTCGAAGCTGACGACGAGGTGCGTCGCCTCTTTGGGCGCCACGTAGTCCGTCGACCACTGTTGCCAGTCTTCGCGCCCAACGAAGAACGGTCGGAACGTCAGCACTCCGACCTCTTTGCCGCCCCTCATGGCCTTGAGACCCAGATTGGCGCCGCTGTCCTCGCCAGTTCCGGAAAGCGCGACCTTTATCCGCCCCGTCAACTGGTACCGCGCCCCGCCCTTGCAGCGTACCTTCTGCCGGAACTCGCCGTGGAAACCGCCAACGTCCTGGATGATCTTCACCGACCTTCCGTCGACGAACATACCTCTGTCAAACGCCCAGATCGGCCGCCCCGACAGCGCCACCCACTCCCAATGGTCTGGAGAGTCCATCCCCTTCCTAAACGAGCCATTGACTATCAGGTTCCCACCGTCCACTGTCCTGCAGAAGTATATCGCCATTGTGCCTCCTGGGTATCTCACCACACAATGCAGCCGACTCTAGATTATTGAGACCCTATTGTCAAGAAATCGCGCCCTCATCGTGAGATTACGCAAAATGGCCTCCCTGAATACCGAAGCGCAGCCCGATTTCCGCGAAACAGGAACTCTGCCGCCCACCCATATGTCAATCGATTATCAAGCGGGGCGTCCTATGGAGCGGCCCCGCGACTCTGACCGCAAAGGAAGGGGGTCTGAACATGCCCGAATTCGTCAAACCGTTCAGTGGCGTAGTGCCGGACCGCAAAATGACCTTGAACGAGTTGGTGCGTGCCCTTCGCCTGAACCTCTCGGCTGAGGAGGAGGCGACGCACCTTTACACCGCCCATGCCGACGCGACAGACAACGAGTTGGCTAAGAGGGTCCTTCTCGACATCGCGAACGAGGAGCGCGTGCACGTCGGCGAGTTTCAGCGCCTGATCTCTATTCTCCTTCCGGACGAAGACGGCTGGCTCGCGGACGGCGCCGGCGAAGTGAATGCGCATGCCGCGGCGGTTTCCGGCGGCATGAACGGCGGCCAGTCAGGCCACGGTGATTCGTCTGTCCCCACTGTCGGCTCGCTCAAGGGCAAGTAACCAGGTCTACCGCAAGAGAGGAGCGTAAAATGACTCACCTGCTGAACCGCCAGGACGCGCCCTTCAGCGCCCAGGTGTGGGACTACATAGACAGTGTTGTCGTCAACGCCGCGAAGTCGCAGTACAGCGTCAGGCGCATCGTGGACGTCGAAGGTCCCTATGGCCTCGGCACCAAGACCGTCCCGACGCGTGACCGCACGACCAAGGAGAAAGCCCAATTTGGCGATGCCACCACGGCCGTAGCTGCATCAAGAGGCATCCCGCTTGCGTACGTGACCTCGAGTTTCTTCCTCGGCTCGCGGGATATCGAGTCCTTCGAGCAGGGAGGCATCAAGTTCGACGCCACAGCCGTCGCGGAGGCTGCCATCGCGACGGCGTTGCAGGAGGACCGACTGCTCCTCAACGGCTCCAAGGAGCTCGACGCCGAGGGGCTCCTGAACGCCAGAGGTGCCGAGTCGCACAAGCTGCGCGCGTGGAACGAGGTTGGCAGGGCGGCCGGAGACATCATGGCGGCGCTCACGGTCCTCGACAACGCCGGCTTCCACGGCCCCTATGCCCTTGCCCTTGCGCCCGGCCTCTATAACCAGCTCTTCCGGCTCTATCCCGACACGCACCTTACCGAGTACGACCACATAAAGCAGTTCGTCACGGACGGCATTGTCAAGGCCCCGAGCCTCGACGCGGGCGGAGTGCTCCTGAACACGGGTGCATTCTTCGTCTCAATCGCGCTTGGCCAGGATGTCTCGGCGGGGTTCATCGGCCCCGTCGAGGGCGGCTACGAGCTTTCCGTCACTGAGAGCGCTGCCCTCCGTATCTTGGTACCGCAGAGCATCTGCGTTCTGAGGGCCGGTTAGCAGCAGCTTACGCCGCGGGAGTTGCCCCCTGCCGCGGCAAACGAGGAAGGGGAAGGGCCGTCGGTCGTCCGGCGGCCCTTCGTATTTCACCGCCCCTACGTCCCTTTTCATTTGAAAACCGCGCCCCTCGCGAGTTAAATGCTGTCATTCGCGCAACTGTAGCCCGCGAGATCGATTCTCATCGCTTTGGAGAAACCTATGCGCTGGAGCCAGTATTTCGTCCCGACTCTCAAGGAAGCCCCTTCCGACGCCGAGATCGCAAGCCACAAGCTTATGGTCCGCGCTGGGATGATTCACAAGGCCCCCGGCGGATATACATGGCTCCCTCTGGGACTTAGGGCACTCAAGAGAGTTGAGGCAATTGTCCGTAACCACATGGGCCGTCTTGGCGCTGTTGAAGTCTGCACAGTACCAAGGCAGACCGAGGAACGCGACGGCAAACCCGAGCGTGCATGCATCTTTGACTACGCGGATCCGAGTCCGTTCATGGGCGTCGCCCGGAGTCACATCGGTTCATACAGGCAATTGCCAAAAGTTCTGTTCCAGATACAGACAAGATCAACGGGAGAGCCACACCAGCGTTCGGCAATGCTCTTCCCCTCACAAGCGCTTACGATGGATGCATACGTTCTTACCCGTAACCCCGTATCGCTCTACGAGTCCTGCCACCAGTTCGACCACATGCTGGAGGATCTCTGCAGACTGACCGGTCTGGCATGGTTCTGGATTGGGGGCGATGGGTCGGATGATTCAGAGATCGATGTCGAATACATAGCCATAGCTGGTGCCGGCGAGAAGCGAATCGCAAGGTCAGACTCAGGGTATGTAGGCATTATCGAACACACAAACGTGCAGCCGTACCCGAAAGAGAAGGGACCCGCTCCGGGTGACATGAGGCTTGTGGATACGCCTGGCACTGCGACTGTTGTGGACGTAAGCAACCTTCTTCGCGTCCCGCCCAGCCGTGTCATAAAGACCCTCATCTACCTCGCGGACAGCCAGCCAGTCGCGGCACTGGTGCGCGGTGACCATGAGCTCAACGAGTACAAACTGCGGACACAGATCAACGCATCCGCGCTGATGATAGCCGACCCCGCCACCGTTGAGAGTGTTACAGGAGCCCCCGTAGGATTCGCTGGACCTGTTGGCCTGCGTATCCCAATGATTGTTGACTTCGCCGTCGATGCCATGGCTTGGGGCGTCACCGGTGCAAACAAGGCTGGTGCCCACTTTGTCAATGTTGTTCCAAACCGGGACTTCCCGGTCTTGAGAACTGAGGACATCCACCTTGCGACCGAAGGCGACTTGGACCCCTTGCAAGCGATGCCACTCACCTTTCACCGAGGCATCGAGGTCGGCCACGTATTCACACTCGGCCGGCAACAGTCTGAGGCCCTGGGCGCCACGTATCTGGACGAGACCGGCAATTTGCAGTACATGGCTGTAGGGTACGTTGGCATCTCCCTTACTCGCATCCTCGCCGCGGCGATCGAAACCTCCCACGACGACGCCGGCATCATATGGAAGAAGTCCCTCGCCCCCTTCGACTGCGAAATAGTCGCGATCGACGTGCGCGACGACCAAGTGCGCAAGGCGGCTGGCGACCTCCACGACGCCCTGACATCCCGCGGCATCGACGTCCTTTACGACGATCGGGACTTAAGCCCCGGCATCAAGTTCAACGACGCCGACCTCATCGGACTCCCTCTCCGCGTGACCATTGGCAAGCGCTCCCTCAAGAAAGGCGGCATCGAGCTCAAGCGCCGCACCGCCCCCGACATCGAAACCGTCCCCCTCCCCGACGCCCCCTCACGCATCGCCGCCCTGGTTCAATCGTAGGGGTGCACGGCTGTGCGCCCTGTGTGGCACTGGTGGCTTGCCCACCAGTGACGATGGTGCGACAGGCAATCCTGCCTGTCGACCTTGCGCGCGAGATGCCTCGCGCGTGTCCCCTCTCCCTTTGGGAGAGGGTTAGGGTGAGGGAGCGCCCCATAAGGAACTCCCGAGCGCATATCTCAGCCTCGCCGCTCGACCGCGTTTCTGATTCTGGCAAGACAGATTCTCTTGTCTGCCACCTCACAGCGCCGCCTCCTGCACCGACGCCTTTCCTTCGGCCTTCAGCCTTCAGTCTTCAGCCTGTCTCTCTCGACCGCCGCCCTTCCAACACTCTGCCCCCTGAGCTACAATGGCGCCATACTACGGCTTCTTAGGGAGCGTTCCTTGCTTATCGCCAGCGTCCAGAACATCGAGAAGTCCTACGCAGGCCAGACCGTCCTTGACGGCGTCTCATTCACCGTCAGCACCGGCGAGCGCCTCGGCCTCATCGGGCCGAACGGCTGCGGCAAGACCACGCTTCTCGACATACTCCTCGGCCGCGAACAGGCGGACTCCGGCGCTGCTTACGTTTCGAGCGGCGTGCGCGTCGGCTACGTGCCGCAGTACGTCGAATACGACGATGAGACAAGCGTCCTCGGCCACCTGCTCAAGCAGTACCACGTTTGCGCGGAAACCCTTCGCCTTGAGGAGGAGCGCCTCGCCGCTTCGTCCGAAGCAGACCGCCACAGGGCGATGCTGGCCTACCAGAAAGCCCGCGAGGACTACGAACGCATTGACGGCGACTCGCTTGAGCATCGCGCGGTCGCGATGCTCGATGCCCTCGGCCTCGGCTCGCGCAGCGACGAGCGTGTGGGCACTCTTTCAGGCGGCGAGAAGAACGTTCTCTCGCTCGCACAGGCCTTGCTTGCGCGTCCGGACTTTCTCATCCTCGACGAGCCGGCCAACCACCTCGACTACCTCGGCATCGCGTGGCTTGAGGACTTTCTGTCGCGCTTCAAGGGCGCGATCCTCATCGTCTCGCACAACCGCTACCTCCTCGACCGCGTGGTTACCGGCATTCTCGCGTTCGAGTCGCGCCGCATCCGCTACTATGGCGGCAATTACTCCGACTACCAGACCACGCGCCTCACTGAGCTCCTCGCGCAGCAGGCCGATTACGCCGCCAACCAGAAGAAGCTCGCGCGTCTCGAGGCCCTCGTCAACAAGTTCGAATCCCTCGCCCGCGCCCACCCCGACCCCGCATGGGGCAAGCGCCTCCGCGCCCGCCGCCACCAGTTGGAGCGCGAGAAGGCCCAGGCTGTCGAAAAGCCCGACCCCGGCCCCGACTCCATGAAGCCTGACTTCACAGGCAGGTCTACAAAGGCCAATATCGCCCTTCAGCTTCGCGGCTATTCAAAGGCATTCGGCGAAACGGCCCTCTTCGAAAACGCCGAGATGGACATCTCCTGCGGCGAGCGCGTCGCTCTCATCGGCCCCAATGGCTGCGGCAAGACGACGCTCCTGCGCGACATCGTGGCCAACGGCTCCTGGACCAATTCGAAAATGCGCATCGGCCCCAGCCTTACCGTAGGCTTCTGCGCCCAGGAGCAGGAGGTCCTCACGAGCCGCCGTTCGCTCTTTGACGAGATCTGCGCGACCATCTCGCTCACAAATAACGAAGCGCTCTCGCTCCTCGCGCGCTTTCTCTTCACCGGCGAAGACGTGAAGAAGAAAGTCGAGGACCTCTCCGGCGGCGAGCGCAATCGCCTACAGCTCGCCAAGCTCATGATCCTCCAGCCGAACTTCCTCATCCTCGACGAGCCGACAAACCACCTCGACATCATGGCGCGCGAAGCAGTCGAGGAAGCCCTCGGCGAGTACAAAGGCACGCTGCTTGTGGTCTCTCACGACCGCTACTTCCTCGACAAGATCGCCACCCGCGTCGTCGAAGTGGTTGGCCGCCGCCTCATCTCGTACCCCGGCAACTTCAGCGACTTCTGGTTCAAGCGCCAGGCCGCCCTCCCCCGCATTGTCGGCCGCGCGTCCCAGCGCGCCAAGGTCCGCTCCGCCGAAGCCGCCCCTCCCTCTCAAAGCGCCCCTCGCAGGAAGCGCACCAACCCCATCGTCCTCGCCAACCTCGAAAAACGCATCGCCGAATGCGAGCGCCAGAAGTCCTCCCTCGAGTCTCGCATGACCGCTTCCTTCGCCCGCCGCGACATCCGCGAGGGGCACGCCGCGGCAAAGGAGCTGGACAAGCTGAAGACGGAACTCAAGGAACTCTACGAGAAGTGGGTCGAGGCGGAAGAATAGCCGTCTTCTTGCGCGGGAAGCCGAGCCAGGTGCACATGGGTCAAGCAGCCATGTTCACGCGCCGCATAGGTCTGCCCTGCCGCTTCCTGGGCGGCAAGGCAGACTGACAACTGCTCCAGCTACGGTCCTACGCCACCATGATCCCCGCTTCGAACGTCTTGTTATTGGTCAGCAGGGCATAAGTGGTGACCGAGCGCGGCGTGTTCGAGAGCGTCGCCATAATGTCGCCGTTCAGGCCGCACTGGTTGTAGCAATCGTCCTCACACGCGACTCCGCAGCTGCCCTGGCAGTCCCCCATGCACGTGCTGCCGCAGGTGCACTGCTGGCGCGCAATCTCGGGGTCCATCCGCCGCGGCGCCTCAAAGCCTGTCACCTGGATTCCCTCGTCCTCCAACCTCAGTTCCCTGGCGGTCATGGTATTCCTCCTTTCCGCCTTTGTCAGGTACTGACAGGCCGGCGACCCGCCCTTGGTACTCGCCTCAGGACCCAAGCCGCCAACTACCCTCCACCATGTCAGCACTCTTGACTGCGACTGTGTTGCCGTGCCCCTCCGGCGCGTTGCGGGATGGCTTATGAGCCCCTCGCACCGCACGCGCCGCATCTCCACCCGGCTGAATCCGCGCATTTGGCGACAGTGCGGTTGAGGTGTTTGAGGGCGAGTTCTGTTGCGATGTCGGTCCCTTCCTCTCCCACGCGCCGCAACCTGAAAATGGAGTCGGCTTGGCAGTTGGGGGACCTTCTTGACTGGGATAACCCTGATTGCCTTGGAATGTCCGGGATATACCGCTTGTATCACACTCGGCGTTGGATACTAACCGTCCCGGTTCCCTCTGTCAAACGAAAACCGGCACTGTTCGACACAGGCAGGAAAATCTGTCTGTTTTCCTCTTGCATCCCTCATTCTGGCTCATACAATTCCGCCAATCTACGTGACCCGTTACTAAGGTGCCTTATGTTCATCCGCTTCATTTCCGCCGACTGAAACTCCGAGTCGCAGCAGTTCGACGGCATCGTACACACAGCATACAGGCTGCGACGCGAGGGCTGACTTAGCGACGAGGACGTTCTCACATTTCGTGATCTCATGGGTTGGTTCGATGAGCGTCTCGCGGCACCCGTACGCTTTGCGCGCGGGAAGCGACGCCTTGCGCGCCGCGACGGTATATGTTGGCTTAAGAGTTCCGCCGTCGAGCACGTCGCGAAGATGCGGGAGCTTGCCAACCTTGTCGAGCGCAATGGCTCCTGAATCCGCGTCTTGAAGACCCAGCATCCGGGCTATATCCTTTACGAGGACGAGCATCAGGTCTGTGCCGCACCTTTCAGGGACACCCTTGCCACAGCACACTTGGCGAGATAGGAGTCGTCGTGTTCAGGGGTCGGCGCGTCGCGGCTGAAGCGCCGTAATCCATTGAGCGGGCTGGGCTTAGGTTCGTCGTGCGATTGCGCAACATGCTGGAGCGGCTTTTTCACGTGCAAAACGCCCCTTTTTGCGCTACGCTGGATATTCCGCCTGTCCCGAAACTGTCATTGGCGCCGACAGGTATGAGGCATGTAGGCCCTATGCGCCCTTGGCGCAGTATGGCCAGGTTAAGCTCGGGTAGATCGTGGGGAAGCGAGGAGGATACATTGATGGGTAGACTGAGTGCATTGGTTTCTGTTGTCGCGGTCGCGGCTTTGGCGTGCTTCATGTCCGCAAGCGCGCAGGCAGCGCCGGGACAGGTCTTTTATTCCAGCGGATTCGAATCTGACGCCGTCGGCGCGCTCCCGCCCTTGTGGGGCGATCTCGCAAACAGCACCGACGACTTTGTGACCGATGAATGGGCCGCGACAGGCGAACACTCGTTCGTATCGGTGACGCCCGAGGGCGAGACAGTCAGGCATCCCGTAATCAACCTGGCCGATATCGGCGCGTGGCCGGCTCCGGTGAGCCTTGGACTCGAAGGTACACTCAGGATCGAATCTACCGCCGGATCTTCAGCATCGATGGGGTTCTATTTCGCCGACCCGCGCGACGGCACGACGATCGTCACAGCCAATGCAGTCATCTTCCAGCCGGACGGCAAGATCATCTGGTCGGGCGACGGCAACGTTCAGATCGGCACCTGGCCGGCGGACACCATGACCGTCGTCACCGTCAAAGTGGCAATGAACACCTCCACCAATATCGCGCACGTCTGGGTAGACGGCGTTCTCTTTGGCGACAATCTGGCGGCTCTGCCGATGGTGATACCTGCTACGTCCGTCTACGGCGCCGAGGTCAATCTCGACAAGTTCGGTTTCTCGCTTGCCGAGCCCCTCGCCGATGACACAGGCCGCGTCTTCATCGACGATGTGAGCATCTCCGAATTTGTGATCCCCGTCCGCGTGAGGATCACCCCGAGGACGCTCAATCTCAAGTCCAAGGGCAAATTCATCACCTGCAGAATCGATTTCCCCAAAGGTTTCAGCGCCAGGGCCGTCAACCTCTCGACGGTCAACCTCGTCTCGGACGACTCTGAGCCGGTTGCCGGTCTGCCCAAGCCTGTCAGCGTGCACAAGGTCGGCAGAAGCGGCGTCACCGAGCTGATGCTGAAGTTCCCGCGCGCCGACGTAGAGGCCATCCTCTCCCCCGCTCCATGGGTCGAGTTGACCATAAGCGGAACGCTTAACGACGGCACTCCTTTCTCCGGTGACGACGCCATCCGCGTCATCAAACCCGGCAAGGTGCATACGAAAAAGGACAACGGCCACGGCAAAAAGAAGTAAGTCCGTGCTGGAGAAATGAGTCCGATTTACAAGGGGCGCCGAAAGGCGCCCCTCGCTGTTTGCGGGACACGACATGAAGCCGGCAAAGGATCGAATCAGCGCCAATGCCTTCGTATCGCCGATTCTGCCGAGAACCCTTTGGCCCCTCGCACGTATTACATGCAGGCACATGCATCCGCTTGCCGAAAGATTGCCGAAGGGGGTATCGCATGGCAAACGTAGTCTCAAGGGCATTCGCTTGGCATGGTGCTCACAGGAAAACATCCAGAGGCTATCGAATGCTGATATCCGCCGTCGAAATCCTCGTCGCTTCATACGTCGGCATCTGTCTCGTGGTGTTCTTCAGCCAGGCGCGCCTGCTCTACTATCCGACGCGCGACGTCTACGCGACGCCCAGGAACGCCGGGCTGGATTACGAAGACCTGATGCTGAAGTGCCCTTCGGGCGCCGAGATCAACGCGTGGTTCGTCCCGGCCAGGAACGCTCGCGGAACGCTCCTCTTCTGCCACGGCAACGCCGGCAACAACGCCGACCGCGTCGACTCGATAGCTACATTCAACCGCCTCGGCTTCAACGTCTTCATCTTCGACTATCGCGGCTATGGCAAGAGCACCGGCGTCCCAACCGAGAAAGGCACCTACGAGGACGCCCTCACAGCGTGGAAGTACCTTACTGAAGGCCGCGCCGCGTCCGGTAAGAGCGTGATTCCCCCCGAGAACATCGTTATCTTCGGCCGCTCCCTCGGCGGTTCCGTCGCCGCCTGGCTCGCGACGCAAGTCGCCCCTCGCGCGCTCATCGTCGAATCAGCCTTCACGAGCGTCGCCGACATGGGCGCGCGCCTTTACCCCTGGCTTCCCGTTCGGCTCCTTGCGCGCTATCGCTACAAGACCGTGGACTACATCGCGCGCGCAAAGTGCCCCATCCTCGTCGCCCACTCACCCGACGATGAGATAGTCCCCTACTCTCTCGGCCGGCGCAACTTCGACGCAGCGCCGGAGCCCAAGGAATGGCTCGACCTCAGCGGCGATCACAACGAAGGCTACGCCACGATGGGCGACGACTACTCGAAGGCGCTCGACCGGTTCCTCACGAAGCATTTCGAGCCGAAGGGCAGTCACTATTGATCATTGTGCTGCCAATGCAGCATACCGTGTGGCACTGGTGGCTTGCCCACCAGTGGTAGCAGTCTTGATCCGCCATCGGCGGATCACCTTGTGTTTCTTTGATTTCACAAAGATCAACAGTACTGAGGCGCGCCATGAGTTCTCCATCCGGCATCATAACCCTCTTGACCGACTTCGGCGAAGGCGTCTACGTCGCTGCCATGAAAGGCGCCATTCTCTCTGTAGCCCCTCGTGCGGCCATTGTCGACATGGATCATTCAATAGCGCCGCAGGGAGTTCTCCAAGCCTCGTTCATTCTCGCGGCTGCGTCGGCCACGTACCCGCTCCGAACCGTCCATTGTGCCGTCGTCGATCCCGGTGTCGGCACCAGCCGCCGGATCATTCTTGTCGAAGCTGTTGGTCGCTACCTTCTCGCGCCCGACAACGGCGTCCTCACGCGAGTCCTCGACTCCGCACAAGCGTCTCGCGCCGTTATCCGCGCTTGGAACGTGACCAACACCCGCTTCTTTCGCCATCCCGTCAGCGCAACGTTTCACGGCCGCGACATCTTCGCGCCCGTTGCAGCCGCCCTCGCCGCCGGCGAGCGCCCCTATGCCTTTGGCGACGAGATCGACCCCGCTTCAATCGCGCGCCTCTCAATCCCCAAGGCCCGCCGCACCCGTAGCGGCATCAGAGGCCAAATCATATTCGTCGACCGCTTCGGCAACCTCGTGACCAACATAAAGTCATCCGATGTCGCGCGCGCCACATCAGGCGGGCGCGGCATGGGAGCCGGCATGGTCTGCTGTGGCAACAGGATCATCTGTGGAGTTTCCGAGACATATGGTGCGGCCCCCCAGGCGGCGTGGATTGCCATGATTGGCAGTTTCGGCCTTCTTGAGGTGGCAATCGTCGGCGGCAGCGCGGCGGACGCCGGCGGCTTTGGAGCTGGCACACCAGTGACTTTACTTAAACCCGGTAGCCGTCGATAGTTACGCGCCTCGTTCTCATCGTTGATACTCGTATACATCCTGCGCAGAAGGCCCATGTCAAAAAACGCGGCTCCGGTGTTGACAATCCGTGTCACCTCGGCAAGCCTTCGCCGGAACCCCTTATGCCATCACACCTTACATCGCAGCGCATGCCCCTCCTGCCGGTTTGCCTTGACGCCCAATCATAGGGTATATTGAAGGTAGCCGTGTGCCTGAACACACTGTTTCCATCCGCCGCGGCTAAGGAGGCGTCTATGTCTCGCATACGCAGTCAGAAGGGTGTTGCGCTTCTCGTATCGCTTGGCGTCATGCTGACCATGATCGGGCTCTGTCTGGGCCTGTTCTATATCGGCCTCGCCGACAGCAAGCAAGCCACCGTCAACCGCGGCCTGATACGGGCCACAGCTTACGCTGAAGGCGCTACCGAGGTCGGCCATAAGGCGCTCATCAACGCCGTCGCACAGTGTGCCCCTGCCCCGACGGGCGGCACTACCACAATCGGCGGCGTGCCCATGACTTACACGATCACCAAGACCGGCCCTATGCGCAGTTGCGTCAATGCGAACAACCTCGCGGAATCGGGCCAGTTGTACACTATTGCCGCCACCGGCGAGTGGAACGGCATGTTCAAGCGCGTCGAGAAGGTGGTCGACGTCACGGCCGTCCCCATGTTCCAATTTGCTATCTTCTACAACGGTGACCTTGAGATCCAGCCTGGACCCAACCTCACCATCAATGGCAAGGTGCATACCAACGGCAACATGTACCTTGGCGCCGACTCCGTTCTGAAGCTCAACACGAACTACGTTCGCGCCGCCGGCCACATCTACAGAAGGAGCCTGGCCACCAATTTGCCCACCACAGGCGAAGTGGATATTCTCATCAACGGAACCACGAACAAATTCGCGAAGATGCTCAGCCAGAAGCAATTCTCCGTGGCGTCCGTAAGCGGCTTTGACAGCAGTTTCCTCGGATTGGACGCCAACAAGGACGGCGACTACAGTGACAAGAGCGACGCCGCCCCTTGGACCCAGGGGTCGCTCGACCTCTGGAATGGCACAGTCAAATCAATCGAGCATGGCTATCAGCCCATAACGCCGCCGACAAGAGACCTTATTGAGCCATACATCGCGTCATCCGGCGGCGACTACACCTACAATTCAGTCACCGGCCAATACGTCAAGGTGGCTCCCGGCACCGGCGATTACCGGATGGGCTCTCTGCGCGCCAATGCCGGCATAACCGTTATCGACGGCAAAGTGTGCGACGCCAGCGGCATCGAAATCACCGATTGGACGCCGGGGCCGACCGAGAACCCCGCGGACAACCCCATATCCACAAGCTCCATCTACGACGCCCGCGAGCAGAAGTACATCACCGTGACCAATATCGACCTTGCGCTCCTCAATAAGGCTGGCTACTGGCCGTCTAACGGCCTCCTCTACGCGATGAGAACGGACACGACCGTCGCCCAGGCCAACGGCATCAGATTGAAAAACGGCGCGCTCTTCCCAGCGCCTCTTACGGTTGCGTCCCCGGACCCTGTCTATGTCTGGGGTGACTATAACGCTGGCAACAAGACTTATCCCAAGCAGCCCGCCTCAATAATGACCGACGCCATTGACATTCTCTCCAACTCGTGGGACGACACGAAGAGCCCGGGCAAGTTGCCGCATGCCAATCCCACTATCATCAACGCCGCAATAATGACCGGGGCGTGCCCGACGACCGCGGGCAGCTACAACGGCGGGTTCGAGAACCTCCCGCGCTTCCATGAGAAGTGGGATGGTAGCCCGGCGACAATCACCGGCTCCTTCTTCTACGTGTGGGACAGCAAGTACGCCGAGGGCAAGTGGGCATACGGCGGCGACAGGTATATAGCCTTGAGCCGCGACTGGAATTACGACACCATGTTCGATGACCCGACGAAGATGCCGCCCTTTACGCCGTCGGTCTACTATACGAGACAAGTGGCCTGGATAACGAGGTAATAGCGCCAGGCGAAACGCGCGCGCGGCCCGGCCGCGCGCGCATGCAGATAACAGGTGCTAACTCTGAGCGGAGATGCCGAAGATGGAAAACGTCTTGAGACAGCGCCAAAGAAGAGCAGCCTTCTCCTACCTGGAGACGACCATGGCCCTCTTTATGCTCATATCCGGCTTCCTTGGGATATACGCGTCCTTCGAAGCGAGCTCCCAGGTCCGGGAGACCGCCAACGAAACCAACGTCGCCATGTTCAAGCTCCAGACTGTCCTCGAGACGGTCTTTGAGCTGCCCTTCGACGATATCACGGCCAAGCTGGCGCAGGGACCGCCGATACTTCTCGAGAACATAACGGACAGTCTGCCGGACAACAACTTCAAGCTTCGGGATGAAGTGATAACAATCAGTTACCTCGATCCGACAACCGATCCTCTCTTCTTCACCGCGCAGATCACCTGGACGTCGCGCAGCGGCGTCCCGCGACACGAAGAGATCTCATGTGCGAGGGCAAAGTAGCATGATTACAAATAAAGGAAAAAGAACGCGGCGCTCTAAGGCCGCCGGCTACACCGTCATCGAGCTCATGGTGAGCATGGTGCTCTTCCTCGCGTGTCTTCTCGGCGTCCTGAACGCCCTGAGCGACTCCATGTACCACTACTCGGTTCAGGGCACCTACGCAGTTATGCAGATGGACGCGCGAAAGGCGCTCGAGGCTGTCTCCAAGGACCTCGAGATGGCGGGCCGCATACGAAGCGCCGATAACAAGATCGAGTACCCCTACACGTTTGTCGACGGCGGGCCGACCGCGAGTTGCGTCGACCTGAGCGGCGCCGGCACGAATACATTCACCGTGCCCGCCGCGCACGCTCCCGCCGTCCAGCACCTTACCGCCGGCGCGCCGGCGTTCGGGCCGAACAGGGAGATCGGCTTCAAGATCCCCTGGGACGTGGACGGCGACGGATTTCCGACGAACAAGACTACCGGCGACATAGAGTGGTCGCCCAGCGACGTGTCCTACGTCGTCGTCACCGCCGCCAACGGCGTCAACCAACTGCAACGCTGGTACGGCAACAAGTGCACGGACGTGATCGGGGATTACTTCGAGAGGATAACGTTCGATACGGTCAGGACCGACGCGACCATCGACTGGAACGGCGTCGTAGTCACGGTCTACATGGCCAAGCCGACCACGCGCGGCGTCTGGCTGCAGACGCAGCTTTCCACGATCGTCAAGATGCGAAATACCGCCCAACTGTCCGAGCCGGCAAGCGCTTTCCAGACCGACGACTCCCTCCTGACCTGGGAAGCCACTCAGCCATAGCGCCGCTGCCGAGCGTAAGTCATTATACCGCCATACCTTATGGCGCGCACGCGCATTTGACTTTGCGCCTCTCATGGGGTATCTTTCCTATAGAAGCTTAACTTTCAGCCACACACGCCCAGGGCCGCTACAGCAGGCAGCTTTGGGCAGGCGGACAGCCGCCATAAACGGGGGGGAGGCAAACCAAGACCGTTACGCTTCCCCTACCGCTCTGGCCGGCCTGCCGCGGACGAGGTGACTTATGGGAGGCAAAGCAGTTGGCCGGCACAGCCGTCGCGCATTCACGTTCGTGGAAGTCCTCGTCGCGATCGCGCTTCTCACGATAGGCTTCCTCGGCGTCTACGCGTCGCTTAACACGAGCGCGCTCCTGCGCGAAACCTCCAACGAAACCAATATCGCCATGTTTAAGCTGCAGGCGACGATGGAATACCTCTTCAGCCTGCCCTTCGACAGCGTAACGACCGTCCTGCCGGCCGGCGCACCCCTCGACATAGCCGCCCTGACTGACTCCAACCCCGGCAACGACTTCAAGCTCAGCAACGAGCAGATTACGATAGCCTACGTCGATCCGGCCGCCGACCCTCTTTACTTCAGGATCACCCTGACCTGGACGTCGCGCACCGGCACGGATCGCGTTGAAACCATCTCCTGCGGAAGGGCGAGGTGACCCATGAGAAGCCTCCGACTTCGACGCTCAACCCAGTCAGGTTTCAACCTCATAGAAGCGCTTGTGACTTCGTTCCTGTTCGTGACGCTTCTGGTCGCGGTCTACGGCGCCCTCAACGACTCCATGAGCTTCACCGGCGTCCAGAACACCTACGTGGATATCCAGATGGACGCGCGCAGGGCGCTCGAGCGCATGTCCGACGAACTCAGGATGAGCGGCTGGGTGAATTGCCCCGCGCCGGGTAACCCCCGCATGCCGTACATCTTCGCCAATGGCGTCGCCGCCGGCTACTACGCGGCGGAGAGCCACGCGCCCGCCGCGCAACACGTCGGACCGGGTAACGGCGCGTTCGGCGACATCACCGAGATAGTCTTCAAGGTGCCGCGCGACAACGACGGCAACGGCCTTCTCACCGCGGCCACGACCGGCAAGATCGAGTGGAGCAACTTCGACGTCTCATACGTCATCGTCACCGACGCCTCCGGCATCAATACTCTGCAGCGCCGCGAAAACGGCGTAGTCACAGACATCCTCGCCCGCTACGTCGAACGCATGACGGTGACCACCATCGACACCGACCCCGGCGCCGCCATCAACGAGATCGTGCTCACCCTCTACATGGTCCGCCCCACGTACAAGGGGCAACTGCTTCAGACCAGCATCTCCTCGTGCATTACGATGCGCAACGTGGAGGATACAGACTGATGAAGACCAACGCGAGACGTAAAGGCTCCGCCCTGATTACGGCGGTCTTTGTGATAGTAACCATGCTCGGGCTTTCCATAGGCCTGCTCTACAGGAGCATGGCGGACACGCGCGAGGCGGCGGTGAACCGCGAGCTCATCAAGGCGACCGCATATGCCGAGGGCGCGACCGAAGCGGCCAATAAGCTCCTGCTTACGTCACTGGCCAACTACCTGCCCGCTCCGACGACGGGCGCCGTGGACGTCGACGGCCACAGTGTGACATATAGCGTCGCCGCCGTTGGCGCTCAGCGCGTTGAGACCGATGCCCAGGGCGTGCAGACGATCATTCAGCCTTATCGTATCTCGGCTGACGGCACGTCGAACGGTCTCAACAAGCACATTGAGAAGATCATCGACGCCGAGAAGACGCCCATCTTCCAGTTCATGGCGTTCTACAATCCGGACTTGGAGATGCTGCCCGGCCCAAGCATGAACCTCGTCGGGCGCGTCTTCTCTAACGGGAATATCTACATCGGCTCCAATAACACCCTGACCTTGAACAGCGAGTACGTGCGCGCGGTCGGCAGGATGTACCGCATGCGCAAGGACGACGGCACCGCCAGCCTCGGCACGGTGAATATCAGGGCCAAGGGCAGCGCCAACTACTACAGCATGGAAAGCAAAACCCAGTTTTCTCCCGCGTCCGTCGAAGGCTTCGACACGAAGTTTGTCGGCCTCGACGCCAACCACGACGGCGACTACACCGACGCGGGCGATTACAAGAACTGGACGCTTCGCTCCACCGACCGCTGGAAGGGCACCGTCCAGACCGCCGAGCACGGCGCCAAGCAGATTGAGACGCCTTCCGTGCAGACCACGCAGATGTATTCCCCTGCCGCCGGAGGCAACTACGTCTACGACCCGGGCACCGGCCACTACACTCCTGTGCCGCCCGGAACGGGCACGCATAACAAGGGGTACTTCTACCAGAACGCTCAGCTTGCCATCGTGGACGGCGTCGCATACGACGCGAGCGGCGTGTCGATCGTATGGCCCGACGTAAACGGCGACCACGTCGCGGATAATCCGATTACGAACAAGACCTTCTACGACGCGCGGCAGGGCAAGAACGTCACGACCACGGACATAAACCTCGACATCCTTGGCAAGTCCGGCAAGTGGCCCTCGAACGGCCTCCTCTACGCGGTGCGCACCGAGTCTACCGCGACGCAGCCAAACGGCATCCGCCTCTCGAGCGGCTCCAACCTCGCCGCTGCCCTGACCGTCGTTTCGCCGTGTCCCGTCTATACCAAGGGCAACTACAACAAAGGCGACGCCACGCATCCAAAGCAGCCAGCCTCCGTCATCGCCGACGCGTTCGAGATTCTTTCAAACTCCTGGAATGACACGAAGACGCCCGGCCATCTGCCCGCGGCCACCGAGAGCTGGGTCAACGCGGCCTTCATCTCCGGCAGCATGAATAGCTCCACCGGCCACTACAACGGCGGCTTCGAAAACCTGCCGCGGTTCCACGAGAACTGGGACGGCATATCCTGTCACATCCGCGGCTCGTTCGTCAACATCTGGAACAGCCTCGATGCCACAGGCTCCTGGGTCTACGGCGGCGACAAGTACACCGCCCCCGGCCGCGACTGGAACTACGATACAGACTTCAACGATTTCACAAAACTGCCCCCCTTCACGCCGTCAGTCTTCGGCACCCGGCGCGTGGTGTGGGTGAGCAGATAATCGATAGCAAGTGAGGGCAAGCGAAGCACCGGCGGCAGGGGCCCGCGCCCCTGCCGCTCGGCGTTTCTGGAACCAGACTGGAGACTGGAGACCGGAGACTGGAGCAAAGGCACAACACCAGACCGAAGTCTGAAGTCCGAAGTCTGAAGGCCAAACCAACTATCCGCAGATTCCACAGCGCGGCCAGGGGACGCGAGTGAGAAGGGTGTGACGGGTGCGAAGAGTGTGAAGGGAGCCGGCTTCGCCGGACACCCGAGGCGACTCGTGAGGCTGAGCGTGGGCGGAGTATCGGCCTGCAACCGAGGGTTGTTCATTTCACAAAGTCTTCAGTTGTCAAAGAGCACGAATCAGGCTGAAGGCCGAAGGCTGAAGCCTGAAGGGAAACCGTACAACCGCACAAGCGAAGATACAACCGCGCTAAGGAGGGGCAGTCGAGGACTGCAGGGCTCGACGGACCATCCTGTCAAAATCAGGCCGAAATTCGATACCATGGCCCGTCGAGATATGCAGTGCTCGACGGACCGCGCGGCCAAAGGCCGCGAGGTTTGAGCTTTGAGGCTTGGGGCTTGGGCAAAAGCACAGAACCAGACCGAAGTCCGAAGTCCGAAGCAATGGCACGACACCGAACCCACGATCCGCAGATGCGCGCAGATGGACGCAGATGGAGAACCAATCGGGGCTTCGCCTGCGGCCATACTGTGACGAGAAGCGGAACACTGCGCTACCCTCCTGACTGTGACTGCGAAGAACCGTCGGACGAGGCGCGACGGGCGGCGCGTTTGGCGCGGCGACGTTCGTTCTTGCGGGCGTTGGTCGCAGCCTCGCAAGTCAGGCAGACGCGCCAGCGCTTGCCTTTCACGGTGCGCCAGCGGGTGTTCTCGTCGGTGAGCTCGTGGCCGTTTCTGCACCAGGTCCGCAGGACCGTGGGATGCGTTCCGACGCAGGGGGTAGCATCAATGGTAATGTGTTCGCTCTGGGGGATGGGCTTCAAGTGGGCGGGGTTGCAGCAGTTCTTGTGGCGACACCTGTGATGAAGGATGCGACCCTCGGGAACGGGACCGACGAAGAGCTCATAGATGATCCTGTGCACCTGCCATAGAGCGCCTCTGAACTGAACGCGCCCGTAGCCTCCGGCGCCGAGGGAGCCGACCCAGAGCCAGCAGCCGCCGGGAATCTCTTCGATCTGGTTAGCCAAGCGGCGAAGCTCGGAGGGAGTAAGGGGGAAGATGGAACGGTAGTTGCGGGCGTAGATCATTGCGAAGCTCCTAAACAAGTCCGAAGTCTGAAGTCCGAAGTCCGAAGAAACACAGTCCGAAGACCGAAGTCCGAAGTCTGAAGAAGCGACCCAACGAAACAGAAAACCGATCATCCGCAGATTGACGCAGATTGAAGGCCAAGCGGCGATCTGAAGAGGAGCACATGAATCAAACCCGGCGATCCGCAGATGACGCAGATGAACGCAGATGAGAGACAAGGCTAAGGCGGACGCTCAAGAGAGAGAAACACAGGCCCTCCGTATAAAGCGGGGGTGATAGAGTAATCGGGGCTGCGAGGGAGCGGAAAATGGGCGATGCGGAGCGATACTCTTGACGCAAGTGCTTGTGCAAGTGGGAGTAACACTTTTTGAAGAAAGTTGAGAATCATCGGATTTTTCCTCCAAGGGCGATAGAGTAAATCAGGCTGAAGACCGAAGTCCGAAGACAGGCGCACCTTTGAGACGAGACTGTAGACCAGAGACTGTAGACCGGAGCAGAACCTCCGAACCAAGGCTTAAGGCTGAAGGCTGAAGGAAAACCTTCAGGCCAAACCCGAACCCATGAAACCCAAATGCCGAAAGGGAAACGCGCCCTCCATAGTTGAGGGGGATAAGGAGAAAACGGGCCTGCGCGGGGGCTGAAAGCGGACCTGCGAGGGGACGCGCTGGGCATAAGACCTTGTGTAGATTGGGGTAGCGCCATTTGAAAAAAGTTGGGGCTCATCGGATTTTTCCTCCAAGGGGTAAGGAGAGCACGGCCTTACGGCCAGGCTGAAGGCTGAAGGCCGAAGCAAGCGTGAAAACATGCCCTCTGTAGGTTGAGGGGGATATAGGCAAAATGACCGGCTGGTCGCATTTTCTCGGGCGGTCGTCGGTGGAAGAGCGGACGCAAGTGGTTGGGGAATAAGGGGTAAAGAATTTGAAAAAAGTTGGGGCATTTCGGATTTTCCGTTCAGGGGGTATATGCAACGGCCTTCGGCCGAGAGCAGGTGAGCAGGCGATCAGGTGAGCAGGTGAACCATCGAGTTGGATCCGGCGCCGCCTTCGGCTATGCCGTGACAAGAAGGTGCGAAAGGGAGGTTGAGCCACCGATGCACACCGATGGACACCGATAAGAACCCGTCCGAAGCCTGAAGTCCGAAGACAGAACCTGTCTCACGCCGAGTCCGCAGGGTCCGCAGAGGACTACATGCACTGACGGAAGGATTTCACGACCAAGGCACCAAGGACACCAAGAGTACCAAAAAGATCGGAAAGAACGCCGGGAGAGCCAGAAAGGCATCCTGAGATGTGGCTCCACGGCGCATAACGAGTTGCTCCTGTGCAAGAGTCAGAATGCTTGCAAGGTGCGTCGCTTGAAAAGGGTAGACCTACGTGCTAGTGTAGTGTCTCATAATTAGTATTGCATATGATCTGCCCTTCGGTTATACTTCCGGCAAGGAGGTAAGACCGATGAGGCAAGCGGTGGCAATTGA
>Ga0315282_10001145_pt1 | contig 50994 bp, 44 predicted proteins | sample YL17G07_20_MG_FD_203693 | JGI IMG/M metagenome (GOLD analysis project Ga0315282, IMG submission 203693) | Sediment microbial communities from Yellowstone Lake, YNP, Wyoming, USA - YL17G07_20 | ecosystem: Environmental > Aquatic > Freshwater > Lake > Sediment | place: USA: Wyoming | collected...
TGGGGAAAGCTTGTGGCCCTGAGTGGGGAATCATAGCGGCCCTCGACATCAGTGCCGCCGAGGAAAAAGAACTGCTGTTCCATATTCTGACGATCTTGTCTGGCGGTATCGGCGCGGGGTTTGTCGTTGGGGCTTTCGCGATCAACAGAAGGGGCATTTTTCTTAGGATCATCTGCGTTCTGTTTGGTTTTGCGTGCCTTTTTGCTTGTCATCAGTTCTTCCTCAAACAAAGGTACTACAAGACCCTTATGTTATTTCCCGATGAGGTTAGGATAAGTCATTCGCCGCTCGGCAAATGTCGCTACCGTGCGGGATTATTTCCACTCGGCGGGACAGTTAAGATTGGTCCCGTCGGAGAGCTTTAGAGGGTCGTCAAACAGGCATTTGGCTAAGATTCTAGCTTTGATCCTCATGTAAAAATCTGATTCTCTCTTTAGTTCAGCGGCTTCCCGCCCAACGGGCAAGATAATGCCTAATCGTAATCCGGGAAAACTTCTGTGAACCTCTCTGAATGATGGAAGCTGATCGCTGTCTCCAGTCAATAGCACAGCTTCATCAAATTTCTTTTCGTGCGCCATTCGAAACAACGTGAGGGCAATGCTCACGTCCGTTTGTTTTTCTTCTCTTGACTTGTATGTCTGCTTGCACCTTGGACACGTACGATCCCTCTCCTTGAATTTGCCGTAAATCACTTCGATTCCTGGAGATTCTAGAGCTCTGATTAGGATTTTGTGCCGGGCCACCTTGTCTGCATCCCACGGAGTGGGCGAAGTGAAATAGAATACTTTTTCCAGGCCCACCGGGAAGTACGTCCTTAGTAGTTTATCAATGTTTAACCACTTAAGATGGTGATAGGCTGGGTTTTCGGCAAGGGAGTGGTATAGGTTGAATCCATCAACGAGAGCGACTATTCGAGGCATGGCAACCTCACGGTGCGGAGAAAAAAAACCCCCGTTTTCCAGGGGAAAGCGAGGGGCCAATGAGACTCCTTGCAGAGGCCCAAAGGGATGATGGTCTAATATGACGCATTTACCACTGAATGTCAAGTAGAAGGCTCTCATGTGCACCACACTGTGTCGTCTATAGCACACCCCGCAACAAGCAGCGAAAACCGGGCTAAACCAGACAGTTTTCAAGCATTAAAGCCCAACATTCGCCCTCGAAAAACGCAAAAGCCGATGAACAATCCCATCGGCCTTCGCGAAGCTGACAAATGTTGCACGAACAACACTGGAAACACGTCCAGGAAGGTCTTGAGGTCAAGCTGTGTCCTTCCCCTGATGGAAGCGAGGAACTCTTCATCCTCTGCCGCAGTGAAGCCAGACGGGAGAAAGAGCAAGCGATTCACAACCGTTTCGTCGAGCGGCTTAACAAAGGGCTTCACAAAGTCAAGAAGAGTTGTGCCTCCGGGCGTGTTAAGAACGTGAGACTTGTCGAGCGCCGTATCGGACGCTTGCTTGAACGTTACAACCGGGCGTCTCGGCTGTTCGATATCGATGTCTCCACCAAAGGCGGACCCGCCTCTGGCGGAAAAGAACTGAACGGTAAACTCGATCTCACATGGACGATCCACGATACCTACAGCGACTGGGCCCGTCTCAGCGAGGGGTATTATCTCCTGCGCACGAACATCAAAGACTGGACGCCAGAGGATCTCTGGAAAGCATACATCCAACTTACGGAAGCTGAAGCAGCTTTCCGTATTCACAAACAGGACTTAAACCTTCGTCCTATCTGGCACCAACGTGAGGATCGCGTTCAGGCTCACATCCTCGTCTGCTTCCTTGCCTACGTGCTCTGGAAGTGTCTGGCGCAAATGTGCAAACAGGCGGGGCTGGGCAACGAACCCAGAACGATCCTTGAAGAGATCAGACTCCGTTGCGTCTCGAAACCTGAACAGCACTTGGCCATTCTATTGCACAAGCTGAACCTCAAACCCCCTTCCAGGCTCGAAATGAAGCTCAAATTGTAGTGTAAACTTTTGACAACTTTTGCCCATTCCCGCTCAAAAACAATGTTTTTTCCTCGCGAGTGTCGAACTTGGGCTAGAACCTTGATGGGGCCTTCCTGAGCCTGCGCTTGATCTTGACTTCCTTCTTGGCGAAACCGTTCGGATTGATCTGGTAGAACGTCTTCATCGGCAGGCTGAAGATCTTGATGTACCCTTCGCTCGCCTTGTGGTCAAACGTGTCCTCAAGCGTGTAGGTCGCGAGGTTCCTGTCATAGAGAGAGTTCAGCGAGGACCGACCGGCGATCTCCACGTTACCCTTGTAGAGCCTCACCTTCACCAACCCGTTGACGGTCTTCTGTGTTTCGTTCACAAAAGCCTCGAGGGCCGTCCGCAGCGGCGTAAACCATAACCCATTGTAAATTAGGTTCGCGTAGTCCTGCGCGACCGTTGCCTTGTAATGCGCAACCTCTTTTTCAAGGGTCAGCCGCTCGAGCTCACGGTGCGCAAAATGGAGGATGACGGCAGCGGGGGCTTCGTAGACCTCCCGTGATTTGATACCAACGAGCCTGTTTTCGATCAGATCGATCCGGCCGACGCCGTTGGCACCTCCAATCTCGTTTAGCTCGTCGATGATCTCGAAGCCCGATTTCCGCTTTCCATTCAGTGCAACGGGCACTCCGTGCTCGAATTCAACCGTGACGAGGGTGGGCTTATCCGGGGCCTCGCAGGGCGATACCGTGCGTTGAAACGCATCGGCCGGCGGCTCAACCATCGGATCCTCCAAAACGCCGCACTCGATTGCCGTCCCCCAGACATTCTCGTCGATGGAATAGGGGTTCTTCTTCGTCGCGGAGACCGGTATGCTGTGCTTTTCGCAGTACGCGATTTCTTCCTCCCTTGATTTGAACTCCCACTCGCGCAGCGGCGCAAGGACTTTCAGTTCGGGCGCCAACGCTGCGATTGACGCCTCGAACCGCACCTGGTCGTTCCCCTTTCCGGTGCATCCATGTGCCACCGCAGTGCAGCGTTCCCGGCGAGCAACTTCAACCAGCGCCTTCGCAAGAAGCGGTCGCCCCAGTGAGGTCGCCATTGGATAGGAATACTCATAGAGTGCGCCCGCCTTCAGTGCGGGGAAGACGTATCCCTCGATAAACTCCTCGCGGAGATCCTGGACGTACACTTTCTTCGCGCCGGTCTTGTACGCTTTCTCCGGAACCCCGGAAAGCTCCTTCTTCTGTCCCAGATTGCCTGTGACGGTGATAACGTCAGCGTTGTAGTTCTCCTGGAGCCATTTGACAATGACCGATGTGTCGAGTCCCCCGGAATACGCTACAGCAATTCGTTGTTTCTTCACCGTTGTCTCCTTCGAACAGGATGTGAAATGATGAATGCGGACTTCAGATTTCCGCCACGCACCTATGCAACCTGGAGCCGATTTTCCGCCATCAGACCCCGCAGCAGCCTCAGGACCTCCTCGACCTTCGAGATGGATGCCGGGGTGATGAAAATCGTGTTGTCGCCGGCCAGCGTGCCGAGGATGGCGGGATGATGCATGGTATCGATGATCTCTGCGACACCCTGGGCCCTGCCGGGCAGCGTCTTGACGACAATCAGGGTCTCGTTGGCATCGACGCTCTCGATCTCATAACCGACGAACGACTTCAATCGGCGCTCTTCACTCTCAACATGCAGGACGTAGCGGACACCCTCAGCCGTATTGACTCGGGCGAGACCGAGCTCCTTCATGTCGCGGGACAATGTGGCCTGAGCAACGTCAAACCCCGCCTTCCGCAGCGCCTGACAGAGCTCCTCCTGACTTGCGACTACCTGGTGCGTGATGATTTGTTTGATAGTGAACTGCCGATTTTGCTTGTTCATGGTTAGTCCATAGCGCGAGCTGATCGCTTCGTTATTGATTGGGACGGAGTGATTTCTCCTGCAGGGATGAGCTCCTCACGCCGTTGCGCGACGCGCCGTGCAACGCTCCTGCTTCGTAGACCATCTGCGTACCAACGCCCTCATCCGTGAAGATCTCGAGCAACAGGGAATGTTTGATTCGCCCGTCGATGATGTGGACCTTATTCACGCCAGCCCCAAGCGTGTTGAACGCTGACGTTACTTTCGGAATCATCCCCCCAAAGATCACACCCTCGCCTATCAGCTTGTCGGACTCCGGCTTGGTCAGCGTCGAGACCAGCCTGTTGTCTACGAGAACGCCCTCCGTGTCGCTCAAAAACACCAATTTCTCCGCTTTGAGCACGCCAGCGATCGATCCCGCCGCGAGATCGGCGTTGACGTTGTAAAGCTGACCTTTCTCCCCCACGCCGATCGGAGCAATGACCGGCATCATTCCATTCTGCAGCAACAGATTCAGGAACGGGACGTTCACCGCGACAATTTCTCCCACCAACCCCAGGTCGGTACCGTTCGACGATAGCTTGCGCGCCCTCAGCAACATGTTGTCCACACCGCACAGGCCGATTGCGTTCCCCCCGTTCGTGTTGATCAGGGTGACGATCTCCTTGTTGATCATCCCGGCAAGCACCATCAGAACCACGTCGATCATTTTTTGATCGGTATACCGCTGGCCGTCGACGAACTTCGTCGGGATCCCAAGCGCATCGGCCGTCTCCGTAATCCCCTTGCCACCACCGTGCACAATGACGATATTGATGCCGATCTTCCGCAGAATCGTGACATCCTTGGCGAACGTCTGCTTCAGCCGCTCATCCGTCATCGCGGCACCGCCGTACTTGATCACGAACGTCTTCCCCTCGTACGTCTGGATATAGGGGAGAGCCTCGATCAGGACTTGTTCTTTCCTCGAACCTTCACTCATGACCTGTAGCTCGCATTGATGTGAACGTATTCTTTCGTGAGATCGCATGTCCAGAAACGTGCAGCCTGGCCTCCCTGGTTCAGATCGATGCTGATGACGACGGTGTCTCGCGAAAGAGTCTGCTTTGCGCTCTCCTCATCGAGCACAATCTCGTAGTTTCTCTTCAGGATGGGAAGGTCGTTGAACGAGATCTCCACCTCATCGGGATTGAACTCTATCCCCGAATACCCGAGGGCAGCCAGGACCCGCCCCCAGTTTGCATCAGCCCCGTGGATCGCGGTTTTCACCAGATTGGAGTTCGCGACCGCGTTGGCAGCCTGAACCGCCTCCTCCTCACTCCTGGCACCTTTCACGAGAACCTCAATGAGCTTGGTCGCCCCCTCGCCGTCCCGGGCTATCATCTTTGCCAGCTTGATGAGCACATACTCAAGCGCCGCGCAGAACAGGTGGTACTCCTCGGAGTTCTCACCAAACGCTTGATTCCTCACCAAACCATTCGCCAGCACAAGCACCTGGTCGTTCGTGCTCATGTCTCCGTCCACCGTAATCCGATTGAATGACCTGTTCGTCGCGGCCTTCAGCGCCTTGCTGAGCAGCGGCTGCCAGATCACAACGTCGGTTGTCACGAACGCAAGCATGGTGGCCATATTGGGGGCGATCATGCCGGACCCCTTCGCGACCCCGCCGATGGAGACCACATTGCTCCCGAGCGTAAACTTCACTGCGACTTCCTTCGGACGCGTATCGGTCGTCATAATCGCCTCCGCCACATCCTTGTTACCGGAGCGGTCGAGTTTCCCCGCCAGCTCCTTCACTCCCGCGAGAATCTTCTCCATCGGAAGGTATTGACCGATGACGCCGGTCGAAGACACCATGACCTGTTCGCCCGGCACATTCAACACTTCCGCGACTGCCCTGACGGTGTCCCACGCGTCGTTCAGGCCCCTCTCACCGGTACACGCATTGGCGTTCCCGCTATTGACAACCAAGGCAGAGCACACCGACGATCTTTTGAGCTGCTCTTTGTCCACGATGATCGGCGCGGCCTGTGCCCTGTTCAGCGTGAATACGCCCGCTACCGTCGCCGGCACCTCCGAAACGATCATGGCCAGATCCTTCTTCGCCTTGCGGATCCCACAGTACATCCCAGCTGCCAGAAACCCTCGGGGTGCCGTTACCCCACCCTGACATTCGTCAACAGGAATGTCCGTCATGCGATCAGTCCCTCCGTTTCATCAAAGTCAAACATAAGATTCATATTCTGTACTGCCTGTCCTGCCGCGCCCTTGACGAGATTATCGATGGCTGAGAGTATGACCAGCTGACTGTTTTCCGCATCGACCCGAAAGCCGATGTCGATGTAGTTTGTGTAGTTGACGCTCTTAATCTCCGGTATCGCAGTTTCGGAGCAGCGGACGAACGGCTCATTCGCGTAGTACTTGCGAAACGCCGCACCGATGTCTCCTTGTGTTGCGTTCGCCCGAAGCGGCGCGTAGATGCTTGTGTAGATGCCGCGCGTGATGGGAAGAAGATGAGGGACAAAGCTAAAGGAGACCGTTGAGGCTGCAAGCGTCTCGAGTGCCATTTTAATTTCGGGTGTATGCTGATGCACGCCGACCTTGTATGCTTTCACCGATTCATTGACTTCCACAAACGAGAGGTCGACGCTCGAGCTTCTTCCTGCTCCGGAGACACCCGACAGAGAACTGATGGCAATGCCTTTTCGTTCAATCAACCCTTCCTTCAGGACCGGAGCGAGAGGAATAATGGCACTGGTCGGATAGCATCCTGGATTTGCGACCAGCGTTGCCGATTTGATCTGCGAGCGATTCCACTCCGGGAGCCCGAAGATTGCCTGGGCGAGCGTGGTTTTCGCCGTATGGTCGCGCTTGTAAAACTTCTCATAAAGCGACGCATCCTTCAGTCTGAAGTCGCCGCCAAGATCGACCACCTTCTTCCCTCGATCGAGCAGCTCAGGCACCAGGCTCATCGCTTCTCCAGAGGGAAGCGCGATAAACACGACATCACTCCTGCATGCCGCCTCAGCAGAATATCGCTCAAACACCGCATCCACATAGCGTTCGAACCAAGGATAAATCTCTGCAACCCGCTTCCCGGCGGAGGTGTTGGCAAAGAGCTTGTCGATCCTCGCATGCTTGTGTCGAGCAAGGATCTTCACCAGCTCAATTCCCGAATAGCCGGATGCCCCAACAATAGAAACCCTGATTTCTCCCAACGCGACCTTCCATTGTCAATTTTGAGGATGGATAAGTATACAATAATCCGGATGAATATGCAAGTGGTTTCTCTTTTGTTAAGCGTTTTTAATGCGCGTGTGAAACATTATGTGGCCGCCATCGCCGCCAGCAAAGAGTTTTTGTTTTGTATATTGCCTGCGGAAAGGAGAACTGCTGATCTATGGGCTTCACATGCGGTATCGTCGGTCTGCCGAATGTCGGCAAGTCAACGCTCTTCAACGCACTTACGGCGGCGCAAGCTCAGGTGGCGAACTATCCCTTCAGTACGATCGATCCGAACGTTGGCATCATTCCAGTTCCCGACTCTCGGCTCAATCGCTTGACGGAGATCTACAAACCCGGCAAGACGGTCCCCACAACTCTTGAATTTCTGGACATCGCCGGCCTTGTCAGAGGAGCCAGCAAGGGGGAAGGATTGGGAAACCAGTTTCTCGCTCAGATCCGCAATGTCGACGCGGTTGTTCACATCATCCGCTGCTTCGATGATCCGGACATCGCGCACGTTGATGGATCGATCAACCCGCGGCGAGACATTGAAGCGGTCGAGACGGAGTTGATCCTGAAAGATCTTGAGACCGTAGATCGGCGATTGAGCGAATCGGAAAAGCGGGTCAAGACAGGAGAGAGGAAGGCAAAAGAGGAGGCCGATTTCTACGTGCACGCCCGCGAGCACCTGCTGGCCGGTCGTCTTGCTCGATATCTCGCGGTTCATACCGAGGAACAACAGGCGTGGCTACGCGATCTGCATTTACTGACGAACAAGCCCGTCTTGTACGTCTGCAACGTTCACGAGAAACACCTCGCCACAGAGACCGACTACGTCTCCCAGGTGCGCGAGGTTGCTGCCAAGGAGTCCACGAAAGTTGTGGTCATCAGCGCGGCCGTGGAGGCGGAGGTCTCCGAGCTTCCCGAAGGAGAGCGAGCAGCGTTTCTCCTCGAGCTCGGGCTGAAGGAATCGGGATTGAACCAGATCATCCGCGAAGGCTACGACTTACTTCACCTCATCACCTTCTTCAGCGTCAACCCGAATGAAGCACATGCCTGGACCGTCCGAAAAGGCACGACAGCACTCAAAGCCGCAGGCGTCATCCATAGTGATTTCGAACGTGGGTTCATCCGGGCGGAAATCATCAAGTATCCCGACCTCGCTCGCCTCGGCTCCGAAGCCGCGGTGAAAGAACGCGGCTTTCTCCACGTCCAGGGTCGAGACTATGTGATACAGGACGGAGATGTGATGTTTGTGCGGTTCAATGTGTAAATGAATTTACAATTGTCGACTGAAGATCTTCGATTAATTGCATAGCTGCTAGTGTTCAGGGCTTTGGTGGAAAGCTCAAGAATACACATAAGCCGCGTGACTCCACGCGTCCGCATACTGACGAAATATATGATTGAAGACAAGATCAACCTTCTCTTCAACATCCTTTGGCGAATAGCTCTCTGCCGGCAGGCCGGTCTGCTGGCTCCACAGGAAGTCACGGATGCGCGATCTGACCGCCGCCCGGGTTGCCTCTTTTTCCCGCCAATCCTGAACTCTAAGCTGTTGCGCTTTAAGCGTCTCCAAAAGTTCCTTTGCGACTGACTTTAGCTTGTTCCGCTCGCGCGGTTTGAGATTTGGCTTCTCGAGCAGATCGAACAGGGCAAGTGTTTCTTCGTCCAACCCTTCACGGATCGCCCGCTTTTCCTCCTTATCCAGCAAATCTACAAACCTCAGGAGGGCAGCAAAGGTGTTCTCAATCGTCACGCGGTCTTTTTCTATGTTGTAGTCTGCGATGATTTCCTGATAGCGCTTGTAGAAATCGGTACGAAGAGGGTTGCGCTCGATCATTTTTCTCAGTCTTTCCTCCACGGCCTCCTTGAGGCAGTACGTCATCGTGTTCTTGCGGGGGTACTTTTCAAACTCTTTGCGGAGCTTCTCAAAGTCGATTTTACTGATATCGTACGTCCGACCGTCCTCAACCGTTTCACCGACGGCCTGCGGGGAGATCGCCTCGTCGACGATGCTGCGGAGCTCCTTGATGACGCTCGTTATATTGGAGCTATCACGGTCATCCTGGAGAGAACGATAGATAGCGTTGATGGCGTCATAGTCCCATCTGTAGTCGTTGATCCCGTCGATCGTCAGACAGGCCCTGAACTTCTTGAACACCTCCCTTGCAAGAATCTCGAAGCGCTTGCGAGTTTCCTCGCTCCCATTGATAGGCTCCTTGGCCTTTGGGATCTCGGCGATTCGTTCGTACCCCTTTTTGGTCTTGAGGTAATCGATCTGGTATCCTCGCTCAGAGAGGAATTCCCGTGCTTCGGAAATCGCCTCAGACAGCTCTTGCAGTAGCTGTTCCTCCGGCTTAACTGGATCCACTTCGGGCCCACGGGTGGCACCACCAACAGCAGCAAATGTCGCCAGTGCCTCACGTAGCTGTTTCAGGATGCCACAATAATCGACGATAAGGCCATTGACTTTTCCCTCATACACACGGTTCGCTCGCGCGATCGCCTGCATGAGCGTGTGCGCCTTCAGAGGCTTATCCAGATACAACGTGCCTAGGCTCGGAACGTCAAAGCCCGTCATCCACATCGCACATACGATGGCAACCCGGAAGTGATGATCCGGATCCTTGAAGGCCAGATCGATCTCGAGCCGCTTACCGTCAGGGGTCTCATAGCCGTCTTTGATTTTCTTTCTATGCGGCTCGATGTCAAGCTGCAGATCCTGTAATTTCTGCGCGATTCGTTCGTTAATATCGGTGGTGGTCAAATGGAGCTTTTCGCCGCGATTGTCATAGAACAGCGGCGTGCCGGTGAAGCCAATGTAGTGAGCACCGGGAAGGGCGTTCCGCATATTCAGCGCCAGTCTCCCATACTGCGTTCGGTGTGCTTCGTCCGACATTACAATGATATCATCGCGCTTCGAGTATGGTTTGTTCGGATCGACGTCCTGGCTGAACTTGTGAATCATCGTGAAGAGATACGCTTTCTGTTCAGCCAGAAGGTCTCTCAGATGATCACCCGACGTCGGTCGTACGGTCTCTTTCTTGTTGTCAACGATGCCGCATCCCGCGAACGTCTTGTACATCTGGCTGTCAAGATCCTCACGGTCGGTGACAATAAGGAATGTGAATTTCCCGGAGATCTTTCGATGAATCTTTTGGGAGAAGAAGACCATGGAGTATGACTTGCCCGAGCCTTGCGTGTGCCAGAAAACGCCGAGCTTTCCTTCTCGTTCGTCCCGCTCGCGAACGGCCTCGATCGCCCGCTTCACACCGAGGAACTGATGATTGCGGGCGAGTATCTTCACGAGTTTCCCGGTGCTGTCGTCAAACACGATGAAGTTCTCGAAGATGTCCAGGAAGTTCGTCTTGCTGAACATTCCCTTCTGGAGCGTTTCCATGTCGACGACGCCCGGGTCCTCCGCCGCCAACCGCTTCCATTCGTGGAAGTGCTCGAACTCGCTCGTTATGGAGCCGACCTTCGCATCGTGGCCGTTGCTTAGCAAGATGATTGCGTTGTGATCGAATAGGTGAGGAATTGCGTCTCTGTAATCGCTCAGGTTTTCGTTGTAGGCGCGGCGAATGTCTTTGTGCACGTTCTTGAGCTCGATAAACAGAAGCGGAATCCCGTTCACAAAGCCGATGATATCCGGTCGGCGGCGGTACAGGGGACCCTGGATCCAGAGCTCACGCACAGCGAGGAAGTGATTGTTCTCTGGCTTTTCATAGTTAAACACGCGAAGCCGTTTTTCCTCAAGCGCTCCCTTTTGATCTGCACAAGCGACTTGGTGACGCTGGTTTCTGTGATTTGCTTGATAGCAGACTCGTATGCTTCAGGCGGGAGGTGTGGATTGAGCTTCTCGAGGGCCTGACAGAGGTAGCGGACAAGCACAAGTTCCCGCTCTGATTGCCGGCCTAGCGTCCCATCCACACCAAGCACTTCTTCGTTGTAGGCAAAGACACTTTCCCACGCCAACTGATCGCGGAAATAGTTGCCTGTGGTTTCCTGGACGAGTTTGTCTTCTGAAAAGTCGCGCGTCATTGTTTAGCGGTGGGCAATAGATCTGTTTCTACGTGCAGCCGGTATCCTGGAGTTGTCGGTGAACTTTCTTAACGATTCCAATAGCGCGATCGAGGTCAAATGCTTCGTAGTCGGCCGCCCGTAGAACAGGTTTTAATCGAGCTTCCAACTGTGCTCGAAGTTGAGCCAGCCGATCATCGGATGTATTTGCGGGATGGTTTTCGGGAATCGAAAGTTTCTTTCGCACCATTTCGATAAAACTCGTCGCGTCGGTCTTCAAGCCCTTGTGGAGGACAGCGTAATCGACGTCATAGAAGTCCCGAACGGCAATGTCTTTTCGTGATAAGGCAGCTCGAAATTTTTCCGCCATCATCTCCTCGAAAGAAAGGCATTTGCAGGGAATCAAGGCTATTGGCTTGTCAGGATTGGCTGCGTTCCGGAGGATTGTCGTCGCTTCTCCGTCTGCTGGAGGGATCAGTAGTGGTTCGCGCAACCCGACTTTCAGTTTTATCGTATCTTCATGACCATCGATAAAGGAGGTGTATGCAATTGTAGCAAGATATTGTCGGGACTCGTTTCTCCCCTCCAGCGGATCTTTAACTCGGAAGACACCCTGGGCCTTGGGGAGATCCGACAAAGCCTTCTTGCAAGCGGCTATACGAGTTGAACGTTCCTTGCGTTTGGCATCGACTGGCGTTGAAATGATAAAGTCGAGGTCTTCGCTGAGGCGGTTGAAATCGAAATATACTTTGGCCAGGCATGTGCCCCCTTTGAAGATCAATGAGGCGTCCGACGAAAGGGACAGATAGCCAAGGAGGACGCTGCACAGATAGTCCTTCTCAATGAGGCTTGGAGCGAATCCTGTTTGCTCAGCAGTGAAGCTGAGAGAAGCTTTGAAGAGGTCCGGGTCATTATGGAGATCAGGAGACATTGGAGGTGATCCGCTCTTCATTGTCGACCACACCCCAGCGCGGCACAACCTTTCCTTGCTTCTTTCGTTGTGGGATCAACGGGATGAAGCTTGTCGGTCGTTTGAGTGAGCGTTCGATCTTGCTGAGGAACCGTTCTTCGCAGGACTCCTGTTCGAGCAGGTAACCGAAACGCCTGCGGGTTCCAACGTCTCCGAAGTGCAGGACAGTATTCACCAGGTTTTCGGGGTCGATACGTCGCTTTTTGAGGTCTGCGCGAATCCAGTCAAACGCTCTCGGGAGCGTGTCAAATCGTGCCCAATCATACACAGCATCGAGCAATGTTCGTTCTCTCGTCAGATAGATCGCGGTCTCGCCCGAGGTTGTTTTCACGGCAACGGTCGCTCCCAAGCGCACGTCGGAAACTTTAATAAGGGTTACGATCTCCGGAAATTCTACTGTTGTATGCATATGTTCTGTTGGGCACTTGCTCGTCGTTGTAAGCAAAGACGCTGTCCCATCCCAACTGGTCGCGAAAGTAGCTGGCGACGTCCTGTTGGACCAGGCGGTCTTCTGAGTATTCTGTGGTCATTTGTCATTTCTGCCAGTAGAAGCCGAGGCGCCGGATTTAGCTTACAAATAAGCAACTCGATGATTTATAACAACTTAAAGAGAGGACGACCCTGAATATTAGATTGGTTGCAGATGAACGATGGCCAAAACCAAGATTTCTTCGCCAACAGTCTGATAGGCGACGTGGCCTCCTGACCATCTATGAGTCGCTTGTCCCGTACTCAATTTAACACCTGATGTTCGTGCATCCGAGTATTTACATCCATCATTTCCCTATTCGGAAACTACAGAGCCTTTATCGACTGCGCATTTAGCTCGCCCAGATCATTGAGAAGGTCCCGGGGGATCAAGTCAACAAAAAGACTCCTTTGAAACCGAGGAATCCAATTTCCAGAAGAGTCTTTCACATTATAGAGCCACTTGTTAGAGATGATGTGACATCGTTTCCTCGTCCGAGTTAGCGCAACAATGAATTGAGCGATTTCGATATCCTGTACATTGCCCGGGTCAACTGGAACCGATCCATTGTTTGCCCCAACTACGAACACGTGTCCGGCCGACAGCCCCTTGCAGCCTTTGAAAGATGTCAGAAGAATTGATGGTCGAGTCCTATCAACCTGCACTTCTTCTTTTTGAACGAGCAAGAACTGCGGCTTCACCTTCGAATTGGAGCATTTTCACGATCTCAAGGCATCGTCGATGTCTCTCTAGAAACTTGGGATCCACCAGATCGATCATTGCGGCGCCTTCTTCTGAAGCTCTTAGAATTGCACGGAATTCGTTGGTGCTCAAGAAAAACTCCGCAAGGATCCTCCAACCGAGATTCGAGTCTGCGGCATCTAATAGTTGTTTGTACCCGTCGACTACGCCATAGTCCAACTCGCTCGGTTTCGTGTGAGGAGGGCCTCAATGCGCTCCTTTCCATCCGGCGGCGTGTAGATGACCTCACCGGTCGCAGGATTGCCAATGTATGTCCCGGGTTTTGTCCGAATGCCCGCATTTTTCTCCACCAGGCTCTCTTGCATCTGAACGATCATCGCCGTCGTCAGTTTCCTCGATCTGGTCAGAGCATTGAATCCTCTCCACAACGACTCTCGATATCTGAGGACCTCCTTTGTTGGCGCGTCGACGTTACCTGCACTCAATGCAAGTGCTTTGTACATCTTGTCTCGCGTCGTGAAAATGTTTTCTATCTCTGAACTGTCGCGTGCCTCTTCCAGGATCAGTGTATTCAACAAGATCGTCTGATTCGGAATCAGCTTGACAATACCCTTCAGTTCACCCAGAGCGGCGTGCGCTGATGCAAGTTTCTTGAGAACCCGAACTGTTTCCAGATCTGCTGTTAGCGGAAGAATCGGCAGTTCATTGTACGGTATACGAGGGTCCAATGCCATGACGGTCCTCAGGCCTCCACGAGTTGTTTCTGCAGGTACTCGTCGTAAATCATCTTTGCCGTTTCAATTTTCGCAGCAGTTCTTTTTGCCGAATGAGCCTTCGTTGCTGACCGTCGTGTTCAAGTAGGTATCCCTGTGCCTTAAGATCTTTCATCACTCCTGCTGCTGTCCCAAGTGCTACACACGCTGCCTTCGCGATGTCTCAATAGGTCGCGGTCCACAACTCCCGCCTGCACATGAGAGCAAACGCGAGCTTAAGTCCGGCCCGCCCTAGCATCGCTTCTTGCCTTGCGTCGGCAGTATCTACTCACCGCCTGTGTCCCTGGATCTGTATGAAGACCGGTGGCGCCTCGATGAATGCATTGCCGGCTGTGTCGATGAACTGGATGTGAAGTTCGCGCAGCGCGCCTGCAAGTTGTGGGTAAACATAGCGGGTTGCCAGAAGCCATCTTGCACGATCATCCACAAGCCGATGCGCAGTTTGAGCCATGGCCATGTTGTTTATCGCTGGCTTTACTTTCACCCAAAACTCGGCGGCTCTTGGAGGGAAGTCAATACGGAGGATCGCGTCTACGGCTGCATCGTTATCCAGGGACAGAGCAACTTGGCGCGTTTCCGGCATCATTTTTTCTACCGTCAGGTTTGTTTCGCGCTTGAGTGCAGCGATTGCTTGGTCTAGTATTTCTTCTTCTCGCTTGAGCATGTTCAATATGTGGAATTACTGAAGTGAAAAAACGCGGGCACCACCAGACGCGCGGCACCGGAACATCGCATCGTCGAGGTTCCTCACTTCAATGAAATTTCGATCCGCATTTCGCTTGACGAAGCTGTCGTAGTATTCATCCCGCATTTTCTGTATGAAACCGTCCGCCTGGTTCACGTCGACCGCATTCACCGTGCATCCGCCGAACCCCGCGCCCGTCAATCGTGCACCGAGCGCTCCGTGCTCGCGGGCGATAGAGACCAGAACTTCAAGCTCGGGAGAGCTGATCTCATAATCATCGCGGCAGCTCGCATGGGATTCGTTCATAAGATCGGCAAATTCGATCACTTGCCCCCTGCGCATGGCGTCGACGGCTTGACCGACTCTGCGAGCCTCCGTAACGACGTGACGATACCGCTTCCAGAGCTCGAACCCGTGGGACGGCTCCTCCAGAATCGCACCACCCTTCAGCCTGCAGTAGTCATTTCTTACCGTTTCGACGCTTTCTTGGAGCTTCCGGCAAATGTCTGCGAGCGAGAGCGGTTTTTCCCCAATGGCATTCAAGGCAATACGGTCGACATCGGTCGGATCGAGCTCAAGCTTCTGCGCCGAGAGATCGGCAAGAAGGGGAGTATGAATGCGTTTTCCGCTCCGCTGCGCAACCGCCTTTGAGAGCAGCGCCGCCGCCAGACGGCATTCGACAACTCTCCGGTTATATGCGTAGCGCATCTTCTCGCTCTTTGGCGCGCGGATGAGGCTGTTGCAGACAACGAATGATAGTCGATCGGGAAGGAGGACGGGTTCTGTCCGCAGGGGGAAAAAATCAATCCTCAGGGCCGAGCCTGTTTTAGCAAGCAGCGAAACGGCCTGATCCATGCCACCTCCTTCGCTCCCGACATAGCGCTCGGCGTGGGCGAGCAGTTCTGCCAACTCACGGTTCTCAAGGGATACACGATTCGCGGCAAGAAACGCCAGCCCGGACGCAACCACGAGCGCAGAGGAAGAGGAAAGCCCGGCAGACTCAGGGATGTTTCCGCCGACGACCGCTCGAAACCCCGCGACTCTTTGGCTGTCGACGACCCCCTCCTCAAGAATGCCGTTGATTGCTGCTTTGAGATAGTTTCCCCAGTCCCCCTGACCGTAGGGGCCGAGTGGATGCGTCGCCTGGAACCTTCGAGGCTCAAAGCGAGCATCCTCATTGACAAGCTCAATCGTTGCATCTGTCGAGGGTGCGATCACGAGAATGAAATCCCGATCGATCGCCATCGGCAGGACCGGATAGCCGTTGTAGTCGGTGTGCTCGCCGATGAGATTGACCCTGCCGGGAGCTCGCACGAGATACGTCGGAGTTGTGTCTGAAAACGTGCCGGCAAACAACTTGAGGAGCCGTTCATACCGCGCGACGTAGAGAGGCAACTCCTCGACCGAACAGTCGTAGATGTGCCGGATCTTCTGAGCAAGATGTCGTGGAAGAAACTCTTTCAAGGAGATGTTGAGAAATAGAGGAGAAGATGGATCGCCTACCAGCTGAGCTCGCCATACTGCGTCTTCAGGTACTCCTGCACCCGGCCGATGTCCTCTTTGTACGTCAGGTCGGGGACATGCTCCTTGAGCGGCAAGGCCTTCAGCGACTGGGGATGTGCCCTCACCATGTTCGTTACGGCACCGACAAGTTCCTTCTCCTGTCTGACGGGATGCTCCGGACAGGAGATCAAGAACGGGAGGATCATCCTGTAGTTCAACCGAAAGATGTTCATGCTCACCCGCAAGCTGCCATCTCTCCCGCGCAGTTCTTCAAGCTGATCGATAGGCGGTTTCTCGACGATCTCGATGACGTATCCGTCCTTGTCCTTGCGCGTGATCCCAAACTGCGCAATGCGCCGTTCGTCAAACTCCAGACCGATCCGGTCATAATCGATGAGCGCGTTTGGGATCCCACAGTCCAACAGCAGCATGTACGCCTTGACCGAATACAGATTGTCGCTATTGCAGACGATGAAATCACCCGGCTCCCAATCGGGCCGGACCAGGAGCGCTTGAAGCAGGGCATCTGCTGTGCCAAGCGGCTTGCGTCGGCCAGGAGGTATTTTCTGAAGGGCATATGAGATACGAAGCCCGTGAAATTCATTACTGCGATCCCGAGACCCGTAGTACGTCCTCAGCATCTCATCGTGCTCGCCGATGACGATGAGGACATCGGTGACACCGGCTTGTCGGATGTTGTAGAGAAGGTAATCGATAAAGGGGCGGCCATCGGTCCCGACTCCGATCATCCCTTTGCTGCGCTCTTCAGCCTGTTGGAGAAGCTCGGGATCGAGGTGGGGCGCGACGCCAGTAGCTGGCAGCTTCATCCGCGACGATATCCCGCCAGCAAGAATGACGACCCGTCTATTTCCCTTCGCCATTTCTCACGATCCTCGTCGTTTTGCCGCAGCATACTCCGCAGCGTATGCGGCACCGTCGAAGCCTTCCTCCGACGGGACTTCAGCCAGGTAGATCTTGCCGCCGTGCTGCCGGGAGAGTTTTGCCGCTATGTGAATCTTCACGGCTTCAAGCGGCGCCTCGAGTGAGAAGGGGAGCTCGGTTCCGTTCACAAGCTCGACAAAATTCTGAAGGTACCGCTCATACAGCCGCGTGGGGTCAACTCTCATCGTGTGCATGCCTGTTGCAGTATACAGGCACATCGACCATTCGTGGAACGGCTGCTGAAGCTGAAGGATGAGGACAAATCCGTTATGATACGTCACCGAGATGAAGCAGGATTTGTTTTCAGCAACGTATTCTACGTAGTTGGCGCCTGTACCGACCAGCCCTTGAGCCATCTCGGTCGTATGAATTCCATAGCTGAAGAAATCGCCGGGACCGGTCGCGACAGCCGACGAGACCTCTCCGATGCGGTTGGCCTGCGAGCTGAGCATAGCGATCTCTTGCGCATAGCGGAGCGCCGATCCGCCATAGATGGGCGTTTTGTGAGTTGCGTGAAGCTCGAGCAGTTCGTAGATGTCCCGCACCTTGCCGACCATCGGCTTATCGATCAGCAAGGGCTTTCCAGCCTCGATGAAAGGAAAGGCCCGGTCAAGATGCTTGTCCCAGTTGACGCCGTGAATTATCACAGCGTCCACGAGATCGAGCATGTCGCCAAGTCGTTTGCACACATGGGGAATGTTGTTCTCCTGAGCGAACTGCACGTCGTACCCCTCCGGCCACACATCCCGCCCATCCCACAGAGCATTGACCGTCACGCCCGGAACGGCATTCAGGATCTTCGTGAACGCTTTGGGGTGAGAGGTGTCGAGGTCGACCAAACCGATCCGAATCATGGCGTCATCCTTTTCGACACTAATCGAGAATGGAGTTTCGATTTAATGACACTGTACTGCGTTGCAAGCAGAACGCCGAACAGCACCAGACAGGAGCCGGCGACATCGGTCGGCGTCATTCGCTCTCCAAGCCACACGATCCCGCTGACGACAGCAACAACGGGAATAACATAAGCCACCATCGACAAGACAACGATGTTCACTCGCTGAAACAACTCAAAGTAAAGGACAAACGGTATCGCAGATGCCATAATCCCCAAGTAGAGGATGGAAAGTGCGAGCTCCACTGTCAGCGAGAACCGGGGTGCGCCGCCCACAAAGCAGAACGGGAGCGTCTCGATCCCTGCAACGAGGAGAACACACATATTGAAGCCAAGCAAGTCACGGCCTCTGAAATACTTCCTCGAATACACCTGAGCAAACCCGATGAGCACCGACGTCAACAAGACCGCTGCACCGCCCGCAAATGCCGACCCTCCCATGGCCTCCAGCGGATCGTCCGAAAATAAGATAATGATACCAATGAAGCCAATGATCAATCCGAAAATCTTTGCTGCCGAAAGCTGTTGTTCGCGCAAGAGGAAGTATGCGAAGATCGCAACAAAGAATGGTGTCGTGCTTTGAAAGATGGAGCCCAGCCCACCCGAGATATACTGCAGCGCCCACGCGGTCAGTGCCATCGGGATCCCAACCCAGCAGGTCCCTGCGACGAACGTCACCAAGAGCATCCGACCGTCGAATTTCTCCTTTGAAGCGCTTCGCGCCCTCCAAATCCACAGTCCGATTCCTCCAAGAATGGAGCGAAGGCTCGCGATCATCAGCGGATCGCTGTAGCGCAGCCCGACGACCGTGACCGGCCACGCAAGCCCCCAGACAAGTGCGAGAAAACCGACCGTTGCATAGTCAAGAAGACGAGACCGAGATTTCACGAATGGCGGAATCAATTGTCCTCCCCTCGCATATAGGGTAACGTTGTCCGGGCTATTGAGAGGTATTCAAGTAACGCCGAACTAAGAGTCCGGTTTTCTTCGACAACAGTGCTGAGGCGTTGCGCATTGCCATATCGGGCGTCGTGTGGGAATCGACGAGCGACTCCAGGTCGACGAGGAACTCGGGATCGATGAATGCGGAACGGTCTCCTTCCAACGAGCCGACGACCGCCAGCACGGGAACACCGGCCTGACTCGCCCGCTCGATGACGCCGGTGAGCGCCTTTCCGAACCGAACTTGTTCATCGATCCTCCCCTCGCCGGTGATGACAAGATCCGCTAGGCGCAGATGCTCATCAAATTTCGTCGCCTCAAGAACGACATCGATACCGCGCTTCAGCTTGGCACTGCAAAACGCGACCAGGCCTGCACCCAGACCGCCTGCAGCTCCACCTCCTGGAATGCTAAGCACATCGACACCCAAGGTTGACCAAATGACCTCACCGTAATGAAGCAATGCAGCGTCAAGAATCTTGACGTCGGCAGCCGTTGCGCCCTTCTGGGCTCCGAATACGGCCGAAGCCCCCTGTTCGCCGCATAGGGTATTCTGCACGTCAGAGGCGACGATGGCTTTGATCGCGTCGAGTCGTGGATCCTTCTGGTGGACGTCGATCCGACCGAGTTTTGCCAGCGCGGCACCGCCCCTCGCAAGCGACATGCCGTTCTGGTCGAGGAAACGCACCCCAAGCGCTTCCGCCATTCCAGCGCCGCCGTCATTCGTTGCGCTCCCCCCAATGCCGATCACCAACGATGAAGCACCGGCATCAAGCGCAGCCCCTATGAGCTCGCCGACACCATACGTCGTGGTGATCTTCGGATCGCGTTCCTCTGCCGGAACAAGCCCCAGCCCTGCCGCTTCCGCCATTTCGATAATTGCGGTCAATTTGTCCTGCGAAAGCCCCCAGCGGGCCTTCACCCGCTGGCCCGGCAGCGGCCCCTGAACTTCTGTAGTGACGAACGTCCCCCGGAGCGCCGTCGTAAGGATGTCCACCAGTCCCTCTCCCCCATCTGAAATCGGATGCTGGATAACAGTCGAATCGGGGAGGACCTCCCTGACGCCTCGCTCGATCGCAGCTGCTGCATCCCGGGCGGTCAGCGAACCCTTGAATGAATCTGGAGCAATGAGGATGGTTTTCAACCGCGCGACCTCGTCACTGATTTCGAAAACCCCGGCGTTTGGCCTGGTTCTTCTCGACGTCCGTAAATCCCGGCACACGCCACTGGAAGTTGGGATCCACGTATGGCTCGTCGTTTTCATGGCCCTTCATCAACTCGATCTTTCGCTTGAGCTGCTCACCAAAATTCTTGTAGTAGATGAACGTCGTCTCACCCACGCCCGAGACGATCATCCAATTCGTTTTGGACCTCTCCCAGAGATAGAGCAGATTCTTGGTGTTCTCAATTTCATCGAGCACCATCCCCTTCAGCAAACGTCGCGATTCCTTCCTCACCTTCTTATCCTTGCTCTCCAGATACGAGTGGACGCCCGCGACCCATGCCGTGACGTTCCGCTGGGTTCGGTACCAACAGTAGAGCGCTTGCATCCGATCTGTCAGATCGTCAACACACGCTTGGGCCGCATCGGTGGTCGCCTTAGCCCTCATGTTCCTTAGCAGCTCCATTGCTGCGTCCATTTGAGGAAAAAGGTCGCGGTTCATCAGCTTCAGACATACATGAGCGTGAGCGGCATCGACCAGATCGAATCCGACATCGTAACGAAAGTCAACGCGACAGCGATTGTGGGAGGTGGCAAGCATGAACTGTTCGTAATACGCTCGCTCCTCCTCGGAGATCGCTTCGATGTTCGGCACGATCGGCCGCGCCCAGAGGCGAAACCAGACACCCCAGGATGAATAGATCCAGATGGGCACGGGGAAGGAGCGATAGGCTTCGTCGGAATGCTTCCAGACGTTCACCAGATCGCCGCTCAGGGCTTCACCGATCCATTCGGTTGCCCGCTCGCGGAGGAAGGCCTCGAGGTCGAGACGAGCATCAGCTTGAAATGCTCTTACAACCTCCTGGTTGACGTTGTACGGCGCGAAGGATGGGGGCGTCGCGCTTCCGTTGCAGCACGCGGTCCTCACTCCTTGTTGGTGCATATCATTCAGCTTGTCGTGAACCAGGTAGGGAAACGGAATGCCGATGAGCGGCTCGTGATTTGAGAGAATGCCCGGGTTGAAGTACACGTCGGCTTCGGATTTCCTCTTCCGCAGCTCTTCGATCGCCGGTCTCTCGGCATCGACGAAACGGTTGTGCAGGGCCGTCCCGTGGATTTCACGCGCCTCCTTCTGCTTCGGGTGCTTATAGGCCAGGCCCCAGCCTTTCGTCAGCAGCGATGAGGCCTCGACATCGAGCCCATCTCCCAGTTGCTTCCAGATGTAGTCGTGCTCTGCCCAGAACGGCTCAAGGCGTATCAGGGTCCGGAAGTTCGGGTTCACCCGCCTCCCCGCATCGCGCAAGATCTTCATGAACCGCACGAGATTGTTTGCCGCCGCCTCCGCGATCTCGCTCTCACCCTTCCATTCGCGAATGACGTACCCTCCTCCATTCCGACCGACGTACAGGGAATTGGTGTATTCGAACCCGGCCCCGCTGTCGTTCGACCAGATGGAAATATAATCCAGCAAGGGAACCTCCCGCAGGAGCTTCTCCATCATCTCGGCATAATGCTGCTGCACAACCGGGTGCGCGACCGAGAGGTTGAAACGAGGATGCCAGCTCCGGATCGGATGATCCACGCGCGCACCGCGCAGCATAGGATACCGCTGGAGAAGATTGTCCGGCACCGAGCGCGGCTCGAAGCACACAAGCCCCGGGGTGAGCCCATACCGTTCGGCAATCTCCGCGTTCGTCTTCAGGAAGTTCAAGTTTGCCTGAAGGTAGTCGTCGTCGTAAATGCCCCTGTTCAACCTGCTTGCGACAAACTGATCGAGCGACGGGCAGTAGGTGTAGAAACGATGCAGCAGCTCCCCCTGCGGCCCGCGTTCAAAGGGAACGGCAAAGGCGAGGCCGTTTACCTCCACGTGGGAAAATCCCAGTCGGGCGAGGTTTCGGATGTGTTCTTCCCGATTGAAGTTACGCACCGTCCGCGCATGCTGTGTCAGAAAAAGATCGTACACCGCGCGCAGGTTTGTGAATGAGGGGTGAAGGATTTTGCCTGAAAAGAATTCCTCGACCTGCTGCGCCTTCCAGTCTTCCGTTAGAAGAGTGAAGAGGTGATACAACAGGTACGGCCGTGAGGCGAGGAGCTCAACGCCTCCGGCATGGCGCACCCTGACCATCATCCAATCGCGTTTTCCATCAAGCGAAGGATGAACTGCCTTCCACCTGGTCTTATCACTGATCACGGCGACCCGAACGGTGCCGGCCGGTGCGTCGAAGCGGTGCAGATGCCTCACAACAGTCCGCCCCCCAATGATCGTCGATAACTCATGAGCAACGGTCTGCTCGACCTTTAGCGTCGCTGACGTGTAGTTGATCGCCTTCACCTGCGAGAGAGCTTCAGCAATTGTGGCCATGGTTAACCTTTAACCTCTTCAAATAGACAATTCAGGACTGTTTGTCCTGCAGCGTAAGCCGAGAACAGACTTTGGGGGTTGCTGCGACGTTCTTTGCCGTTCTTCACCTATGCCGCAAGGCCGAGGAGCTGTTTGACTTTGTCAACGGCCAGGACGGCGTCACGCGCATAGCCGTCCGCGCCGATCTTATCGGCAAACTTTTGATTCACAGGCGCTCCACCGATGATGACCTTCACCTTAGATCGCAACCCGGCAGCAGCGATCGTGTCGATAATCGTTTTCATGTTGAGCATTGTCGTCGTCAGCATCGCCGACATTCCAACAATTGCAGGATGATGGGCGCTGATGCCCTCGACGAACTTTTGCGGGGGGACGTTCAATGCTCCGCATTCTCTCTCCCACCACAGTCATACCGGCAATCAGCCCTTCGTTCAAGATCGTCTGCAGCGAAACTCCGGCGTCAAGGAGCTGCTGCGTCAATGCCGCGACGCGCTGGGCCTGTCCTTGTTCCAGGGACCGCGTGATCTCTTGCAGCTCCTTCATTGCCTTCATCATCGATTACCTCTTGGCACTACTTCCTCCTGCCTGAAACCCCTGCACCGCCTCTCGTACGGCGATCAGGTTCACCAAAGGCGTCCCATATGGCACAACTCCAGTACCAAGAATGAATCCTGGATAGCCGTTTGATTCCTCAAGAGTTTTGAGGGCACGCCGGCGCAATTCTTCGGCGGTTACCTGCAGAAAGTCGGCGGTCTCCAGATTTCGGCGAAAAGCTCGACGAGCTCTCGAACATTCCTCCAGGAATCGTCCCACATCTGCCTTGGCGTCGCAGAGGATATTGTTCCCACCCGTTTCGAGGTATGCATCGAGCATCTTGGTGGTGCTACCTCCAATGATGAGCGGAACATGCTGAACACCCAGTTGCTGAAAATATCTGATGATCCGCTTCGTCGGCCCCAGAACGAAATCACGATACATTTCGGGCGACAGCAACTCCGGCGACGCCTGCGAATCAAACATGATGACTCCGCATCCCGCCTCAATGAAGGCGCGACCATACCACTTGATGACTTCGGCCGAAAAGGCAACCAAATCCTTCACAAGAGCAGGATGGGTCATCATCAGCATGAACATGTGTTCCGGCCCGACGAGACTCGCCGCCATCGAAAAAGGACCGGAGACTGCCCCCCGAATCGCAACCTCACGACCGAGCACCTTCATCACGCGTCGTGCGACCTCAAGATTCAGCGGCATCCGGCCGTCTCTTCTGGGATCCGGCATCTTCAATGAAGCTACATCGTCCGATCCCTGAAAGACTGCTCCCTCCGGGCCAATCGCAGGAGTGGAGACGTCATTTCCCGCATAGTACGTTACCCTGCACCCGACTGCCTCGGCTTCGACGTTGTACACATCGATCCCTATCGTCAGCGCATCGGGCTGAACTCGCTCGTACTCTGCCACGACTGCCGTTGTAAATAGATTGACGTCACGGCAGACCTTGGAGGGCGTCTCGCCGACGAACCACGCTTTGTGTTCATAGATCGCGGGCAAAAAGGGGACCCTATCCGATGGCTCTAGGTTGAGAGCCTTCTCTAGTCGCGTGTTCATTTCCACCTCTCCGCTGCTCTGGTGCTGACTCTGACATCCACTGCTATCATCCCAAACATCGTTGCCGCCGACAATTCCAGCCAACTATTTCTGCCTCAACCCACCTTGATCGAGGGCCGCACAGAGTGAAGCAACATCTCCAATTCTCTCGCCGAGTGCCGCCGGAACGATCTTGCATGCATCGGCAGCTTGAGGGAGCGCTTCCTCGCGAAAGATCCTCTCCGCGGTGGGGAGAAAAGCATCACCGATCCGCATGCCGAGGCCGCCGAGAATAATCCGCTCCGGATTGAGGAGATCAGCGAACATCGCAAAGCCCCGCCCCAGGAAAGTCCCTGCCCGCTCGAATACCTGACGAGCTTCCCGAGAACCGTCTTTCCAAGCAGCGTAGACATCGATGACTGTCGCTGATTCAGTCCACACCGCAGGGAACATTGCCCGCGCCAGCTTCGCAATGCCCGTTCCGCTCCCGAAGCCTTCAAGTGATCCTTTCTTGCCGTAGCAGAGCGGACCATCCTCCGCAACACGAATGTGTCCAACCTCCCCTGCGATGTCGGTGGTGCCCCTGTATAATTTTCCGTCAAGGATCAGGCCAACGCCGAACCCGGTCCCCATCGTGATGAAAATGATATTGCGAAATCCCCTCCCCGCTCCGAAGAAGAACTCTGCAAGCGCTCCGGCATTTCCATCATGTTCAACAAACACCGGTAGGGAAAACCGATCTCTCAATAATTGTTTCAGCGGAATGCTCTCCCACCCCGGCAGGTTGGGTGGCGACTTGATCACACCCTTGAGGACATCGAGGGGACCGCCGATCGAGACGCTGATCGCTTCGACCTTCCCCGCCGAATGTTGCATCCCCTCCCGCGCCGCCTGCGTTAGCTCGTCAAATACCCGTTGAAAACCCCGCTCCGGCACGGTGGCAAACTGCATCCGCCACTGAATCTCTCCCCGCGCTGTTCCCAAAACGACCGCACTCTTTGTTCCACCAATATCGAGGCCGAGTATCATATGCTCAAGATTTCCTCCAGGGTGTCACAGAACAACCTTCGCCGATTGATGGAGGACGCGTGAACGGAATCCTGGAACATCTGCCTGCCGAAACCGATCTTGATCCCCGGATCGACCATCGTATGGGCCCAGCTGCCCATCAGTTCCATGAATTGAATCTCGGTGTACCGATATTTGCCGAGCAGATCGAGGTTTTGCTGAACGCTGAACGTCTTCGCCATGCCTGTTCTCTTCCCTCCTTCGTTCGTCTCGACTTGTACTCTCTATTGAGTGATCTTCACAGATTTGAAGTCGAGCACCCTTCGCTCGTTCTTATACGTCATCGTCAGCTTTTCGCTGCCGACCTCCGAGTACAGATATGGTCCGTCGAAAAGCTTGGTCTTCGAGAGGTCGATCTTCTTGCCGTTCAGCGTTCGGGCCTCAGGGAACGTGAAATCCATCTTGTCGCTCCCGAGCGTCCTGTACCGTACCGAAACAGCTCCGGGCTTCATTGACGATTTTGGGATATGATTACGAAGCTGAGCACAAAACTGATCGAACGATCGGATCTCGTCCTTCGAGCGAACCTCAATCACGCATCCATTCTGCAACTTATGACTCCGCAGACGCCAGCAGCCTGTCTTCTTGATACGCCAAATCTTGGGCCGCCCGACATCACTGGACGTGTTTCCAGGGGTATCGAATTCTTCCTTCCATTTATATTCCTGCAAGGGATACCATCCGATGTACGTATCCCCGGCCTTGCAGAGAATCCAACCCGACGGATCGACGATCCGCTCCTCAAGGTTGCGGGGAAAGAAACCATCGATATGCTCCGTCGTCGTGCCCGGCGCGATGTCGTACAAAACGATGAGCGTATTCCTGTACTGAAATGTGCGTTCATACGGAGAGCTGCTCGTCCACTTGTCCGGATCGTTATAGGTCCCCTTCGATGCAACGACGTCTGCAATCAGCGTCTTCACCTCTTCGGGGAAGAACATTCCAAGCTCCAATCCTGACCAGTACGGGTGCAGGCCGAAAATTGTTGTGTACGGCTGGCCGTACGTGTAACGCACGCCCCACGTATGCTGCTGGATCGGCTGAAGGATTCCACCCTGCAGGGAGCCAAGCCCATAATCCTTTGTGATGTACGAATACTTGTAGACCGGCGGGTTCATCTCCTTGCCGTAACGGATGATGTTCCGGACACGTTTGCGCTCCTTCTCAACGTAGCTCTTGCTCCGGTCCAGGGCAATGCGATAGACGATATCCGGCAGACGGTAGTCCGAGAGAGCTGGGAGGGCCGCCCATCCCGAGTTCGCCGACTCGCCCGTCCCGAAGTAGAGATAGGCGAACGCAGACGCACCCGAAAGCAGCGGCTTGTAGACGGCAGGCTGATAGATGCGGCTGAACCCTCCGATGTATTCTCCATCCAGGTGCTCAACAGCAAAATCGGCCAAGATGTAATCCGCCATCATCTGCCCTCGTAACTTCATCTCCGGGTCCTGTGCATACTGTGAGAGCAGGATCATCGGCATGGCGTACTCAGGCAAATAATCCGGAGAATCGAATTCCCCCTGGCCGATGGTCGTCGTGATCTTCATCCAGTGGATGAGGTATCCTCTTGCATCCTGGAGGTTTTCGTCGGAGCTTTTCCCGTTGTACCATTCCGAGCCCTGGAGGTTCGGCCACTGCTCGGCCGCAAGAAAGAGAGCGGAGTAATACATGCACCAATGGTTCTCCGTGTCACCTCGATACGGCGCGTAGGTCTTCCACGCGTTTCGGACAGCTGCAGCCGTCGCGGAAGACATTCTGTCCTTGCCGTGAAGGTAGGCGCCGATGACCGGGATCATCCAGAACATATCCCCCCGCGGCGTCTTCAACAGAGCGATAAACATGCTATCCGCTTGTGCGATACCGTGCCCGTGCGCATAGCGCGCGGCAACCTGATAGTAGCCGGGCGTTTGTGATGTGTCATAGACTGAGGTAACGAGCCTTGCACGTGTCTCGAATTCCCTCAAGTATCTCTCGCGGTCGACCATCTGGGCCGGAGCATGAGTCGCGGCAAGGATGAGCGCAAGAAAGAGATAACCGGAGATCCGTCTCATCACAAACCCTCTTTAGAACGGTTGAACGATGATCCTCCACACCTGGGAGCCACTCAGGCCGGCATGGTGCCACGTCGCACCCGCATCATCTGACCGATACACGCCGCCCCACAAGGTCGCCGCATACACCCGGCTGCTATTCGTCGGATCCACCGCGATGGAGTGCACGTTCAACATCGTGAGCCCTTCGCTCACGCGTCGCCAGCTCTGCCCTCCGTCTGTCGACTTGTAGACGCCGGTGACATAGCCTCCGGCATACATCATCTGCGGGTTGTTCGGGTCAAATGCAATCGTGTAGAAGGTCGAATGATCGAGACCCGCTTCACACTTCTCCCAGTACTTGCCGGCGTTCCGCGTCCCATAGATACCATAATCGTCCGTGCCGGCAAAGAGGATGTTCGCATCCTTCGGATGCTGAACGACGATTCGAACGCCTCCAACGCTGAGGCCGGTGCGCTTCCACGTGTTCGCACCGTCCTCGCTGCAGTAAACCCCATCCTCTGTTGAGCAATAGAGAGTTTTTGAGTTGGAGTGATCGATGATGACGGAGGAGACAAATCTTGCTCTCAAGCCGTTGTTCTTTTCTTCCCAGCTGGTACCACCGTCCGTCGTTCGATACACTCCGTACGGAGTTGCGCAGAAGATGACGGCAGGGTCCTTCGGATCAATCGTCACGCACAACACCTCCGTGATCTGCCACCCCGTGGTGATCTTCCAGCTCTTTCCGCCATCCGTCGTCTGATGAACGCCATTGCCGGAGGCAATGCAGATCGTTTGACCGCGCGACGGAGCGTAGACGGCCACACCGAAGGCGCGGATATTGTTTGCACCAGTATGCTCCCACGTCGTGTCATCAGAGGAGCGTTGATAGAAGAGACCCGTCTCCGCGTTCGCAGCACCGACGACGAAAAGCTTGGTGGAGACGACGGAAGCATAGACGGTCGAGTGCTGAGCCAGCGCCTCGGCCGAACCAAGCGCAAAACCAAGAATCAGAACGAGCAAGAAGGGGTTTGCTTTCATGTAACCTATTGTTGTCATAGCCTGTGTCTGGTCGGGGGAAAACATTCCCATCGTGCTACTGCTCAAGAACAGATTTCACCTCGACAACAGAATGGGTGTCGACCGATCGCGCCATCGCCTCGACGACAGCAAGTGCACGGAGGCCCTCCTCACCGCCGGTTTCGGGCCTCGACCCCTTCAGCACACACTCGCCGAACTCGCGCATTTGAAGGATGTAGCTCCCCGCTCCCTCTCCGCTGAAATCCTCCTCCTGAGCTTCCTTGTACTCCCCGCGCTCGAGAAGCTCAAGTCGCAACTTCAGGGGGTAGCAGTGAATGGTCCCTTCCGTCCCGTAGATCCGCAGGAGATATGCATCAGCCGAAACGTACGAGGATACAAGAGAAACAGGGATCCCTGAAGCAAGCTGTAGTATCGCCGCTGCCGAGTCAGGCACCTTGTTCGGCATGGCGATGTTGGTCGCGAAGCAGCTCACCCGCTGGACCGGGCCGAGCAGATAGTGAACTGTGTCGATAAAATGAATGCCCAGCTGCATCATCGGCAGCAGTGAACATGTTCTTGGATCCGCCTTCCACGCCGGCAAACCGGGCTGCAGACCGGCCGGCCGGGAAAGGTTTGCTTCCACCGCCACAACCCTGCCGATCCGGCCTTCATCGAGCAAGGCCTTTGTACGACGAAAGACCAGGCGGCGGCGAGTGTTATGACCGACCATAAGTTTTAATCCGGTCGCCTTTGCCAGACCTATCATTTCTCTGCCTTCGGCAACTGTGTTTGCGATCGGTTTCTCGACGAAGACATGCTTGCGTGCGGCGAACGCTTTCCGCACCTGCTCAAAATGAAGGTGGTTCGGCGTCACGAGAGCCACAGCGGCGACCGCGGGGTCCTCCAACATTTTCTCGAAGCTCGCTGCGGCCCGGGCGCCAAACTCTTTGGCAACCTCCTGATTGGCCGCAGTATCGATGTCGAAGCAGGAGACCAACTCGAGATTTCCCGCGTCCCGCAGGGCGTTCAGGATCGTCCTGCCGTGGTTGGCAACCCCGGCTTGTGCTATCCGTGCTTTCCGCTCACTCATTGCAGATTGCTCTCTTGTGCAAACTTTTCCATTCGATGAATCGCGGCAATTCCTTCTGGCGATACCGGACAAACAGCCCCAGACCAAGTTTCTTATTCGAGAGGAGTGCTGCGGCAAAGCCAGCCTTGCTTGCACGAAGATCGTGGAAGAAGACCTGTTCCTTGAACTCCGGCGTCGGTGCCGCCATCTTGGTCGCTATGCTCACTCCTTTCCCCGCCTCCGGGTCTCGAGCCATCGCCAGGCTTGCATTCAACATCAGCTCCGCGCCGTCATCGAGCAGCGGCCAGCCCAGGTTGATATGGTACAACATTGTCAGCGGCGACGGCCGGAATCCTTCGTTCATGACCGTGTCAAGAAGGGTGATGGTCGATTCTCCCAGCTCTGTTTCAATCGTCCGTCGAAGGAGGAGGTTCTCTTTGAAGAGGGATCTCTCACGAACCTCGCCGGTCATCCGGAAGATGCACCGATCGTCGTGCCATTCTGTTTTGGCCCTCACGTTTGTTGCAGGAGTGTTGGAAAGTCGTCCGTGGAGCCCGAGTTCCTCACCCTCGTCAACGCACGGAGCCCCAACGTATGTCAATCCGCAGCCCGTCAGAAGCCCGCCCGGGAAGGATCGGGACCAACCGAGCCCCCGGTCGTCAAAATAGCTCGGATGCACGTCGCCGTTCGGAGATCGCCATGCCAGCGGAGTACCTTTGTACTCCGCCACTGAAATATCCATCCCGCGGTCAAGCGAGACTTGGAACCGAAGGCCGGAGCCGGTCCTCACATCGGCGACATGCACGCCGGCTTCGGCGCCCTGTTTCAACTCCATCATGCGCACGCCGGCAACTTGAGAGAGATCCCCGACACGCTTCAGCAGCCCCTTACGATTGTGGTTTGCTCCGTAGAGTAAGGCCATAGATTCACGCTAGATGTTCATGTCAAGGAAGAGGTTCTTCTTTGGAAGCAGCAGCGTCACCAGACCGCCGGTCAGGGATGACGCTCGCTGTATCCGGATCGCAGTACGACACCTTTTCGACATTCAGCGGCTCGAACGTTCTCTGGACCTCACCGTTTGCCTGGCGACGTTTGATAAACGCTCCGTCCTCCACCAACGAGAATTTGGGATGATGAAGGAAAGAATCCTTCATTCGGCTGCCTGCCTCAGCCCACCTTCTTGCCGATGCCGGCTCGTTCATACGGCGTGCGAGATCTGCCGCCGCCTCCAGACCGATGATGGTCCAGGCCTGATATGCGTCCTCATATCCTTCTTTGACACCAAAGGTCGGGTCGCGCTCCCAGAACTCACGCGAATTCTTTACGAGTCCGACAGCAGGATCGAGGAACTCCGGTCTCAGCACGTAGTTCGCCACAGCCTTCACCTTCGGCCAGTATTTCCGAAGAATCGAGTCGTTCCCCGTCCAGACCCAGTGTGTCCACAGTGCATAGATAAGCACGCCGTTCTGATCGAGCTCGATCGTTTCCGGTGGCCGATGCCGGCTCGCGTCCACGGCTTGCCCTTCTTCATCGACTGAGCGCTCAAGGATACGACGAAGCAATGATTCGGAGACTTCCGTGTGACCACACAGAATGCTACCGATGGCGACCATGCTCTGATCCCGCACCCATTCCATGTTGTATTGCCAGATTCCACCGTCGGTCTTTCCGGATTTGCCGACAGCAGCACGCAACGCTGTCTTCGAGCAATCAAAAAGATGGTTGAGCCCCCGATGATCGGCGGAGAATTTGGCTCGCTTGCCCCAATAACGTCTCGACTCGTCCATCATCGCTGGAAGACCCTTTTTCAGAAACTTCTCACGCGGCAAATTTAGGGTCAGTACAAGCGTGAATGATTTCGTCCCTCCGGACGGAATCTCTCCGAGCTCAATGTCGATGTGGCGATCGCCAACCGTCGCCTCACTGAGCGAGAAGAGCTGGAGTGTTTCATACCCCATGGCAGTCAATGTCCTTTTCTTCCGATCAACGTGATACTCGTCGAAGAACATCAGATTGGGGTAGAGGAGAGCAACGCCTGAAGCGGCGAGGGCAGCTGAGCTCTTGTTCCGGATCGTCACCGTCCGCAGAAGAGCCGAATCGTTGACGGGACACATCAGCTCCTCCGTGACAGCGCAGCCGCCAGCTTCCCATTCGATCGTGGCGGTTGGGATGTCGTCCGGATACCTCCAGACCACGGTCGATGTGTCGTACTCCGGCAGATATCCCTTGCCGTTGACGACGACCGTAACCCGGGAATTTTGCAGCCCGCGCTCCGGATGGTACAGGTATGTGCTCATCTTGCGGCCAAAGTGATCCGACGACATCAGCAGGAGGCCGCAGTGGGTTCCCTCTTCAGGCATGGGAGAGGTTTGAAGGGAGGCGAGGATCTGGCCGTTGCCCAAAAAATAGTACTCAAGTCCGGGATTGTTGGATTGATAATCCTGATGGATTTTCTGTTCGTGCTGGAAAGAGGTCTCTTCCAGAGACCCAAGGGCCGGCCGAACTGTCGTTGCGATAGCTCCAGCTCCGACGTATTTCAGGAACTCGCGACGTTCAATGGTCATGCCGGTGTCTCCTGCTGGCGCTCGATTTCGGCCAGGTACCTCCTCAGCGTCTCGACGTTTTGTTTCGACTTCTCAATCGACGGGAGGCAATGAGTCTCAATGGTTATGTGGTCCACGACCTTGTCACGCATCAGGGCTTTGAGCTGACCTTTCCAGTCGATCACGCCCTCGCCAACCGGGACGCACCGGACGAGCGACCCTTCCCGTGTGTCCTTGACGTGAACGTTTACCACCGACTTCCTGATGGCCTCGTAGCCCTGCGGGAATGGGTTCTCGTCTGTACCGTAGCCATTGCAGGGATCCCAATTTGCCCCGAGTGCCGGAGAGTCGACGGCCTCTATGAACTTCGATGTGTTTCTTCCAGAATCGCACCAGAAACCGGGCTCGTTCTCAACGACGAGCGTGACACCTTCACGATTCGCCTGCTCCGCAGCTCGTCGCATCCAATCGACTGCATGCCGAAGGTTGTCCGTGGATTCATTCCGCTCCCGCCGGAAGCCAAAGATGATCACCAGGGAGGCCTCAAACTCTCGTGCCAATGCTAGCGTGCGCGGCAAGACATTCAAGAGCTCGTTTTCGAGCTTCGAGGTCTCAGACAGAGGATGCTTGAATATTCCCGGCGACAATGCGGAAATTCGGAGCCCGTACTGCTTCACAGCGGCTTTCACATCCTCCAGCTCAGATCGTTCAACGTTGGGGATACGGCCCGTCTCCAGCACGCGAAGCTCAAAGATGGAAATTCCCCACCCTTTCGCATATCGGACTGCTTCACGGAAATCCGGAGAGATTTCATCGCTGACGAATCCGAGAGAGAGGTGATGCATATCTTGTCCTCAATTGGAGGCGTACGCGGGAATGCGCCTCCAATGCAAAAGCTCGCTGTCTGCTGTCAAGAAATCGCTTCAGCGGGTACTGTCCTGACCGAAACAGTGTCTGTGTCAGGAGTTACCTGCCCGCCTATCTTTATGGCGGGCCTCCTGACACCACCGATGCGAACACTTCAATTCGGCCACTACTCTTCAGCCACCTCATGAGAACGAAGCTGAACACCTGCTGCCGGTTCCGAACGTTCCTTTCTCTGGAACCGGACACGGTTCGGTGCTAGGCACTGGCGGGGTCAACCTCGACCAGCGTGTACGGTCCTTTTGGGATCACCGCTATGGTAGCGTCCGATCCAGACTTCTGTAGACCCTTCTGGATCGCTTCTTCAACACTACGAGCTGAGTTGACAAACAATCCTTTTTTGTCCTCGCCCTCAATTCCGCTGGAAACCAGGACAACGTCAGCGTGGCGAGCAGCCTTCGCACATTCCTGAAGCTGCCATTGATCAATCTCCACCGGATGCTGATGAATCCAGTCATGAAACGCGTCGGAGGATCGAAATGATGTTGCCATCCTCTTGAACGCGTCGCTCCCCAAGCCTTCTGCACATTCTGCTGCGAGGATGAGGGTGCCACCTTTTTTCACCACGGGCAGCGCAGCCGTCATCCCCTTGATCGCCTGGTAATAGGTGAGATCCAACGGAAATCCCGCGCTGGTTGTGATCACGATATCCGCGGGGCGTTTGATCGTAGCCCGAACAAATCTTCGGACGGCTTCAACCCCCGCCGCGTGCGCCCGTCGCGGATCGCCTGAGAAAACACCGGTGATGTTTCGGTTTGCGTCGAGACTTACGTCGCTCATGAAGTCGTGGCCGGCCAGCCGGGCGACCTCCAGCAGCTCGTGATGTAGCGGGTTCTGGTCCAGGGATCCTTCACAGCACCGAGGGTCGTCGAGAAACAACGGGCTGTGGAGCGCTTTGATCGTTTCCTCCCCGGCACATCCGGGAGCTATCATCTTGCGGCCGCCGGAGAACCCCGCCATCAGATGCGGCTCGATGAACCCAACGGTGATCTTGAGATCGGATGCGCAGTACCTCTTATCAATGTAGACAGGCGTCTTCTTGGCTGTTTCCCCAAAATGGACATGTTCATCGCGGTTGCGCGCATCATGCTGGGCAATGGTGTGCCTTTGGAGGATCGCCTCGCCGAGGATGAGATCGAGTTCATCTGCCGTGCTTGGCCGATGGAGGCCCGTCGCGATCAAGATTGTGATATTCTCCGGAGAGATGCCATGCTCCTCAAGCGTCTTCAGCATGGGGGGCAACACGATCTTGTTGGGTGCAGGACGCGTGATATCGCAGACGACGATGCACGCCGTTTTGGCCCGCTCGGCAAGCTCAGCCAGGGGTGGGCCGCCGCGGGTTTGTCTCAGCGATTGCCGGACGACTTCCCCAGGATCTTCAAGAGGATGTCCGGCATCGATGGAGAGAACCTTCGTGAGATTTTTTTCCGGGACCTCAATATCCAGGCCGTCTTTACCATACGCGAGGTGGATCTTCATCGGCACTTATTCTTCTTTATGAGATTGTTCTTTGCTCATATTGCGCGGCGCTCCGGGTTTCGGATTTCCTGCCGAAATACCACATTGCCACACCGAAGATAATCATGAATAAAATCAGGGCTCCGGCGATAACCACATCACCTCCATGAAGGTCCGTGAAGAAAATCAGGCTCAGCAAGCCACCCATCACGATCATCGTCCCGCCAACCAGCGGAAATGCAGAGATCTGTTTCTTTCCCGCGCCGAATACTTCCTTCGCGACATCGACCGGCGTGTCCAGCTTCCTGAAGAAGTCTCTCACCACCCGCCGATCTTCTTCGCTGTCGAGCGTGAACATCTTCGAGAAGCCATAGAGGCTCACGCCGAAAGCGAGCGCACACAACCAGGCAAACATCACGATGAGGTCTGTACTTGGACCAACGATGGTCCGCGTGAACAGAATCCCTGTACCGGCCGTCACGAGCGCGCTCAGAAGGATCAGAAGCTGTTTGTTGGATTTGTAGAGATTGCCGGTCCAGTACGAGGTCGCGTAGATTCCGAACGTCATGACGAATGCGAGGTAGACTTGCGGACCGATGTCCCAGCCGAGGAGGTAGCGACCTGCAACACCCGCCAGCAATCCCCAGCCTATTCCGGCGACCGCGGACCATTTCGGAACGCGGCGAAAAATGAGTCCAAAGCAGAGCGGTACCGTCACAGGGATGTTGAACAGCGTGAAGAACGCTTGCATCATATTGAAGATGCCGAACTGGCTGTTGACAAAGATGATGGCCAGGACCGTCACAACAACCCCAATGGCAACCGACGCCCGCCGACCGATCCTGAGCAGCTCGTCATCCCTCGTCCGGGGCCGAAAGAGCCCTTGAACCATGTCCCGCGCAACGATCGAAGAGACCAGGTTGTAGACATAGCTCAGCGTGCTCATCGTGGCGGCTAACATCGCCGCGATGAACACACCGATGAGCCCGTTCGGAAGGAGCTTGACACAGAGAGCGATGTACACCAGGTCCTGCGGGTTGCTCCCGACGTACGGCCTGAAGAAAGCAACCTGGGAGAGATCAGGCCAGAGGACTCGCGCGACGAGCGGGGGAATCCCAAACGTCAGCGGACCGGCAAGCCCGAGGACAGCCGCGAACCACGCAACGCGCATCGCCGATTTTTCGTCCTTGACCGAATAGAAGCGCTGCCCCGAACCGGCTGCAAATCCGATCGTCATGATGAGAAGGATTGAAATCAGCCAGTGCACATCGTAATGGACACCATTGTACGTGTGGTCAAACGTGACCGCAGGAAGGGCAGCGAAGAGATTCTTGACCCCGCCGACCAACGAGAGGCTCATCGGCGCAACGATGAGGGTCGTGCCGAGCAGGATGACTCCTTGCACGACGTCGGTGATTGAAACGGCCCACAGACCGCCGAGGAAGGTGTAGATCAAAATCACAGCGCCCGTAACGAGGGTCATCGTCGTAACGTCGAGATTCATCACGGGCGAGAGCAGCTTCGACGTCGCAGCAAGCTGCACCCCCGCAGAGAGCGTAAAGTTGATGCCGATAACCCAGCTGAGAAATTGCTGCGTCGTAATATTGTAGCGCGTGTGAGTGTATTCAACGGGGGAGATGGAGCGCGTGCGGCGCCACCGTTTCGCCGTCAGAAAGGAGCCGAGGAAGTATGCGATGGAACCCAGGGAAAACCAGATCAACATGAACGATCCCGTGCTGTAGGTGAAGCCAGCCGCGCCGGAGAACGTCCATGCGCTGAAGTTCGCCATGTAGAGCGTCATGCCGGACGCCCACCAGGGGATCATGTTGCCGCCGGCGAAGTACTCCTTTGCGCCCTTGTTGAAGCGCATGAAGTACACCCCGAGGGCAAGCATGAAGAGGAAGTAACCTGCGACGATGGCATAATCATAGACGTTGACGGTCTTCATCGGGTCCATACGCCGATAGAGTTCAGCTTCCGATCGCCGCGAGGCTCATGATGGCTTCCTGACTTGCCTGCGCGCGCCCAAGCTCCCCCACGATCGCTCCATCCCTCATCACATAGATCCGATCTGCGAGCTTGATCACCTCGGGCAGTTCGGAAGAAATGAGGAGGACTGCCACGCCGCTCTTTGCGAGCTCAAAAATAAGATCGTGGATCTCGGCTTTCGCGCCGACGTCGATCCCGCGCGTCGGCTCATCCAACACCAGGATCGATGGCTTCAGCCAGAGCCACTTTGCCAGAACCACCTTCTGCTGGTTGCCGCCGCTCAACGTCGACACCTCGGCGTCAACAGATGAAGATTTGATGGAAAGCTGCTTTGTGCTGTCCCGTGCGAGTTCGCGTTCAGTCGAGTCTCTTACGAAGCCGAATTTCGAGAGGAGCCTTAAACCCGTTAGCGAGATATTGTGCTTCACCGATTGCGTTGAGATCAGCCCCTCTCCCTTCCTGTCCTCTGGAACCATCGCCATCCCGCGCTGAATGGCATCCTCCGGACTTTTGATGGCCACGCGCTCACCCTGGAGCAGAATCTCCCCGGCATCGATCTTGTTGAGTCCGAAGATCGCCTTGGCCACCTCGCTCCGGCCCGCCCCCACCAATCCGGCAAGTGCGACGATCTCACCCCGCTTCACAAAGAAAGAGATGTTCTCCACCCGGACAGGAGCCTCCGATACGGTCAGCCCTTTCACTTCCAGTCGCACCTCTCCGGCCGCTCCAGACTCAGAGGTGAGCCCCGCCTCCTTGATCTCCCGGCCAACCATCATCCCGATGATCTCTTTCTCATTTGTCTTCGCCACATCAACCGTCCCGACATACCTGCCATCCCGCAGGACCGTCGCCCGGTGGCAGAGCTCGAAGATCTCCTTGATCCTGTGAGAGACGTAGAGAATGGTGAGCCCATCTCTGTTGAGCTTCTTCAGGAGGTCAAAAAGGATTTTTGTCTCATGCTCGGTGATGGACGCGGTCGGCTCATCAAGGATAAGAATCTTCGTCGAGAACGCAATGGCTCGGGCAATCTGCACAAGCTGGACCTCGGCGGGACTTAGATTGATGAGCAACTCAATGGGGGGAATCTTCAGTTCGAGGCGGGCAAGGATCTTCTCGGTCTCTGAATTCAGGTAGGCAAAGTCGACGAAGCCGAATCGTTTCGTTCGTTCGTGACCGAGGAAGACATTCTCCGCAACCGACATATGAGGGACAAGATACGGCTCTTGATAAACCGTACTAATCCCCTCGTCCTGTGCGTCAACAGGTGTCCGGAAGGTTCGCACGCTTCCCGCGAGGAGCACCGCGCCCGAATCCTGCTGCAGGACACCGGAAAGAATGCGCATGAGCGTTGACTTGCCTGCACCGTTCTCCCCGATCACCGCGTGGATCTCCCCCTCGCGAACGGAGAAACTCACATCATCAAGCGCAACCGTTCCGCCGAAGCGCTTCGTGATATTCTTGAATTCTACACGAGCTGCCATGCCCTTCCTTCTTCCCACCGATCAAGATCGCACGTGTTCATCAGGAAGCCAACGGTACTTGTGGTGCCACCAGCTAGAGTGCTGTTTTCCCTTCGTTTCCCCAATAACCGGCAAGCAAAGGAAAGGTGCATGCAATCACGAAGCCGGCGCAAATGGTCTGGAAAGCGATCCTCCCCGAGTGTTCTCCTCATCTGGCTGAACTCAGCACCATTGTGAGTGGCTCCAGCCAGAGCCGGTACGCTTCGGCATAATCGTCACTATTCTTCTCAGGGTCAACGGTTTTGATGCGCTGGAGACCTTTGAAAGCACCCTTCACCGAAGGAACGAGGTAGGCTCCAGCTGCTGCCGCACGCGCGGCACCCTGCGCCCCATCCGTGTTATACAGTTCGATGCTCACATCTGCGACCGATGCAAGCGTGCGGCAAAACACGGGACTCAAGAACATGTTTGCCGCCCCCGCTCTGAGAACCTGCGGTTTGATGCCCAGCGACTGCATGACCTCCAGTCCGTACTTGAAAGCAAACGCCACACCTTCCTGGATCGCCCTGAGGATCTCCGGCTTCGAATGAACATTGAAATTGAGGCGGAAGATGAGCGCGCCGATGTCCTTGTCGCAGAACATCCGTTCGGCACCGTTGCCGAACGGCAGGACGCTCAACCCTCTCGAGCCGATCGGCGCAGAAGAGGCGAGTCGGTTCATCTCTTCGTACGTCAGCGAAGAGCCTCCAACGAGCTTCCTGATCCAGCTATTCGAGATTCCTGTGCCATTGATGCAGAGAAGAATGCCGATGTGCGGCGCGTCTTGACTATGGTTAGTATGGGCGAAACCGTTGATACGCGATTGCGGGTCACAATTCAACGAGCCGCTGACGGCGTACACAACGCCGGATGTGCCGGCAGTCGCAGCGATTTCCCCCGGCTCCAGCACGTTGAGTGAGAAGGCGTTGTTCGGCTGGTCGCCGGCCCGATAGGAGACCGGGATTCCGGCTTTCAGGCCGAGTTCCCTCGCTGCCGATTCGGTCAGCTGAGCCTGAACACCGATTGATGGAACAATGTCGGCAATCAGATCCTTTCGCAGCTCGTAGTGATGTAACACCCTCTCGGCCAGCGCATGCGTGCGAAAGTTCCAGAGTATTCCCTCCGACAATCCGGAGAGGGTTGTTTGGAATTCGCCCGTCAGTCGCAAAGCGATGTAGTCACCGGGAAGAAGGGCCTTGAATGCTTTTTCATAGATCGAGGGTTCGTTCTCTTTTACCCATCGAAGCTTTGAGGCAGTGAAATTGCCGGGGGAGTTGAGCAGTTCTTCGAGACAGATGTTTTGCCCGATCTCGTTGAATGCCTTCCTCCCGATCTCCGTTGCGCGGCTGTCGCACCAGATAATCGATGGACGAAGCGGGAGAGCATCCTTGTCGACCAACACCAGGCCGTGCATCTGGTACGAAATGCCGATGGCCCGAATTTCCCTGAGCGCAGCGGACGCTTGCGAGGCAGCACGTGCTGTCACCTGTTTCACAGCATCCCACCAAGCTTCCGGATGTTGCTCCGCCCACCCTCGCGCCGGTGAGAGGATCTCCATCTCCGTGTCCGGATACGAAGCCGCCGCAACGACGTTGCCTCGCTCCACATCAAGAATGGACGCCTTGACGAACGAGCTCCCGACATCATAGCCGATGCTGTACATTGCTTAGACTCCTTGCCGAAGTCGGACTTCTTTCTTGTTCTATCCTTTCCAGGCCGTCTTCACCGCGTCAAGCAGACGCTCCACCTCCTCAAACGTATTATAGATGTGCGTTGAGGTCCGCAAACCGTCCACGCCCCCTTCAGTTACAGCCCGTGTGCGGAGCTTGTAGGTGTCGAGGTGACGTTGAAGCTCAAGATAGGGAAGCTTCTCATGCTTGAAGGTGACGATCGCACTTCGTTCGGCGTCATTCGCCGGAGACAGAACTTCGACGAAGGGGATCTCCCGCAGGCCGTTGAACACTCTCGTCGAGAGAGCCTGATCCCGTTTCCAGACGTTCTCCATCCCGATTTGTTGGAGAAACCTGATGGCAGCCCCCAGACCAACCCGGAGCGGAATGCTCACCGTCGTGGAGGTTGAAGGGAAGCATGCCGGCCGTCTGAGCGCCATCAACAAAGAGCCAGATGTTCTTGCTTTTCGCGATCGCCGAGATTTCTTTGACGGGGAGGATTTGACCGGTCGTCGTCGTTGCATGCGGGATGCTGATGAGCCGTGTCTTCTTCGTGACCAGCCTCTCGATTCGATCGACGTTCTTCTGGGCAGCACGCGTCGACGGTTCAAAGAGCTTGAGCATAGTTCCTTCGCGTTTGAGCTTCGCGAGCCACGGCACGGCATTTCCAACGTGCTCGTGCGTGGACGTGATCATCTCGTCCCCGCTCCTCATCGGCAGACCGTTACAGACGATATCGATCCCTTCCGTCGCATTTCTCGTAAAGGCGATCTCCTCGGGGTCGCATCCGAGAAGCTGCGCTGCCGATGATTTGATCTCCTTCCAGAGCTGCTCCGTGTGTCCGGTCTTCGAGATTTTTTCGAGCTCGTCCATCATCGACTTCGGGCCACGGTTGGTCCGAGGGACACCCGGCCACATCTGCACGCCCCAGGCCCGGCAGCAGGCCATGAGCGGCAATTGTGCCTACGACGCTTCGAAAAAAATCTTTTCGCTTCATCGTGTTTATCCTGTATCATCTAATTCGATGGCGGGGTTTTCCCGTCCTAGATTGGAAACTTACAGAATTTCCTCCCTCAATGCATGGTTGGCCTTCCTCCCATTGATGTTCACGCGCATCGGCTTCGATCCATTTGGAAGCAGAAGGTGGAGCTTCACCGCAGCCCGTCCGTCCAGCTCGAGGTCGATCGTCTTCTTCACCTCATCGTGTGCATAAGCGTATTCAAACGAAGCGCCCGACGCACCATAAGCTGCGCAGACTCTTGCTTCACCGCTACCCGCGGCGACCCATCGAGGCGAGAGTCGCACGTTCTGAAACAGTTTCTGCTCATCGACCACACCGGCTAATTCCTCCATCAGCGCGTAGAGGATCGCAGAGGAACCCCACGCATCTGCCGGGAAGGCTTCCGGGCTGGTGCTTGCCTCAGCCGTTGCCGGCTTCCCGTCGGGGAAGTACCAGAGGTACGACTGCCCGTTACGCGTGAGCTCCCCATATTTTACCAGCTGCTTGACTGCGTATTCTTCAAACCCATGCTCGAACGCTGCTCGTGCGAGCTCGCCCCCCACAAGCGGCATGATTCCTCCTTCGGCTTTTCTCCATCTCGCTCTCGGCATGTTGTAGATCGACCCTATGGTACATCAAATGGGGTAACCGCACTCGAGTCCCCCTCACGTCGGGGAGACCCAGAAGAGGAGATTACCCCATTCCACGAAACAGCTTTATGTGTCTACGACGTTTGACCCACGGCATCTATTTGACGCCGACCGAGACTGAGACGCAATGGACGGCATCGAGGATATCCAGAGCGGTATACGAGTAACCAAAACCAAGATTGGCCGCGCCGAGCACGAAAGCCCCATGGGACCACTCGGCTTTACGAATGAATCCTTGTTTCATTTGGTCGAGTATAAAACTTTTTGGAAGGAATCTCAAGGAGAAACTAGGCTGCCCTGGAGGTAATTCTTATTTTTAAGGAGATAAATCACTGCAGCGCCGCTGGATATAGGCGGGCACATCTGCAGATCCGAGGAAACAAAAAGGGCTCTGGCTTCGTAAGGAGGCCCCACCATATGAAACGACTACTCTTCATTCTCTCAGGGCTGCGTATCCTCTTCATCACTCCCGTTTCGGCACAGGAGCAACTCCTGGCCGAGATACAACATCTCGCCCCGAATGACGTAAAAGCGGATGGGTTCGCGCTTGATGAGGATCAAGAAATCTCCGTGCACGGCATTGGCGCTAGCGACCGAGGATGGGATGCCTATACATCGGCCTGGATTTTGAACAAGGGGACCCGCGAGGTCGTTTGGAAGATGCGCAACGCGAAACGGAGCCGCTACGCCCGCGGCCTCGACGAGTATACTGATCTCGTCGGGCTTCCCCGAGGAGAGTACGAGGTGTACTACGCGGCTTTTCCTGATTGGTCCCATGACGTCGAGGGCTTCGGCGAATTGCTTGAATACCTTGCCGACAGGGTTTTCCACTCAGGTGATCGCAGGCGCGAGGTTCGAGATCTAAGCCTGACGATCCGGGGTACCGGCCACCGCGTTGGTCAGGACGGAGTAGAGGGGTGGCACAAGCAGCTACGGAAGGGGGCGCTGGCTTCCCTGAGCGGATTGAAGACCGGTGACCGGGTGTGGCAGATGTCAGACCGCAACACACGACGCGCCGGGGGAGCGGCAAAGAACCGGATGGCTTCAGAGACCATCTCACTTCCAGCCGGCAGCTACGTTGTCTGTTTCGTCACCGACGGGTCCCATTCATACCGCGATTGGAATGCACCCCCACCCTATGACCCTGCCTTCTGGGGCATCACGATCGGCGTGAAGAACGAGTCAGAACGATCGTATGCGAAGACCTACGACTACAAAGGGGTCGAGCAGAAGAACCTCCTCGTAGACCTCACCCGCTTGGGCGACATTGTGTACTTCGTCACCGACGGGTAGCATTCTTACAGGGATTGGAACGCCGCTCCTCCGTTCGATCCCGAGCGTTGGGGAATTTCGCTCAGCGCCGTGGGGGAGGGATTCAACCCGAAGGACGTAAGTTCCTTCGAGGAGCGGGCGGACAAATCAGCGCTCGCCCAGATCATTCGAGTCGGGAGCGATGAGCGGAGACGACAGCATTTCACCTTGTCGAAGATGAGCGACATTCACATCTATGCTCTTGGCGAAGGGGAGAGTGGCGAGATGGTTGATTATGCGTGGATTGAAGATGCTGATTCACGGAGGGTGGTGTGGAAAATGACCTATCGCTTGACCGAGCATGCCGGTGGGGCCGGAAAGAACCGGGTCTTCGACGGCACGATCTCTCTTCCCCCGGGGGAGTACATCGTCTTCTACGAAACCGATGGCTCTCACGCGTTCGACGACTGGAATGATGATCCACCCGACGACCCGGCCAATTGGGGCGTCACGATCACGCTCGCAAAAGAGGGCAGCCGCTAGAAAGGGCAAGCACACAGGGCAGGCCGGCGTTTCAAGCTCGTCGGATCCCTCCGTCGAGCCGCTGCCCAAGGCTCCGGATACCGGCGGGGGAACCCCCTCGGAGGGTCCGCCTCACACTACCAGAAGAAAAAAAACCTGTTGTCGCCCGACGACCGTAGACACGTGGGATGGGATGAAGGAGGAGAAAGCCCACCGTGTCGAAGAGTAACCTCGCGCTTACCTCACGGGCAACAACAGGTATCTCTCACAATGACATTGAGGTGTTCGCACCCTGCATATGTTTTCGACTTCTGAGAGTGAGCAGGCATGCGAACCGGGATTGGATGAATGAAGATTCACCGGGAGCCCGACGAATCTTCATCTGCACCAACAACCGGGCTTGTCACAGCGACGGAGACGGGTTTCCTTAGTCCAGCTTTGCTATTTTCACTGCTTCCGGCAGGAGGCGAAGCGCTTTCTGGAATTGAGCATCAAGCTCCAGCGTCACGGGATACCATCCATCGTTCCCCCAGAACGCTCTCGCAATCTGGGCCTTCAGGAGTGCTTTGACAAAACTGCCATCCTTCTGGAAGTCCTTCGCCTCGATCGTAACGCCTTTGTCTCTGACAAACGCTTGGAATTCCTCAAGGATCCTATCCGACACATTGAAGCTGCGGAGAAAACCCTTCAGGTCTTTGTCGTACGTCGATCGCAGACCTCTCCCCTCGCCATCAAGGTACGACGTGATGAACTGATAGAACATGTCGCGTCTGGCCAGATTCTGCGTGGATTCAGTGACGTTTTCCGGTTTCACGATGTAGTCCGGGGTAATGCCGCCACCGCCATAGACGACACGGCCGCCGCTCGTGTGAAAAACAGGACGGGTTGAATCGGCCTTCGTCTCGATGTCCTTCTCGTGCTCAAGGTTGTCCCCCTCTTGTTCGTGCCGCTGAAATGCCTCGCGCTCATATTCAGCCCTATCTTTTCCCTCATAGGACCGTTGAATCAGCCGTCCGCTCGGGGTATAGTAGCGGGCAATCGTCATCCGGAGCGCCGAGCCATCGGCAAATGTCCACTGGCGCTGCACCAGCCCCTTGCCGAAACTCGTTTCGCCCACAATCAGGCCGCGGTCCCAATCCTGAATAGCACCAGATACGATCTCACTCGCGCTCGCGGATGCGCTGTTGAGGAGGATGATAAGAGGGAGCTTTTCGTACTTCTGTCCAGTCGCCGCAACATATTTCTCTTCCAGTTCCAAAGATCGAGCTTTCGTATACACGATCGTCTTCGGCTTGTCCTTTGTACCCCCATCGAGGAAGAGATCAGCCACCCGCACAGCCTCCTCCAGGATACCCCCGGGGTTGTACCGAAGGTCGAGAATCAGTTCCTTCATCCCCTGAGCTTGCAGCTTCTGGAGTGCGTTGTTCATCTCCTCGTCTGTGTTCATCGCGAACTTGTTCACATGGATGTAGCCGACTTCATCGTTCACCATCATGGCCACATCAAGGCTGTTGATCGAGATCTCACTGCGCGTGATGTCGTATACCAGCGGTTCCTTCTCGCCTGGGCGCATGATGGTCACTTTCACCCGGGTTCCTTTTGGTCCCCGGAGACGCTGCGATGCCTGATCTGCCGTGAAGCCGATGGCCGTGCTGTCATTGATCCTCACGATCCTGTCATTCGAGAGGATCCCGAGCATCGCTGCCGGACCGCCGCCCATGGGCTCGCTCACAATGATCGTATCGTTGAGCGCCCGGATCATCAGACCGACCCCCTGGTAGTTTCCCTGCATTTCCTCTGAAGCTTTCTGAAATGCTTTCGGCGGAAAGTAGACCGAGTGGGGATCGAGCTGATCCAGCATCCCTTCGATGGCTCCCTCGGTGAGTTTTCGCGTGTCAACCGCGTCGACGTAGTACTTATCCGCAAGAACCAGGATGTCCTTGAACTTATTGAGCTGCTCATAGATGTTGTCCGCAGAGATCAGCTCTTTTCCCTGGAAGCCAACGATGAGCCCGACAATCATCACCGCGGCGACCGTCCACACAGAGAACTTCTTTTTCATAAATAACACAACCTTGATTTTGATTTGAGCTTGGAACTAGCACGTCAACGGCTTCACACCGCCGTTAGTTCCGCATGCGCCAAAGGCATAAACTCGGAATCTTCTTGTTCAAGGTAACAAAAAATCACCTCTTTGGCCATGAATCCTTGTTGGGATACCGCGATCTTCTACGAGAAAGTGAACGAAAACAATGGTGCAGCTTACCAGCCGTACCGCGGGAGGGCGTGGGGAGATCGACGGCTCTCTCGATCTTACCTTGAATTTCTCTTCGTCAAGAGATCCTGGAGTTGATGTTGAAGAATTTTCCAGGCTTGCTGAACGTCCGCTTCCCGCACCCGCAAGTGACTCACGACGAACCGGATGGTGTAGCGATCTCCGAGCTTGGTGTGAGAGAGGAACATGCTGCCGCTTCGATTGATGTTTAACACCAGCTCGTCATTCAAGCTGTTCAACGCCAGCTCGTCATCCATCCCGCGTGGATGGGCACGGAAACAGACCGTGCTCAACGGAGCCGGTGCAAGGCGTTCAAAGTCCGGGTGAGCATCGACCCATTCGGTAAAGAGCTTGGCGACGCGAAGATGCTCGCGGATCCGATCCGCCATGCCCTTCCACCCGAAATACCGAAGGACGAACCAAAGCTTCAGCGCCCGGAATCTCCGACCCAGCGGGACTCCGTAATCCATAAGGTTCTGTACCTCCTCGTCATGCTCGGTGCGAAGGTACTCAGGGACAAGGCTGAACGCATGTCGAAGGACCGCCGGCTTCCGCGTGTAGAGGACGCTCAAATCAATGGGGACAAACATCCATTTGTGCGGGTTGACGACGATCGAATCCGCCCGCTCCCAACCATCAAAGATGTGACGCATTTCCGGTACGATCGCCGCGGTGCCCCCGTGCGCGGCATCCACATGGAGCCATAACCCCTCGCGCTCACAGATATCTGCAATTGGTGAGACGGGATCGATGCTCGTGCAAGACGTCGTCCCAATGGTCGCGACCACGCAGAACGGTCTGATATCATTTCTGCGGTCCTCGGCGATCGCGTCGGCAAGCGCCTGGGGCTGCATCCGGAATTCTGTATCGACCGGTATCTTTCGAATACCCGCGGTACCGAAGCCCAGCGTGATGACCGCTTTATCAACCGAGGAGTGAGCCAGCTCCGACATGTAGACGCGCAGTCTCGGCAGATCAGGCCTGCCCGTCATGCCACGCTCGCGGATGTTCAAGTCACTCAGAGCTTCACGGGCAGCAGCAATGGCATGCAGCGTGCTTGTCGATGCTGTATCGTAGATGATCCCCCAACAGTCAGACGGTAAGCCGAGCATTTGTCGCAGCCAGCTCAGCGTTACCTGCTCCAATTCGCTGGCCGCGGGGCAGGATTCCCATACCATTCCATTGACGTTGAGCGCGCTTCCCAGAAGCTCACCGAGAATGCCCGGGCCGCTTGTAGAGGAGTTGAAGTATGCAAAGAACCGCGGATGGCCCCAGTGTGTAACACCCGGCATGATAATCCGGTCAACGTCGGCCAAGATCTTGTCCATGGCCTCACCGTCCTGCGGCGGCGCCGCAGGAAGCCTGCGCCGAATGTCACCTGGCTTGATATTGGGTAACACGGGGTAGCGATCGACGTTCTGCAGATAGTCGACGATCCATTCGATCGCCCAGTGGCCATGCGTTTGGAATTCTTCGGCCGGCATATCACCGATCTTCACACTGGGAACCGGCGGGTTCAATATGTGACTCATGGTTTGACCTTCTGTATGATTCCCATGTGCTGGTTTCGCTTAGGCTACGGCTTATCCCTTTTTGTTTCTTCCAAACAGAGAAGAAGAACCCATGCTGGGGTAGCTTCTTCCCAGGACTGTTGTCTGTGAGCGTGTAGGGGCCAGTTGTGTAGCCGAGATCACCAGACTGCGCGACATCCGCAGAGAGAGGGTCCCAAAGGAATGATTCGCGAATACCTTTCGCGACACTGGTTCTCGCAAAGGCTCGCTCCGTTTGCACAAGTGACATCAGGGATGCATTTTCCCGTTCCGCTTGACCGACAACAACCGAACAAAAGACAAACAGGACGCTGCTTAAGAGGATCTGATGAAATATTCGATTTATTGTCGACTAAAGCAAAGAAACGCAGGCTGCCCTCGGGGCTTCCGCTACGTGATCTGTCACCGTGAAGTCGACGCATACTCGCCCTCTTCGAGGTCCTGATGATTGAACCGTCGACCTCTGAACCCACCGTGCCCGTTATCCGCTCCCTTGAGCACTGGCACAACGGCAAAAATGCCGAACAGAGAGAATAAGGGCCGCTCGCGCATTCAGCCACCACCTCCACATCCGGATCGCTCTTCAGCATCTCCCAGATTTTCTGTCGCGGCGCTGGCTCATCATCAACAATGATCGCGCGCAATCGTCTGGATTTGGACATCGCCAGACCTTAGTACCTGTGATGATCGTGGCGAATCCTTGCCTGGGCTCCGAGCAATGAGACCGCCGTCAGGACGAGAAAGTCGCATAGTTCCTCAGTGAATTCCCGTAGCAATTATGATAACGCGCGAAAGGGTTAGAAAGTTACATCGGATTTTGCTGAGAAAATAAGAGCCCCGGCCAGTAATACTAACCGACCGGGGCTGAACCTCACTCGAGAGCAGCGTTCGTCAGCTCAATCGCTCTTTTTCGGTTTCCAGTCGATACTGAGGGACTCGTTTGGCGGAAAGGGAGAGAGTTTGGCGGTTTCCACCTTCGCCTTGTATGCCACCACATCTTCTAGAAACACCTTGTTGAAGTCCTTCAGGGCGTTCTCCAGTGTGGCCTCTGCCTGGCGAAGGTACGTCAACTGCGTGGGTGTCGGTGCATCCCAGGATGAGCTCAGGGAGCGTAGAACAGAACCCAGCTTCGCCGACACGGTATTTGGACTTCGAGCCATTCCCTGTACGCGTTCTGGATTGTCGATGAATTCGTCGGCGACGCTCGACAACGCTTTCTTCAAGTCTTCGGAGGCCTTCTTGAGGGCTTTCGCGTCATCGTCCTTGCGCTCCTTTATCTGTCCCATCACAAGGTCAATTGCCTTTCGCGTCTTCTGAATTCGGTCGACGGCCTCGGCCGCAACCTCGATGTGTGCCCCCACATTCATGGTTGTCTTATAGTTTTGACGCTGCGCGTCCGGGGAGACCTTGACCCGAGGATCCGGAAGAACATCGACTCTCTGTGTTTCCTCCGTCTTACCAGCCTTGATCTTCACCGAATATTGACCCGGAGGAACCTCTGGGCCCTGGGGGGTAAATCCACGTTCCGATGCCGGTGCCAGGCGAGGCATGTTGAATGCATCGCGCCGCAAATTCCAGGAGACTCGGTTGATCCCCTTCTCCATCGGTCCTTCCATCTTGCGTATGACCTTGCCATCGGCATCGAGAATCTCGATCTTCACTTTCTTCTTCTCCTTTCCGTTCGTGCGCTCCTGCTGATCGGATTCAGCCATTTCTCTTCTTGCCCCTTCATCTGACGTTTCCTCCGCTTTCCTTTCTCTTCCCTCTTGAGGAGGGTTTACGATGTAAGTAACGAGTGCCCCGTAGGGCCGGGTCTCGCCCCTGAACATCGCGTCGCCGGGAAAATGATAACCATCCATCTGCTTTACCCGGTGCTGGTATGTTGCCGGGACATCAAAAATGTGGAGCGGTTTTTGGAGCAACTCCTTCGTGACGGTTCGCAGGGGCCGAATATCATCTAGGATGTAGGCCGATCGCCCATGCGTTCCGATGACGAGATCATAGTCCCGCGGATGAACCATCAGTGCCATGACCGAAACCGTCGGCACCCCATGCGTCCACTTCATCCAGCTCTTGCCATCATCAAGACTGACCCAGAGGCCGAACTCTGTGCCGAGGTAGAGAAGGTCCTTCTTCAGAGGATCTTGCTCAAGAACCAGCCCATATCCCCACATAGATGTCGATCCGGCAGTGGGATCGGTTTTGGTGAGGCTGGTCCAACTCTTCCCAAAGTTCTCCGTCTTGTAGACATAGGTCTCCCAGTTGCTGCGTCGATGATCATCAAACACAACGTAGGCCGCGCCGGCATCGAACTTCGATGCTTCGATATGAGGCACCCACGTGGTCTTCGGGACATCAGGAATTCGATCGACGACATTGGTCCAGGTCTTTCCGCCGTCCTGAGTGACTTGAACGTTTCCATCATCGGTCCCAACCCAGATCACGTCCCGCTGGACCGGGCTTGGCGCGATGGTCAGAATCGTGGTGTAGTTTTCGGCCCCCGTGACATCCTTCGTGAGGCCGCCGCTCTCCTCCTGCTTCTGCTTTGTGGTGTCGTTGGTAGTAAGATCGGGACTTATGATGGTCCAGCTCTCTCCACGGTCAATGCTCTTGTGAAGAAACTGGCTTCCATAGTAGATCGTCTTCGGATCGAATGGATCACTGGCAATGCCCGCGTTCCAGTTGAATCGCAGCTCGACTCCATCGGGTCCCCACGGCCGGATGTCCCTCCGCTCCCCCGTCTTCAGGTTGAACCGGATCAGGAACCCAGTCTGCGACATCGCGTACCCGTAGTCCGGATCGGAGGCATCGACCAGTGTGGCAAAGCCGTCGCCGAAGCCGACCTCGTTCCAGTGCCAATTACGGATACCTCCATTCTCCCAGACATCGCTCGGCCCGCGCCAGGACCCGTTGTCTTGCATGCCCCCGTACACGTTGAAGGGAATTTCCATATCCACGTTTATGTGGTAGTATTGGCCGAGCGGCAGGTTCTCCACGAAGCGCCATGTTTTCCCGCGATCGTGGCTGATCGCTATTCCGCCATCATTGCCGTCGATCAAGTAACTGCCGTCCGTCGGATGGATCCAGAGTGCGTGGTGGTCGGAATGGACGCGTGAACCGGGAGTGATGTTTGTGAAGGTCTTGCCTCCATCGTTGCTCACTGTCAGGTTGGTGTGAAGAGTGTAGATCCGGTTTTCATTCTGCGGATCGACGTAGATTTCCGCAAAGTAAAACGGCCGCGGGTTAACGGTGCGTGAGCTGTTGATCATTGCCCAGGTTCGACCGCCATCCTCAGAACGATACAGGGCGTTTCGCTTTGCTTCGACCAGTGCGTACACGACATCGGGGTTGTTTCGTGCGATGGCGATACCAATGCGCCCGAGGTCCCCTTCCGGCAGACCATCTTCATCGGTGATACGCTTCCAGGTCTCGCCACCGTCATACGTAACATAGAGACCACTGCCGGGGCCACCTGATTTGAAGAACCAAGGCCAGCGGCGATACTCCCACATCGCTGCGAAGAGCTTGTTAGGGTTCGAAGGATCCATCACCAAGTCGGCACAGCCGGTTTTCTCATTCACATACAGAACTTTTCTCCATGTCTTTCCGCCGTCGGTCGTCTTGAACACACCCCGCTCAGGATTTTCTCCCCACATCTGTCCCATCGCCGCCACGTATGCCACGTTCTGGTCAGCCGGATCAAGCACGATCCTGGGAATCCGTTCGGTGCGTTCGAGCCCCAGATGGGACCAGGATCGACCGCCGTCGAGGCTCTTGTAGACCCCATTGCCGACGCTCGCGCTGTTTCGCACGCTCCCCTCCCCTGTTCCTACCCACACGATCGGCGGATTCGCTTGGAAGACCGAGACAGCACCGATGGCTGCGACGGGCCGATCATCGAAAATTGACTTCCACGTCGTACCGCCATCAGTGGATTTCCATACCCCACCGGTTGCCACACCGACATAGATAGTCTCCGGGTTTGATGCAACTGCGTCAATGTCACCGATGCGGCCGCTCATGCCGGCCGGGCCGATGCTGCGCGCCTTCATGCCGGAGAAAAGCGCGGTGTCAAGTTGAGCGAATGCTTGCGTTCCTACGCAGTGCGTGATCAGCAAGAAGCCAATGGCGCGAAAGAGAGTTGAGGCTTTCACGGGTTCCTCCTTGAGGTGGTGGGGCCGTTGGGAACGATGGATGACAAACAAGATTCTTCTTACACTGCAATGGAAGTAGGGTTTCCGCTCATCGAGGGATCCGGGGTTCTCAAACAGGTGTAATTTTTGCCAATTGGGGGCCTCAAGACTGACGGAGCGGAAAGCCTTTCACAGCTTATTCAAATGTCGACCAAAAATCAAGGGTGTGCACGTCGGTGTGACAAGCTGGGGCAGTAGAGACAAAAACGGGGAGCTTTCCTCGGGCTCCCCGTTCTTG